>ERZ1673748.145-NODE-145-length-120040-cov-10.583740_pt1 | contig 120040 bp, 106 predicted proteins | sample MGYA00580196_ERZ1673748 | MGnify/ENA primary metagenome ERZ1673748 (study PRJEB41218, sample SAMN15661796) | gut metagenome | host: Homo sapiens | place: Canada: London | collected 2015-08-20/2019-03-30 | study: EMG produced TPA metagenomics assembly of...
TTTGGATATTTCCGCCATGTCTTTCACTTAAAATCTTACTAATATTCAGCCCTAATCCAAAATGTTCAGTAGATATATCTTTCGATGATTTATAAAATGGTAATGTCGCTTTTTCAATATCAATATTTTTAAACCCGCAACCATCATCTGAAACAGATATAACTAAATTATTATTCTCTATTACTGCGCTAATAGCAATATCACTTTTTGCGTATCTAATACTATTAGAGAGTAAATTTTCATAAATCTGCATGACTGTATTTAAATTGATAAACAAGGTTATATTATCACCGCTTGTAGTAATTGAAAAATGTTTGTCATAACAAAGTGCTTCTGCTGTGTTATTAAAATTATCAATAAGTGCATGAAATGTAATCTGTTGCCGTGGAATATCAATATCCTCTAACCTATATAAGTTCGTCATAGCATTTACATATTTTTCAAGACGTGAAACATTTTTTGACATTACTGATATTTCATCTAATATTTCTTCTTGTGATACTAAGCCTTTGGGAATAAAGGAAAGCAGCATAGTAGCATGACCCTTTAGTAAAGTCAAAGGAGTGCGTAAGTCATGTGAAAAAGCAGCGTTTAGACGGCGCTGTTCAGCAAATTGTCGAAACATAGTTTCATTATTTTTCGCCAAACAGTCTTTCATTTTTTCAAAGGCATGACAGAGTTTTCCCATTTCATCATTTAATGGATATGATAACGTAAAATCTAAGTCATTTGCTTCAATTTTATGATACGCATTAGTTAATAGCTTAATAGGTTTCGATATTTTTTTTTATAAAAAAATGTTACACAACATATCATATTAATAGATAATACGATAGGAATAATTGCAACATTTAATGAACCTAAAACACTGTCAATAAGCCTATCCCGGTTTGTAAAATTAGGTGAAACTTCGATATATGAAACATGGTTCGGATAGACATATTCGTGTACTGGGCGTTCTTTTTGATAATCAACATTGAACTTGCATATCTCGTTTCCTTTCGTATCAAATATTGTGTATTTTGTTTGGTCATTACTATAAGCGGCGGTAAATGAACCATTTTCCGGTATATCATACCTTGTTGACATATTTTCATACTTATAGTTCAAATTTATTCTGTATTTGTCAACCATTGAAATTAAAAGTATACAAATAATTATTCCAATCAACAATGAAAACAAAGCATAAAGAACAAAGGACATCCTAATACTCATGCTATTTAACCGATTGAACCATCTGCTTCTCTTTAATTTTTCCATTTATATCCGCACCCCCAAACAGTTTCAATGTAAGGTCTATCGCCTAAAGATAAAAATTTTGCCCTAATACGTCTGATATGTTCTGTAACAACTGTATTATCACCAATGCCGTCTAATCCCCAAACTTTTTCATAAATAGTTTCCCGGTCAAAAACAATTCCTTTGTTTTGCGAAAGGAAAGATATTATATCAAATTCTTTTTTGGTAAAAGCCATATCCTTATTATGATAAAACACAATACGTGAGGAATAATCTATAACCATATCTTCATCAAATTGCACCTTTGAAGATGTATTGTGTCTTTTTTCTCTGCGAAGATGTGCTGCAATGCGAGCTTCTAATTCATCAACAGAAAATGGTTTTATTACATAGTCGTCTGCGCCAATAGAAAATCCTTTTATTTTATCACTATCTTCAATGCGTGCTGTTAAAAAAATTATAGGGCATGAAACATAATCCCGTATTCTTTCACAAACAGTAAATCCATCAATATCTGGCATATTAACGTCTAACAAAATAATGTCAGGTTTTTTTTCTACTTCTTTTAATGCAGCATTTCCTGCTGTTGCAGTATATATCGTATATCCAAGTTTGCTGAAATAGCAATACAGCATTGATACAATTTCTTTAATTTTCGATGTCATTAGATATTATATATGGCAATATGAGTTGTAGCAACCTTACTCTGCATGTTTTATGCTCTATTACCATCAATACTATGATATGTGTAATCATATCTCAAAGAAAAGAGGAACAGTAAAATGTAATAGGGTGAAAAATATGAAGCAGGATAAAGTGAAGTATGATTTTAAGGCTTTCGGGCAAGCCATTAAAGCAGCAAGAAAAGCAAAGGGAATATCACGCAATCAGTTAGCCGACACACTGAATATTGCGCCCCGGTATATCGCGTCCATTGAAAACAGCGGGCAGCACCCAAGTTTACAGATTTTATATGAGCTTGTAACCCTGCTTGACGTATCAGTAGACCAGTTCTTTTTCCCGGAACGGGAACAAGAGAAGTCCACACGCCGCCGTCAGCTCGATACCATGCTTGACACAATGAGCGAAACAGACTTAAAAATCATGTCTGCTACTGCAAAAGGCATAGAGGAAGCCAACAATGACAGGACGGGGGAATAAAGTTCCCTCGTTTTTGTCTGCATAAAGTGAATGAAGCGTCGCAGAATTGCGGCGTTTTTCTTTTGCGCTTTTTGGCATACTGGGAGTTCCGTTGTAGTGATAAGTGAGGAAAAAACTTTCTTAGCAAGCATAGGAAAAGAGTACCCTTTTCCGTATTTTCGCCCTCCCGTCCTGCGGTGCGTCGGTTGAAAATTGCTTGTTGGGAAGTGTGGAGGAGATTGAGACGTATATAGGCAATATAGAGTCTGGAAAGAGCGGAAGCATAGATATCCTCACGAATGCCGTGGCGACGACTGCTGCGAGCGGTGATATGTCAAAGGTGATAGTTACATATGAGGACAAAGAGGGGAATGAGACGACGATTGAGGGGAATTTCAAGGCGACTGTGGAATCTCCGGTGTATGACAATGTAGAGAAGATAAAGGACAGCACAAAAAGCAGTGATAAAAAGGTGTTATATGGTGTAATTGCTGTGGTTATAGTGATAGCTCTGTTCTGTATATGTGCGATAAAAAAGCACAGGAGAAAAAAGGAGATTCTTGATGAATTTTAGATTCCGGTCACGGGGAGAGAGTTTATAAGGAGATAGATTGTATGGGGTGGATATGGCATTTGTGTCTTATGAATATGAAGAGAAGAAAGATCAGAACATTTCTCACCGTTCTCGGCGTGATGATAGGTGTTATATCGGTTGTAGCACTTCTGGCTGTGGGAATCGGAGTCAAGAACGAGATGATAGATTCTGCGGTTGCAAGTGGAAGTGTCAACCAGATAACGATATACAGTGAGACCGGAAGTAAGCATAAGGATCGAATGATAACGGACAGAACGATATCTACATTGACAGATCTTGCAAATGTGGATGGTTGTTATCCTCTGTATGAGGTGCCTGTGAGTATGAAGTATGGGGAGTATGAATACTTTGGCAATCTTGTGGGTGTGCCGGGAAATGAGCTTGATGGCTGGAGTCTGGCCTATGGGGAAAACAGCAATTCTTCACATGGGACACCTGAACTGATCTCGGGCGGCAGTGTGGGCAAAATGTTCTTCAATCAAAAGACATTTGACAGTTACGAGAAGAGAGAGAAGAAGAGTATTGAATCCCTTGTCGGAAAGAGATTTGACACGACCGTCGGATGGAGCGGTGAAAGTGACAGGATATTCAAACTGAAACTCGCCGGGGTTTTATTTGATGGAGATACGGATAACAGCTCTGACAATGCTTCTGCTGACACTTCTTATGACAGTGCAGTTCAGGATGAAGAGTCTGACGAATCGCTGGACATCTCTGACAGCTACAGCGAGAAGTCTCAGACGATATACTGTGATATGGATTCACTGAAAAGCCTGCTCAGAAAGGTCAGCGCCGATGGCAAGCTTTACGGTCAGCCGGTGGATGGCAATGGCAACAGCTACCGTGAATTTGTCTACACATCAGCGGTGGTGATCGTAGATGATATAAATAACGTCGATGCGATGGTAAAAAAGCTTCAGGACATGGGGTATCAGACAGAGAATTCCAAGGAATATCTGGACACGATACAGAAGTACCTCAAGATGATACAGCTTCTTCTCGGCGGAATCGGAATGATAGCACTTATTGTGGCTGTCATAGGAATAAGCAACACCATGACGACCTCTGTATTCGACCGGGTAAACGAGATCGGTATATTGAAGGTCCTCGGCTGCGACATAGACGAGCTCAGACTTCTGTTCCTCATGGAGGCCGCAGTGATAGGACTTGTCGGAGGCGTCCTCGGAGTATTATCCTCCTACGGAGTGAGAATAGTGGTGAAAAAAGCCGCCGTCTCCATGTTCAACCTTGCAAAAGGAACCCAGATAGCCATGATCCCATGGTGGCTTGCACTGGCCGGAGTCCTCGGCTCCGTGATCCTCGGAGTGGCAGCAGGCTATTTCCCAGCAAGATGGGCCTCAAAACTAAGACCAATAGACGCCGTGACAAGGAGGTAAAAGGTCACAAAATTATCGCAAACATAAAGAAAAAGCCAGAAAGATACAAAAAACAGAAAAGTTGTATCATTCAGAGGAAAACAAGCAAAAAAGATACAGTTTTACGCACAAAAAAAGCAGAGACAACTCACACAAAACACAAAGAATGTGTGAACTGTCTCTGCTTTTGTTGTATATCCCGTGATGGATCCACATCCTTACAGTGTACGGGCTTCACTATCTCAAAGGACTTTTCGTCCGTCCTTATTTCCTGTTGGCTCTGTAACGGAGAGTATGGTCAAGAATCTTCTTACGGATTCTGAATGACTTTGGTGTGATCTCCAGAAGCTCATCAGTGTCGATGAAGTCAAGAGCCTGCTCAAGACTCATCACCTTTGGAGGTGAAAGCTTGAGAGCATCATCTGATCCTGAAGAACGTGTGTTGGTAAGCTGCTTCTTCTTGCAGACATTGACCTCCATGTCCTCAGCACGAGGATTCTCACCTACAACCATACCGGCGTAAACCTGCTCACCAGGTCCGATGAACAGTGTTCCACGCTCCTGTGCGTTGAAAAGACCATATGTGATCGAAGTACCTGACTCGAATGCGATGAGTGATCCCTTTGAACGGTAGCTCATGTCACCCTTGTATGGAAGATACTCGTCAAATGTTGTGTTGATGATACCTGTACCCTTAGTAGCTGTCATGAAGTCACCACGGAATCCGATAAGTCCACGGGATGGAACAGAGAACTCAAGTCTTGTGGTTCCATTTCCTGTAGGAGCCATTCCCTGAAGCTCACCCTTTCTCTGGTTCAGCATGTTGATGATAGTACCTGCAAATTCGTCAGGAACATCTATATAAGCGATCTCAAATGGCTCAAGCTTATGTCCGAGCTCATCTTCCTTGTAGATAACCTCAGCCTTACTTACTGCAAATTCATAACCTTCACGTCTCATGTTCTCGATGAGGACTGACAGGTGAAGCTCACCACGGCCTGAAACCTTGAAAGCCTCAGTTGTGTCAGTCTCCTCAACTCGGAGGCTGACATCTGTGTTCAGCTCTCTGAAAAGTCTCTCACGGAGATGTCTTGATGTTACGAACTTACCTTCCTTGCCTGCGAGAGGAGAGTCATTTACCATGAATGTCATGGCGATGGTTGGCTCAGAAATCTTCTGGAAAGGAATTGGGTCAGGATTCTCAGGGGAGCAGAGAGTATCACCTATCTGTACATCTGCGATGCCTGAAACAGCAACGATAGAACCTATCTGTGCTTCCTTAACCTCTATCTTGTTAAGACCCTCATACTCGAAAAGCTTTCCGATACGAACCCTCTCGAGCTTGTCCGGGTCATGCTCATTTACTATGACAAGATCCTCATTTACCTTGAGGACACCATTGTCGACCTTGCCGACACCGATACGTCCAACGTACTCGTTGTAGTCGATTGTGCTGACAAGCATCTGTACACCTGCCTCAGGATCGCCTGTAGGAGCAGGAATGTAATCAATTATAGTGTCGAACAGAGGCTTCATGTCTGTGCCTGGCTTGGATGAGTCAAGTGTTGCATAACCGGACTTGGCAGAAGCAAATACAAATGGGCAGTCAAGCTGATCCTCATTTGCATCGAGCTCGATGAGGAGCTCAAGAACTTCGTCAACTACCTCGTCAGGACGTGCCTCAGGACGATCACATTTATTTACACATACGATAACTGCAAGATTAAGCTCAAGAGCCTTCTTCAGAACGAACTTGGTCTGTGGCATAGGACCCTCAAATGCATCAACAACGAGGATTACTCCGTTTACCATCTTAAGAACTCGCTCAACCTCACCGCCGAAGTCTGCATGACCCGGAGTATCAATGATGTTGATCTTGGTGCTTCCATATGTTACGGCAGTATTCTTGGAGAGGATAGTGATTCCTCTTTCACGCTCGATATCGTTGGAATCCATGACACGCTCAGCGACCTCCTGATTGTCACGGAACACACCGCTCTGCTTTAAGAGCTCGTCTACAAGTGTTGTTTTACCGTGGTCAACGTGGGCGATGATAGCCACATTTCTGATATCATCTCTTGTTATCTTCATAATTTTCACTCTTTCTTTCAAATTTAGTCTACTTTACAACGGTTAACATTCTAGCATAGTGAAAAAACCAATGCAATAATTATAATGTACAAAAATGTTGTAAAAATGAGGGCAAATGGCGGAAAAATGATTATTTTGCAGCCGCTTTGAGCAGCATCTCTTTGAGTTCGTCAGGTGAGAACTTGTAATGAGAGTTGCAGAACTGGCAGTTGACCTCTATAGGCTCGCCCTCCTCGAGAAGGCTTGCGATCTCTTTTTTGCCAAGGCTGAGTACCGCATTGTAGTATCTCTCCTTGCTGCAGTTGCAGTGCCACTCGGTAGGCAACTCATCGGTCACTACAACGTCATATCCTTCAAATACATCCTTGATGATGTCAAGAGGAGTCTTGCCCGCATCGAGGAGACTGGTGATAGAAGAAAACTCGTTAAGTCTCTTCTCAAGAACGTCTATGAGCTCATCCGATGCAAATGGCATAAGCTGTATGATGAAGCCGCCTGCCTGTTTGACGGTGTTGTCCTTCTCCATGAGAACACCAAGGGCAACAGATGTAGGAATCTGCTCAGATGTCGCAAAGTAATAAGTAAGATCTTCGGCAATCTCACCGGACACGAGCTGTGTCTGACCGACATAAGGCTCCTTGAGACCGATATCCTTGATAACTGAAAGCACGCCGAGATCAAGTGCCTTGGCAACATCCAGCTTACCCTTGTCATTTGCGTGAAGGATAACGTTTGGATTGTTGACATATCCCTTGACTCTTGAATGTGCGTCTGCAGTTACGGTAAGTCCTCCGATCGGTCCGTTGCACTGGATCTGAAGTGTGAGTACGTCGGACTCGTTCTTGCACTGTGCTCCCATAAGTGCTCCTGCTGTGAGCAGTCTTCCAAGTGCGGCTGTAGCCACAGGGCTTGTGTTGTGGATAGATCTTGCAGTCTCCACGATATCTCTTGTTGTTCCGGCGAAGAATCTTACCTGATTGTTCGCCGCCATACCTCTTATTATATGATCGCTCATGTTGTATACCTCGCTATTCTATGTTGATTAGTTTTGTTACATTTTGAAATCTGTCCGGTTATCTCTATATATAATCGCATTATAATTAATGATATATTGGACAATCTTCACCATTTTATATTATGAATGATGATAAGACAAGCCTATTCATAGTGTTTGTTATCCTGGTGTGTCTCCCTTGCAACCACGTATACCCTTTCACTGGAATCTGTGGCTGGCAGCCATGTAAATGCATCGTACATGGCAACGAGCTCCATGCCTGAGTCAGCAACGCATGTCCTCATGTCATCAAGGGTCAGGCCTCGCTGATAATGGAATTCCTGATACTTCCTGTATAGAGGACACTCATCATCCGGTTCAATGCCTGATTCTGGGTATTCTGGGAGAAACAGGCTGAGAGCCAGCTCATTTATATCGGTTTCCGTATCGTAGTAGTTATCCCAGATAAAGCTCACGTCGTCCCTGTCCTCGGCTATGGTGCTGTCGGCAACCACATCCTTGAAATAATGGCGGGTCTTGAAGTCGCAGATAAATATGCCCTTTGATTCGAGATAGTTATTTGCCAGCCTGAATACGTGGGTTATGTCGGCAAGCTCCGTAAGATAGTTGATGCTGTCGCACACGCACACGATGGCATTCACCGTGCCGAAGAGCTCAAATTCCCTCATGTCCTGCATGAGATACAAGATGGATTCGTGACCTGTATCAAGTTTTTTTTCATTTGCCACCTCAAGCATCTCATATGAATTGTCGATACCGATCATGTCGTATCCGGCATCCGCAAGCCTTTCCGTTATCTCTCCGGTGCCACATCCAAGCTCACATATGAGCCCTTCGTTCACTCCGTATTTTCTCAAAACTTCTATTATATATGTGCACCAGTCATCATATGGAATGTTGTCCATCAGTTCATCATAGACACTGGCGAATACCTCATAAGCGTTCATGCTTCCTCCTTCAGCCTGCGCTGGTCAAATCTCTTGATAACAGTTTGAATTGTACCACAGCTTAAGTTTTATAGTAAACTGCAATAAATAATTATGCATAAAATTCGAATGATTGTTGAAGAAACTTAAAATAGCATTTATTATGTTACTGGGCAGAACAAATATAAAAATCAGAAAGAGGACAAGCAGAGATGGAATACTGGGATATTTACGATGTAAACAAGCAGCCTACAGGGCGCACGATGAAGAGAAATGACTGGAATATGAAACCGGGGGATTATCACCTCACAGTGCTCGGTGTGCTCCAGAACAGAGAGGGAAAGTATCTGATAACCAAGCGTGTCATGACAAAGGCGTGGGCAGCAGGCTGGTGGGAGGTATCCGGCGGCGGAGTGCAGGCAGGAGAGTCATCCATAGAGGCTGTCAGACGAGAGGTAATAGAGGAGACAGGCATAGACGTAAGTGATTTCGATGGAGGCTTGCAGTTTACATATAGGAGAGATAACCCGGATGAGAAGGACAACTACTTTGTGGATGTCTATAAGTTTACTGGAGATTTTTCGGAAATAGATATCAGGCCTCAGGAGGCGGAGACTGATGGTTTTAAGCTGGCAACTCTGGATGAGATAAAGGAATATGCAGAGCAGGGAATCTTCCTTCATTATGACAGTATCAAGAAAGTGTTTGAATAAGCCGGGCTGCTTATACCAAAAAACAGTTTGAAAAACACGGCATATATGCTAATATAGTTAAGATTAGAGAGGAATCGGGCGAAAAAGCGTTATAAAGCCTGAAAAGATAAATTTCAAGGAGGCATTTTCAAAAATGGCTGAGACATACAACCACAAAGTCGTTGAAGGAAAGTGGCAGAAGGTCTGGGATGACAACAAGGCATTTGCTGCTACAGATGATTATTCAAAACCAAAGTATTATGCGTTAGTTGAATTCCCATACCCATCAGGACAGGGACTTCACGTAGGTCATCCAAGACCATACACAGCGCTTGATATAGTAGCAAGAAAGAGAAGAATGCAGGGCTACAACGTTCTGTATCCAATGGGCTGGGATGCATTTGGTCTCCCTACAGAGAACTATGCGATCAAGAACAAGATCCATCCAAAGGAAGTAACCAAGACAAATGTTGCAAGATTCAAAAAGCAGCTCCACTCACTTGGATACTCATTCGACTGGGACAGAGAGATCAACACAACTGATCCTGAATATTACAAGTGGACACAGTGGATATTCCTCAAGCTTTTCAAGGCTGGTCTCGCATACAAGAAGGAGATGCCTATCAACTGGTGTACATCATGTAAGGTTGGTCTTGCAAATGAGGAGGTTGTCAATGGCGTATGTGAGCGTTGTGGCAGCGAGGTTGTCCGCAAGGTTAAGTCTGAGTGGATGCTCAAGATCACAGATTACGCAGACAAGCTCATTGAAGGACTTGACGGCGTGGATTACATCGAGCGTGTAAAGGTTTCACAGAAGAACTGGATCGGACGTTCAACAGGAGCTGAGGTAGATTTCTCAGTAAAGGGCAAAGAGGACAAGCTCCGCATATATACAACAAGATGCGATACATTATTCGGAGTAACATACATGGTTGTTTCACCAGAGCATCCAATCCTTGACAAGTACAAGGACGAGATCGGCAACTGGTCAGACATCGAGGCATACCGTGAGCAGGCAGCGAAGAAGAGCGACTTTGAGCGTTCAGAGCTTGCAAAGGATAAGACTGGTGTATGCATAGACGGACTCACAGCCATCAACCCTGTAAATGGCAAGGAGATCCCTATATACGTATCGGACTATGTACTCATGAGCTACGGAACAGGTGCTATCATGGCGGTTCCTGCACATGATGACAGAGACTGGGAATTTGCAAAGAAGTTCGGACTTCCACTCATCCAGGTTGTTGCAAAGGATGGAGAGGAAGTAGATATAAATGAGGCTGCATTTACAGACGTGGCAACAGGAGTGCTCATCAACTCAGATTTCCTCAACGGCCTTGAGGTAAAGGATGCAAAGGAGAAGATGATCAAGTTCCTTGAGGAGAAGGGTATCGGTCAGGCAAAGACCAACTACAAGCTCCGTGACTGGGTATTCTCACGTCAGAGATACTGGGGCGAGCCAATTCCTATCGTTCACTGCGATAAGTGTGGTTATGTTCCAATCGACGAGAGCCAGCTTCCACTTCTCCTTCCGGAGGTTGACAGTTATATGCCGACAGACAATGGTGAGTCACCACTTGCAGCTATGACAGACTGGGTAAACACCACATGTCCATGCTGTGGCGGCCCTGCAAAGAGAGAGACGGATACTATGCCACAGTGGGCTGGATCATCATGGTATTTCCTCAGATATACAGATCCTCACAACACAGAGGCTCTTGCAAGCAAGGAGGCACTCAAGTACTGGCTTCCTGTTGACTGGTACAACGGAGGAATGGAGCATACAACACTCCACCTTCTGTATTCAAGATTCTGGCACAAGTTCCTGTACGATCAGGGCGTAGTTCCTACATCAGAGCCATACCAGAAGAGAACATCACATGGTATGATCCTCGGTGAGAACGGCGAGAAGATGAGTAAGTCAAGAGGCAACGTTGTAAATCCTGACGACATCGTAGATGTATACGGTGCAGATACACTTCGTACCTACGAGATGTTCATCGGAGCATTTGACCTTGCAGCTTCATGGTCAGAGGACGGTGTCAAGGGCTGTAGAAGATTCCTCGACAGAGTATGGAAGCTTCAGGACAGCGTGACAGACGAGAAGGGCTACTCCAAGGATATGGAGACCAAGATGCATCAGGTTATCAAGAAGGTTTCAAATGACTTCGAGAATCTGAAGTACAACACAGCTATCGCAGCCATGATGGCACTTCTCAACGACTTCTACAAGAAGGGTAGCGTAACAGCAGATGAGTTCAAGACACTGCTCATCCTGTTAAACCCTGTTGCACCTCATATCACAGAGGAGCTGTGGTCAGTAAAGAACTATGGCGGATATGTATATCAGCAGACATGGCCAGAGTTCGATGAGGCAAAGACAGTAGAGTCAACAGTAGAGATCGCTGTACAGATCAACGGTAAGACTAAGGCAACACTTGCGATCGGCAAGGAGGATCCAAAGGATGAGGTTATCGCAAAGGCTAAGGAAGTGATCGCCGACAAGCTCACAGGTAACGTTATCAAGGAGATCTATGTTCCTGGACGTATTGTGAATATTGTTATGAAATAAAAAAACTATAAACATGAGAAAGCCACATGGAGAAAAATCCATGTGGCTTTCTTGATGTTTAATATATATCGGATTATCATTTATTTCAGATAAGGCAGCAGATTCTTGAGTGCGCTGTATGCACTGTCACGTTTGTACAGCGGTATCGATTCCACCAGCCTGTCAAGATCGTCATGAGTGATATAATCCTTGTTCTCGGGGGTGGTGGCCGGTTCCTTTCCGAACACCAGAAAATCCAGTGGCGCATCAAGAACAGTTGCGATATTGGCAAGAGTATATATACTCATACTTTTATATCCATGTTCCAGCTCATACACATAATGAGGAGACACTTTTATTTTCTCGGCAAGCTGTTCCTGAGTAAGATTATGAGCCTTTCTCACATTTCTTATCCGTAATCCCAAGTCAAAGATATCTATCACAATAACCTCCATCTTGCTGAAACAATATCTATCAGCTACATTTTATGCAAATAGTATCTGCCAATAACGGTATCGCCAGCCAGAAACTATCAGGTACAAAAATGTGAAACTATAGCTGATAGCTACAAAAATGAAATTGTGTTACATTCAGTGAAATGCATTTTTTACAGCATGGACTTTATCATATTTATCTTTTGTTTTTCCTGTGGAGACATGCCTTCGCTCAGAACATCCAGAACGATCTCGGACTCGGATCTGCTGAAGGAGAGATCCCTTTTTTGCAGTTCTTTGTTGATCTCCATTAGCTGGGGGAGCATCTGCTCCGGAGTCATGGTGGACTGGGAGTTGGATAATCTGAGAAGAATTTCCCTTTTTAGCGGATGCATGTTTTTTAGTCTTGGGTCATTTTGAAGATTCATGTTTAATATCCCTCCATATCATATTTTTCAAACAGGTCTTTGACGGAGCTGTATATATCCTGGGATGACTGGGATTCAGTGTTGTCGTAGTTTTCTTCGCCCTCGGTTTCAGAGGCAGTTCTGCTTTGATAGTGCCGGTACAGAGAATCCGTGGATTGCTGTGTGTTCATGGCTTCCATGGTCTTCATCATATCCATGGCTTTTTTCATGCTGGCAAACTGGTTCCTGATATCGGGAAATCCACACCCGGCAAGGGATGACAGTATATCATCCTGATTGTTTATATCTTTGTGGAGTCCACAGGAGTTTACATAATTTGTATCGCGCAGAGCATTCAATATGGTCTGAAGTTCCATGATCTTTATGTACATTGCCAGAGGAGCTTTCATACGGTCATCCACAAATGGGAGAATGGCCTCCATCATGAACAGGCGGTCATCTTTTATTAAGTTGTCCAGTGGATGATGGAAGTTGCCATTAAACATATGAAGCTCCGTTTCATGCAGTGATCACTTGGTAAGACAGCTATACTATATTCTATTGATTTTTAGTAAAAAAAATACCAGCAGAATTGCTTCTGCTGGCCACTTTCTGTGGATACCGGACAACCTTTCTGCCCGATATCCCGTTTATGGATAATGGTGAATCCGCTGTTAGCAGCAGCCGCAATCATTGCCGCCGCAGCCACCGCAGCCACATCCGTTGTTATTGCCACAGCCACCGCAGCAGAATAAGAGAAGGATGATCCAGATGCAGCTATTGTCATTGCCACAACCGCTGTTTAAACCGAAACCATCGCCGCCGCAGCCACCGCAGCAGAGGAGAAGGATGATGATCAGAGTGCAACTGTTGCATCCACATGAACCTCCGCAAGAAAGTCCATTTCTGCCGCCACAGCCACAACCGCCACAGGCACACTGTGTTGCTGATAAATCACTCATGGTAAGCCTCCATTATTTTGTTCATGGTTTAACATATTCGCATGAACATGATGTGTTACACATTTGTTCAAAAAATATTTTGTTTCATTTAAGATATCTAAAATGTGTTATAAAGCCGCCTTAAGGCATCCAATTCGATGTTCTAAAAACAGATTTACTATGCTATAATAAGCGCAGGTACGCTGAGAATCAGCGTAGGAAGTTTGGAAGGAAAACGATAAAAAAGGACAGGGGGAAGATAACTTGCTATATCGTTGTGTGAATTGTGGGGGTAACGTAGTGTACGACCCTGCGAAGAAAAAGATGGTCTGCCTTAGTTGCGGGGGAAGCGACTGTCAGGAACTGGTTCCATCACAGGAGCCTGTAATATGTATAAACTGTGGTTCACAGATACCTTACACGGAGTATCAGTCTGCGGGAAGATGCCCTTCATGTGGAACATATCTGCTCAGGGATGACAAAGTAAATTATCCGTATGGGGCTGATGTGATACTTCCTTTTAAGATATCAAAGCATGAGGCTGAGGAGAAGCTGAGGAATGAATTTGGTAAAAAGCTATTTATACCGGGAACATTCCTTTCACAGAAGACGCTTGAGGCGCTTAAGGGAGTGTATGTCCCATTCTGGATGTACGATTATGATTCGGATGTGGCTTATGAGGCCATAGGAACAAAGGTCAGATCATGGACGTCTGGAGACAAGAGATATACAGAGACTTCATATTTTGATGTCGGAAGAAGCCTGCATGTGAATTATGAGGGCATACCGGTTGATGCATCCATAGCCATGGAGGATGGAATCATGGATCTCATGGAGCCGTACAACTACAAAGAGCTCATGCAGCATGACAACAAGTACCTCTCGGGATTCGATGCGGAGACTTACAATATGCCGCCGAATGAGGTGGAGCCGAGGGCTCAGGCAAAGGCGGAGAAGGCAAACAGAGATTGGGTGAGAAGCACCACAACCGGATATTCATCACTTACAAATGAGAGATTCAGAAACAACAACAGACTCACGGGAACAAAGTTCGGACTCATGCCAGTGTGGGTATATGAGTACCGTTTCCAGGGCAAAAACTATAAGTTCTATGTCAACGGACAGACTGGAAAATGTGTTGGAACAGAGCCGAAGAGCATGAGTAAGGCAGTTGGACTTACCGCACTTTTGTTTGGCGCAGCATTTGTATTGCTTGATGGCTTGTCTATGTTATTGGGGGTGTTGTAAATGAATGCAGTAAAGAAATTTATCGTGGCAATGCTCGTGGTACTTGGACTTGGAATAGTGTTCTTTATAGGATACTTTGTGAAATCAAATGCCAATCTCAAGCATGACGCCAGAAATAATACAGAATGTAAGACAAATGAGAGAGTGTTTGACTATGCAGATAAGCTGTCTGATTCGGAGGAGGAGACTCTCCGCGGGGAGATAGCAGAATTGGAAGATAAAGTGGGTATGGACTTTGTTGTCGTTACCATGGATCAGTACACAGATCTGTCAGAATATGATGCCGATGCAGTTTCATATGACATAGAGTCTAACACAAAGGATATAGCAGAGAAGATCTGTGATTATTACAGATTCGGCTGGGAAGAGTGGCCTGCAGGAACATATCTTGACGGCAGGGATGCCAGCACAAGCGTAGTTATAGTTGCCAACTGGCAGGAGAACGACGGATATGTTTATCTGTGCACAGCCGGCAAGGCGAAGAAGAGAATAAGTGATTCCAAGGCGACATCCATAACGGAATACGGTGGAAAGATACTCAGATCGGATACTCTTGGAGCATTTGAGAGAATGATGTCAAGAACAGAGACGGCTATGAAGAGCAGCACAGGAGGATTAAAGTTCCTGTCACCATTTATATGCTTCCTTGTATCTCTGGGAGCAGCCATCGCATTCTGCATCGTGAATCTGTCGAAGAAAGCAGGAAAAGATACCACAACAGCTTCTACATACAGCGATGGAAATGCCAAGGAGCTTGACAGAAGAGATATATTTATACGTAAGGAAGTAACCAGCGTGACTATCCAGAGCAGCTCAGGAGATTCTGGTGGATCAGGCGGTGGCGGTGGTCATGGCGGTGGCGGAAGCCATTTCTAAAAATCTGACCGTACGCGGGAAAGACATATTATGAAGAACAGGAAGTTTGAAAGTTATATTCTAAAAAACAGAATACCCGGGATCATTCTATCACTGATCATGGTGGGATGCATGATCATCATGGCGTGGCATTTCAGTCTGCCGGACAGGATAAGGAGCAGGACATACAGAAGTATAGCTGATGTGGAATCCAGGGCGAATCCGAACGACAGGGATGTGACGATAACCGTGGATCGGGCGGATTATATAGGATACGATTATTATGTGGATTCTGAGAGGCAGGGCAGGTACTACTACTGTCAGCAGGATGGCAGATATGCCATCCTGCTCATCAGGAGTAACGAAGATGTACTGCTGAATTATACGCTGAGAGGCAGAGTAGTCTCTGCGGATGATGTGTATACATCGATAGTTGATGGCCTTGCACAGGACATGGGGATACCATCCCAGCAGTTTGAGAGCAAGGTATATCCACTCATAATAAGTGAGGTGGATTTTCCGAGGATCTATTATAATATGATGCTGCTGGTTCTTGTGCTGACGGCTCTGTGGGCGTTATATAATATAGTCAGATGTATATACAGTGTGTGCTGTCCATGGAAGGTGTCAGGAATGCAGGTCGTATCGGGCGGAAAGGCAGACAGAAATACTGTCAGGGATATAGATGAACAGCTCAGATACAATCTCTACTATGATCAGGATGGTATAGCCATAACAGACAAATATCTGGTATATCACGGAACCTGGCATACGGATGTGGTGGAACTCAGCACCATAGAGACGTTCAAGAAGCTCAGAACATCGGCGAATATAGGGCCGGCAGACAAAAAGATATACAAACTACTCATGGTGGATGTGGATGGCGTGACATATGAGCAGGACTTCAAGACGGAGGCTGCCATAGATGAAGCATTGTCATATCTGAGAGATTCAGGGAAAAAATAAAACAGTATATGCGGTTCGTTATCAAACGGATCGCACATACTGTTTTTGTTTTGCCTATTGTACTGTGCAGACTATACGTCAAGCTTGTCCTGATCGGAGAGCACTGATGGATCCTCAGATACATCTGAAAGTCCCATGTACTCATCGCCGATTACCTCTGATGTCTCAGCAGCAGCGGCATTTGCAACGGCACCAGTTGCCTCGGCGAGAACATCCTCAGCCTCAGCTACGGTCTCGGTTACGGCCTTTGCGGTTGTCTCATCCGGAATATCCGCTGTGGCTTCCGGGGTTACAACATCCTCGGTTGCGGCTTCTTCGGATGTGGTTTCTTCTGCTCCGGTGGTGTCTTCGTGAAGTGTGAAATATTCACGGTCGCCATCTTCGGTGGAAGCAGCTTTTTCCTTAACCTTGTCCTTGAGCTTGTCATATGTGTCGGATACTGTATTCTTTGCTTTCTGGACTGTCTCGGAATCTTTTACTTTATTGTAGGTATCCTTGATCGTATCCTTTGCCTTTTGGACTGTCTCAGAGTCCTTTACCTTGTGGTATGTTTCAGAGTCCTTGATCTTTTTGACTGTCTCGGAGTCCTTTACTTTGTGGTAAGTATCTGTAGCTGTGGCTTTTGCCTTCTTTACAGTATCATTGTTCTCAACTGTCTGGTAAGCTTTCGTTGTCTTGATCTTGTCTTTGAATAAGTAGCAGACACTTCCTGCAGCGGCAAGAGTGAGCGCCATTTTTGCCAATTTGTTCATGATAAAAATCTCCTTCCCATAGAATATAACCTGTCCATTTATTTTAATATGTATTCGTGTCAAATGCAATAAGTGTGGTGGATTGATTCACAGGAATTAATATTTGCGAATGATATACCGTGTATGATATATTCATCTATAATGGAATGGATATGTGGAGGTAAAATGGAACATGAATAATAGTGGACAGGATTACAACAAAGAAGAACAGGCGATAAAGGCACTTCAGAAAAACTATTTTCTATGTGCGGCACTCACACTGGCAGTGGGAGTTGGAATGCTCGCATTTACATCATATAAGGTGATCGGAATAATATGCATCGTGCTGTGTGTGGTATTTGGGGTAATGGGTATCGTGCTCGTTGTCAAGCCGGACATGATAGATGTATCAGAGGATGGTGTGATGTCATATAAGAAGAAGGACAAGCCGGACAAAAAGTAAATATATTGTTTTTTATGAAAGGACGATAACATGAACGAATACAAGGACGAAAGGGACATTTTGGAGAAGGACATCAAGGCGCTTGAGGGGAAGTCTGCAACGTATTCAGGGGTTAGATTTGTGATGTTCCTTGCAGCTCTGGCAGGGCTGATAATAGGCATATATGATAACAGAGTGACAGTGCTGATCCTGGGAATAATAGCCGCTGTGGCATTTGTCGCAATGGTGTTTATCCACGGAAAGCTTAGTGAGGAGCTGGAATATAAGAAAGCCAAGTCGGAGGTGCTCAGGAGGTATATAGAGAGATTCGGCGACGGCTGGAAGAAGTTTGAGGACAACGGTGCACAGTATCTCGGCGATGACGATCTGGTTGCAAGGGATATGGACCTTCTTGGACAGAGCTCTCTGTATCAGTTTATCTGTGTTGCGGGAACCGAGGAGGGAAAAAGGGCTCTCGCCGAGAGTATACGCGATCCGAAGTACGATATAGCAGACATAGAGAAGCGCCAGGAGGCGATAAAAGAGCTCACTTCAAAGAGAGAGTTCTCGATGGATTTTGAGACCCTCGGTGTGAAGACCGGAATGGGCAAAAAGAAGAAATATACCGCGGATGAATTTGTGGCATACTGCAATGGCGATGACCATATACCTGCGGTGTTCAACATATTGAGATTTTTACTGCCGGCGATAACACTGGTGGCATTTATACTTGGAATAATGGGTGAGATAAACATAGGCTGGACGCTTGTCTCATTCTTTGTTGTGCTTTTGTTCTCCTGGCTTTTTGGCGGAGTTGCGGGTCAGGCTGTCATGCCGATGATCTCATTTGGCTATGTGATAGAGGACTATATAAGAATGTTCGAGCTGATCTCCAGGGAGAATTTCGACAGTGAACTTTTAAATGATATCAAGTCGCATCTGTCAAATGACTCTGGTGCCCTGGCGGCTATAAGAAAACTGAGGACGATAAGTGCGGCGTTCAATATCAGATACAATCCTATAGTTCATCAGATACTGTGTGGACTTATAATGTGGGACTTCCACATAGGCAGGATGATGGACAAATGGAAACAGAAGAATGGACAGAGCGTTGAGGGCTGGATAAAGGCTGTCTCTGATATGGAGGAACTCATGTCATTTGCTGTCCTTTCAAGAACGAGGGAAGTGAGCTATCCACAGGTCGGCGCAAATGCCAGAGTGCATGTCACCGCCAGGGATATGAGACATCCTCTGATAAGCCCTGATACAGTCGTGGCAAATGATGCGGACTTCAAGGGCGGTGCCACGATAATAACCGGAAGTAATATGTCCGGAAAGACGACTTTCCTCAGAACACTGGGTATAAATCTGGTGCTTGCATATGCGGGCGCTCCAGTGTGTGCGGGCTATATGGAGGCTGACAGGATGAAGATATTCACATCCATGAGGGTGACCGATGATGTCAGCAATGGAATATCAACGTTCTATGCAGAGATACTCAGGATAAAGACGATGGTTGAGTACAGAAAAGAGAACAGACCTATGCTCTGTCTTATAGATGAGATATTCAAGGGAACAAATTCTGCTGACAGAATAGTGGGAGCAACACAGGTCATCAGAAAGCTTGCGGGAGCGGGTTCAATGACACTGGTATCGACACACGATTTTGAGCTGTGTGATCTCAAGGCGGAGGACGGAACACCTGCTGCGAACTATCATTTCGAGGAATATTACGAGGGAGACCAGTTGAAATTCGACTATAAGAAGAAGGATGGCAGGTGTACCACGACAAATGCCATGGCGATACTTCACATGGCAGGACTCGACTGATGCTGAAAAATGGCATTATCTGGCATAACAGTAAAAATGCACAAAAAATGCGATTTTTTTAGTGCTATAATTTTTGGGTAATTATGCACAATGACAGTTATCAGTAATAACCAAAAACTTTGTTGAATGATTTTACCAAATATGTTATATTTGGAGTAGTGATTTGAGGGGAATAATACAAGAATATTCGTAAGCCAGACATACGAAAACAAAAGGAGGTAGACATATTATGTTACCAGCAAATATAGGACAGGCAGGGGATAACGCATTATCAATAGCGGCATCCAGTAATAAAGGAACACTTATTCGTTATCTGAATGATCAGGTTGAGGACGGATTCTATACATTGGTTATAGACAGCCTGAAGGATTCTAATTTTGATCTGTCGACCATGACAGTGGATGACGAGGTTCGTGCTCAGTGTACAAAGCTGTATGAGCTTGCAGAGTTTGTAGACTTCAATATAAAGGCGACCGGACACTATGCGATCGAAGAGTGGATAGAGCCTTTATTCAGATTTGTATATGGTGATATTGACCCTACCGATATAGATGCGCCTGTATCAGCTACAGGTGTTTATCGTTACAGTGTATGGCTGCTGTATCTCTTACAGCTTGAGAAGATCCCAGAGTGCATGAGACTGATCGGGGATAAGATCGCTCCACTTCTCATCAACATTTCATACCAGATACTTGAGGATGATGACAGACCAAAGAACTTTGACAAGGCTCTGCTCGGATACCTGGATTTGATCAATGTGGTTATGGAGATGGATATCTCAGCCAAAGACATAGGATCTGATTCATATATCAACAACCTCGAGGTACTTTATGATTACGTCATCGAGGATGCACATGCACCTAACGATTACAAGATACAGTTATCTATCAATCTCTTCTCTATCTACATTGCGAACAAGCAGTATGAGAAGGCATTCCAGTTCTACGGACTGAACGCAGAGTACATACCTATAGATAACCTGTCAGTATACTCCAACTTCAAGGAGCTCATCAAGAATGTCACAAGCACAGAGGCAGCAAAGATCCTCAGCAGCAAGGTGGCTTCAGAGATCTCCAAGCAGGAGGTATACAACAAGAGGATAGATTCACTGCTTAATGAGACCTGCGCATTTACCAAGAAGGTATATCAGGCCATCGAGAATGAGCCGGAGGTCAAGAAGGTACTTCAGACACTTGGTTCAGGAGCACAGCTCAGCGGACGTCAGAACATTCCTGAGGGAGCATATGAGTACAACAAGCTCTTCATAGAGTGTGGAATCAAGGCATATGTTAACTCTGATATAACACAGAAGTCATATGAGGAGAAGTATGAGAGTCTGGAGATCCTCTCCAAGGCACTCAATGTACTGTTTGAGGGATACAGCTTGTATGAGGTATCGAACAAGATCGAGGATCAGTACATAGAGCTCACATGGTGCTGCAACTTCCTGAACGCCAATCCTTCAATGCTGAAGGCATTCTTCAGTGTAAAGGAGAAGGTAAAGGTATTTGATGTCAGAAAGAAGTCAATTGTTGAGAAGAACAACAAGAACAAAGAGGTTTACTCAATGCTTGACAATAGACAGAAGATCCTTCTGTTCATGGCTGCTGAGGATATGGTCGTTAACGGACTCAACAGTACCAAGAAGATGGTTCTTGCATCAAGCTACGATATCAACACAGCCAAGAAGTACCTGCATGAGACATATGTCAGAACAGCTCTTCCTGAGAAGTATAAGGAGGAAAATGAGCAGGGTGGCGGTGGTCTCTTCGGTAAGAAGCAGCAGGCTATGCCGGCTGATCTGGTATCACTGTGTAAGGTAGCTATTGTTGAGGAGATGCTGTGCAAGTCAGAGTACCTGTACCATCAGCACACTCTCAAGGGAATAGACAAGCCATCAAACGAGGAGATGACATACTCTGTAGCATGTCTGATCAAGTGTATCAACCATATGATCAACAAGAAGAGCAAGGCTGCTGCAGCTCCTAACAAGAAGGTCATCATAACCAAGACAGGTAAGGTTATAGAGCTCAACGATGAGTCAGGACAGGCACTAGAGAAGCAGGAGTCAGGAATCATCGAGGCTATAGACAATATAGTTGTCCAGCTCAAGGATAAGAGTGAGAGCAACGTCAAGTATGTAAAGGATTACATTGAGGATCTTATGAATACACTCATGAAATACAACTGGGATATGAATGTACAGCTTGATGAATTCTCAGGTGAGGAACTCAGAAATAAGGCCTTCCTTGTTATTAAGAAGCTCAACTATGATCTTCTCAAGTAATCTGATATTACATGACAATTAAAAATATCAATATATTATGTGAAAAGCACCGGAACAAACTATAAGTTTGTTCCGGTGTTCTTTTTAAGGGTGGAAAAATATAGTTGTATATGCTAGAATAGGTTGGATTTAATAAAGATATAAGATCAGGAGGATAAGAAATGGCAAAATTCATCAAGACACCGGTAAAAGGTATGTGTGATCAGCTTCCGGCTGATATGAGGCTTAGAGAGCATGTGCTTTCAATGATCAAGACAAGTTATTCCAGATTTGGATTTACACAGATAGAGACTCCTGTTATGGAACATATAGAGAATCTTACAAGCAAGCAGGGCGGTGACAATGAGAAGCTTATCTTCAAGGTGATGAAGAGAGGCGCAGACCTTGCGAGAGCCATCGATGCAGGTAAGGGAGAGTTGGCAGACAGCGGACTTAGATACGATCTTACACTTCCACTCTCAAGATATTATGCGAACAACAAGGAGCAGCTTCCAAGCCCATTCAAGGCACTCCAGATCGGACCTGTATTCCGTGCGGATCAGCCACAGAAGGGACGATTCAGAATGTTCACCCAGTGCGATATAGATATACTTGGTGATAATACAAACCTTGCGGAGATAGAGCTTGTGGCAGCCACATCCGATATGCTCTCAAGAATATTCTCTGAGGTGGGAATAACAGATTTTACTATCCACATCAACGACAGACAGATACTCCGTGGTGCTGCGAAGAATGCGGGATTTGCAGAGGAAGACATTGCTTCAATACTCATCAGCCTTGACAAGTATGACAAGATAGGTCTGGATGGCATAAGAGCAGAGCTCACAGAGAACGGATACGACGCAGAGATGGTGGACAAGTATCTTGAGATATACCAGAACCTTGGAGATATGAGCTGCGCTGAGTTCTGTAGGGACATAGACGCTGAGTGCCTTGATCCAAAGGTTATAACCAATATGGACGAGATCATATCAAGTGCAAAGACCATGGTTGCAGATGGCGTAAAGATCGTATTTGACCCTACTCTTGTGAGAGGTATGGGATATTACACAGGACCTATTTTTGAGGTTACAATAGATGACTACAACTTCTCCATCGCCGGCGGCGGAAGATATGACAAGATGGTTGGAAACTTCTGTGGACAGGATGTTCCTGCAACAGGATTTTCAATAGGTTTTGAGAGAATAATCACCATCCTCAAGGACAAGCTTGAGAATGGATACAAGATAGATTCTGACAACGTGGCTATCCTCATTCACAAGGATGTGACACTGGACAAGAAGCTTGAGATCTTCAAGGAGGCAAAGGAACTTCGCCAGGCAGGTAAGACAGTGACTATCCAGATGATGAGAAAGAACATGAAGCAGCAGATAAACATGCTGGAGTCAGAGGGATACACAGAGTTCAAGAAGGTGTACAACGACTAACATACGTTCTGTGGATCACACAGATGTGTAACATCATGACAGAACGTATATGTTACTGAGATATTTAATAAAAGGCTGTATTCACATATCAGGCAGATATGTGAATACAGCCTTTTGTGTTGCGTTATGAATAACAGAAATTATCTTACCATGCCATGCTTTTTCCTGAAGTAGAAAATAAACGGCTTTTCAATGATCCTCTTGAGGGTGATCTGTATCTCCTCGTGGCTTGTGTCTATAGGCTTGACAAGGATAGTGTGTATGCCAAGGCTGGCACTTCCGATGATGTCAGTGTAGATCTGGTCGCCCACGGCGATCGTGTTGTCTATGTTGCAGCCTATCTCGTTCATGGCACGGATGTAGCCCTTTTTCGATGGTTTGCCGGCTTTGAATATGTAATTCACCTTCATCTTTTTGTTGAAAGCGGCAACCCTTGGCTCCTTGTTGTTGGATACCAGACATACCTTGAAGCCCATGGCCTTGAGCTGTTCCATGAGCTGGATCGCTCTGGATGTGGCCGGCTCATTATGTCTCACAAGAGTGTTGTCTATGTCGAACAGTATACCTCTGTATCCCATGTCGTAATACTTTTTGAAATCTATCTTGTATGTGGATGAATAGTATTCATCCGGCAAAAATCTGATCATAGATATCCTCCCAGTTTGTTGTCGATTCATTATACCACAGGTGGACAGACAGTTGTATAAACACTTAATAAAATAATAAAATACCATATCCCGTCACTTTTATGTTTTTAATTCGTGGCAAAACATGTATAATGAAAATGATTAAGTTCAGATATAAGTAAAAATGATGATGGGCATATCAGATATGTATGCCGGTTTGCATATTGGATTAAGAACTTATATAGAATGAGGTGTGGGATATTGCACAGGGCGTATGTTCTAAGAAAAGAAAATAATAAATATATGCTGGATGTTATCAGTCCGTATGAAGCACTGTACAGTTCTGTATTTGGGGTGCAGGCGGATACGCTGTCCTATTCACAGGATGGTATGTGCAGGCGGATGTTCGATGAACTCATAGACAAACTGAATTACAGGGAGAAGATAGTGATAGATAAGCTCTATGGCTACAGACATGACAGATGCAGTGTGCCGGAACTTGCCTGTGAGCTGGAGACCGATGAGGAAGGTGTGAACAGTCTGAAGAACAGTGCGCTGGACAGACTGAGGGATCCGGATAATTACAAATATCTGGAGAAACGGTGGTATTCAGGAACGGATATAACCAACACTGAGTACGAGCTTGATTTCAGGAGAAAGCTCAGAGCGGAGCTTCAGAGATATCTGGCCGGTCAGAAGTCAGATATTGACATTTTAAGTGCGATAATGAGGAGAAATAAGATCTCTGTACAAAGGATATACAGGAATGTGCAGGCGGCAGCTACGGATCAGGGACGGTTTGAGACCTCTATATCAGGGAAGAAGAGTATAGATGATGCTGTAAATGAGCTGAAGGCGTTCAAGATAGCTGCACGTCCTGTTGAGAGCATCAGGAAGAAAAAGTCTGTAAGGGGAAATGTAGAGACCGTGCTCATAACAAATGATGGGATTGAGCAGGCGTATAAATACAGCGGACTCAGCGATGAGGATATAGCGGAGTGCGTGTGTCATGTACTGACGGACAGTGACGAGGGACATGGCTGTATACTTGACTTCAATATGTCAGATGGACTTATGGGACTCCTGTTGCTGAAGGGCTATCTGTATCTCGACAGTCTCATGGAGGACAGAGACAGGATATTGGCGGAGCTTCAGAGTGGAGGCTTTCAGACTCAGGCGGAGGAATTTGCAAAATTTGCGGACAAGGCGGAGATATACATAGCGGATAAGACGCACACGTCCATGACGTTTATTGTTGTGCCGGAGGCTGTTGCGCTTCGAATATATGAGGATAGGCCGGTGGATTACCATGAACTGCTGTCCTGCGCGGAGGAGACGGACAGGGAGTTTGCGGTCATGCTCATAAGAAATGAGAAGAAGGAATTTGCTGACTTTTCGGGACTTACGGTCACCGATGCTGCAAAACAAAGGCTCAGCGTATTGCAGAGAGACAATGAACATGCAGATGCGGTGTGATATATATTGACTTTAGGAGGAAAAACGATGGGATTGATAGCGGTCAATATCATAGGCTTGATAATGTTCATACTGGCAATAGTAATGTTTGTGCTGGCTGACAGTATGGTGGGAATAGCTATAGGTGTTGCGATCAGTGTAGTGTGGCTGACATTCACCATAACAGCAAATGTACATATACTCAAGGGAAGACGCTCGACGGAGAAGCTCAAGGACAGTGCCAGGGGACATTTGTTTGATGCACAGATAGAGAGACTCAACAGACAGTATGAGAGCATAATGTCCAGGGAGGAATACTTCCAGGAGAATGTGGAGGAGGGCAGTGGTGTTCGCAATCTGTACGAGGATATAAAGCAGCAGGCACAGAGCAACATGGACAGTGCCATAGGCTTTATACAGACATACGATTATTACACTAGACCCCAGCCGGTATACCTCGACAATCTGTGCAGACAGGGCGACGAGCTGGTGAGAAAGTTCAATATTCTGGTGGAGAAGATGGTTGATATTGACACCAACCTGAGCTCGCTGGATATGAAATATGTGGATGATGTCATAGAGTGCATGAATGGCATGAGGCAGGATGTCCACAGTCAGGGAATGTAAAAGGAGGAAGAAATGGATAAGAGGACAAAAGGATTAGTGGTAGTCGGAGTGCTGGTGATAATTGCGATGATCGCGGTCATTATCGGAATAGTCGGCAGGAAGGTTATCAACATAGCAGGCGGTGGAAATGGAGGATCATCAAGATCGGATATGACTCTTGATGAGTTATATGCGGATCTCGATGTAAGCGAAGCGACCCCTGTAAAGGGTACGGTCACTCTGGACACTCCGGATCTGTATGCGGAGCTGCCTGAGATAGACAAATATCCACTGGCAGTTGAGGGCAATGGAGACATAGATATAGAGATATTTACATCAGGTGAGAAGGCGGGAAAGGACAACGACTCATGGCTTATAGATGTTGCAAATTCCTTCAACGGTTCTGGTGTGAAGACAGCGGACGGCAAGTCGGTATCGATGAGCGTGAGATCAGTGCCATCCGGTACAGCCGCTGACTATATCATTTCCGGCAAATATCTCCCGGATCTGTACACCCCGAGCAACACCCTGTTCGGAGAGTATGCGATGTCGAACAGCGGCAGCCTTGAGCTTTACGCGGACAGACTGGTTGGAAATACAGCGGGAATCCTTGTGAAGAAGGACAGCGGTTACACTACTGCTGCCGATGCCATAAAGGCCGTTCAGGACAACAAGATCACCATGGGATACACGAACCCACAGACAAGTGCCACAGGACTTAACCTCCTGCTCACGCTGCTTCAGGACGGAGAAGATAACTTTACAAAGTTTAACTCAAACATACCATACGTTGCATATACAACACAGCAGATGAGAGATAGTGCATCAAACGGAACACTCGATGCTATGCTGTCAGAGTATCAGGCATATATCAATGACAGCAATCTCGTGTCAATGTATGATTTCATTGCATTTGGCGTGAGACATGACAATCCTGTATACATATGTAACAAGTCGGGAAAGTCTGCATCAGAGCTTGAGGCCATACAGCTCGTTGTGGATTACTGCAAGAGTGATGATATGCAGACGATCGCGACAAAGAAGGGCTTCAATGCCAACGATGATTATACTGCGACGGAAGAATTCTCCGGTGCACAGGTCACACAGGGACTCAAGACATACAAGAAGACAAAGGATAACGGCAAGGACATCATCGCGGTGTTTGTTGCGGACTGCAGCGGTTCCATGGACGGAGATCCTATGAACCAGCTCAAGAACAGTCTGACAAACGGTGCGCAGTATATCAATGACAACAATTATGTTGGGCTTGTCAGCTACTCAAGCTCAGTTACAGTGGAGGTTCCGATCGCCCAGTTTGACCTGAACCAGAGATCATATTTCCAGGGATCGGTCAACAATCTGATGGCTTCAGGCGGAACGGCTTCGTATGATGCCGTTGTGGTTGCGATGAAGATGATAACCGATGCAAAGGCAGAGCACCCGGATGCAAAGTGTATGCTGTTCCTTCTCAGCGATGGATATGCCAATGTGGGATATTCCATGGATGAGATAACAAGTGCGCTCAGACAGTCGAACATACCTGTATACACAATAGGTTACGGCGGAGATGCTGACACGGATGAGCTTACAAAGCTCTCAGGAATAAATGAGGCGGCATCTATAAATGCGGACAGTGATGATATTATCTACAAGATAAAGAGCCTGTTCAATTCACAGCTTTAAAAATTATCGGTAAAATACATCATAAAAAACAGTTGCATTCCGTTGGCATATGGAATACAATATAGTCGTTTTTAAGAGACAACTGCATATGATGATAGATCTTCGGGGGTGAGTGCAATTCTCCACCGACGGTGTTAGGGAAACCTTAAGTCCGTGAGCCATGAGGCATGATCCGGTGTGATTCCGGGACCGACAGTATAGTCTGGATGAGAGAAGTATTATATATTCAGAACAGGGTATCTGATGGAAGTCCGTTGTGATGGATTTCGGTGATGGATACCTGAACAAGAGAAAACCCCGAAGTTATCTTCGGGGTTTTCTCTTGTGTTTTGAACAGATACTTCGGAGGCTTGAATGAGCAATATCCGATAGTCTGTCTGTAAAGGTATTAAGTAGGATGGTGGTCATATGGAAAAATATGATATAGATGATGAATTTGATCCGTCATATATGAGACGTGCCATAGAGCTTGCAAGGCGCGGCACTGGATCAGTGAATCCAAATCCGCTTGTAGGTGCTGTCATAGTGAAGGATGGCAGGATCATAGGAGAGGGATATCATGTGAGATATGGAGAGCTCCACGCTGAGCGCGCAGCATTTGCCAGTCTTAAGGATCAGGCGGATGCCGAGGGCGCAGTCATGTATGTGACGCTTGAGCCGTGCTGCCATTTTGGCAAGCAGCCTCCATGTGTGGACGCGATCATAGAGCACAAGATCAGAAAGGTCTACTGTGGTTCCGATGATCCGAATGCTATGGTGGCAGGAAAAGGTTTTAAGAGACTGCGTGATGCCGGGATAGAGGTGTACACACACTGCCTCAAAGCCGAGTGCGATGCCATAAACGGCATTTTCTTTAAGTATATAGTAAATAAACAGCCGTATGTGACCATGAAATATGCCATGACCATGGACGGCAGGATCGCTACCCACACAGGGGCCAGCAAGTGGATAACCGGTGAGGCATCAAGGGCGTATGTCATGGAACTCAGAAACAGACATAAGGGTATTATGGCGGGCATAGGAACAGTGCTTGCGGATGATCCGATGCTGACATGCAGAATAGAGAAAAGCACGGACAGGGATACTGATAATGTCAGAAATCCGATCAGGATAGTTTGTGACAGCAAGCTCAGGATTCCGGAGGATTCACAGATCGTACAGACAGCCGGGGAGATAGAGACCATAGTTGCCACGACGGCAGCGGGAGCTTCAGACTCAGCAAAGTGTGAGAGACTCAAGGATAAAGGTGTAAGCATCATAGAGACCGAAGATGTGGATGGACAGGTGGATCTAAGGCAGCTCATGACGATCCTCGGCGGGAAAGGCATAGACGGAATACTGCTTGAGGGCGGCGGCGAGCTCAACTACAGCATGGTGTCTGAAGGTCTTGTGGATGAGGCATGTGTATTCATTGCCCCGAAGATATTTGGCGGCGAGGGCAAGTACAGTCCGGTATCCGGAACGGGTGTTGATGTGCCTGCGGATGCACATATGTTTGGACTTGACGAGGTCAGAAGATTTGATGAAGATGTGATGCTCAGATACAAAAAGGTTTAAGAACTTATAGAAAAGAGGTCATACATGTTCACAGGAATAGTAGAAGAGATAGGAACTATAAGAAAGATAGATAAAGGTGTAAGCTCCTGCAGCATCACGGTGCAGGCAGACAAGGTTCTCCATGGAAGCCAGGTTGGAGACAGTATAGCGGTAAACGGTGTGTGTCTTACTGCAACCGGCATATCGGGGAATATCTTTACTGCGGATGTCATGCCTGAGACTTTGAGACGAAGCGGACTTGGACAGCTTACCGGTGGCAGCAGGGTGAACCTTGAGCGTGCCATGGCGGCCGGAGGAAGATTTGGCGGACATATAGTGTCAGGACATATAGATGGAACCGGAACGATCAGAGAGCTCAAAAGGGAGGACAATGCAGTGTGGGTGACAATAGATTGTTCTCCGAAGATACTCAGATACATCATTGAGAAGGGCTCAATAGCCATAGACGGTATAAGCCTTACGGTTGCGTATGTCGATGATACATGCTTTAAGGTGTCGATCATTCCGCACACGGCGGGAGAGACGACGCTGCTGGATGGCAAGCCGGGCAAGGTGGTCAACCTTGAAAATGACGTGGTTGGAAAGTATGTTGAGAAACTGCTTATGCCATACAAAGGTGACGATACAGATGAAAAGCTTTCAAATGGAAATGCTTCAGATAGATCAGGACTTGATATGAAGTTTCTGGCAGAAAATGGATTTATGTAGACAGATATTTTAAGGAGGTAGAGTGATGAGTTTTGAATTCAACTCGATAGAGGAGATCGCTGCAGATCTTGCGGCGGGAAAGCCGGTTGTCATGCTCGACAACGAGGACAGAGAGAATGAGGGAGATGTAATCTGTGCAGCAGAATTTGCTACAACGGAGAATGTCAACTTCATGGCAAAGTGGGCGAGAGGTCTCATATGCATGCCTATGGATGCGTCATATGCGGATAAGCTGAATCTCCCACAGATGTGTATAACCAATACAGATAACCACTGCACAGCATTTTCAGTATCAGTGGATCATGTGGATACAACCACCGGAATCTCAGCCGAGGAGAGAGGCTACACAGCCAGAAAATTTGTGGATGAGAATGCAAAGCCGGATGACTTCAGAAGGCCGGGACATATGTTCCCACTTCAGGCAGTTGCAGGCGGAGTCATAGAGAGAAACGGCCACACAGAGGCTACAGTTGATCTTATGAAGGTTGCAGGACTTAAGCCTTGCGGACTGTGCTGTGAGATCATGAAGGATGACGGAACCATGGCGAGAAAGGATGACCTTGTGGAATTTGCAAAGGTTCATGGCCTTAAGATATCGACCATAGAGAAGCTTGTGCAGTACAGAAAAGAGCATGAAGTATTCGTTGAGTGCGTAGCCAAGGCAAAGCTTCCAACAAAGTATGGTGAGTTTACGATCTGTGGATATATCAACAAGCTGAACGGTGAACATCACGTGGCACTCACAATGGGTGATATAGCTGACGGCAAGCCTGTTCTCTGCCGTGTGCACAGCGAGTGCCTCACAGGCGATTGCTTCGGCTCACAGAAGTGTGACTGCGGACAGCAGCTCGATGCGGCCATGAAGGCCATTGCCAAGGAAGGCAGAGGCGTGCTCCTGTACATGAGACAGGAGGGCAGAGGAATCGGCCTTATCAACAAGATCAAGGCATATGCGCTTCAGGATCAGGGGCTTGACACCGTTGAGGCAAACCTCAAGCTTGGTTTCCCTGATGATGCAAGGGATTACACCATAGGAACACAGATACTTGTGGATCTCGGAATCAGACAGATCAGACTCCTCACCAACAACCCACTCAAGGTATACGGCCTTGCAGGCTACAATCTTGAGATCGTGGAGAGAGTTCCTATAGAGATAGAGCCAACCAAGTTTGACGCATTTTATCTCAAGACAAAAAAAGAGAAAATGGGTCATATGTTAAATGATGTTTAACTTTTCATAAGGAGGATAAATCAGATGAATAAGGTAGAAGGAAAGTTAGTAGCAAATGGAGCAAAGATAGGTATAGTAGCAGCGAGATTCAATGAGTTCATAGTTTCAAAGCTCGTCAGCGGTGCAGAGGATGCGCTTCTCCGTCATGATGTGAATGCAGACGACATCACAGTTGCATGGGTTCCGGGTGCATTTGAGATCCCTGTAATCGCAAAGAAGATGGCTGCAAGCGGCAAGTATGACGCTGTTATCTGTCTTGGTGCTGTTATCCGTGGTGCGACAAGCCACTATGATTATGTGTGCAACGAGGTTTCAAAGGGCGTTGCCTCAGTATCACTTGAGACAGGTGTACCTGTAATGTTCGGAGTTGTTACAACAGAGAATATCGAGCAGGCCATCGAGCGTGCAGGAACAAAGGCCGGCAACAAGGGTTATGACTGCGCTATGGGAGCTCTTGAGATGATCGACCTCATGAAGCAGTTGTAATGCAGACTGCAGAAAATGCGATATAATGAAGCATGCTGATGCATGCGCAGGTTATCAAGTGAAAATATAATGCGTACAGAAGATACAGGCACGTGTAGTTATAATACATGTGCCTGTAAATATATGACAGGATGGATATAATATATGAAAAGCACAGACAGGAAGATATTGTTCTTTGATATAGACGGAACGCTTATAACCGAGGACGGAAGGAGATACTTCCCGGACAGCGCAAGGCGTGCGCTGGCGCAGGCGAGAGCCAACGGACATCTGGTGTTCATCAACACTGGCAGGGTTTACTGTAATGTCACTGATGAGATCAAGGATGCGGGTTTTGACGGCTTTGTGTGTGGCTGCGGAACATCCATTTACTATGACGGCAAAGAGCTGTTCCACAATGATGTCAGCAGGGATGTGTGCAGGGATATAGCTTATGCATGCCGCAGATATGACATGTTTGGAATGTATGAGCACAGAGACAAGGTGTACGTGGACGGTCAGAACATGGGAAATGAACTCCTTGCAGAGATGGTCAGATACTTCCGGGCAAATGGAATATTTGTTGGGGAGGATGTGGACTCGGATGACTTTGAATTCGACAAGTTCTGCTGCTGGTTCGCGGATGACAATAAAAATGTTCCTGAGTTCCGCGAGTATGTATCACAGCATTTTGACTATATCGACAGAGGTTCAAATTTCTGCGAGATAGTTCCCAAGGGATTCAGTAAGGCGACAGGTATACAGTATCTTCTGGATTATTTTGATATTCCGCTTGAAAATGCATATGCATTTGGTGATGGCAACAATGACGCACCTATGTTATTATATTGTCCGAACAGCATAATTATGGAGAAGGGGCCGGAGGGGCTCAAAAGACAGGTTATGATGGTCACAGACGATGCGGAGAATGATGGAATATATAAGGCTATGGTGAAGCTTGGAATCATAGAGCCGATGAAATAGCTGGTTCATTTTGCCGGTCAATAATTATTAGAGTTGGAGATTTATATGGAAGAACAGGAAGAGAACAAGAAGGTGACGCTGCTCGATCAGTTGTCGATAGCGGTCAGCAGTCCGAAGAATTACAAACAACTGGTTAAGCTGAAGACGGGACGCCTTGTGTGGTTTGTGGTGATCATATCCTTTTTACTGGCATTTATAGAGTTTGGAATAGACGCCATATTCTGGGTTGGCAAGGTCGGAGGTCTGAGGAATCTCATAACAAATAAGATCCCGGCGTTCACATATCATGACAATAAGCTCGACATGGAACACGATATGCAGCTTGAGATAGGAAATGCTACTCTGTACATCAACACGGAGAATGCGTCAGTGAACCTTGACTCCATGGAAACGGATGGAGTGTACATCGCCATAGGAAGTGAGAATATAGTCATGGGAATGGTCTCAGATGGCAAGGGCTATGATTACATGGTGACACCGCTCAAATACATGTTCCTGCCGGATGGCTTCAACAATAGCAAGCTGGCGGCACTGACACCGGTATTTTATATGTACATGGTGATCATGTTCATTGCGGTGATGGTGGCATCGGCGGGCAGACAGCTTCTCCTTGCGCTGATATTCAGTATAGCGGGCAATAGACTTGCAAGAATTCTCAACACGGGACTGTCCTACGGCAAGGTATTTACGATATGTGTCTATGCACAGACTCTGGCGGTGTTCATAATGTCGGTCAACACTGCTCTTGGATATCTGTTATCCTCGTTTGTTGTATGGATCATCGCACTTGTCGTGTCCATGGTATTTATGAACAAAGCTATAGGAAGCTATGTGAGTGGAGATATACCGCCGGGAGATGTGTTCTGATAAGGCGGTCATTTGGTTTGAATAGGTGGAGGCATATATGGAGATAGAGAGAAAATACCTTGTACATGAGATACCTGTCGATCTGACAAAATATCAGGTGAAGCACATGGAACAGATGTATGTGTCCGTGAAGCCGGTCATAAGGATCAGGAGAACGGACGACAGACGTGTGCTCACGGTCAAATCCAAGGGACTGCTCAGCAGGCAGGAATTCGAGATGGATCTGGACGAGGATGAATACAGGAATCTCAGATGTAAGGCAGACGGCAATATAATAGAGAAGGACCGGTATATAATACCGCTTTCCGATACAGACGGAACCTGTGGTGACAGTGAAGTGGACAGGGAACTGAAGATCGAGCTGGACGTGTTCGACGGGATATTTGGCGGACTCACCTATGCTGAGGTTGAATTCCCGGAGGAGAAATTTGCAAATACATTTGTGCCGCCAACGTGGTTTGGCAGGGATGTGACTGAGGACGGTATCTATCAGAACAGCGCCCTGAGCGGCATGGACAGACGTGATATAGACAGTTTTGTAAAGAGTGCGAATAAGGAGGAAAAGCGATGAAGGCAAGAGTTTTATTTGCAACAGGTTATGAAGAGGTAGAGGCTCTCACGGTGGTGGATCTCTTGAGGAGAGCCGGAGTTGAGTGCCTGATGGTGTCGGCTGACGATCAGGATACAGTGACAGGAGCGCGCGGCATGGAGGTCACGATGGATGAGAAGTTATCAGAGATCGATGACCAGTGCGATCTTGTAGTTCTTCCTGGAGGTATTCCGGGGGTTCCAAACCTCAAGACAAATTCAAAGGTTCAGGCCATGGTCAAGGCACAGAATGACAGAGGCGGTTATGTGGCTGCTATCTGTGCGGGACCTACAGCACTTGGCGCATTTGGCGTGCTTGCGGACAAGAATGCAACATGTTATCCGGGATGTGAGGATCAGCTCATGGCGAAGCGCCACAGCACGGAGCCGGTAGTGGTGGACGGAAATGTGATCACCAGCAGAGGAGTGGGAACAGCCATAGAATTTGCACTTAAGCTGGTTGAGATACTCATAGACAGACAGACTGCGGACGATCTCGCAGAGAAGATAGTATATAAGAGATAATGAATATAAAAATATCAGTTAGGAGCCTGGTGGAATTCATCTTCCGCAGTGGCGATATAAGTGATAGCAGTAGTGGGACTCTGTCCAGAGAAGCGATGAATGCGGGTAGCAGGATTCACAGGAAGCTTCAGAAAAGGGCAGGGTCTCATTATAATTCAGAGGTGCCGCTCCGGTATACAGAGGAGCTTGGCGGACATCTGATAACTGTGGAGGGCCGGGCTGATGGAATCATAGACAGATGCGGTGGCGAACAGGAAGAGTCCGGGGATATTGACGACGGCTTTGACATGGCAGAGGGGTATGCTGTGGACTTCCATGACAGCGATGTGCTTATAGATGAGATAAAGGGCATATACAGGAACCTCGATGACATGGAGAGCCCGCAGCGCGTCCACGTGGCCCAGGCGATGTGCTATGCGTATATATATTCAAAAGAGAATAATTATAGCTGGATAGATGTAAGGATAAGTTATGTAAACCTTGACAGCGAGAAGGAGAAGTTCTTCAGGCGGAGATATTCATTTGGCTATCTGGAGAAATGGTTCAGCTCAATGATGGCGGAGCTTTGCAAATGGATTGATCTGGTGGAAAAGCATCAGCTCATGAGAAATCAGTCCATCTCGGACATGGAGTTCCCATTTGAGTACAGGAAGGGCCAGAAGGAGATGGCTCTGTATGTGTACAGGGCTATTGAGCAGGAAAAACATCTGTATGTCCAGGCACCAACTGGAATCGGAAAGACCATGGCGGCGGTGTACCCGTCCATAAAATCCATGGTTCAGGGACATGTGTCGAAAATATTCTATCTGACAGCCAAGACCATAGCCCACACTGTGTCGAGAAATGCGGTGGAGCTGCTGGAGGACAGAGGTCTCAGGCTTAAGACTGTAATACTCACGGCAAAAGAGAAGATATGCTGTCAGGAACAGGTGGATTGCAATCCTGCGGTATGTCCGTATGCCGAGGGGCATTTTGACAGGGTAAATGATGCGCTGTACGACGTGGTATTACATGAGACGGTGGTTGACAGAGATGTGGTAATACGGTACGCACAGGCTCACAGGGTGTGTCCGTTTGAGTTGAGCCTTGATGTGAGTCTGTTTGCTGACATGGTGATATGTGACTATAACTATGTCTTTGATCCGAGGGCGAGCCTCAAGAGGTTCTTTGCGGCGGAGGGCGGTAAGCCGGGAGATTATGTATTCCTTGTGGATGAGGCGCACAACCTTGTGGACAGGGCTTCGTCCATGTACAGTGCGGAGATTGTGAAGGAGGACTTTCTGGAGCTCAAGAAGCTCACAGCCCAGTATGGCGGCCGTATGGCAAGACATATAGGAAGCTGCAACAGAGAGCTGCTTACGATGAAGAAGGAGGTTCCTGAGGAGGGATACAGGGTGCTCTCGAGCATAGCACCTCTTCACCTGAAATTGCTCAGCCTCCATGAAGCAATACAGCTCTTTCTGGAGGAGCACAGGCAGATCCCGGAGAGAAAGGAAGTCCTGAACTTTTATTTTAATCTCACTTCATTTCTGAACATTGCGGAGATGATGGATGAGAATTATGTCGTGTATGACGAGATAAGGGATGACGGAAGATTTGTGGTGAGACTGTACTGCGTCAAGCCTGCAGTTAACATAAGAAACTGCTTGGACAAAGGGCTTGCCACGGTGTTTTTCTCGGCTACGATACTTCCTGTCAGATATTATATGGAGATGCTGTCGGACTGCCCGGAGGACAGGGCAATATACATCCCGTCTCCATTTTCTGCGGAGAACAGGAAGATAATGATAGCAAATGATGTCACGACCAGATACACGAACCGTAATGAGGCGATGTACAGGAATATTTACAGCTATATAGAGCGCGTGATAAGTGCGAGACCGGGCAACTATATGGTGTTCTTTCCATCGTATGCCATGCTGGAGAAGGTGCATGTGCTCACTGAAGAGCTTCCAGAGTCTCTTGGGGTGGAAGTTATAGCCCAGGAACAATACATGACGGAGAGCGACAGAGAGAGCTTTCTGAGGGCATTTGAGGAGAAGGACAATGTGCTGGCACTGTGTATCATGGGCGGAATATTCTCCGAGGGAATCGATCTGACTGGTGACAGGCTGATAGGAGCGATAATAGTCGGACCCGGTCTTCCCCAGGTGTGCACGGAGAGAAAGCTGATGATGGATTACTTCGACAGCAGAACCGCGGCGGACGAAAAAGAGGCTGCATCCGACAGGAATGGATTCAGATATGCGTACCAGTACCCGGGAATAAACAAGGTATTTCAGGCTGCCGGAAGAGTCATAAGGACGGAGACGGATCAGGGGATAATACTTCTGATAGACGAGAGATTTGCCACCAGGCGTTACACGGAGCTGTTTCCTGTGGAATGGAATGACAGCGTGATATGCAACATGCAAAATGTGGACGGGATCCTTGAACAGTTCTGGGATTATAAAAGTAAAGAGATTTAAATATACAAAAGCATAATACAGTGCTATAATGGACACCTGATGAAGCCGGAGCGGCGGTAAAGCCCGGTTGTATATATTTTATCAATATGAAAAAAGGGGATAGTGATGGTAGATATAACAGTAAAAAATATTCTGGAAGCTACAGGAGGCGTACTCCTCTGCGGAGATGAGAACACTGTTCTCACTGACATCTGTATAAACTCTAAGGAGGCCAAGGAGGGCGATCTGTTCGTTCCAATCATAGGAACAAGAACCGACGGACACAGATTTATAGAATCAGCACTTCAGACTGCAGCAGCCACACTCACATCGGAGCATGACAATGTTGTGGTGTCGGACAAGGCGTATATCAGGGTGGATGATACTGTTAAGGCATTGCAGGCCATTGGAAAGTATATAAGGAACAGATACGATATGCCTGTTGTGGCGGTTACAGGAAGCGTGGGCAAGACCACGACAAGAGAGATGATCACAGCGGCTGTCAGTGCTGGAATGAAGTGCTTCCACACAGAGGGCAATTATAATTCGGTGTATGGCGAGCCTATCACGGTGTCAAGGATGACAGACGAGTACGATGTGGCTGTTCTTGAGCTTGGAATCGGCGAGCCGGGTGAGATGGACATCCTCACTGATATAGCTCAGCCGGATATATGCGTTATAACGACCATAGGCGTTGCACATATAGAATATATGGGTTCACTGGAGAACACCCGCAAGGAGAAGCTCAGCATCATCAAGGGCATGGGCGAGAATGGAACACTGTATATCAACGGTGATGATCCTATGCTGTATGCGGTCAAGGATGAGATACCATGTAAGGTATACACATATGGCTGCGGCGAGGGCATGGACTTCAGAGCAACTAACATCCGCATGGAGGATGGATATTCTGTATACGATATGGTACATGGGGATGACGTTGTAACTGTCAAGGTAGGAGTGATGGGACTGCACAACGTGCGCAATTCATTGGTGGCCATGGCTGTGTCGCATCAGCTTGGAGTTCCATATGAGAAGTCGTCGAAGGCATTTGAGAATTTCAGAGGTCTCAGACAGAAGGTCATCAAGCTTCCTGGCAAATACACGATCATAGACGATACATACAATGCAAGCCCTGATTCCATGAAGGCTAGCACCGATGTCCTCTGTGACATGAAGTGCGAGGGCAAGAAGTATATCGTGCTCGGCGATATGCTTGAGCTCGGAGAGAAGAGCGATGAGTACCACTATGAAGTCGGAGAGTATCTCAGAGATAAGAAGATAGATGAGGTCATAGTCATCGGAGAGCATGCCCAGAAGATCAAGGAAGCTCTGGATGCCTGTGATACGAAGTATGCCAAGACTGTGTCATTCACTGACACGGAGGAGATCGCGATATACCTTATGGCGCTCATGAAGCCTGAGGATATAGTGCTTTTGAAGGGATCAAACGGAATGAAATTGAGTGAAGTGGTTAATATTCTCACGAATTAGTGTGTGTATTTGTACAAAATGACAAAAGCGGTCACGGATTTACAACGATCTGTGACCGCCTTTTTGTGTAAAGTGTTGCCATTTATTGTAAATCAATTCCCAAAACGATACAAAAGGGAGAAAAGAATTTGGTTATATTGAAAAAATATAAAAAATGGAGTAATATCAACCTAGCTTGAAAATAAATACATAAGATTACATAGATACTTTTTATTTGGGAGGAAAGAATCATGGCTACAGCAAAGAAGGCAGATGAGACAAAGAAGGTAACAAAGGCAACACCTGCAGCAGCACTTGCTAAGGTTGAGGCAGTTAAGAAAGAGGAAGCTGCAAAGAAGACAGCAGCTACAGAGACAAAGGCAGCACCTGCAAAGAAGGCAGCTCCAGTTAAGGAAGAGCCAAAGGCAGCACCTGCAAAGAAAACAGCACCAGCTAAGAAGGAAGAGACAAAGGCAGCAGCACCTGCAAAGAAGGCTACAGCAAAGAAGGCAGCTCCAGCTAAGACAACAGAGAATGTATTTGTTGAGTTCGCTGGCGGTCAGATCAAGATGGCAGCAATCGTTGCTAAGGTGAAGGAAGTTATTGGCAATAAGACAGTTAAGGAATTGAACGTATACTACCAGCCAGAAACAGGCATGGTATATTATACAGCTGATGGAGAATCAGGTTCTTACAGTCTTTAATCTATAGATGTTTGTTTTAAGACGGATCCCGGTCGTAATGACTGGGATCTTTTTTCTTTGTGCAATATTGTGTTGTATATAAGTGCCTTTCTGTGATAATATGTCATGGGTTAGGACAATCTAACTAATGCTTTTACAGGGGGTAAGAGATGACAATACACGAGTATGGAGACAGGAAGAATCCGCATATACTGCTTATACATGGCATGTGGATGTGAATATATTAAAAAGCCTGTGATATGAACTTTGATTCATACCACAGGCTTTTTGCTTGCAGATAATACTATATATTATGAATTACTTTGTTGTCAGGAAATCTGCGTATGCTGTAGGAAGACCATGCTCTGTAGGATCAAGTCCCTTGATCTCTTCCTCCTCAGATACTCTAAGTCCCATAGTCTTCTTGATGATCAGGAATACGATGGTGATCGTAACTGCTGTCCATGCTGCAACTGCTGCAAATCCAAGTAACTGGATGAGAAGTGGATGAATGCCACCGCCGTAGAACAGACCGTTTAATGTATCATTTCCAGAAACAGTTGTTGTGGAGAAGAGACCTACAGCGATTGTTCCCCAGATACCATTTACACCATGTACGGCTACGGCACCGACAGGATCGTCAACATGTAATGCGTGGTCACAGAGCCATACTCCGAATACTACGAGAAGTCCGGCAACGATACCGATGATAGCTGCGCCGAAAGCATCGACTGTATCACAAGGAGCTGTGATGGCAACGAGACCAGCGAGTGAAGCGTTGAGACACATTGACACATCAGGCTTGCCATATTTGAGCCATGTAAATATCATACATGAAACTGTTGCAAGTGCAGGTGCGATAGTAGTAGTGAGGAAGATAGAACCTAACTGCTCAACAGATGTTGCGGCTGCACCATTGAATCCGTACCAGCCGAACCACAGGATGAATACACCGAGTGCGCCGAGTGGAAGGTTATGACCTGGGAAGGTGTGAACCTTTACTACTTTGCCATTCTCATCCTTATTGAACTTTCCGATACGAGGTCCAAGTAATGCGGCACCAATCAGTGCTGAGATTCCACCTACCATATGGATGGCACATGAACCGGCAAAATCATGGAAGCCAAGTTTTACAAGCCAGCCACCTGGATTCCAGATCCAGTGAGCCTCAATAGGATATATCAGCAGTGAGATGATAGCTGAGTATACACAATATGCAGAGAACTTTGTTCTCTCTGCCATAGCTCCTGACACGATGGTTGCTGCTGTTGCACAGAACACAAGGTTGAATACGAAGCTTGACCAGTCATAGTTTTCAAAGTGAAGGAACAAATCCCATGATGGTTTTCCGATGAAACCTCCGAGTGCCCAGTCACTGCTGCCGAGCAGAAGTGATGAACCGAGGATCATGAATGAAACTGTACCGAGACAGAAATCCATGAGATTCTTCATTATAATGTTTCCGGCATTCTTGGCTCTTGTGAAACCGGCCTCAACCATTGCAAATCCGGCCTGCATCCAGAATACCAGTGCGGCTCCGACAAGGAACCATACTCCAAATACAATTGTGCTTACGTCTTCCATAATCATTCCTCCTTTTAATACATTGTAGTTGTGGAAGTGATCAGATAATAAAAAAAGATGCGTCCCGCCAGGTATGCTCCTGACAAAACACATCTTTGTGCACATTATATCTGATCGTACGTCACTGAGATATGACTGATAATAAGTATCTCAGTGCCACACCTCAATTACTAACTTGGGTTGAGTATAGTATTGAGATATGGTAAAATATTGAAAAAATCGGACGTGGAACGATAAAACTTATTATATTTTGCGCGGGCTTAATATAATAAAGCAAAGATACGGTAAAGATAAATAAAGTTATGCGGAGATGGCGTATGGATAGTCAGATTTTATTGAATGTTAATTTTTGCAGTGAAGTACATACTAATTTAATAGAAAAGAATGAGAAGTCTGTGTATGTGAGAGCTGGTTACAGCTTGGGTGGGCTGAGAATAGTGCCACAGGAGAATGCTGGGATATGTGTGATATGTACGGATGGACACATCAAAAGGGTGTATCCGGGTGAACTGGAGGCGGCTGTTTGCATTGAGGAGAGCTGCAGCTTCATATCTGTGGAGCAGGATCTTGGACTTGGCAGGGAGACTCTGGATACCCAAGATATGCGTCTGCTTGAAAAACTGCTGACGGCTGATCATGCATTTACAGGAAATGGTGCAGAAGATCCGATAGAGAGTGCGACAGAGGAGATCACGGAGCATATAGAGAAATGCGGATCGTTGTGGCAGAGGAATGGCATGGCTGATTCGGACATCGTGAAACAGGCGGATGTCATATATGCGGCAAAAGGGAAGATAAGCATATCAGAGCTTGCTGAGCAGATGGGATGCACCGTTAGACATGTGCATAGGAGATTTGTGGAGGAGCTGGGGGTCAGCCCCAAGAGGTTTGCCCGCATCGTGAGGATCAGGGAGACTGTGAGAAAAATGCTGGAGCATCCGGGCGGACATGTCACGGATTATATGGATGACATGGGATATTCTGACCAGGCGCATTTCCAGAGAGAGTTTAAGTGGTATACAGGGATGACCCCAGGGAGTCTGCTGAAGATACTGGGAGACAGAGCTGAACGATAAAAAACAGGCAGTGGACAAATGCCACTGCCTGCCAATTTAGAAAAAGGAATGATATTGGATACCTGTGCTTATTAGAGCGCTGTCTCTCCACGCTCGCCTGTACGGATACGAACGACATCTGCCACATCATATACGAAGATCTTACCATCACCGATCTTACCTGTGGATATTCTCTCGCAAACCTTGAAAATGATCTTGTCCGCAACATCGTCTGCTGCGATGGTCTCGATCTTTACCTTTGGAATAAGGTTTACAACATATTCGCTTCCTCTGTAAGTTGTCTTATATCCCTTCTGATTACCGTAACCCATGATGTTTGATACCATGGCACCTGTTGATTCACACTCATCAAGTATTGACTTTACATCATCAAGCTTTTCTGAACGAACTACGATTTCAAGTTTCTTCATAATTACAGTCCTCCTTTTACCCGTTGGATTTATTTTTTATGATTATAGCATAGCGAAAAATCCAATTCCATAGCACTTCGCAAATGCCGAAATTTTAAAACGATTCGAAAGATGCCAGCGGTAAAATAATACAAAAAACAGACAAATGACTTAATAATATTAAGGACAGAAGCGGGGCGGCGCTGCGTGCCAGCGGTTAATTTACAGTAATTTCATATTTGCAGGTGTTGGTAAATGTGGTATATGTGTGTTATTATATTTCTGACTGAGACTATATGTATAATCAGGAAAGGAAAATGAGATATGGCAGAGAATTATGATGATATAGATAAGAAGACACCGGATACGGTGGATACCGATGGACATGCATCGGATGATAAGGACAACGATGACGATTACGAGAAATACTGCTACCTGTGCAGGCGACCGGAGAGCGTGGCCGGCAAGCTGATACATATGCCTGGAGATATAAATATATGTGCAGACTGCATGCAGAGATCATTTGACAGCTTCAATAATTCCGGGTTTGGCAACATGCCGGGGCTTGGCAATATGCAGTTCATAGATCTGACAAATATGCCATTTGGCAATATAGATATGTCCAAGTTCAAGACACAGAATGACGTGCCAAAGTCACAGAAAGTCAAGAAGAAGGCGCCAAAGGAAAAGAAGCAGGAGGAAGAACTCACGCTTAAGACAATTCCGGCTCCTCATAAGATCAAGGCTATGCTGGACGAGTATGTTGTGGGACAGGAATATGCCAAGAAGGTTATATCCGTGGCTGTATACAATCATTATAAGAGGGTTCTCACAGATACCATGGATGATATAGAGATAGAGAAGTCCAACATGCTGATGGTGGGACCTACAGGCTGTGGTAAGACATATATAGTCAAGACCATAGCAAGACTTCTCAAGGTGCCTCTCGCAATAACTGATGCGACAACTCTTACAGAGGCCGGTTATATAGGCGATGATGTTGAGAGTGTTCTGTCAAAGCTTCTCGCCGCCGCCGACAATGATGTGGAGAAGGCAGAGAGAGGAATCGTGTTCATAGATGAGATAGACAAGATCGCCAAGAAGCAGAACAGCAACAGCAGGGATGTGAGCGGTGAATCCGTACAGCAGGGACTGCTGAAGCTCCTCGAGGGCGCGGATGTCGAGGTGCCTGTTGGATCAGGAAGCAAGAATGCCATGGTTCCTATGACTACGATCAACACAAGAAACATCCTCTTTATATGTGGTGGAGCATTCCCTGATATAGAGGAGATTATAAAGCAGAGAATAAGCAGGCAGGCGTCAATGGGCTTTAAGGCTGAGCTCAAGGACAAATATGATGATGATCCGAATCTGCTGAGACAGGTTACAACCGAGGATCTCCGTGAGTTTGGCATGATACCTGAGTTTCTTGGAAGACTTCCGGTACTCTTCACACTTGATGCGTTGGACAAGGATATGTACGTGAGCATACTCAAAGAGCCTAAGAATGCGATATTAAAGCAGTATAAGAAGCTCCTTGCACTGGATGAGGTGGATCTTAGATTTGACGATTCGGCATACGAGGCGATAGCCGAGGAGGCGATCAAGAGGAAGACGGGAGCCAGAGCATTGCGTGCAATTATAGAGAAATTCATGCTGGATATCATGTACCAGATCCCAAGGGATGACACCATAGGAAGGGTGACCATCACAGGTGATTATATAAAGGGCAAGGGAAGCCCTATCATAGAACTGCGCGGAACACCGGCACTTGAGGAGGCAAGCGCAACTCAGATCGATAAGCAGGACTGAACAGATCTGTAATGACAATAATGCGATAACAGGAAAATGCTACTTGATAATATTTTATCAATATGCTAGAATATCACCGTTCATTAAGGGAGTAGTCAGCGCAGAGCTTGCGTTGTGATATCAACATAATGATTGGCAACCATCGGTCGATGATGGCGTGAATCTGGTATTACTGTAGATGATGAGACTTTCTGGACAGCTTTTAGCTGCCCGGGAGGTCTCTTTTTATATGTGTCTGTGACTGCATCCGTCAAATCTATATCAAGGAGAAAAATTATGAGTATTGCAGAGTTATTCCTGTTGGCAGTTGGTCTTTCAATGGATGCATTTGCCGTGTCTATCTGTAAGGGGTTGTCCCTGCGCAACATCAAGGTGAAGCACATGCTTATCGCAGGTGCGTGGTTTGGAGGATTTCAGGCACTTATGCCGACGGTAGGATATGTCCTCGGAAGCTTTTTTGCAGATCTGGTAAGCAAATGGTCACACTGGATCGCATTTGTGCTCCTCCTGTTCATCGGCGGAAGCATGATCAAGGAGTCGTTTGGCGAGGAAGAGGAAGTAGATGCAGATATGAGCTTTAAGGTCATGTTCCTTCTGGCGGTTGCAACCAGCATAGACGCACTGGCGGTTGGAGTGTCATTTGCATTCCTCAAGCTGTCCACTCTGTATATCATACTTGCGGTATTATTCATAGGATGTATCACATTCATATGTTCAGCGGTCGGAGTGAAGATCGGAAGTATATTCGGAACAAAGTACAAGTCAAAGGCTGAGCTTGCCGGAGGTATCATACTTATACTCATAGGAGTAAAGGTTGTTCTGGACGGACTCGGTATATTGTAACCTTAACATAAAATAAATGGACAATAGTATGGTTTATGGCATACAATGTGTAGATAGGTTATGTGAAGGGACAATATATTAAGTAAGGAGTAGATGTATGACCAGATTCAAAAAGAATATGAGAAGATTTGTCGTGGCTGCTGTTGTCGGAGCCATGGCCATGTCGATGACTGCATGTACTTCTCATATGTTTGATGAGAAGACTATCACAGGAACAATAAAGGATAATGCGGACGACTACACAAAGGTGCAGAAGGAGTTCGAGGAATATCTGCACGATGAGTATGTGGACAGTGTGACATCGGACACACTCTCGTACAACTATGAGATAAAGGATGGGGATGCCCTTGGTATTCCTGAGCCGGAGGTATCTCTGGGCGATTCGGATATGAGCGATGAGGGAATCAAAAAACGTAAGGCTGAGTTTGATGAGTCCTTTGACAAGCTCAAGTCATTTGACAGGGACGATCTCACGGAGAGCCAGCAGCTCACATACGATATACTTAATCAGTATCTGGAGACGGAGTCAGAGGGTTATCTGAACATATACCTCAGCGAGCCGTTCTCACCTATGAAGGGACTGCAGTCGAATATATCCACATATTTCACAGACTACCGTTTTGACGACAAGGGTGATGTGGAGAGATATCTCCAGGTGCTTGGAATGGTAAGGGATTATTTTGATGACAATCTAGAGTTTGAGAAGACAAAGTCCGAGAAGGGATATTTTATGAGTGATGCCGTGTGCGATAAGGTCATCGAGCAGTGCGAAGACTTCATCAAGGACAAGGACAATCACTTCATGATACAGGTGTTCAACGATAACATCGAGGCGCTGGACTTCCTGACTGCGGACGAGATAGCGGACTTTGAGGAACAGAATAAGAAGGCCGTTGCGGAAAGTCTTATACCTGCATATGAGGATGTTATAGATGTGCTGTCATCGCTCAAGGGAACCGGTAAGAACCAGGGCGGTGTGTGTGGCTATGAAGGTGGTAAAGAGTATTACGCTTACCTTTTGAAGGACGCTGCGGGAACTGATAAGACACCTGAGGAAGTGGCACAGATGCTGGATGACAACCTGTCAGATCTCATGACAGATCTGTATTCCATAGCCATGACACAGTACGATTCATATGAATATTTTGTGGAGCACTACGATGACCTCTTTGGAGACAGTGACTCAAAGGAGCCTTCAGAAATAATAGATATACTCATGAATACAGCCACCAAGAACTACCCAGACTTTGGAGAGATAAAGTATCAGGCGAAGAAGCTTGATAAGAGCCTTGAGGATATTCAGGAGAATACGCTGGCATACTATATGTCACCTGCGATCGATGACCAGGACAACAACCTTATCAGGGTAAATGGCAAACATACGGATGGTATGTGGACCACACTTGCCCATGAGGGATATCCGGGACACATGCTGCAGAATGCATACTACATGTCAACAGATCCTGAACCGGTACGTACCATATTAAGCTTCCTTGGATACAAGGAGGGCTGGGCAATGTATGCGTGCTATGATGCCATAAACTATTACACATTTGATGGGGCATCTGATTCGGACACCGTTGCAAAACTGTACAGGTTAAACGATGAGATCAATTATCTCATAAGTGGAAGGATCGATATAGGAATCAACTATGAGGGCTGGTCACTGCAGGAAGCAAAAGATTACCTGAATGAAAAGGGATTCAACGGCGATGCTGCCGACGATCTGTATACTACCATGATAGGTGATCCTGCCGTATACCAGAGTTATTCAACAGGCTTCTATGAGATGCAGGAGATCAGGGATTATGCTGAGGAACAGCTTGGATCAAAGTTTGACCTGAAGGAGTTCAATACAGTCGTTCTCGAGACAGGTCCATGCCAGTTCAATATCCTGAAGCAGCAGGTTCAGAAGTATATTGATACAAAACAATAAAATAGAATATAGCCGGTACATATAATGTACAGATGGAGACATACCGCAGCCGGAGAAATTTCCGTGCTGCGGTATTTTTGTGTAAAGATTCGGAATTTGCTGCATATACTATATAGATTGCCCCTGGAGGGATGTGCGGTGATATCAGATGCTGTTTACTCAGAGGATTATGTGGAATATATAATAGAATACAACGGAGACAGGGAAGTTCTGATGGATCTGTATCAGCCATACGGGCTCAACATAATAGACGACAGATATGCGGTGGCATATCAGCCGTTTCCGGCCGGGTATATGGAGAGTTTTTCAAGGCTTGAGTACAATCTTTTCCCAAAAGTGTACGGTCTGATGGACGATGTGGGGGCTCTTGAGGCTATAGGGGTTATCAATATCCAGCAGGAAAATATACTCGGACTCACCGGAAAGGGGATACTGCTTGGCATCGTCGATACGGGGATCGATATATTTGGCAGTTCATTTGTGCGGGATGGGGGTAAGACAAAGATACTTGCGGCGTGGGATCAGACAGTGGAGGAGGCTGACAACGCATCATACGGCTACGGCAGGGAGTATAGCACGGAGGAGATACAGGCTGCTGTGGATGAGAGACAAAGGATATTGACGGATACCACCGGGCATGGAAGCTTCTGCGCGGGAACGGCTGTGAGTGTGGCTCCGTCGGCAGACCTGGTGGTGGTGAAGTTAAAGCAGGCAAAGCAGAATCTACGCAGTTTTTATGGTATTCCATCGGATGCAAATGCGTACAGTGAGGTTGACATAATGACAGCGATAGCATATCTGCTTGAGCAGCAGAAAAAGCTGCGCATGCCTATGAGCATACTCGTGACGCTTGGGACCAACAGTGGAAGCCATACGGGGGCGGAAGCACTTGACAAATATATAAACAACATAGGAGAGCTTCAGGGGCTTGCGGTATCTGCTGCCGGTGGCAACGAGGGGAGAGCAGGACATCATTATTCCGGGATCGTCACAGGGGCATACGATGTCGTTGAGATCGATGTGGCAGATCGCAACAGCTTTACACTTGAGATATGGGGTAAGTCCACCAATACCTACTCGGTGGCCATAGAGATTCCCGGCGGGGAATTTATAGAGAGGATATCGCCGAGGTATGACAGGAGCTCGATCATCCGTCCGATATTTGGGGGTGGAATGATATATGTCGACTATTTTCTCATAGAGGATTCTGCTGGGCAGGAGCTCATCATGCTCAGATTTATAACCCCGGCAAATGGTATATGGCGGATAAGGGTGTACGGTGTTGGAACCACGGAGCTCAGCTTTAACGCGTGGCTGCCCATAAGCAGCTTTGTATCCCCGGGGACGAGATTTGTGTCAAGTGATCCGGGGGTGACCATAACCAGCCCGGCGGTGGCGGAGACTGCGATATGCACTTGCGCATATGATCACTCAAATGGTAATCTGTATATAGACAACAGCAGAGGCTATACGGCGGACGGCAGGGTGAAACCGGATCTTCTCGCTCCCGGAGTGAATATAAGGGGAGAAGGAGCCAGCGGGGAGACGGTTATAAGAAGCGGCACCTCAGTGGCGGCTTCATACACTGCGGGCTGCAGTGCCATCATGCTTGAGTGGTCGTATGGGAGAAAGATGATAAGGAATATAAACGGCAACCAGATAAGGGGCTACCTGATAAGGGGAGCGGTGAGACCGGGAAGTTCGGGCGGGCTTTTGGAGATCAGGCAGTATCCGAATCCCGAGTGGGGATATGGCCTGCTGAACATTTACAATACATTTGAAAGTCTCAGGAATGTGTGAGGATAAGTTATGGGAAGAACATGCAGAGAAGAGCTGGCGAGCGGCGGTACGCTAATAATAAGTGAGAATGACTTCAGGATAGAGTATTTCTTCCCGGGGCCGGATGGACGCTATGGTGGAGTGAGGGTCAATATTCCGGGAAGGAAAGTTGAGACCTATATGAGGGCATGGCAGAAGAATTATGAAAGGTACGAAGAGCTTCAGAAGGCGGCGGGTGCAAGTGTGGTGAAGAGACCGGCTGCGATGAGAGGTGAGTGCGGAATGACGATACGGACCGGTTTCATGGACGGAGTATACCTGAAGGGAAGCCACATGAGAGTGACGGAAAGGGTGCAGCTCGACATGATAATCCGGGATTATGGATACGCTCTGGACAGATGGAAGAAGTCCGGGCAAATGCCTGAAAGTAGTGATTGTTAGTCTGCGTGATACTGTGCTATAATGCATCTGTGTGGTCAGAAACGGGAGGAGTATGACATGCATTAATTCACACTATTTATAAGAACGGAGGATAATATAATATGTATATAACATGTCTTGATTTAGAGGGAGTACTGGTGCCTGAGATTTGGATCGCATTTGCGGAGGCAAGCGGAATACCTGAGCTTAAGAGAACAACAAGGGATGAGCCTGACTACGATAAGCTCATGAACTGGAGACTTGGTATACTTAAGGAGCACGGACTTGGACTCAAGGAGATACAGGAGACTATAGCAAAGATAGATCCTATCCCTGGAGCAAAGGAGTTTCTGGATGAGCTGAGATCCATAGGACAGGTGATAATCATAAGCGATACATTTTCACAGTTTGCAGGCCCTCTCATGAAGAAGCTCGGTTATCCTACAATATTCTGTAATGAGCTGATCGTTGCAGATGACGGTGAGATCACAGGCTTCAAGATGAGATGCCCACAGTCGAAGCTCACAACAGTCAAGGCTCTGCAGTCAATCGGCTACGACACTATAGCAAGCGGTGACAGCCACAACGATCTGGGAATGATCTATGCGAGCAAGGCAGGCTTCCTGTTCAAGAGCACAGATCAGATCAAGGCGGATAATCCTGATCTTGAGGCATTTGAGACATACGATGAGCTTCTTGCGGCCATCAAGAAGGCAATGGACTAGTTGGAGATACAGATATGAAGTACAAGAGTGTAGATGAGATCGAGACGCTCTCTTTCAGGGATGCGACTCTGATCAGATGTATATATTCGGAGAAGCAGGGAATCCTGGAATTTGAATTTGACGGCGCGGTAGTCAGAGAGGACAACTCTGCAAATGAGCTCTATACTGACAGATATGCCAGTGATATGCAGGTCAGATTCACTGAGCCTGAGATCGAGGCACTTCTGCTCGAGGGTCATAAGTATTACGATGCGAACGATGTCCTCCAGGAGTCAGTACCGGATAAGCCTGTGGACAGGGCGGACTATGAGGATGTGCTGAAGAGCTTTGAGGGCAAGGTTGTATTTTATTCGGGCCAGCCAAAGGAGATGCTCAAGTCTTCGGAGAATGCTGACAGAAAATGCTATCAGATGATAATAGATGTGGATGAGGAATCCTATGTTCTGAGTTTTTACTATGATAAGGTGATCGCACAGTGGGAGCACTTTATGAACAAGGTGATGAACTAGCCTGACGGTTCGGCAGGGATCAGGAAAGGAAGATGCGGCAGATGGCAAAGAGGATACGCCGGTATATAGCATATATTGATGAGCTTTTAAAGAGGAATGATGTGGACTTTGCACGGGAGGCAGAGAGACATCTCACGCAGGTAGGATTTTTCATGCATGAGAGACTTATCCACCTCATAGTGCTGGTATTGTTTGCCGTATTGACGGTTGCAACATGTATAACATTTGTCGTGACGGCCAATATATCGCTGCTGATACTTGCACTTGCATTCATGGTGCTGCTTGTTCCATACATAATGCACTATCATCTTCTTGAGAACAGTGTCCAGTATATGTATGAGCAATACGACAGAATGCTCGAGAAGGCGGGCATAGATGCGTTTGTAAACAGATGATTGGTGAAAGGCGGTAAAGCATATATGTTCAATTTCGTTATGGGTATCGTGATGATCGGAATAGGCGCAATAAGTGTGGCTCATGCATTTTTTTCAAAAAATATGGCGGGCTTCATATTCTTCGGCATACTGATGATCGGATTCGGAATAGTGGAGCTGGTCAGATCCAGGGGCGTAAAGGCCAGAAAGAAGGCTGCCAGAGACAGAGAGTTTGACATGTACAATCTCATTGCGTCGGAGATGGGAGTCAAGATCAATCCGCTCACAGGAGAGATGCTGAGCTCAGACAAGAAGGGTGAAGACGAACAAGTGACTGTTACTGAAGCTGATGATGCAGCGGATGTGGCAGAATAAGAACATAGAATAAAGCGGCATGGAGGTTTTTAGATACCTCCGTGCCGCTTGTTTTTTCATGCGGGATATTTCATCTATTTATAATCAGAGAAATCATACTCTGCAAATGTCTTCCCGTGCTCATCGGATCTGTACACCTTGCCATCGCTGGAGTCGATATAGAAATCACCGACCTTGGTGTCGCCCTCTTTATTGTTGTCGTGGAGCTCGATGTGGTAGCCTGTTTTTCCACCGGAAAATTCTGTGAGATCCTTGTCACTGTTGGCAACCTCGAATCTTCCGTCACCTGCGGGAAGCTGATCCATGAACCAGTCCTGGGCATCATCGAATGAACCGAAGATGCCTGACACGGTGTTTCCCACGCCGTCAGCGACATCCTTTACAGCGTCGGCTGCTCCGCCTACAACGCCTTTGTCAGATGAGTCGGTGCTGTTTCCTTCAGAACTGTTACCATTCTGAGCCTCAGATGTTGTCTGGGTGCTGGCTGCTGAAGATGAGCCAGTGCTTGAAGCACCGTTTGAATTGCCACAACCACAGAAGAGGATCATGGTGAGTGTCATACACATCACAAGTAAAAAGTATTTTTTCATTGTACATGTTCTCCTTTTTTTAATATTTGCTATTTATATTCTCCGTATATCTGAGAAATATTCATGGCATAAAAAATAGACACATAATTAAAAATAAAAAATAATATAATAGAAAAAATGCTATAGGCGGCGAGGATCATTTGAAAAAAATTGACAATGTGCAGGAGGTGACTGACAGATGGCAGTATATTATGCTGGCGGTTGCCATATTTCTTGCCATAATTTTCTGCTGTTATTACATAATCAGCCAGTCGAGGTGGGGCTTTTATACTGCCGGAGGGCCGGTCAGGCAGCAGGCAAATGTCCTGGGGGCGGATGAGAGCACACCATCGGAGGTGGATGGGGCAAATGATACCGGGGAGATGCAGCCGGAGAAGGACGAAACGGAGTCTGATGCGGAGCCGGAGATAACGAAGAGGGCGTATCTCACATTTGACGATGGGCCATCCGAGAACACAGTGGAGATACTGGATATCCTTGATAAATACGATGTGAAGGCAACATTTTTTGTCGTGGGGCGCGACAAGAGCTATTATGATGCCTACCGGGATATAGTGGATAGGGGACATACACTGGGGCTTCATTCGTACACCCATGATTACGATAAAATATATGGAAGCCTTGCTGATTTCTCCGAAGATATTGAGGAATTGCGAAATTTATTGTATGATGTAACAGGTGTAAATTGTGTATATTACAGATTCCCGGGCGGCAGTTCAAATACGGTATCCAGAGTGGATATGAACACCCTGATAGACTATGTGAATGCCGAGGGGCTTATATATTATGATTGGAATGCGCTGAACAATGATGCCGTGTGTGGCAGCTACACGCCGGAGCAGCTTGTCGACAATATCATGAAGGATGCACTGCAGCACGACGATGTGGTCATATTGATGCATGATCTTGAGTCGAGGCACACCACGGTGGAATCACTGCCGATGCTCATTGAAAGACTCCGGGATGATGGGTATGAGCTGCTGCCTATAGATGAGAATGCACCACTTATCAGGCACAGATGAGAAGGGACGGACATATGTCATGACTTATGAAGAGGCAAGAAGTTATATAGAATATACGGACACCATGGGAAGCGTTCTGGGGCTTGACAGTATAAAGGAGCTGCTGAGAAGGCTGGGCGATCCGCAGGACGCAGTCCCGGTTATACATATAGCAGGAACAAATGGCAAAGGCTCGATATGCGCATTTCTGGACGAGATACTTGAGAGTGCAGGATACAGTGTGGGAAGATATATATCTCCAACGATATTTACATATCTTGAGAGATTTCAGATAGATAAGGAATATATGTCTGAGGAGGATTTTGCCGTATATCTTGAGACGGTGAAAGATGCAGCGGATGACATGGTGTCGGACGGCTGGGGAAGGCCCACATCGTTTGAGACGGAGACAGCGGTGGCGTTCTGTTATTTCTGCGACAAAAAGGTCGATTTCCTGTTGCTTGAGACCGGAATGGGAGGCCTGGAGGATGCCACAAATGTGTGCAGCCACCCGGTCTGTACGATAATAGCAAGTATAAGCATGGATCACATGCATTTCCTCGGGAATACCCTGAGGGATATATACAGACAGAAGCTTGGAATATTGAAAAAGAACTGCCCATGTGTGGCGTACCCGCTTGCCTCAGAGCTTGAGGATATGTGGGATATGGCATGTGAGCAGAATAATATATCGGACTTGGCGGTACTTATCAGGGAGAAGGATATAGAGATATGCAGAGAGTCAGTAGGTGGAAGTGAATATATATATGACGGACAGAGATACGAACTTCAGGTTCCGGGCATATATCAGATATATAACAGTGCCACAGCGGCTGCGACCGCACATGTTCTCATGAGGCTTGGATATGAGCTGACTGAGGATGACATAAGGAGAGGACTTAAAGCGACGTTCTGGAAGGGAAGATTCCAGAAGCTTATGGACAAACCTCTAATGTATGTGGACGGCGCACACAATCCGGGAGGCTGGAGAGCACTTAGACAGAACATAGATGAGTATTTTGCCGGAAGAGACCTTATATATATATGTGGGGTGTTCAAGGACAAAGACTATGAGCAGATGCTCAGGATCATGATGCCGGGGGCTTCTGCGTTCATAGCAGTTGAGCCGGATAACCCGAGAGCACTTTCAAGGCATGAGCTGAAAAAGCTGGCAGGGACATATATAGATGAAGTCTATGAGCAGGAAGATGTGGACGATGCCGTGAGGCAGGCGATGACGCTGGCTGATGGCAGGCGGGATCCGGTGGTGATGGTATTTGGCTCGCTGTCATTTATTGGGCCGATCATAGACCGTGCGGAACATGGAGGATATATAGAAAGCTGATGCAGACAGAGATGGACAGAGTGGACAGGATCATATACAACGATGAATACAGACGTCTCATGGAGACTGTGCGGAACAAGGAGACCGACAGGATATTCTGTCGGCATGGACTTGAGCACTGCCTGGATGTTGCCAGGATAGCGTATATAATGAATATCGAACAGGGATATGCGATAGACAGGGAGATCATATATGCCGCGGCACTTCTTCACGATGTGGGACGGGCAGATCCTGATGACACCGGCAGGAAGCATCATGAGCTGAGTGTTGAGTATGCGGGCAGGATACTGGAGCAGTGCGGATTTTCCACGCAGGAGAATGAGCAGATATGTGATGCCATAGGCTCACACAATACAGACGGTGCTGAGCGGGAAGGACTGGCATATGTGTTGTATAATGCGGATAAGCTGTCTCGAAACTGTTTTGACTGCAAGGCATCAGACCGGTGTTACTGGCTGGAGAGTGCACGCAATACAGGGATAAAATATTAAGGGAAGTACCAAGGGATCGCACGTCATGTGCGGATATTTTATATCTGGAGGATAAAAGGATGATAATAGGAAACAAGACATTTGAGAGTGGAAAAGAACCTTATGTGATGGGGATACTGAATGTGACCCCGGATTCATTTTCGGATGGAGGACAGCATAACACCATGGACACAGCTCTGTTTACCACAGAGAAGATGATAGCTGAGGGTGCTGTGATAATAGATGTTGGCGGTGAGTCCACAAGACCTGGATATACAAAGATATCGGATGAGGAGGAGATAGAGAGGACCGCACCGATCATAGAGGCGATAAAGAGAGATTTCGACGTGGCAGTATCACTCGACACATACAAGTCTGCGGTGGCTGAGGCTGGTATACATGCAGGTGCAGATCTCATAAACGATATATGGGGACTGAAGTACGATGAGAAGATGGCGGCTGTCATAGCGAAGTACGACAAGGCGTGCTGTCTTATGCACAACAGGGAGAACACAGATTACACAGACTATCTGGCTGATGTTGTATCAGATCTGGATGAGTCGGTTAACATGGCTCTGGCAGCAGGCATAGACAGGGACAAGATCATGGTGGATCCGGGAATAGGATTTGCAAAGGATCTGCATCAGAATCTGCTCCTCATGAACAACCTGGAGCTGCTCCACAAATGGGATCTCCCGATACTCCTCGGAACGTCGAGAAAGTCGATGATAGGACTTACACTTGATCTTCCGGTGACCGAGCGCGAGGAGGGAACAGTTGCCACATCAGTGCTTGGGCTTGTGAAGGGCTGCGATTTCTTCAGAGTACACGATGTGAAGAGCAACTACAGAGCACTCAAGATGACGCATGCGATGCTGAGTGCCAGATAAAATATAGCGGAGGTGCGGTATGGACAGTATCAATATAAAAGGACTTGAGGTATTTGCACATCACGGAGTGTACAGGGAGGAGAATGTCCTTGGACAGAAGTTCGTGGTGGACGTATCCATGCAGGTGTCGACCCAGGAGGCCGGCAGAAGTGATGATATAAGAAAATCTGTGAACTATGGCAGCGTGTGCGATGGCATACAGAAGGTCATGAAGAACAGAAATTATAAATTGATAGAGACTGTGGCTGAGGAGATAGCAGACATGATACTTCTCACTTACGATGATGTGAGAGGGGTAAATGTGACGGTAAAGAAGCCGTGGGCTCCGGTCATGGTACATGTAGATACAGTGTCCGTGTCCATAAGCAGAAAAAAGCACACAGCATATCTTGGACTTGGGTCAAATATCGGTGACAGGGAATCATATCTGGACATGGCCATAGATGAGCTGAACAAGGATAAATACACCAAGGTGACAAGAGTATCAGATTTTATAGAGACCGAGCCGTATGGCGGCGTTGAGCAGGACGATTTCCTGAACGGCTGTCTGGAGATAGAGACGCTCAGGACTCCTGAGGAACTGCTGAGACTGGTGAATGGAATAGAGAAAGCGGCGGGAAGAGAGAGGCTGATCCACTGGGGACCGAGAACTCTGGATATCGATATCCTGCTTTATGATGATGTCGTGTATGACAGTGAGGATCTTCACATACCACACGTGGAGATGCACAAGAGAGAGTTTGTACTTGAACCGTTGTCCGCGATAGCGGGATACAAGAGGCACCCGCTGCTTGGCAAGACAATATCCGAGCTTCGTGCCGGGCTGGACAAACAGTGACAAATTTGACACTTCAAGTGGAAGGATAGATAGAATGAATACATTGGAAGAGATAAACAGTCTGGAAGAGCAGATACAGCAGCTTATCACCAGAAAGAATGAGCTTATCGACAGAGCGTGTGTTGAGGGCAGAGATATTGCGCTGGCACATATAAGCTCTGATGTGGTGAGCGGGTTTGTGCCCGTGGATCATCTGAAGGTCGATAAAGACACGGTGGTTGTATACCAGGGTGTTCCGGGGGCTTACAGTCATCAGGCTATGCATGACTATTTTGGCAAGGATATAAGGAATGTAAATGTTGCAAAATTTGAGGATGTCATAGAGACGGTGAAGAGCGGCAAGGCTGATTACGGAGTCCTGCCTATAGAGAATTCCTCTGCCGGATTTGTGAGTGGTATATATGATATGGTTGGCAGCAGCGGCCTGACCATCGTGGGCGGAGACGAGGTCAAGGTGGCACATATGCTCATGGGAGTTCCGGGCTCAAAGCTTTCTGATATACAGACTGTATATTCCCATCCGCAGGGGCTTCTGCAGTGCAGTGAATTCCTAAACAGAGCCGGATACGCACAGTGCCCGGTTGCGAACACTGCAGTGGGTGCGGTGAAGGTCAGGGATGAAGGTGATATTACCCAGGCTGCCATAGCGAGCGCTCTTGCCGCAGATATATACGGACTTGAGATACTCAAGGACGATATAGTCAACAATGAGAACAACACAACGAGATTTATCATACTGTCAAAGAAAAAGGAGTATGTGAAGAGTGCGGGAAATATATCCGTATGCTTTGCACTGCCACATGAGAGTGGAACCCTTTACAGTATACTTGGACATATAAAACATAACGGGCTCAATATGACAAGCATTGAGTCGAGGCCTCTCAGGGGAAGAAAATGGGAATATTCATTCTTCATAACTCTTGAGGGAAGTCTCATGGATCCGGCGACGATAGATGCGCTGGACCATATAAATAAGGATTCTATGGATTTCAAGATAATTGGAACATACTGATAAGTAACATGAAAGGTGGGGTAGATATGGCAAGTAAGGTATTTGCAGCCATCGATGTAGGTTCTAACGAGCTGTCAATGAAGGTGTATGAGATAACTCCTAAAAAAGGGGCGAGGGAGATCGATTACGTCAACAGCACAGTTGAGCTCGGAAGTGATACCTACAACAGTGGCAGGATAACCGAGGATTCCATAATGAAGGTATGTGAGATCCTCAACAAATTCCGCAGGAAGATGAGGGAATACGATGTGCGTGAATACAAGGCGTATGCATCGTCCGCTGTGCGTGAGGCGGAGAATTCAGTCATGGTCCTTGAGAGGATAAAGCAGCACACAGGCATCGACGTCTCAGTGCTCAGCAACTCGGAGCAGAGATTCATGAACTACAAGGCGTATGCGGCAAAGTCGAAGTTTGAGGATGCCGACACGAAGAACAGGGCGCTTCTGGACATAGGAGCGGGAAGTCTCCAGATATCTATATTTGACAAGCAGAATCTGATCCAGACACAGAACCTTCCTATAGGAGCCGTGAGAATAAGGGATTATCTGGCAAAATACGGCGCAGACACGGTGGCTCTGGAGAATATCATGGAGGAGTTCGTATCGAACTTCATAGAGGAGTTCAGGAACCTCTTTATAAACGATAAGGACATCAAGAGCATAATAGCCATAGGAGACGGCATCGCAAATCTGAAGAAGGTCGGACCGGAGCTGAATATCACAGACAAGATCACAAGAGATCAGTTCCGCGTGCTTTATCACAAGGTAGTTGAGACCACCCCGGAGGTCCTTTCAGAAAAATATGGTGTGCCATACGAGAGGGCGACACTGATGCTTCCGATGGCGATCATTTACCAGTCATTCCTCGACAACTCAAGGGCGGAGGATATCATCACGCCGGATGTTACGTTCTGTGACGGAATAGTTGCCGATTATATGGATAAGAACGGAACGCTTCTGCTGAATAAGAATTTCGACGAGGATATCATTGCATCGGCAAACAGCATAGCCAAGAAATATAAGGTCAACAGGAAGCACACACAGAATGTGACGCAGAACGCACTGGATATATTTGATTCCTTCAAGAGCGTCCACGGACTCGGAAGGAGAGAGAGACTGCAGCTCCAGATCGCAGCCATGCTCCACAGTTGTGGCAAATTTGTAAATATGAACGTGGGCACCATGATGTCCTATCACATAATCATGTCCACGGAGATACTTGGACTGTCCCACAAGGAGAGGGAGGAGATTGCAAATATTGTGAAGTTCAACGAGTATTATCTCCCTTCACAGACAAAGGCACAGGTATCGCTGATGACTGCGGATTACATGAAGGTCGCCAAGCTGGCATCCATACTGAGACTTGCGGATGTCCTTGACAAGAGCCACAGGCAGAAGATAAGTGATATGAAGTTCAGCTTCAAGGACTACGTGCTCACGATGACGGTAGATACACTGAATGATATTACGCTTGAGGCAGGGGTGTTCAAGACAAAGACTGAACTGTTCAGAAAGGTCTTTGGAGTGAAGCCTGTGTTAAAACAGAAAAGGGGGTTGTAAAGGATGGCAGATAAGAATCCGATATTTTATAACAGAGAGCTCAGTTGGCTTGAATTTGACAAGAGATGTCTGTCCGAGGCGAAGGACAGGACCATTCCTCTGTTTGAGAGAATAAAGTTCCTGAGTATAACGGCATCCAATCTGGATGAGTTCTTCATGGTAAGAATAGCATCACTCACGGATATGGTGCATGCCGGATACACCAAGAAGGATATAGCCGGAATGACGGCGCGGGAGCAGCTTGACGCACTCCATGCCAGCACCAAAGAGTTCATGAAGAACCAGTATCAGACACTGAACAGATCCCTCATCCCTCAGCTTGCCCAGAACGGATTGAAGCTTGTGAGACACCATGAGGATCTCACTCCAAAGCAGGCAAAGTACGTGGACAAATACTTTGAGAAGGATGTATACCCGGTACTCACACCTATGGCGGTGGACTCGTCCAGACCATTCCCGCTGGTGCGCAATAAATCACTGAATATAGGTGCACTCATATACGATAAGAAAAAGGACGTGACGGATATAGCGACCGTCCAGGTTCCATCTGTACTTCCAAGGATCGTGAGACTTCCTTCTGAGGAGAAGGGCGTTACCGAGATAATTCTTCTGGAGGAGGTTATTGAGAAGAACCTTGACAAGCTGTTCCTGAACTACGACATAGTGTGTGCATATCCATACCGTATCATGAGAAATGCAGACTTCTCCATAGATGAGGAGGAGACCGCAGATCTGCTGAAGGAGATCGAGAAGCAGCTCAAGCAGAGACAGTGGGGCGAGGTCATAAGACTTGAGGTGGACGAGGCCATGGACAAGAAGCTCCTTAAGGAGCTCAAGAAGCATCTCGGAGTCGATGACGAGGTCGTATACAAGATCAACGGACCTCTGGATCTCACATTCCTCATGAAGGTGAACGGCATAGATGGTTTTGACCATCTGAAGTATCCTAAGTACAAACCGCAGCCTGTACCTGGAATGGGCGATTACAGCCATATATTTGACAGGATAAAGAAGGGAGACATCCTTCTGTTCCATCCATATTATGAGTTCACTCCGGTCATTGAGTTCATAAAACAGGCGGCAAATGATCCTGATGTCCTGGCGATCAAGCAGACACTTTACCGTGTCAGCGGCAATTCACCTATCATCGCGGCACTTGCACAGGCTGCCGAAAATGGCAAGCAGGTAACTGTTCTCGTCGAGCTCAAGGCAAGATTTGACGAGGAGAACAATATAGCGTGGGCCAAGAAGCTGGAGCAGGCGGGCTGTCATGTTATCTATGGCCTTGTGGGTCTTAAGACACATTCCAAGATCGCACTGGTTGTCAGACGCGAGGAGGACGGAATCAGAAGATATGTGCATCTGGGAACAGGAAATTACAATGATCAGACCGCAAAGCTTTACACTGACATGGGACTTCTCACCTGCAGCGATGCCATAGGAGAGGACGCGACGGCGGTGTTCAACATGCTGTCAGGATATTCAGAGCCGAAGAAGTGGAACAAGCTTGCAGTTGCCCCAATCTGGCTGAAGGACAAATTCCTCATGCTGATAGGCCGTGAGGCAGAGAATGCGAGACAGGGCAAAAAGGCAAGGATAGTTGCCAAGATGAACAGTCTCTGTGATCCGGTGATCATGAATGCGCTCTACGATGCCTCAAAGGCAGGCGTAAAGATCGAACTCATCGTCAGGGGAATATGCTGTATCAAGGCAGGAGTTCCGGGGCTTTCAGATAATATATCAGTAAGATCCATAGTTGGAAATTATCTTGAGCACTCGAGAATATTCTATTTCTATAATGACGGATTTGAGGATATATACATGGGAAGTGCGGACTGGATGCCTAGAAATCTGGACAAGCGAGTTGAGATAACATTCCCTGTAGAGGATCCGGAGCTTAAGAAGAAGATAAAGAATATCCTTAAGATACAGCTTGAGGATACACTCAAGGCTCACATCATGCAGCCTGACGGCTCATATGCGAAGCAGGATCTCAGGGGCAAGGCAAAGCTTGATTCACAGATGTATTTTGTGAAGCTTGCGCAGGAGAGTCAGAAGCCGGTGAAGGAAGAGGACAATGACAGGGTGTTCATCCCGGTTGAATCCCACGGCGATAATGAGTGATATAAAGGCAGCACAGAGGCATATCGACAAAAGAAAAATAACAGTTGACACACGGCTGGCGATGTGGTATTCTACCATTGCTGTGTGAAACAGTGAACATAGAAGCAGAGTATCCACTCTCACCTCAGCATGGTCTGACATGACTCGGGTTAATATTTAGCTTAGAAGATTTACAGGGTTTTCCTGAGTTTGAATATGCTTTGTATTAAGAAAGTGGATAGATGGTTCTATCCACTTTTCTTATGTCAGAGAATTGAATTTTAAAAGTGTGGAGGTAGAGAGTCATTAGCGATTTAATGATCAACGAACAGATTAGAGACAGAGAGGTACGACTCATCGGAGAAGATGGTCAGCTTGTTGGAATAATGTCATCCAGGGATGCATACAAGATGGCTCAGGATGCAGGACTTGATCTTGTGAAGATAGCACCTAAGGCACAGCCACCGGTGTGCAAGATAGTTGACTATGGTAAGTATCGTTATGAGCAGGCCAGAAAAGAGAAAGAGGCCAAGAAGAAGCAGAAGACCATGGAAGTCAAGGAAGTCAGACTTTCACCGAACATCGATGCGAATGACCTTAATACCAAGATCAATCAGGCAAGAAAGTTCCTTGAGCATGGCGATAAGGTTAAGGTTACACTGCGATTCAGGGGAAGAGAGCTTGCGCATGTAGAGCAGTCAAAGGTTATTCTTGACAACTTTGCTGAGAAGCTTGCAGAGATAGCAGTTATCGATAAGCCTGCTAAGTTTGAAGGAAGAAGCATGATAATGTTTTTAACACAAAAGCGTTAAATTATTATAGACATATAATTCAAGGAGGAAGTAAGTAAAATGGCTAAATTAAAGACAAAAAGAGCAGCAGCTAAGCGTTTCAAGAAAACAGCTAACGGCGGTTTAAAGAGATCTAAAGCTTATAAGAGTCATATCTTAACAAAGAAGACCACTAAGAGAAAGAGAAATCTTAGAAAGGCTACAATGACAGACGCAACAAACGAGAAGGTAATGAAGAAGATATTACCTTATATCTAATAGATCAGGAGGAAGAAAACCAATGGCAAGAGTTAAAGGCGGAATGAACGCAAAGCAGAAGCACAATAAGGTATTAAAGCTTGCAAAGGGCTACAGAGGAGCAAGGAGCAAGCAGTATAGAGTAGCAAAGCAGTCAGTTATGAGAGCACTTACATCTTCATACGCTGGCAGAAAGCAGAGAAAGAGACAGTTCAGACAGCTCTGGATTGCTCGTATCAACGCAGCAGCAAGAATGAATGACATCTCATACAGCAAGCTTATGCATGGTCTTAAGCTGGCAGGTGTTGACATCAACAGAAAGATGCTCTCAGAGATGGCTATCAGCGATGCTGAGGGATTTGCAAAGCTTGTTGAGGTTGCAAAGGCACAGTTATCATAATATAGAATATAGAATCTTCTATATATAAGTAAAAAGAACCGGATGTGGTATAAACTTACACATCCGGTTCTTTTGTTGCGCGAAAAGGTTTTATAATTCGGAGGCGTATGCTATAATTATAGAGGTTAAGGGGATATGACCAATGAGAGTAAAGACACAGAGTAGGAGGCACATATGTTCGTAGAGAGAATAACAAAGGATCAGATGAAGATGTTTCTTGAGACTTTTGCTTGCTGTAGTGAGCAGAAGAACCTCGTTATGAGACTTAACTATGCAGGAAAGGAACCGTATCTGGATGTGACCAGGTTCAGCAATGGTCTGGTATATACTGATTCATATTATGATTTTGACAGTACATACTGCAGTAATCTTTGGAATAAGTTCCTGTATACACAGTTCACACATGAGTATTACACAGCGTTCAAGGAGTACCTTATGAAGGATGTGGACAGAAAGCTCACTAATATGATAAAAATCTGAAAAAAGTTGTTGACTTTGTATTCGATAGATGGTATTATCTTATTCGTTGGTGACGAGCACAGAAGTCGACATCACATAAATATGCGGGAGTGCTGGAATTGGCAGACAGGCTAGACTAAGGATCTAGTGCTGGAAACGGCGTGTGGGTTCAAGTCCCATCTCCCGCATTTTTATTTTGAAAGTCCTATGGAATTTCGGATGTGAGAGAATGGGCGGTTATCAATTACATATAGAATATGCGGGAGTGCTGGAATTGGCAGACAGGCTAGACTAAGGATCTAGTGCTGGAAACGGCGTGTGGGTTCAAGTCCCATCTCCCGCATTTTTTATTTCTAGAGAAAGCTTAAAACATAAGCTTTCTCTTTTTTTTAACTAATATTAACTCCCGGGAGATTTCCTTGATATATGGGCTGACAGGGGGTAGAATCAAATATATTCATAAAAACAGGAGGAATAGAGCGTGTCAAAAGCGATATTCAATAAGAAGGTTCTGGCGGCAGCGATTGCCGGTCTGATGTCCGTGTCGCTGGTTGGTTGCGGAGGCAGTACCGGTGGACAGACAGGAAGTTCCAGAATAAATATAGAGCCGTATAGCAAGGTGGAATTCAATACGGATCAGGTTAAGAGCGGAGATATCCAGTCCTCATTGACATTGGAGCTCAAGCCTGATGGTTACAGCAGCAATGATTACTCGATACAGCAGTCTGACTACAAGGTTCAGGAGGTCAAGGTAAAAGAGGGCGATAAGGTGGCCAAAGGCGATGTGATGATCCAGTTTGAGGCCAAGGATATCCAGAAGACCATAGATCAGTATACGGATCAGAAGGAGCGGGATCAGCTTCTTATAGACCATTACAACAGGCTGGCGAGCATAGACAGCAGCCAGGATTACTCCAGTGACATATCCGCGGCGAAGGAGGATATGGATCTGGCGGATACATACATCAAAGAGCAGAACGAGAGAATGAAGGAGTATCAGGTCATTGCAGACAAGAACGGAACAGTGACTTATGTCAACTCAGATCTGCAGTATGGATATGTCACAGCGGGTGATACGCTCATAACGGTGGATTCGGGTTCGTCTGATTATGTATCAGAGACTGCGGATTCATACGAATTCAAGGAGGGGCAGACCTACGATGCTGATTTTCAGGAGGCAACATTTACACTGAAGCTCACGAAGTGTGAGAAGTATACAAGCTCTGCCACCGGAGAGGAGATGCAGAAACTTACATTTCAGCCTGTCAGTGATATGACCGGAGTGACCGAAGCGGATACCCTCAAGATGGTCATAGATAAGCCGGTTGTAAAGAACGTTGTATATGTGAATAAAAAGGCTGTGTTTGACGGCTCGGGTGAGAAGAAGTATGTGTACACTGTAAATGAGGACGGATACAGGAATGCGGTAGAAGTTACCGTTGGAGATACGGTGGATGATTATACAGTTATCAAATCAGGACTGAAGGCCGGAGAGCAGGTGGTGATAAATTGATGAGACAGAATATTATGCATAAAGGCAGCACACGGACAAAAAAGAATATGACCGCCAGAATAGCATGCCTGGTAATGTCATTTGTCATGGCAGGAGGAATGGCGGGCTGTGGCAAGGAGAACAGCGAGAAGGTTCCTGAGCTCGTTGAACCTGTAAGTACAAACGAGGCATACAGACCGGTCACATATGGAGATATAGGCAAAAAGGTCATCAAGACCGGAACGATAGTCCCAACTGACTATTGTTATTACTATGACACATCTGTGACTCTGTCAAAGGTGTATGTGAATGTGGGCGATGAGGTCAAGAAGGACACGGTTCTTGCAGAGACCGACAGCAATGCATCCACAGCATCGGGAGACGATGGCAGTGGTACAGATTCAGGCTCAATAGTGGATGATTCTTCAACATCGATGGATGGGGACGACAGCTCGGGAGCTGATTCCCAGGATGTGAAGAAGTATTCACATGAGATCAAGCAGAAGATATATGAGCAGAATCAGGCTGAGCTGGACTGGAAGATAAAGGCGTGCGAAGAGATCGGTGATTCAAAGGGCGCTGCAGAGGCCAGAACAGAAAAAGCCATAAATGAGGAGAACAACAGGTACGATAATCTTTTATATGAGTATGAGCAGAAAAAGCTCACACAGCAGGACGAGGATGAGGACAAGGTCAAGCAGAGCGGAACGCTCAAGGCAGACCGTCCGGGCACGGTAACATACGCCAAGAAGATAAGCGGCAGTGAGAATACTGTCGGCGGCGGTGAGAACGTGGTCGTGGTTTCAGATTACAGCGATCCATATATAGAGATAACCGGTGAGAACTTCAAGAAGAATACATACAGCATGTATAAGAATATGTACACTGTTATAGACGGAAAGCAGTATGACATCGTGCCATATAACTACACCAATCAGGAGATAGCCGTGGCACAGAGCATGTCAAGTCTTCCATACACAAGATTTAAGCTCAAGGGTGTGAAGGATGCAGATAAGATCCTCAGCGTGGGCAACACGGTGTCACTGTATTTCAGTACATCCGATGCAAAGGACGTACTCACAGTGGGAAATGATTCCATATACGAGGAGAACAACCAGAAATTTGTATATGTCAAGACAGATTCCAGTGAGAAGGAGCGCAGGGATATAGATACCGGTGCCAGCGACAATAACTACACAGAGGTAGTCAGCGGACTCAAGGAAGGCGATCTTGTCTACTACGCTTCAGATGCGGTCATGCCTAGTGATTACACAGAATACACGGTGGCACTCGATTCATATACGAAGACAGCAACGGTGAAGAGCGATTCGTTCTCGGTGGAGGACCTCAACAGTGTCAGCTACACTGCACCATGCGATGGACGTTTCACGTCACTCAACGTCAAGAAGGGCCAGAAGGTTAAGAAGGGGGATGTGCTGTTTGTTATTGACAGTGGCGGCGGAACAGCGGCGGTCAAGGATATAGATAACCAGATCAGCGAGGAAAACCAGACTTACAGTTCGGATCTCAAGGATTTTGATGATCAGATAAATGAGCTTACAAATGAGATCACGAGATACCAGAAGGGTAAGGTGGCAACGCCGACGGATGCAGAGAACACTCTCTACATGGCGGAGCAGCTCGTGTGCCAGAGAAATGTTGTTACATACAACAAGGATCTTAGGATATATACACACAATGCAACCATCAAGAGCTTAAACGCACAGAGAGAAAAGCTCAACAAGAACAATGATGGAAGCGGAAAGATAACTGTCTACGCTGACCAGGCGGGAACAGTCCTCTCGGTTGGCGCGAAGACTGATGTGGCTGTCAAGGAAGGTGCAAATGTACTCACAGTCGGAAGCAACGACAATGTGATCCTGGCGATATCCATATCAGAGGGAAAACTTGCTGTAAACCAGAAGGTTTCAATATCAAATAAGAACAACAGCGGTAAGAAGATAAGCGGAGTGTGTGTCGGAAGCACCGGAGACAGCTCCAAGTCATATATCAGTACTGATTCAGAGGGCGGGGTTCACGTAACCAAGTGTTCAGGCAGTGATGAACTGAAGTATTATGTAAAGGTTGATGATGCAAGCTTTTACAAGAAGCCGAAGTCATATCAGGTCAGCTACCCGACAAAGTCCTATGAGAACGTGGTCATGATACCTAACAACATGATCTATCATGAGACGAGCAAGAACAATTCAAATGAGTATGACTATGTATGGCTCATCAAGGATGATGAGATCATAAAGCAGTATGTCACTCTCGGCGAGGCAGACAAGACCAAGACGGTTATACTGTCAGGTCTTTCAGAGGGCGATGTCATAGCTAAGGAATCAGGAGCAACATCCACCGGTGGCTCATCGAGTTCATCAGAAGGTTCCGATAATTCAAAGTCAGGCGCAGACAGCCAGTCGGATGGCGGATCGGATTCATCTGGCGGAGATGCGGCGGCAGCAGAGTAGCAGAGAGGAGATATAATGTTTAAATTTTTATCACATAAATTATTGAACAAGAAGTGGTTAAATGCATGTCTCCTGCTTGGAATCATATTGCTGGTGGCTGTTGCATCGTGCAACCCAATGTTCAAAAACGGAGCGCTGGATATGCTCATGTCGTCCAAGTTTGACGCGGCGATGGTAGAGCAGAACAAGTATCCGGCAACTATCGGCAGATCAGGCTCATGCGCGGTAGACGATTATGCCGATGCCGATGCAGTGCTTGGCAGGATTGGCAAATATGAGGACATGTGGAACTACTACATGGAGATAGATGCTCTGCAGAAGCAGACCAGCCTGTCACTTCAGGCGGGTTACACCCAGAGCAACCTGAATCACAGGACCAGCTTCAACATGACATATATGCCACAGATAGAGGATCATGTGAACATAACATATGGAACGTCACTCGAGGATGCCAAGACAGAGGATGGTGTGTATCCTTGTATCATCTCACAGAGAAACCTTGACAAATACGGCCTTGTCGTTGGAGAGGTATTCAGCATAGATACCGGACTCAGCGATGCCGTTGACTCACAGGGCAATCCTATGAAGTATCAGATCGTAGGTGTATTTGAGGAGAAGGATTACTCAGACAGCTTCTGGTATGACCAGCTTGCAGATCTCGACAGCGAGGTATATGTGAAGAAGGATGACTTCAACGACATGATAGGCAAGTACGGCTTCCTCACAATATACTACGTGGATCACGTCATGCTTGACTACTCACAGATAACACACAAGAATGCCATGGACACGCTGTATTATCTCCAGTCATTTGAGAAGTCAGATAAATATTTTGAGCAGAATTTCAGCAGTGTGCTCATAGATTATAAAGGCGATGCAAGAACCATCGGTATAATCATATGGGTTCTGGAGCTCCCAATACTGGTTCTGCTTCTGGCATTCATTTACATGGTATCAAGTCAGATACTTGAGATGGAGGATGGAGAGATCGCCATGCTCAAGAGCCGTGGTACCAGCACGAAGCAGGTTCTCGGAATATACCTTGGACAGTCGGCAATACTGTCGGTGATAGCCATAGTGATAGGAATCCCTATAGGATATCTTCTGTGTAAGCTTGCAGCAAGCACGGATTCGTTCCTGCAGTTTGGATTTAAGGATACACATTTCTATGGAGTAGATCCGTGGATGATAGTATACAGTCTGGCTGCCGCTGTTATAGCTATATTATTTGTGACACTTCCGGTGTTCAAATACGCCAAGAACTCCATAGTAGAGCAGAAGAGCAGAACAGGAAAGGTAAATTACAGGCCATTCTGGGAGAAGTTCTTTGTGGACGTCATCCTTGTGACACTTTCAATATACCTCCTGTACAATTACAACAAGCAGAAATCGACGATAGCACTCGATATACTTGCGGGTTCAAGACCTGATCCGGTCATCTTTCTGAACTCCTCACTCTTTATATTTGCAGTGGGACTTCTGGTGCTCAGACTCATCAAATACCTGATAAGACTGATATACAGGATCGGAAGAAAGAGATGGTCACCGGCTGTGTACGCATCATTCCTGCAGATCACACGTACGGTCAAGAAGCAGGGATTCATATCGGTGTTCCTTGTAATGACAATAGCCATGGGTATGTTCAACTCGAACATGGCAAGAACCATAAATAAGAACAAGACACAGCGAATAGATTACAATCTGGGAACGGATCTTGTGGTACAGGAGCAGTGGACCAGAGGAACATACATAGACAAAGACAAGAAGACCCACTGGTATTACACAGAGCAGGATTTTGAGAGATTTACAAAGCTCGAGGACAGCCTGTGTGACAAGGTGACAAGAGTCATATACGACGATAATGCCGTCATAAAAGCGGGCGGCGAGGAGTTGGCGGGCAGCGTACTCATGGGTATCAACACCAAGGAGTTCGGTGAGACGGCCAGACTGCAGAGCGGACTCAACAAGGAGCACTGGTACAATTACCTGAATGATCTTGCAACAGTGTCGAATGGAGTCATCATTTCATCAAACCTTGCAAAGAAGTACAATATAAAGGTTGGAGATTCCATAAACTATGCGAGATACAGTCCTATTGCAAGCAAGGAGAAGGAGGAGATCGCATCTCCTAGCGGAACGGTATGTGCCATAGTGGATGCATTCCCGGGATTCCAACAGTATGTGTATGAGAAGGATTCCGAGGGAGAGATGCAGGAGGTGGAGAGATACCTCGTAGTTGCCAACTATGCATATGTTGTTGGTGCATTCAGTCAGACACCATACCAGGTATGGATGCATCTCAAGGATGGTGTGGACTACAAGGATGTACTTCAGGCACTCAGTGATGAGGATGTCAATATAGTGCAGTATGAGAGTGTGGATAAGGATGTGTCAGAGATGCAGGAGTCACCTCTGGTGCTCATAACAAATGGTCTGTTCTCACTGTCATTTATCATAGCGATCATACTTTGTACGGTGGGATTCCTGATATACTGGATAACATCCATCAAACAGAGAGAACTTCTGTTTGGTATCTACAGAGCTATGGGTATGAGCATGCGTGAGATCAACAAGATGCTCATAAATGAGCAGATATTCAGCTCGGTACTTGCCAGTCTGGCGGGATACGGAGTCGGTGCTGCGGCTACGGCGCTTTTCGTCAAGCTGGTTGCCGTGGTTTATCTGCCGGAATCACACAACATAGCGATATCGATAGCTGTGGATCCTTACGACATCATAAAGCTCACAGCGGTTGTTGTATTTATGTTTGTTGTATGTTTCGTAGTCATAAGAACTATATTGAAGAAGATGAATATAACACAGGCATTAAAGCTGGGGGAGGATTAATCTATGGATGAAATTATGATAGAGGCACATGGAATCAAACGCTGTTTCAGACTTGGAAGCGGAGAAGATTTCTATGCACTCAAGGGAATAGATATAACAGTCCCGGCTGGAAAGCTCACTATACTCAAAGGTCGTTCAGGATCGGGTAAGACGACACTGCTCAATATCCTGAGCGCGCTGGATGAGCCTACTGAGGGCGAAGTGATAGTCGGCGGCCACGTGTACAGCGAGATGAACGAGAAGGAAAAGGAGAAGCTGAGAAGATACAATATAGGATTTGTATTCCAGTCGGTTGCCCTGATCCCGATTATGAGTGCGTATGAGAACGTCGATTTCGGACTCAGACTTGCGGAATATGAGGGCAACAGGGATGCCCGTATAAAAGAGGTGCTCGATCTGGTGGGACTGTCATCCAGAATGACGCATTTCCCAAATCAGATGTCAGGTGGTGAGCAGCAGAGAGTTGCCATAGCCAGAGCGGTGGCTCATAAGCCAAAGGTAATATTTGCGGATGAGCCTACAGGAGCCCTTGATACGGCTTCGGGACTTGCAGTCATGAAGCTGTTCCAGGAGCTGGTGTACAAGGAAGGAATAACGATAGTCATGACGACACATGATCCGAAGCTTATGGAGCTCGGTGATGTAGTATATGAGATAGAGGATGGTGAGATAGTTGAGCGATAAGCATTTATTCAGAAAAAAGAAGAACGATGCTGTGGAGCCTGAAACTATAGCACCGGGTGTGGAGACACAGGACATGGAGAACACGGATGGCCAGGAGACGCAGGAGTTCGTGTACGGCATGGATCTTCAGGAAGACGAGGGCACTGACAGCGGGAAAGCCGTGGAAGCAGATCCTGAGGCTGGCACAGATAAAGAAGCCGGCGGGGAGCGCCTTGGTTCTGAGGAGAATATCATAGAGTGTGACAGCCTTGTCAAGATATACAAGACTGACGATGTGGAGGTCATGGCTCTTCAAGGCCTGGAGCTCAACATCAAATACGGCGAGCTCATGGCGGTCATCGGAAAGTCGGGATCAGGAAAGTCCACACTCCTCAATATGATCGGAGGACTTGAGAGACCTACGGCCGGAAAGCTGTATGTCGACGGCAAGGATCTGTTTGCGATGACGGATAAGGAGCTTGTGGAGTACAGAAAGCACACTGTAGGATTTGTGTGGCAGAAAAACTCCAGAAACCTTCTGCCATATATGACAGCCATAGAGAATGTTCAGGTACCTATGTACTTCGACAAGAGCAACAAGGAAGACAAGTATGCAAGAGCCCATGATCTGCTCTGCAGAGTGGGACTTGAGGACAAGATAAATTCATATCCATCTCAGATGTCAGGTGGTGAGCAGCAGAGAGTTGCCATAGCCATAGCCCTTGCGAATAATCCGAAGATACTTCTTGCGGATGAGCCTACAGGAGCCGTGGACAGCAAGACATCCAACATGATACAGGATCTGTTCAGAAAGCTGAACGAAGAGCTCGGGATAACGATAATCATAGTTACACATGATATAAGTCTTGCAAATAAGGTGGGACGTGTGGTTATGATTGCGGACGGCAAGATTAGCACAGAGAAGATCATGAAGGAATCTTACAAGGACAGAATGAACGAGCTGACGACAGATGGCTTCTCATCTGATGATTCACATGAGGAGTTCTCGATACTCGATAAGGCGAATCGTGTACAGATAAGCCCTGATATGCTGGCTGCTGCCGGAATCGACAGCAATAAGGTCAAGGTTCAGGTTGTTGACGGCAAGGTCATCATCACAAAAGAGTGATAGCAGATGGTGTTGTGTCAGCGGGGAAAATATATTATAATTACTTCAATTAAGTAAGGAAAGGTTGGTATTTTATATGAGAAAAGCGGGTTACAAAAAAGCAGCGGCGCTGCTTTTGGTGACATCACTTGTGGCAGGAACTGCGCTCACAGGATGTGGCAAGAAGAAGGTGGATTACAACATGGGAGACGACGAGAACGGCGGTGGCGGCGGTAAGCTGGCATCAAGACTCGACGTACCAGAGTCATACAATGGCAAGCTTGAGGGTATCAATGCAGATACAGGTCTCACAGATGTATCCATAAATGCCACAGAGATAGAGGTGCCTGACACAGATAAGATGTCAGTGCTTTACTATGAGCTTAACAATGTAGACAATGACTACAAGAAGCGTGTGTGCGAGAATATATTTGACGTGAGCGCAGGCGTATATGTATATAACTGGGATAAGCCGTACAAGGAGGATATACAGAGAGAGATAGATTCACTTCAGTCCATGATGGAACAGGCTACATCGGATGATGATAAGAGCTATTATGAGGATTACATGAAGTCACTTAAGGATCAACTCAAGACAGCGTCTGATACGAGAGAGGGAGCCGGAGATTACAGTGGAGACACATTCATCGGATCTGTAGGGGACAACGAGTTCATGGTAACATTCTATGGAAGTGGCGATGACATGTCCACAGGCGGCGGATTCTCACTGGATTACTATCCATCGGATCAGCTTATACAGTACAGACCTAAGGATGGCGCAACAAGTGTATACTGCTACAGCAGTGAATATTCTGACGAGGAGGCTTCCGCAAACACAGCTTCCATCAGTGCGGCAGATGCTGAGCAGAAGGGAACAGATTTCCTTGCATCATGTGGAATCTCAGATGTCATAGAGACAAGTAATTTTGATCTGCTGTGGGATTACAGCGATGCATCAAACAGCACAGTTGCCGCAGAGAAGAATGGTTACATGGTAACATATAAGCGTTCTGTGGACGGCGTGGCTCCATATACACCTAATATATACGGCCTTGACACACTCGCAACAAGTGATGAAACGTGGTATGACACCATGGATGAGACATTCCAGCTCGGCATTGATGACAATGGACTTATCTCAGCATATTGCCTTGATTCCTTCAGAGCAACAGGAGACAAGAAGGACAATGTTGATCTTATAAGCTGGGATGATGCACTCAAGAAGCTTCCGGAGGCTGTAAATAAGTATTACACAGACAACAAGACACAGTACAGCACCATTGAGTTCAACGATGTAAGACTTACATACTACAAGCTCAAGGATGGAGATAAGTACACATACAGCCCTGTATGGGTATTTGCACAGTGCGACAAGATGGAGGATGGAAGCCTCGATAAGGATTATCCAATACAGCTCATCATGTTAGATGCTACCACAGGAGATATGATAGATCTTAAGGATGTCCTGAACCAGCAGACATATGATTCATCTGTAGTTGATTCTGTTATTGACAGTGATTCAGATTTTGATATAAGTGACGACAGCCTCATTGATGAGACTGATATAACTGATACTGACGATGCAGACAGCAGTGATGAGTCAAGCGCAGATGCGATTGATATCGGAGATGCTGATATCGACATGGGCGATCAGGATACAACAGAGTAAATAAAACTCAGACATATAGGTTAAAGGAGAAAAACCCTCATAGACTGATAAAGTGGTATAAATATTGGTCTATGAGGATTTTTTATTGTTGACACATACCCATAGGGGGTATATAATCCGTGGATGAAAAGAGAATTTAACAGCCGTAATGTGCAGATAATAAATAGATGGCATATATGCAGCGTCATTTGAAATGTGAACAGAAATGGCTGATGTACAAGGGATGTGTCAAGTTTTCTATGAAAACTTGACATGTAGCTCCAGCCATTTGCCGAAGGCAAATTTTGCATGGCTGGAGTTCAATAAGGATGGAGGAAAGATATATGGAAGAACAGAAGAAATGCTGCTGTCATCATGGCGGAGAGATAAGCGATGTGGAAGCCAGGGTGAGGACAAGGACAGACGAGGAGTATAAGAAGCTTCTCAACAGACTGAACAGGATAGAGGGGCAGATAAGAGGCGTGAAGAGTATGCTGGAAAATGATGCCTATTGCACAGACATCGTGCTCCAAGTGTCGGCGATCAATGCGGCACTCAACAGCTTCAACAGACAGCTCCTTGCTGAACATATCAGGACCTGTGTTGCAGACGATATAAGAAATGGCAAGGATGATACTATAGAGGATCTGGTAAATACGGTTACCAGACTCATGAAATAGATATGTCAGTTATTGGCAAGTGCAGTTACGAACTGACTGATGCTTGATAAAGAAAGGTGAAATATATGGACAAGTACAATGTGACAGGAATGACATGCAGTGCATGCAGTGCAAGAGTCGAGAAGGCCGTATCCAATGTCGGGGGAGTTACCTCGTGTCAAGTGAATCTCCTGACCAACTCCATGATGGTGGATGGAACAGCCGACAGCGGAACTATAGTGGCTGCAGTTGAGAAGGCAGGATACGGTGCGAGTCTGGCGGGTGGAAGATCTGCTGGCGGAAATACTTCACATTCAGGTGGGAAGAGCAGCGGTTCCGGTGAGAGTGAGGCGGACAAAGAATTCGGAAAAATGAAGAAGAGACTGGTGGCATCAGTTATAATTCTTATTCCCCTCATGTATATATCAATGGGCCATATGATGTGGAACTGGCCGCTTCCAAGCTTCTTTGACGGCAATCATGTGGCGATGGGACTCACGCAGATGCTGCTCACCATAATTGTGATGGTGATAAATCAGAGATTCTTTGTGAGTGGATTTAAGGGAGCTATACACGGCTCGCCAAATATGGATACACTTGTTGCCATGGGCTCAGGTGCCTCATTCATATACAGCGTGTACGTGCTCTATGCCATGACAGCGGCGCAGACAGCAGGTGACGGTGAGCGTGTCATGACGCTCATGCATGATTTTTATTTTGAATCTGCGGCCATGATACTGGCGCTTATAACAGTCGGCAAGACGCTTGAAGCATATTCAAAGGGAAGAACCACGGACGCACTCAAAGGTCTGATGGATCTTGCCCCGAAGACAGCCGTTCTCATCAGGGATGGTGAGGAGGTCACCGTGGATATAGACGAAGTTGCGGTTGGAGATATATTTGCCGTTAGACCGGGTGAGAGCGTTCCTGTGGACGGAGTAGTCCTTGAGGGGGATTCCGCCGTGGACGAGTCAGCTCTCTCGGGTGAGAGCATACCTGTGGACAAAACTGCAGGAAGCCGTGTGTCTGCGGCGACGATCAACCAGTCGGGTTATCTGAAATGCCGTGCTACACAGGTAGGTGCGGATACCACACTGTCCAAGATAATAGATATGGTAAGTGATGCGGCGGCTACCAAAGCTCCAATAGCAAAGCTTGCTGATAAGGTTTCGGGAGTGTTTGTACCTGTTGTCATACTGATAGCATTTATCACGATGATAGTGTGGATAATAGTGGGCAAGGATGCCGGTTATGTGTTGGCGAGAGGAATATCAGTGCTTGTTATAAGCTGCCCATGTGCCCTTGGGCTTGCCACACCTGTTGCGATCATGGTGGGAAATGGAATAGGTGCCAAGCACGGAATACTGTTCAAGACTGCGACTGCTCTTGAGGAGACAGGAAAGAGCAGCATAGTGGTCATGGACAAGACCGGAACGATCACAAAGGGAGAGCCTGTAGTGACGGATATACTGGCAGCCGAGAATGTCAGTGGTGACGAGCTGATGCAGAAGGCTGCGGCTCTGGAGAAGCTGTCAGAGCATCCTCTGGCAAGAGCTGTGGTTGGATACTACAGTGAGAATTACCAGACAGGTGATGCACAGAAGGATAAAAATTATGAGGTATCCGATTTCAAGGCTGTTGCGGGCAACGGTCTGATGGGAAGTTTGAACGGCAGAAAGATCATCGGCGGAAATATGGAATATATAAAGGGATATGCAGATGTACCTGAGACGATGAAGGACAGTGCGGAGAAGGTATCACAGCAGGGAAAGACACCTATGTTCTTTGCCGAGGAGGCTGACGGAGATTACAGAGTCCTCGGAATAATAGGCGTGGCGGATACTGTGAAGGAGGACAGCGCTGAGGCCATATGCCAGCTTCAGTCGATGGGACTTTCAGTAGTTATGTTAACCGGTGATAATGAGAGAACCGCCAAAGCCATAGGAGAGCAGGTCGGCGTAGACAGAGTAATAGCGGGCGTGCGTCCGGACGGCAAGGAGAGCGTTGTGCGAGATCTCATGCAGAAGGGGCATGTGATCATGGTTGGTGATGGAATAAATGATGCCCCTGCACTCACAAGGGCAAATATAGGAATAGCCATAGGTGCAGGCACGGATATAGCCATAGATGCTGCGGATGTTGTTCTCATGAAGAGTGAGCTCACAGATGTTCCGGCGGCCATAAGACTCAGCAGGGCAACAGTTAAGAACATAAAAGAGAATCTTTTCTGGGCATTTATATATAATATAATTGGAATACCACTTGCCGCCGGCGTGTGGATCCCGATATTTGGCTGGACGCTCAATCCTATGTTCGGAGCGTTTGCCATGAGCCTGTCAAGTTTTTGTGTTGTTACAAATGCGTTGAGGTTGAATTTGACAGACATTTATGATAAAAATAAAAGATATAGAATCAAGGAGGACAAAGTTATGACAAAGACAATGAAGATCGAAGGTATGATGTGTGGACATTGTGAAGCCAGAGTCAAGAAGAGTCTTGAGGCCCTTGACCAGGTGCAGGAGGCTGTAGTCAGCCATGAGACAGGAACAGCGGTTGTCACTCTCAAGGCAGACGTTGATGACAGCGTGCTCAAGAAGACAGTAGAGGATCAGGATTATAAGGTGACATCAATTCAGTAAAGGCAGGAAATATATGAAGAAGATACTGAACAGATTGCTAAGCAGAATGGTAATAACGTGCTTTCTTGTGGTCGTCCAGTTGGCGATCATGATACTGGGGGTTGTTTTTCTTCAGGACAGATATATCTATATATCGGGTGCTCTCAAGCTGCTCAGCGTAATAGTTGTAATGTATCTTATAACAAAGGATACTAACCCTATGGTAAAGATGGCATGGATGGTGCCGATACTCATATTCCCGGTGCTGGGAGGTCTCATGTATGTGCTCTATGGACATGTGCTGATACCTAAAAAACTCAGAAAGAATTTTCTGCGGGTTCTCCAGCAGGAGGTATATGAGAACGTCAAGGGGGACAACTGGGTCCCAGCGGAGAATTTAAAGTCGGGGCCTACATACAGGATATGTAATTATATGGAGAATGTGGCTGAGGCGCCTCTGTACAAGCATACCAGTGTAAAGTATTATGCCATAGGCGATGATGTGATGGATGATCTCATCAGAGACCTGGAGAGTGCGGAGAAGTATATATTCATGGAATATTTCATCGTGGACAAGGGTTATATGTGGGATACCATACTTGAGATATTGAAGCGCAAGGCTGCGGAGGGACTTGATGTCAGGTTCATGTATGATGACATCGGATCTGTGTTCAATGTGCCGAAGTATTACTGGAAGGAACTTGAATCCTACGGTATCAAATGTATGGCGTTCAATCAGGTGGTTCCATTCTTTGCCACTATCTTCAATAACAGGGATCACAGGAAGATCACTGTTATTGATGGCAAGATAGCTCACACCGGCGGTTACAACATGGCTGACGAGTATATCAACAAGATAGAGAAGTACGGCAAATGGAAGGACAGTGGAGTGAGACTTGAGGGCGAGGGCGCCTGGAGCTTCACTGTTATGTTCCTTCAGATGTGGAACAGCTTCAGATATTCAGAGGGAAGCTACAACAACTATAGACCGGTGGAGATCGACTATAGTGGCGTAAGTGACGGATATGTTCAGCCGTACAAGTCCAGTCCTCTGAGCGGAGAGAATGTGGGTGAGAATCTGTACATGCAGATGATAAATGATGCACGGGAGTACATTTATATATTTACCCCATATCTTATCGTGTGTAACGAGCTCATGCTGGCACTGAAGCTGGCAGCCAAGAGGGGCGTGGATGTGCGTATTGTTACGCCGGCCATTCCGGACAAGAAATATATATACAAGATGACCCAGTTCAGCTACAAGGAGCTGCTTCTGGCGGGTGTGAAGATATATCAGTACACGCCTGGATTTATACATTCAAAGACTTTGCTCATGGATGGCAAGCTTGCATCTGTGGGATCCATCAATCTGGATAACAGGAGCTTCTATCACCACTTTGAGTGTGGAACTCTCCTGTATGACTGCAAGGCCATAGAAGATGTGAAGAAGGATATGATGGATACATTTGCCGAGTCGGAGGAGATAGATATTCCGTGGTGCAGAAATAACATAAGCAGGGTGAATATACTTGGTGCGATACTCAGATTATTGTCACCGCTTTTATAAAAGGAGTATAGCCGTATGGGCAGAAAAGACAACATTGCAGGAGACGGCAGGCGGGAACTTCAGAACGGAATAACCACATTATTTCTTATATATATGGGGGCTGCATATCCCCTGATAATGCATGACAAATATTTTGATATAACAGTAACCAAGTACAGGGCGTTCTATATTGCGCTGTGCATATATGCGGTGCTCATGGTGCTGGCGGTGCTGGTGGATGTGCTGGGACGGAATGTCAGCACAGGGCATGGGTCGCAGAGCTCAGGCGGGAATGTAGATGCTTCAGCAGGGGCGGCACATGGCAGCAGGTTTATTGGACGCCTGAGACATTTTATGGATATGCATAATATCATGACCATGGATATATTCATGGCAGGATTTGTTCTGGCAAATGTTCTGGCATTCTTTATGTCAGGGAATAAGGCAGCAGCATATACAGGCGAGGAGGGCAGAAGGTGCGGACTTCAGTTCGTGCTGCTGGTCTTTTTCCTGTATGTGTGTATGGCGAGATATTGCAGGATAAGGCGGTATGTGGTGGTCATATTCATGCTTGCGGGCTCATTTGTGGGAATTGTCGGCATATGCCAGTTCATGGGATATGATTTCCTTGGACTCAGGGAAGGGCTGATGCAGAGCATAAGAAATGTATACATATCCACATTGGGCAATATCGACATATTTGCAAGCTTCCTGTGCGTGCTGGTTCCGGTGGCAGCCGGGGCGTATATCAGCTCGGAGGGAAAAGAGAGCATAGTGATACGGATAACAGCAGTCATCGCTGTGCTCACAGGAACAGGTGCGGTGATCATATCCAATGCAAACCTTGCATACGCAGGTGTGGGCGGTGCCATGATAGCTGCGTGGATATGGGCGTCATACCGAGGAAAGATAAAAGAATTTGCGGATGTATGCCTGGTCATGGCGTGCGGAGTCCTGGCGATCAGTATTATTCTGGGACAGACGGACAGTGGATATTCGGAGCTTGACGGACTGAGCTACTTTGTGAGTGACAGCCGGATGGTGTGGATAGTGTCCGTGGTCGTTCTCGTTGTATGGGCGGCCATAAGGCTGGCTTCAAAGTGGACTGTGAAGTTCCGCGGAAAGGCAGCACTTGCTGTATCGGTCGGCGTATCGCTTGCAGGCATAGTGGCTGCAGTGATATATGCGGTGCACAACCACATGGGTATATTTTCATTTGAGGATTCCTGGGGGAATTACAGGGGGTTCGTGTGGAGAAGGCTCATGGAGGCGTACAGGGATTTCAGTGTTCCACAGAGGCTGTTCGGTTATGGAAATGAATCAGTGAAGGCGATCATGACTGACAGGTACTATGACGATATGATGAATACGGTGGGTGTTATATATGATAATGCTCACAATGAGTATCTGCAGTATCTGATAACCACAGGAATATTCGGTGCAGTGAGTTACGTAGGACTGCTGGTTACCACAGGTGGTGCGCTTGTGAGAACTGCGGTATCAGGAGCTGTGATGAATGAGAATGAAAACGCAAGCGGACAATCTGCAGGAAAAAGATCGAAGGAGAAGAAGACATCGAGAGATTCAAGAACTGTAAGAGGTTCAAAGACAGGGACTGGCTTGGAGTGCCTGCTTGGATATGCTGAGGATGAGGGCAGTATGATAGCTGTTCTGCTCGGGATAACCGGGTATGCCGTTCAGGCATTTGTCAATCTTAACCAGTCGCTCACAACGCCATACATATTCCTGCTCATAGCCATTGCAGGAGGACTGTGCCGCAGATACAGGTGTCGATCAGAAATCGGCGGCAGAAAATGATGTGTGAAATATGATTTATAAGAAAATAATACAGGGAATTGTGTGTATATACTTGCCACAGTGCATAGCAAAATGTTATAATATTTGCCTGTGTGGTGCTAGTGAACCGCACATTGAATAAATAAATACAGGAGGTCTAGAGGGACATGCAGATTTATGACGAGCTTGTAGCCAGAGGGCTTATAGCGCAGACAACAGATGAAGATGAAATTAGAGATTTAGTAAATAATGGTAAGGCAGTATTCTATATTGGCTTTGATCCGACTGCTGACAGCCTGCATGTAGGCCACTTCATGGCGCTCTGTCTGATGAAGAGACTTCAGATGGCAGGCAACAAGCCTATCGCGCTGATAGGTGGAGGTACAGCCATGATCGGTGATCCATCAGGCCGTACAGATATGAGACAGATGATGACAAAGGAGACTATCCAGCACAACGTTGACTGCTTCAAGAAGCAGATGAGCAAGTTCATAGACTTCTCAGAGGACAAGGCGCTTCTCGTCAACAACGCAGACTGGCTTCTCGACCTGAACTATGTAGATGTTCTCCGCGATGTTGGAGCATGCTTCTCAGTCAACAACATGCTTCGTGCAGAGTGCTACAAGCAGCGTATGGAGAAGGGACTCAGCTTCCTTGAGTTTAACTACATGATCATGCAGAGTTACGATTTCTACGCACTGTACCAGAAGTACGGCTGCAACATGCAGTTCGGCGGCGATGACCAGTGGAGCAATATGCTTGGTGGTACAGAGCTCATCAGAAGAAAGCTTGGCAAGGATGCATACGCCATGACCATCACACTTCTCCTCAACTCAGAGGGCAAGAAGATGGGTAAGACACAGAAGGGTGCTGTATGGCTTGATCCTAACAAGACATCACCATTTGAGTTCTACCAGTACTGGAGAAATGTGGCAGATGCAGATGTTCTGAAGTGCATCCGTATGCTCACATTCCTTCCACTTGAGGAGATAGATAAGATGGATAGCTGGGAGGGCAGTCAGCTCAACCAGGCAAAGGAGATCCTTGCATACGAGCTTACAAAGCTTGTACACGGCGAGGAGGAGGCTGTGAAGGCTCAGGAGAGTGCAAGAGCACTGTTCTCCAAGGGTGTTGCAGCAGACATGCCATCAGTAACACTCACAGCAGATGACTTCAAGGACGGCGCCATCGATATCGTGTCAGTTCTCGTTAAGTCAGGTCTTGTTACATCACGTAACGAGGGCAGACGTGCCGTAGAGCAGGGCGGTGTTGCTGTGGACGGCGAGAAGATCGCAGATGTCCAGATTACAATTCCAGAGGAGAAGTTCGACGGAGAGGGCGTTGTTGTGAGACGTGGTAAGAAGAACTTCAGGAAGGTTAGTAAGTAAGAGTCGTTGATGCTTTGAGTGATATCAAGGCGAACGGCCAGTGGTTATTCAAAAAGGGAAGCGATGAGCTTCCCTTTTTATGTACTACAGAAGGGGATTAGAACTTGATGAATGACAAAACGGCAGATTCAAATAAAAGACGTTTGGCAGTCGCAGCTATCTCGGCTGTGGCACTCATAATACTTGTACAATTTGTGGATTCCTATTGCACTGAGATGTTCGGCAAGACGCAGTCACTTTCTGTTAGGACATTTCTCATGGATCCGCGTGGGATGAGTTCTGAAGCGGCGGTTGCATATATGAGCAGAGACATGCTGCCATTTTATCTTATCGGAGCGCTCACGCCATTTATCAGGTCATATACGGATATCATAGGCAGGAAGAAGATGATGATCATAAATGTGGCGCTTCTGGCTGTTGGAAGTGCAGTATGCCTGCTGGCAAACAATCTGTGGATATACCTGCTTGGCAATGGAATTCTCATACTGGGATATTCGCTGGACATACATCTGATATACATAGTCGATGCGGTAGATAGAAAACATCGAGGAACTGTCAGAGGAATCTGTGGTGGAGTGTCCATGGCAGCAGCCATGTGTATACCTCTGCTCAGGTCATTGTACGTGGATGGCGGCGGACATAATTGGCAGATCCTTTACGCTGTTGGAATTGTTGGCGGAGTAATAGGTATGGTACTGGTTATGTTGTACAGATTCCCGAATATAACTGGTTCTAAAGCTGCACCGAGTGTTGGCGGATCGGCAAACAGGAGTGAGGGAAAATCTGTGGACAGTACAGAATGTAACACAGATGATGGACATATACATTTTATAAAAACATTCAAAGATATATGCAGAGATCATGCAACCAGAAATCTTCTCATAAGCATAAGCGTGGTGGGGATGGCGACAGCAGGCATAACATATTACAATGAACCTTTGTGTGCCTTCTCAGGTATGGGAGAGGGCAATGTGAATACAGTGTTGCTCATACAGCCCATAGCATCATTGGCTATAAATGTTCTGACAGGAATACTTGCAGACAAAATGGAACGGAGATATGTGGTGCAGATGGGAATAGCGCTTAGCCTCATATCAGGTATGGCATTTACACTTGGAGTAGGGCATGGAGTTTCATCGGTGTTGCTGGGAATACTCTGGGGCTGCATGAATGGATTTTACTTTTCTGCGGAAGAACTGATAAATCTTATGGTCATGGAAAGTGTAGATATATCGGTCAGAGGAAGGGCGTCAGCCATGTCCACACTGTCATATGGAATAGGAGATCAGCTGGGGATATTTGCAATAAGTCTGGTTGTGGGAGCCCTTGGCATGAGATGGGCAAAATTGGTATTTCTCGTGTCGCCTCTTGTCATAGCGATGGTGGTTCTGAGAAGAAAAGAAATAGAAAAGAGAAGGAAACACGCTTAGTTGTTCAGCGTGTTTCCTTATTTTTATGTTCAACATTCAGCTTGCGGATGCTGGATTTGATCTTTCTGTATTTGAATAGTGGATACATTGCAAATGTCCACAGGGCATACACTGCGACAAGAATGGGCAGGCCTATCAGATTGCGGAGATTATTTGAGTGCCATACCGCCATGCTCAGGTATGCGACGAATATGCACAGCGCAACATCTGTGATGAGATGCAGCTTCTGATTCACGATATACATAGGATGATAACGGTCGTCAGGTGGCTGGATGTCCGATGTGGACAGGCTCTGTTCAAATTGACACAAATTGTAGTTATATATTCCTCTGGCAATCGCAAGCTCAGATATGCTGCCTGCGTACAGGTTGTGTCGGAACAGTGTTGTTACTTCATAATTATCAGAGTCAGGATTGCCGGCGTAGAATGAGAATTCGGCCATTTTCTGATAATGGGATCTCGCACGGAGAAGTATAAGTATGTTCAGAACACCGTTCAGCAAAATAAGGATCATTGTGACGGAATAGAGCATGGAAGCATTTGGCATTCTGAAATACTCCAGGTCAGGATTCACAAGCTGAAGGATCTCGGCGATCACACCTATGGATGAAAGAGTGACAATGAAAGCGGTTAGAGTAGCCCAACTGTATTTGGACGAATCCGCTACCTGATCATATATATGCCGGATGCAATCCTCACTGTAGTTTGTGAGCTTGTTGTAGCTGGTGTGTCTGAAAGAGTTCAGTCTGGAATCGTAATCCCATGAGCACATGCGCGCCACTCCGAATCTGGACGCAGGAACATGACCTGGCAGATCCGAGGAGAAGAAAGCATCATACCTTTTGTAGGTAATATGGTCATGAACCATGCTGTCGATAAGCATAACTCCACCAAATGATAAACTGACGAGAGCCACCAGAAGAGGAAAGCTGTTAAATACAAATGACACAACAATATACAGAATACTCATCATACAAAACAAAGTGATGATGACTCGTCTCCCCTGTTGTATATCATTAAAAGATCTCGAACAGTTCTGAAAATGATTATATGTAATGCTATAGGTGTTACTGTTCTCATCAAGCACGGAATGTTCAAGTATCAGGCTTAGCTCCGAATACTTCTTGTGCAATGAGAATGGAATAAATCTCAAAGCTGTCAAAATGATGGATGCACACAGCATGACAATACTGAACAGCGTCCCCTTTGTGCTTGTCGCCTCATAGGAACTGATCCAGGTAGAAGAGAAGATGGTTGCAAGCATCTGTACAGAGTAAAGGACTATCAGTGTATATGTTGCAAATGCCTGTAGCTTGTCAACCCTCCTGGCATCATTCATTAGCTTCTGAAAATGTGGGTTGTTCAGATCGGTCACGGGATGTGCAACCTTAGGCTCCTTGATATTTCTTGTTATTGCAACCTCCGATGCATATGCAGGGAAATTCACATCATCAAAAAGCGCATACAAAAGGATCGTAGCAAGGTATTCTGATGGTGAGGTGCATTTGAACAAAGAGCAATAATGTGTAAGCTGGTTGTCTGTTGAGAGGACGTTACTCAGATATGACTGCAGTGAAACTATAAAATCAGAGTCCAGTGCACCTCTGGTCTCTATAAGATTGTCAAGATGAGCGCACAGCTTGTCGTAATCTATCGCATTCAGCAGAGCTCTTATAGGAAGAGGCTGCTCGTTTCCAGAAAAGTTCTTATTTGCCATGTTGGAAAAGAAAACACTCAGCTTGGTGCCTGTAGGATAGCTCTCGTCAGGATGGATGAGATAGTACAGAGGTTTCTGTGCTGAATCGGCATCCTTCTTAAGTCGTTCTATATCCGCATCTTTGAAGACGGAAAATGACATTATTTTGTCAATATCGTCATATTGATTGGGATTCTGTGAAAAGAATAATTGGCTGAAAGTATGTTTGTTGGAGTATGAAGACGTCTGTGGAACAATGGGAATGTTAAGCCCCAGATGCTCTGTGAAAAGCTCCTCCAGAGAGCATATGTGTTCCGCCGGTCTGGTACGATATTTCATCTTTTGTTTCCCCCTCATGGAAATGAAATAGGTTGGTTTAGTAAATATATGTACTAAGCACTATATGAATATATAACAAAAAATGAGCTATTTCAACATAACAAAGGATATATTTCAATAAAATAGAATAATGAATTCTCAATAAAGAAAATAGGCAATGAAACGTGCAATATAGACAATGGTATGTCTGGAGTACGGATTACATTGCCTGAAAGTCATATTACTTCAGACTCTATAATATCAGGTAATAATTGATAAAGATCATTTATTTCTTTAAATTGATATGCAATGAGGCGGAGAACCGCATAGATAAATGAGGGGGAGAGAATTCAATATGACAATAGGCGTATGCGATGTAAATCCAGACGAGACGCAGAGAACAGTATATTTCCTGCGCTCTCAAATTAAAAACAACATTATTGATAACGAAAATGTGAGATTTGTTTCATATAACCTTGATTCAGTAATGCTGGATATCGACTATCAGAAGTTCGACTGTGACATCTTTATAACGGAGCTTCTGTATCCAAATGGCAAGAATGGTGTAAAACTGGCAAAAAGGATCAATGCCGTAGCCCCATCTTGCAAGATTCTTTTTTATGCAAACAAAATCCCTGAAGAACTGGACATATACGAGGCGAATCATGTGAATTGTATGCTTAAAGGCAGGCATGATGCAAGACTTGTGACATTCATGAATGATCTTGTGGAGAAGATGAGCAATGATGACAAGAAGCAATTCATCAAAATCCGATATGACAGGAACGTAAATATCCTTGATTGCCGCGACATAATGTACATCAAAATAGAGAACAGAGTCACGATATATTACACAAATAAAAAAAATGACCAGCGTGATGGCAAATATTACGAATACAGACCTCTCAGCGAGATCATGAAAGACCTCCCAGATAATTTTGTGAGATGCTCAGCCGCTGCGGTGGTTAACAGGGACTATATCAGTAATTATAATCACCAGACAGTTACGATGGTTGATGGGGAGGAGATAAAGATTGGTAGACGGTATGGAGATGTTAATGCAAATAGAAAGGAGAAAGTAGTTCAATGAAAAAAAGAGAAATAAGAAAGTTTATTGTGATGATTATGGGCATAATACTGCTGGTTTCAGAGGTTCAGTTGTTTAGTGGTGATAATGTATATGCCAGTACAAAAACAAGTAGGTACGAGCAGCTATATGTGCCGTCATATGCGGCAATGAGTGGGAAGATGCTGTATTACGCAGTGGGATCAGGGGCTCAAGGAGGGCGGTTGTATATGTACAATACATCTACAAAACGTCAGAAAAAAATATCTGATTTGCGCTGTACGGATCTGACAATTACAAAAAAAAATATATATTGCACTGTAAATAAATATATTGGTTCCGATGCCCGTAACAGGTATGTATATAGAATGTCAAAGGATGGTAAGAAGACGAAAGTCCTTGCGGAAGGCTATAGCCCTGTTGTTGTCGGAAAGTATATTTATTATATAGGTGTTAAGAAAGGCTCTGCTCCGTGGAATGCAAACGTTAAGGTTGAATATGGCTCTACGGGCATATATAGAATGGATTACAACGGAAGAAACAAGAAGTGCATTTATCGATTCAGTGGGAAGGTTTCAACAGATAAGCTCATTGCTGGAAAAAATCGGGTCATATTTACTGGAAGTAATTCTGTCACATATGCAATAGGAACAAACGGAAAGATGACTCGCGCGAGTATTTCAACTTCAAAAAACAGAATTAGTACATTTACATGGCTTACAAGTTCAACAATTAATAAACTTCCGATATCAAATAATAAATATGGTTACATATATAAGATACAGGGAGCCGCACTTGTCAGGTGTAAAGGAACAAGTCGTAGAACCATATTTAAAGTCCCTGCACAGTATGTTAGAAATGGTGGAATAAATTATGTAATAGATTGTGGAGATTATCTGTTTGTTGTTTCGGGTTACACATATGCGTTCGTTGTTAGTAAGAGTGGAGCGGGCGTAAAAAATGTTGCAGCAGCTTTGATTGGATATTGATGTTGTTATTACGGAGTTTGCCGAAAAAAACAAAATACAGACATGGCAAAACGACATACAGACATGCAAAAACGTGGAGATATATAGTATATGATATAATTTCACAAGAGATGGAGGGGATTAGAATGATAACATATAAGGTATATTCCGACATAGGAAACAGGGAGAAAAACGAGGATTCCGTTGGAAATTTCCATGTAAATCAGAGAGATATATTTGTATTGGCTGATGGACTCGGCGGTCATGGACGTGGTGAAGTTGCTTCTTCAAAGGCGATAGAAACAGCCAGAGATCTTACACAATTAGTTGGAGACAGTAACGCTGATCTTTTGTCAGATATATTTGAAGAAGCTCAAAAACGAGTAATGAATATTCAAGAGGGTACATTCGCAAATGGCATGAAAACGACTCTTGTTGCGTTAGATATATGTCGCGATCAGATCAAATGGGCCCATATAGGCGATTCACGTCTATATTATTTTCAAAATTGTAAGTTGGTTGAAAGAACTTTGGATCATAGCGTTCCTCAGATGTTGGTTCTGGCGCGCAAGCTAAAGGAGAAAAAAATCAGAGGGCATGAAGACCGGAATAAATTGCTGAGGGTTATAGGTAGTCCATGGGAGACTAAAAAGTATGATTGTTCTGAGATTATAAATAAAAATGGATTTCAGGCATTTCTTTTGTGTTCAGATGGGTTTTGGGAATTGATAGATGAAAAAGCAATGACTAAGACTTTGAAGAAATCAAACAGTGTTGATGAGTGGTTGGATGCAATGGTTGAGATAGTAAGGCAAAACGGTAAGTGTACGGATATGGATAACAATTCGGCGATTGCCGTTTGGGTTAAGTAGGTAAATATTGTTGGAGGATATATTGAATGCAGAGAAGATGTCTAAATTGTTTTAATTTATTTGACATAGTATATAGCGATAAGGAAGAGAGAGAGGTCTGTCCATACTGTGGATATTGCGAGGGAACACCACCTAAAGAATTATATCATTTATATCCGGGAGTTGGCTTATACAATAACAGGTATGTGATAGGTACATGTATAGGATTTGGCGGATTTGGTATTACATATAAGGCTTGGGATAATGTACTTGAGACGGTTGTGGCTGTAAAAGAGTATTATCCAACTGGTCTTGTGCAAAGGGTTCCAGGAAAGCCACAGGTAATTATTTATACTGGTGAAAGTAAAGAAGAGTATATGCAGGGATTGGAAAGATTCTTGGATGAAGCAAAAAATATGGCGAAATTTGTCGATAATCCAAATATTGTTCATGTTGATGCTTTTTTTGAGGAAAATAATACTGCGTATCTTGTTATGGAATATTTGCCAGGAATGACTTTGAAGAGTTATTTAAAGTCAAAGGGAGGTCGTATAGGCTGTGAAGAGGTTATACCTATAGCTGATGCGGTAATAACAGCTCTCAAGGAGATACATGCTGGCGGAATAATACACAGAGATATCAGTCCTGACAACATAATGTTGTGCAACGATGGGCGGATTAAGCTCCTAGATTTTGGCGCTGCAAGATTTTCAGATGCTGATCAGGAAAGAACCAGATCTATTATTTTGAAACCTGGATTTGCTCCACCAGAGCAGTATCAGGCAAAAAGTAAGCAGGGACCATGGACAGATATATATGCGTTATGTGCAACTGTATATCGCGCAATAACAGGAGTATTACCGGACGAATCTGTTAATAGAGTTATAGAGGATACAGTACAATCTCCAATTCAGATATACAGTGATATTCCTGAAAGAATAAGTAATACTGTTATGAAGGGAATGTCAATATATCCTGAAATACGATTTTCAAATGTAGACGAATTAAAAAAGGCTCTTGATGGAGAAAAGAAAGTTATGGAGCCAAAGAAAGAACTTCGTGTACGCAGAATGAAGCGAACGATAACAGTAGGAATTGCACTTCTTATCGTCGTGTCAATGTCACTTTATGTGTACAACATGTATAAAAATAAAAAAGCTGATGTGGTTATGAATTCTGCTGATATATCGATCTGGATTGCAGTGGATGATCAAATGAATGAAGATGGCGCAAAGGCAATGATGGATAGTGGAATAGAAGCATTCACAAGTAGTCAAGAGAAGGTAAATGTTAATTATAAATTTATACCAGAAGATCAATATGGCAGTGAATTATTAAAAGCATACGAGAATGGAGAGATGCCTACAATATTCCAGGCTCAATATGCAACAAAAGAGATTATGGAGGATGCGGCCAGCGTAGATAAAGTTTATGAATATATGGAAAAGTCGGGATCTGACGATTGCTATCTGTTAGAAAATTATAAAAATTCTATTGAAGAAAGCAAAAAAATTCCATTAAGCTTTGAGGCACCTATAGTATATGTAAAAAGAAGCTCAGAAGTTAAGAATATAGATAATCTGACTATAAGCGACTACAAGCAGATAGAAAGCATGAGTGATGATAGTTTCTATATATCAGAATCTGCGGAAGATATGCTTCTGAGTTCGCTGAATAGTGATGAGAATAGTCAGAATATTGATGATAAAAGAAAAAAAGAATGGAAAAAATTAGGTGGAAGTGAAATATATAAGCAGTTTTTATCTGACGATAAATTATTATATTATTTCGGTTCAACGGAGGACTATAAATTTGTAAATGACAGTTGGGCTGGAAGATATAAGATCGTGAAGATAGAAAGTGATTCAGTTTATGTAGAACCAACTAATGAATTGTCGATAAGTGGAACAACCAGTGATGATGAGAGCAGAGCGGCTTCTTTGTTAATAAGCTATATGTTAAAACAGGGAGCTCAGGAAGCGTTGTTCTTAGGAACATCTTATAGCGATAATGGTGTGGATAAATTGCAGAAAATTGAAGGATTACCAGTTAATAAATCTGCGTTGAAGTCATATACGGATACTAATACTGAATTACAGATTATAGATTCTTACACAGATAACATGAAGATAAAACAGCAGTAAAGTGGGAAGGAGAATATACAGATGCCTGAAAGAATATGTATGGGATGTATGGAAAAATACAATGACAAATACAGTATATGTCCGTATTGCGGTTATAATTCCGAATCTTCAGCTCAGGAGCCATATCATTTAACTCCAGGAACTGTTATTGGAGGAAAATATATTGTTGGTAAAGCAATAGGGTATGGAGGATTTTCTGTAACATATATAGGCTATGATTACAGTATTGATAAAAAGGTAGCGATAAAAGAGTATATGCCTTCTGAGTTTGCAACAAGATCTCCAGGATCTTCACAGGTTGTAATTTTCACAGGTGATAGAGAAGAACAATTCCGTGGAGGAATAGAAAAATTTGTTGATGAAGCAAAACGATTGGCAAAATTTCGTGGAACTCCGGGAGTAACAGATGTTTATGACGTGTTGGTAGAGAATAATACTGCATATATAGTGATGGAATTCCTTGAGGGAGAGACACTCAAAGAGTATCTGGAAAAAAACGGAAAGATTTCACCTGATGAAGCGATAGAAATGATGCTTCCTATAATAAGAACGTTAAAGACGGTAAATGCTCAGGGAATCTTACATAGAGATATTGCACCAGATAACATTTTTATGACCAATAATGGTGAAGTAAAACTCATTGATTTTGGCGCTGCAAGACAGGCTACATCTACAAATCATAGCAAGAGTTTATCTGTAATAGTGAAGCCGGGATATGCACCACCAGAGCAATATAGAAGTAGGGGAGATCAGGGTTCCTGGACAGATGTATATGGATGCGGTGCCGTGTTATATAAGATGATAACTGGAGTTACCCCTGAAGATTCGATGGATCGAGATGCGAAGGATTCACTGAAAGATATATCAAAATTTAATATAGATATTACGACTAATCAGGAAAATGCAATTATGAATGCTCTGAATCTGGAGATAGAGGATAGAACACCAGATATGGAGAGATTGGAATATGAGCTTACTACGGATGAAGAAGTTGCAAGAATAAAGGCTAAAAAGAAGAAAATGGATTTTGGACGTTGGCCATTATGGTTAAAGATATCGGTGCCTGCAGCGGCTGTTTTACTATTGACGCTGGGAACTTTATTGGTCACAGGCGTGATAAATTGGAAGATGTTTATACCGGGGGCGACATCTAAAGTCAGGGTGCCTAATGTTGTAAATCAAACGCTCAATGATGCAGAGATAATGATTCAAGAAAAGGATATGCTGATTCAGATAGTTGATCAGGTTGAATCTGATACGATTCCTAAAGGTGCGGTTTTGTCACAAAACATTCCTTATGGTACGGAAGTCAAAGGGGGAATGGTGTTAGAGGTTACAATATCTGGAGGCGTAGGACAGGTGTATATGCCTGATGTTGTTGGTTTATCTAAAGAAAAAGCTGAACAGGAATTGAAGGATCTGGGTTTGTTTGTAAAAACAGATACGGCTGAGAGCGAAATAAAGAAGGAATATATTTGCGCACAGCAGTACAAGTATGGCGAGGCTGTAGATAAAGGTTCAGAGGTTAACCTTACGGTGTCATTGGGTAAAAAAGAGTATGACAATTCGAAGAAAACAGAAGTGCCGAATGTTGTAGGTGAAAAATGGGATGATGCAAGAAAAATGGCATCTGATAAAAGAATATACATATATAAATCAGATATAAAGAACAGTGATACTGTTGAGAAAGATATAGTTATGAAACAGTCTTTGAAAGCTAAGTCAAAGGTGGAAGAAGGTTCTGACTTAGGCGTTGATGTGAGCCTCGGAATAAATACAACGCATGTTCCAGAGGTTGTATATAAGAGCTTTGATGAAGCTTCAAAACTTATGAATGACAGTAAGATAAAAATAGAGGTTACATACCAGAAGAGTGATGTGGTAGCTAAAGATCATGTAATATCCCAGAGCGTTGAGGCGGGAACAGAGGTGAAAGTATGGTCTACAGTATCGCTGTGTATAAGTGAGGGCAGTGATAAGATTGATGCTGCACCTAGATATGAAGATACTGATAAGAAGAATACAACATCAGAGCAAACAAAAACAACAGAGAAGACAACGGAGAAAAAATCAGAGAGTAAGAAGGAAGATAAGAACACTGAGGACAAAAAAACAGAACATGCTACAGAAGAACAGCGCACAGAGAATAAGACAGAAAGAACAACTGAGAATGTAAAACCATCAAAAGATGATTCTATGGTAGATGTGCCTAGTCTGGTTGGAATGTCTTTGCAACAGGCTGAAGCAATGCTGGAAAGTAATGAATTAAGTGTTGGAAGTGTGGAATATAGATCTTCCTCATCATCTAGTACAGGAATAGTTTTGGATCAGGGTATTGGTTCAAATCAGAAGGTAAAAAAAGGAACTCAGATATCATTGATAGTTTGTTCGAATGATACTGTGACAATGTATAGATATAGAGATGTGCAGGATTATGATATAAAAAAGACTAACAGTAACAGCACACCAAGTGGTTATACATATTACAAAACTGAAGAAAGTCAGTCTTATGGGAACTGGGGAGGATGGACCGAATGGAGTTCAAACTACGCACAATCCAGTGATACATGTAATGTAGAAGCGAAAGATGGCGCTGTGTTTGGACGATATGATACATACAGGGCCGATGGTTCTTATGAAAGAACTGATGATAAATGGCAGAATTCAGGATCTATAAGGAGGGATTATTACCTTCCGTGGGATGAAGTATCACGTGCAAATCCGTTTCAGTGGGCAGGCAGTTCGACGGAAAGATGGGTATTTAACAGTAATGGAGAAATTAATTACAGAAATGTTTCAGGTACTGGAGATTGGTCGTGGACGGGTACGGTCTACAGATATCAGACCCGGTCTGTGAATAAGGTATATACATACTGGTACAGAAAACCAATTTATGGTTCGTGGTCTGAGTGGAGCACATCTAGAGTTAGTGAATCCTCAACAAGACAGGTTGAGACAAAACAAGATTATGTATATGAACAATACTAGGAAGTAACAGGAGGCAGTATGGTATGGCGGAACAATTATGTATGGGATGTATGAATAAGTTTGATGAAAATGATAGCGTATGTCCATATTGTGGATATAGGGTGGATACTCCGCCCGCAGAGCCATATCATTTAGCTCCGGGAGTAATACTTGGCGGGAAGTATATTGTAGGGAAAACCATAGGATATGGTGGATTTTCGGTTACATATCTGGCATATGATTATAGTCTTGAGAAGAAAATAGCTATTAAGGAATATCTGCCATCTGAATTTGCAACAAGGGCTGTTGGCTCATCAACGATATCTATCTTTAGTGGAGATAGGACTGACCAGTTTAACGGAGGAATAGAAAAGTTTATTGATGAGGCAAAGAGGCTTGCAAAATTTAAGGGAACAACAGGAATAACAGATGTGTATGATGTGTTCCGTGAAAATAATACAGCATATATTGCTATGGAATATCTGGAGGGACAAACGTTAAAAGAATTCCTCCTAGATAACGGTAAAATAGATTATCAAAAAGCTGTTGATATGATGATACCTATAATAAGGACTTTGAAGAAGGTTCATGAAAAAGGGATATTACACAGAGATATAGCTCCAGATAATATTTTCATAACTTCAAATGGAGAGGTAAAGCTTATTGATTTTGGCGCTGCAAGACAGGCGACATCAACAAATCACAGCAAAAGCCTGTCGGTTATAGTTAAACCGGGATATGCGCCTCCAGAACAGTATAGAAGCCGTGGAGAACAGGGACCGTGGACAGATGTATATGGTTGTGGTGCAACTTTGTACAAAATGATAACTGGCGTAACTCCGGACGATTCAATGGAGAGATGTTCTAAAGATACACTGGAATTACCATCAAAGTATGCAGGGGACATATCAGAGAATGTTGAGAATGCTATATTGAATGCTTTAAACATAGAAATCGATGACAGAACTCCGGATATGGAAAGACTGGAATATGAACTTACGACAACGGATGTTGTACACAAAAATCGTGTAACATCAAAATCTAGAGATCTTGGAAGATGGCCAACATGGTTGAAAGCAGTGATATCAGCATCAATATTAGCTGTACTGGCAGTTGGAACCTTACTGGTAACTGGTGTAATAAATTGGGATTCATTGATTCCTTCGGATGATAGATCAGATGCAAGAGTGCCAAATGTTATAAATCTTACAGTTGATGATGCTGAGAAAATATTAGCCTCTGAAAATATAGATATGAAAATTGTTGATAAGCAGGAGTCGGAAGATATACCTAAAGACTCAGTATTATCACAAAATATAAGCGGTGGAAGTCAGGTACAGAATGGTATGACAGTAGAAATAGTTGTATCGAGTGGAAAAGGACAGGTGTATATGCCTGATTTCACTGGAATAGGACAGGCTGAAGCAGTAGAACAAGTTGAAAAGATGGGGCTGCATGCGAAGATTGAAACACAAGAAAGTGAAATAGCTCGGGATTATATATGTGACCAACAATATAAAGAAGGAGAAAAAGTAGATAAAGGCTCAGAGATATTATTGAAAGTATCTATTGGCAATAGCGGTTATGATGAGAGCGTAGAAACTACAATTCCAGATGTTGTTGGTGAAACATGGGAGAATGCAAGAAAGTGTGCAAGAGAGAAAAAGATATACATATATAAGGAAGAAACGCTTAATGACAGCAAGGTTGCTCAGGGAAACGTGATAAAGCAGAATCATAAGTCTGGAGAAAAAGAAAAACAGGGGTTTGTGTTGGGGGTAAAAGTTTCTCTTGGTGTAAAAATGACTCATGTTCCTGATGTAGTTTATAAGAGCCTTGAAGATGCCCGGAAACTTATGGATGAGAGTAATCTTCAGATAGAGGTCGAATATGAACAGAGTGATAAGGTTGAGAAGGATCATGTAATATCGCAAAGTATAAAACCAGATACGGAGGTTGAGGAAAAAACAATTATAAAACTTGTGGTGAGTAAAGGCAATGATTTTGAAGATAATTCAGAAGCAACTAGTGATACAGAAGAAACAACAGAAATTACTACAGAGGATACACCTACGACAGCCCAGGAGACTACTACTGAAGAAGAAACGACAGAAGAACCAGAACCAGATGATGAACCGACAAAAGCAATCGTCCCAGATTTATCTGGATGTAGTGAAGATTCTGCTATATCGATGTTGTATGATGCGGGGCTTTCAGTTGGAAGCATAGAGTACAGGTCTGATCCTAATTCATATGATGGTGCTGTTTTAAGTCAAGGTGTTTCTGCATATTCCGAGGTCGATTATGGAACATCGGTTTCACTGATAATTTGTAATAATGAAAAAGATGAGAGCGGAAATTATATTTGCCCAGAATACTAACAGTAGAGGATAAAAATGGAGAATGTTAAGAAAATCAATTCAAGACAGCAGGTTCTAAATCATGTTCCACAGGATGGAGGTGCGATTATCGGTGTCAGAGGGTATCTGGCAGGGGTTATTATTGCTGTGAATTATGGAAATATCATAACTATAGGCAGGGATCCGGGAACATGTAATCTGATCATGGAGGGAGATTTCATCAGTCGTACACATTGCAGATTAAGCTACAACAATGGTACTGGTTTGTACACAATAGAAGACCGATCAACAAATGGAATAATCCTTCCGGATGGTCAAATAACAAAAAAAGGACAGGTTGTTTCAGTTACTGGTGGAACACATATATGTATCGGAACATATAGTGAAGAACTTTTATTACGATAAAATTTGAGAAATGGAGAGTGGATGAGATGAGTGAAAGCTGTCTATTCAGATATTTAAAAAAAATAGGCCTGAGCGTGCTGATAACGATGGCCTTTGTTATGAATGGTCTAATAGGTTCGGTCATAACTGCGTACGCTGAAAACACTGTGGTTAGTGAAAGCAATGAAGATATAACGGACGATGGTGGCGTAAATTATTACATTTTTTGGGATTTTAAAAGATCAATATATCTGGACGAGTATGATGCAAGAAATGACTCAGGAAAAAACCTGGAATATGTTGGAACTCTAATTAGTGATTTTGCAGAGAGAAGCGGAGATCTGACAAGAAATATAGAGGTGTATTATATAACATCTTCTGAAGCTGAAAAGAAAACCGGAGATTTTACGACCATAAAGAACAATACAGGAGTGGTAAATCTGTCGGATGTCATCAGCCAGTCTCGTAATACTAATGATTTTGTGGATTCTGAAAATAGGGATCCTGATGAATTTAATAACGAATTGTATGCTGTATTGGAGAATAAAGAAAATACTGACAATACAAATGTGTATATATTGCTAACCGATGGTCAGGAAAAGTTACAAAAGAAAAGTAAGGAGCTTTTAAATGAAAGTAATAGTTTAGTGTATTGGGTCGATATATCCAGATATAAGGCTACTCCGGACACTACACGTAAAAGATATGATTCGATGAAGGGGATAGACAACTTCTTTAAAGAGGATTGTATTGATGCGGCACCATTGGATGAAGCTGCTGATGATGTGCTCCTAAATATAGAGACAGATGTAGCAGGAAGATTAAATATTGGTTATTCAATTAATAACGAGGAATCAATAACAGAAAATAGTACAACATCTGGCAATTGGACGGGATATGCAACAACAGAAGTCGTTGAGGTAACATCAGTAGAATTATATGGTGTTGCAACCCCTACAGATGGCGGCGATGGAAGTAATAACGATGGATTTATCAATAAGCTTAAGTCATGGTGGACGAATGGAATAGTTGGAAAGCTGATAATTATATTTTCAGCTTTAGTTGTGGTTGTTGTTATTACTTTAGTGATTATTTTGACTGTTAATCATAGGCAGAAGAAAAAACGCAAAATAGATCGACACAGAAAAAATGCACAAATAACAAATAATAATGATGTAGGCATGGATAATGGACATAACTACAATAATTCGATGGATGTACAGATAGAGGTTATAGGAAGAAAGCCTGATGTGAAAAATGTTCATATAAATGGAAGTGCATTTATAGGCAGGGCAAACACCTGTGACGTTTTTATCAATGAAGTTACAGTTTCAAGACAGCATATTGTATTGGAATGTAAAAATGGAGAGTTATTCGTTCAGCCGTTGATGACTGCGACAAACAGTACAAAATTAAATGGTAAGCAGATAACTGACAGACATCAGTTGTTTTCGGGAGATAGACTGATGATCGGTGCAGTAGGAATTATAGTAAGGTGGTGATATGAATGAATATTACATATGCATTGGGTAAAGGAACATATTTATCAAATCGCTATCGTATAGATGAAATTATTGGTCAAGGTGGATTTGGAATAACTTATGTGGCATATGACGAAGCAGAAGGCAAAAAGTGCGCTGTGAAGGAATATTTCCCGAGGGATAGCGCCGTAAGATTATCAAATGGAAAAGAAGTAAAAACAGTATCGGATGAGAAAATAGAAATTTTTAATCATGGCCTTACGAGATTCATGGAAGAGGCAGATGTTCTATGGAAGCTCCAAGGCGTTGAATCTGTTGTATCAGTGTATGACAGGTTTAAAGAAAATGGCACCGGATACTATGTGATGGAATATGTTGACGGAGTTACATTAAAAAAACTTGTTAGGGAAAATGGTAAATTAAAGTTTAAATATGTAAACAAAATTTTATTTGATGTCGGAACTGCGCTTATTCAGGTTCACGCATTGAATATATTCCATAGAGATATAAAGCCAGACAATATTATGGTGGATAGCACCGGTGTAATAAAGCTCATTGATTTTGGAAATGCCAAAAATATAAAAAGACAATCTGGTAATGAACAATTGTCAGTGATGCTTACTCCTGGATTTGCTCCTTTTGAGCAGTATTCATCAAAGTCTGAGCAGGGTACATTTACTGATGTGTATTCACTTGCAGCGACCGTATACTATCTTCTTACGGGAAAGATGTTATTAAACCCTAATGAAAGACTGCTATCCAGTGAAGATATAGTTCTGAATGATGAGGACATTCCAGAGTATGTAACTGATGCTTTATATAAAGCGTTGAGAGTAAATTATAAAGAACGAACACAGACTATTTATGAATTTTTATCAGATATGAGGCTGATAAATGAGACCGTATATTCTCATGATGATAACCAAAATGCGGATATCTTAAAAAAGAATAATGAGAATAAGGCCAATGGAATACATGCGGTTACGGATAACCTTATTTCTGCAACACATGGACGAATTCCGCATCCATACATAGTTATTATTTCTGGAGACAATGAAGGTACTACCATTGATATACCTCTGGACAGAGGAGTAATTGTTGGCCGAACCAAGAATTATGCCCAGATTATATTCAAACAGGATGAATTTATAAGTAAAAAGCACTGTGAGGTATACTACGACAGCCTAGAAGATTTGATATACATTACGGATTTATCTACGAATGGAACATGGGTTAATGGGTACAAGCTTAACCCAAACCAAGTATATTCTGTAGATAAAGGAAGTGTGGTAACACTGGCAAATCAGAAATGTTCTTTTAAGGTAGGAGTGACATATTTATGAGAGAAGAAGCAGCAAGACAAAATGAAGTTACAACAGTCAGACTTACTGAAGAAATAAACTGGGAAAGTATAGATCGTAAAGAAAATGCATTGCATATCGAAATCGGACAGTCATCAATAATAGGAACAAGAAGTTATCAACAGGATGCTTTATTTGTAGCAAAGTATGAAAATGGAATGACTTTAGCTGTAATTTGCGATGGTATGGGTGGTTTGAACGGTGGTGAATTGGCAAGCAATACAGCGGTGAAAATGTTAGTGAATGATTTTAAGTCAGTGAATGATTTTAGTGAGGTTCCAATATTCTTAGAGAGGGAAGTTGTACGTCTCGATGAGTGTGTAGCAGATCTCGAGGATGAGTATGGAAATGCATTGGGAGGCGGTTGTACTTTAGTGTGCGTTGTTACAAAAGGGAATGGTATGTATTTCATATCAGCAGGTGACAGCAGAATTTATATAGTGAGAGACAATGATATACAAGCAATAAACAGAGATCATAATTTCAGACTGCAGTTGGATACAATGCTGAGAAATGGACAGATAACCGAGAAAGAGTACGAGATGCAGGAGAATCAGGCCGAAGCACTTATAAGTTATTTAGGAATGGGCAATATCTCGTTGACGGATAGTAACACTGAGCCATTTTATCTGGAAGAAAATGATCTGATACTATTGTGCAGCGATGGTCTTTATAAGAGACTTAGCAACGAACAGATATTAGATATTGTTTTGGATAATCAGAATAGTATGCAGGTGATAGCTGAACGATTAAATAAGGTTGTTATGCAGCTTACACAGAGAAATCAAGATAATACGTCGGTAATTCTGCTTAGATATGGCAGATAAAGGGCAGAAAGATGCCGTCATAAATATACAATCAAGAGGAGGACAAATTTATGAATTTAACAAGATGTGCGAAAGGTCATTACTATGATATGGACAAGTTTTCAATGTGTCCACATTGTGCAAGTGCAAATGAAGGTATGGGACAGACAATGAGATATACTCAGCCGGTAAATGATTCTGCATTTTCAGGTGGAACATCACTTTCCAGTAATGCGACTGATGATACTGTAAATTATACAGATGCCGATACATCATTCACAGACATGATAAATGATGCAAAAAACAAGCCGGAAAAAGATGATGATGATTCAGTGACAATAGGTTTCAGTGGAAGTTCAGGAAAATCAGAAGTTGTAGGATGGGTTGTATGCATTGAGGGAAGTGATAAAGGAACTGGATTCCCATTAAAGACAGGAAGAAACTTTATAGGTAGAAATGCAAATCAGGATATAGTTCTTGCAAAGGATAGAACAGTATCAAGAGATAAGCATGCGATAATCGTATATGAGCCAAGACAGAGAAAGTTTATTGTTCAGCCTGGAGATTCCAGGGGCCTGTTCTACTTAAATGATGAGGTCGTTTTGGGATCAAAAGAACTCAATGCATATGATGTAATACTTGTGGGCGAGACAAAGCTGGCGTTTATACCTTTCTGTGGAAAGAAGTTTAGCTGGGATGATGGATTACATAGTGAGGAGGAGTAAATATGTATACTGGTAAAATTACATTTATTCAGGGAGAATTACAGGGAAGTAGTATAGATCTTCAGCCTGGTAAGCAGCAGGTTCTGGGACGAAATGGAGCGAATTGTAATATTTTCTTCCAGTCTGACAGAGTAAGCAGGGTTCATTGTGCAATAACATTTGACGAAAATACAGGACGGCTGAGTTTACTAAATTATTCAACATCGGGAACAACAGTAAATGGTAATGAGTTGGGACCACAGCAGACAGTAAATATAGATAATGGAGCAAAAGTTAAGCTTGGTCATTCAGACAATGTGTTTACGTTTTCTGCACAGCTTGTAAATACGAATGTCAGTACACCTAAGAGGACGGGAGTTATCAAAAGATTGTCTAAAAAGTACACACCTCGACCAGATAATGGTGCATCTATATTTGAAGATTATCTGGTAGAAGATGATGAAAAAGAAGTGCTTACATTGTCTAATGATCGTGTACTCAATTTCTTTACTGGAAAAGGTTTGCTTAAGAATAAGGCAGTGCTTACAAATAGAAGATTATACATAAATGAGCATAAAGGAATTATATCATATGCATATTCAAGAGATGTAGTAGAGCTTGATGAGGTTACAGGCACATCGATAGTGAAGAGAAATCCTATATGGAGTCTGGTTATGGCGGGAGTTTGGCTTGTTGTAGGTATTATTTCAATGTCGATTACAGGTGTTGCTGCTACATTTTTGCCATTCCTTGCGCTGACACTTATACAGGCGTATACATACTTAAAACTGTGGGGAAATTGGTTTGTTGTTCATTTCCCAGGAGGAAAATATACATTCTCAATTAAAAATATTTCGTTGTATGAAGTAGCAGAATTTCAGAGAGCAATATGCGCTTTGAAGAGAAAAGAATTGAAATATAGCGATATGTAGGCATTTGGTGTAAGAGGAGAGTATATATGGCGAATAATAATGCAAAGATAAAATTTTTATCCGGGCAGTATGCCGGATCAGAAATCGAATTGACACCGTTTACAGCAATAGTGTTGGGAAGAAATCCTGCGGTATCAAATTTTGTGTTCAGTAATGAAAATATAAGTAGAAAGCACTGCTCGATACAATACAATCCAAATGACAGAAGATTTGCTGTGAGTGACTATTCTTCATCAGGCACATACATAAATAATGTGAAGAGAATGCAGCAGGGGAGCGTGGAGTATCTGAATGGAGGAGACACTATTAAGTTAGGTCGTACTGATGAGATAATCCAGCTTATCGCACCTCAGAGATTTGAAAATGAACGAGGGGCAAGTGATCAGGATATTTATGATGATGATGACGATGACAGAGCAACTCAGAAGATGTCGGCATCTCAGGCAGCAGCTCAGCCGCAATTAACAGTGAGAGGCGGTTCTGAAGATAGCTATAACGCTGGAAATAGCGAAGCATCTGTTCAAAATCAGGTCAATAATAATCAATATAATGGTCAGTTTGTACAGAAAGTGTCGTGTACATTGGGAACAATTGGTTTAATTTTTGCGGGTGCAGCATTTTTGGTATGTCTTATATCACTTATTTATATCTTGGCTACAGATGCACAACATTTTGCACCAGCATGTGTAGTTTATATAAATAATTGGGGTGGCTCATTTGAATTCATTGCAGTATTTGCCTTTGTCGGTTTAATACTTGGAATAGTTCAATTATCAAAAAATGTTACAAAGGATGCCAAAATAAAAAATATAGGAACTGTTGCTATTGTGTTGGCTGTAGTTGCAATGTTGTTGTTCAGTTATATTTATATGTCTGCTGCATCATGCCCGAAGAGGGAACTTATCGAGTATGGAATTGGACAGGCTGGAGAATCTTTAGATGATATGCTGAATGAGCTGTTTCAGTAAAAATAAAACTTGAAGATATGAGGTGATGGTGACATAAATTGGATTAGAAGGATTTTTATTGTTAGTGCGGTTTTTGTTGTTGGTGGTATGGCGTCATTGATCAATGTTCATGCAGAAACATACGGTGACTATGAATATGAGATAAATGCTGATGGGAAAACGGTCACCATCACCAAGTATATGAAAGAAGATGAGTATGATCCGGAAACGGGATGGACAATTGTGGATAACAATCCTTTGTACATACCAGCATCTATTGAGGGGAGAAAGGTTACCATAATAGGTGAAGAATCGTTCAAAGGGATTCTTGGCAATTCCAATATTGTAATTCCTAATGGTGTAGAACAGATTGGCTTAAGTGCTTTTGAGGGAATGTACAATTTAACGAGTGTTACATCGCTTGACAAGGGCACACAGCCCTTTGTCGTGTGCGATGGATAAGTAAAAGTCAAATTTTCCACTCAATCGAAACGTGTTCGTCGGTTGCGCGGATCTGTGAGATCAGGCCGTCGGCAACCTGCCGCCTGTCCTCGAAGTCAATTTCTTCCCATTGGTTGAGGTAGACCGACAACCGCTCGATCTGCTCCGGGGACATGGTTTCCGCCGACAGCGCCGCAATCTCTTTTGTCAGGGCTTGGCGGTGTGTGTCCAGCTCCTCGATTTTGCTGTTGGCATAGGACAGCAGCACAGCATTAGCCCCGGTCAGAGTATTCAGCAGTTTTTCAATCTCCTCCTCCACGCGGGCAAGCTCCATGTTCAGCGCGGTCAATTTGGGATTGACCGTTTCCCGCTTTGCCGTCAGCGTCTGGAACTCGGACAGCTTCTTGACCATTTCGCCGTACAGGAACCTTTCAAATTCCCGTGTACGGAGCGTCCCGCAGCCGTCACAGCTTTTACTGTCGGCCCGCTTGGAGCAGCGGAGATACTGAACGCCTGTCGGATTGCCGACGCTCATAAGCGCGTATCCGCAGCGGCCACACTTGACCTTTCCGGCAAGCCATGTGTTCTTTGCCTTTCGCCCGCCTTGGAATGTCTTGTTTGCCATGAGCTTTTTCCGGCAGCGCAGCCATGTATCAGACGATACCAGCCCCTCGCTGGGAGCCAGAACAAGTATCTGATCTTTCAGGTGCTTGTTTTTTCTTTCCTGCACGTCCCGGCCCTGATAGAGATAGCAACCGTTTGTCCCGGCAAAATCTGTAGCTTCATTGACTACCACCGTACCCTGGCTTTTGAAGAACTCGTACATATCGAGGTCGGCCTGTGCGTAAATGGGGTTTCTCAAAAGCTGGGAGATAAAGCCACGTTTCATTTCCTTGCCGTAGATCAGGATGCCCTCGTCGGCAAAGTAGCGGGCGATGTCCCCGAAAGAGATTCCGGGCTGGGAGTACATTTCAAACATCAGCTTTGCAATATCTGCCGTTTCCGGGTCAGGCTTCATCATTTTTGTGCGGATGCCCTCAATGGTGGTCGGCTCCAGTTGGAAGCCGTAGGGGGCCGCACCGCTCATGTGAAAACCGTGCTGGCAGCGGGAATAGTAGGCATCGGTCACGCGCTTTTGGATAGTTTCACGTTCGAGCTGGGCAAACACAATGCAGATATTCAGCATGGCCCGCCCCATCGGGGTGGACGTGTCAAACTTTTCCGTAGAGGAAACGAACTCGACATTGTATTCCTGAAAAGTTTCCATCATGGTTGCGAAGTCCAAAATGGAACGGCTGATACGATCCAGCTTGTAGACCACCACGCGCTTGATCAGGCCCCGGCGAATATCGGCCATCATTTCTTGGAACTTGGGCCTGTCGGTATTCTTGCCGGAATAGCCCTTGTCGGTGTACTTGCGAAAATTGCCTCCTCTCAATTCATACTTGCAGAACTCAATCTGGCTTTCAATGCTGATACTGTCCTTGCGGTCAACGGACTGTCTGCCATAAATAGCATCTTCACGAATAATCATTTGGTGCTCCTTTCCGTGTAGGAGCTACCAAACCTTACACCTATATTATACCTTTGGCAGCCCCGCATCTCAAGGATGCCCCGCATTAGTGCATCTGCGCCCGTCCCGGCGCATACTTCACAAAGACCTCATACAGACAGCTTTCAATTTCACGCTTGCGCTTATCCCGTGCTCGGGGAGAGAGCATCGGGGTCAGGTTTTCCACGGTGATGGATTTGCCCTGAAAAGACGCGGTTTTGACTTCCTTGTGATAGCCGACTCTTGCCTCCGTCATCTGAAAACCTCCTATAACAATCAGCGGTGTGAATAGATTTGATGGTTTCCCGTTGTCCGTGGGGAAACGTGAAAGGACGGCACAACAGCGCCGTCCTTTGACCTTGCCCCACTTCTGGCCACGATGACCAGAAGCAGCGGGACAGTTGTTTTCCGTTTCAATCCACAAAAGAGGGAGCCGCCGCGCCGGAATGGTTTGGGCTGTCATAAGACAGAAAGGCCCGGTTGGACGGCTCCCTGTATGATTGTTGTGTGCCGTATTTGCCACGCATCCCCGGCACGGGGAGTATTCCAGACCGCCGATGGCTTCGGCTGCATAGTCCCACAGCACCGCTGCCCGTGGAGGGCTGGCGCATACCGCAGGAACTCCCCCTCAAGTCTGTGGGAGGGCGTGAGCAAGTTTCATTATCCTCCGCGCTGTCCTCGCGCCCGGTTTGCCAGCACCGGGTCAAAGGCTGCGTTGATCGCTCGGCCAGCTTGTCCATCACCTCCTGAGCTGGCTGTCGTGGCGGCGCACCTTACGTCGCTATCACGCGGATTTCGTATCGGGAATACTGTCTATTCAGTTTTCAAGGCGAGGAAGAAAACTTCTCTCACCTATCAGGAGGTTTCGGGGGCAAATGTACTCCCTCTTACAGAGATTTTTTCAAAACATTTTTCATAGCGGTCAGTCCGCGCTCAACGGAGCAGCAGATGCGGCTCCGGCCAACGCCCTCGGCTGCCGCGATCTCGGCCTTGCTCATGCCGAGAAGATAGTGCTGGTACACACGCCGGGCCTGCGTGGGCGGGAGCTGGGTCAGCGCGTCATAGAGGGCAAACGTGGTTTCCCGCGCCTCAATGTACTCGTCCGGGGTCATGGGCTGGCGGAGCACGTCGGCCTCAAAGCCGGGATCGGTGTCCAGCGAGCACTCGCCATTTCTGCGCTTCTGCCGCTTGTAGCTGTCGCACAGGCGGCCTCCCATAGAGAGGGTGGCGGCGATCTCGTCCGAAACTTCCAGCATCACATTTTCGGTCATATAGGGGTAATACCGTTTCAGGTTGATAGTCGTCATAATTGTCCTCCATTTCAAAAGGTGGTTGGTGAGTGCGGATTGAAATGGAGAACAGGCGGCCCCCGGCACCTTGGAGCCTCTGGCCACCGTGACCAGAAGCAGGGGCATATAAAAACGCCCGCACAGTATGACGCTATGCGGACGCACGAAACAACATTTTCACTTACAAACTGACAGATTTCGCCTTCACAGTCGTATAGTCCCAACGGTGGAAGTGCGCTTTTTTTAGCCAGTATAGATCAAATACACTATCAATAAAGAAAAAGGACACGGCGATACCTCCTCGGATACCGCCGTATCCTTAAAAAAGGACAACTTTACCACACCCTCCGTTGATCCATTTTTTCAAAAGGAAAACGGCGGCTTGAAATATGATATTTCAAAACCGCCGATTGATTTTAGCACGCAAAATCGTCATCGAATGGCGGTTTCATGTGTTCGGATTTATGCATTACTCCTGCTTTTAATTTTTCATCAATGAGTAAACGACTCTTTATAGGTTGCCGTTGTATCACCCGTTGTTGCTGTGATTTTCACATTATTTGTTCTGTCCTGCCGTGCAACGGGATACGGGATACTAATATCGACGGAATAGGCTTCACCCGGCTCTAATGTAACGGCTTCGGTTTCAAAGGCGTAATTCTCTCCATTGAGAACGATTTGGGCAATCATATTCTTATCAAAGCTCACCGAATAATCGCCGATATTTTCAACGCTCCATGTGAATTTTAAGCCTTCTTCATCATACACGCCTGCGGTTGCCTTTCGTATCCCAACTTGCAGAATATCATTTTGAGGAGCGCTTTCTGCTCCCGGCAGCTCACTCTCATTGACGGGAGTTGCTTCAAGTTCCTTATTCAAATTGTTCCAATAAGAGCCAATATCCGCACTTGTGAAATACTCAAAATCGCCTGCTTCTGATTTCAATTTACCGTTTTTAACTCCATCGCAGGCGTAAATCAAATCGTAGCTTGACCCGTCTGAAAGGTTAAATCTAAAGCTGGTCACATCCGCTCCAGCAGTTTCCTCAGCCGTTTTGTCTTTTAGGGATAAACCCTTGAACATATCGTACAGGGTCTTTATATCACTTTCAGCAACGGCTACCTTCTTTTCTGCTGATGCAGGTACTCCGTCGTAGTGGTACATTTCAACGCTTTCGACATCTGCAACCTCAAACGGGAAGTCGATGTTGACCGTTTTTCCGTTACAGCCAACAAGCCCCAGCGTTAGGATCAGCGCAAGGATTAAAACAATTATCTTCTTCATTTCATGCTCCTTTTTGTATTTGGTTATTAGTGATGCTTTAGCATTACTTTCGTTCGTTGCTCCCAATCCGATAGCAGCCGCCAGCGATAATAGCAGCTAAAAATTCTATTGCTTTAAGGTGCACACCTCCATATTTATCGTTTTACTGCTGCCAAAAGCCCAATTAGGATTGCAGCGTATTACGAAGCTATGTTCATTGCCGCAAAGCTGCATTGCATAAAGGTAAACCGATCTGAAATAGGTGCTGTATATCTGTTCAAACTCCATTACGTTACCACCCCCTTCCGTAAGTAAGACTTCGCAAATCAAGGAATCTTACAAGTTTCCTGTGCTTTTTTAGAGAATAGTTTTACACCGCCGAATCAGAAGTTATCATTATCCTAAGTTCCATTTGACATGTTTCCATTGACGTTAATTTCTCTGTCACAAGGAAATAAGCGGCCCCTCCATTCATTAGGGCTGCAAAGTATTGCGGAGTTCGGCCATCTGTGCATACGCACCCTCATCCATCACATTTTCAGAAAGCATTTTCATAACACGGGCAATATCAGAAAACAGTTTCCTCATTTATCTTCATTTGGGGCATTATTGCTTACCTGTTTATTATTTTTCTCGTCTTTCGACATTTCTATTTCATAGATAGAAAGCACAAGCCCCGTTAAGGACATCAGAACATAGAAAGCAGCGATTGGGATACCTAATCCACCACGGAGTGCGCTCATAATAGAGGACACTCCACCCCGCTGGCAAATAGAAGTGCTTGCAATAAGCCATCCGGCAAGTCCAATTTGACCTCCAAGAAATAAAGCCAGTCCCAAAAGAAATTTTTTCATAAGTCAGCATCTCCTTTTTACTTTCGTCAATGGCGGAATTACGATTTCGGTTAAATAAAATCCTCCTTGGTTGTCATTTGGGTATCACCCATATAACGCACAAGGAGGAAAAAGGGGACAATATTTTTTGAATTATTTTTTCGTAATGCTTGCGGCGATCTTTGCCAGCTCGTCCGTATCAATAGAGCCGTAAACCGAGAAGAAGCAGCCGTCCCGCTCAAAGCAGATATAGCTCATACCATCTTTCTGGAAGAAGTAGCCCGTCACCCCGCCTTTATCAAACGGCTCTATCTTTGTATTTTCGGTATCGAAATAAACCCGATTGTCTGACTGGGTAATCATAATTTCAAAGCTCTCGGCTTCGTTGATGGCATATTTATAGAGAACAATCCCCGGTTCCGTATTCGGCTGCTTAGTCGTATCTTGCAGAATTGCTCCGTCCGGGAGATAGCCAGCCTGATACTCGGTCAAGTCCTGCGGCTCGTCCAGCTCGTCACCGTGCAATTCAAAAATGCTGTATTTTTCAAAGGTTTCGATTACCCACGAAATGACTCTTTCCCGGAATTGGGCATTTGCCACCATGCAGGTCGAGAATAGCAAGGTCAAAGTGATGGCCGCAACCGCAACGGTTTTCCAAACCTTTCTGAACGCAATATGTGTCCGGTTGTTTCCTGCCGCCTCATCATCCGCATCTTCTTCAAGTTCGTTGTGCAAATAGCCCTTTAAGGCAATATGACAGGCTTTCACGAAAGTATCATCGGGAATCATACAGCCTGCCTCAACGCCCATACTTGAAGATAGCAGTTCTTTGTAGAAGCGAAAGCGCCCCTTGGCATTTTCCAGATGGAAAAACATTTCTGTCTCCTCCGGGGATAAGCGGAAACAATATCTGCTCAATAGCAGGACGCGCCCCTGATGGGGCAGCAACAAGATTTTCTTGCTCAACTCATGGATCTGTTGTTGGTGCAAATCAATACAAGCGCAGTTGTCATTCTCAGCAGCCGCGAGGGTGTCTGCGGTCTTTTCAAAGCTGGTCGCCGCCGCTTCTTGAAGCAAAGCCTGCCAACTCATATCCATAGTTTTACCCTCCCTCATACAGTTTTCTGAGCTTCTTGACGAGCCGCTGTCCGCGTTTTTTAGCGGCATCCTCTGAAATGTTCAGTAGCTCTCCGATCTCTTTGTATCCCATTTCCTCGGCGTACCGAAGATAGACAAAGCGCCGATCATCAGGGTCGAGCCGGTCTATCAACTCGGTCAGCTTACGCACATCGGCATTGTGAATACACTCGTCTGCGAGGTCATCGGAGCTTTCATCCGAAACGCAGTCCCAGCGGTCAAGGTGAACGCTCTGCTGGGAATGACGCAGCACATCAATGGAAGCGTTTTTCACTATGGTAACGCAGAAAGCGGTCATTTGGGGACAGGGTAATTCAGAAATTTTTTCGATGTTGTCCATAATCTTTACAAATGCGGTGGACACAACATCTTCTGCGGCTTCTTCTGATTTTACGATTTTGAAAGAAATGCGCTGGAAGTGGACACGATGCTCATGGAATATCCGCTCTACCAGCGCCCGCTGTTCATCATTCAAAACGCCAAATAGGAATATCATCATAATAGGTTCCTCGTGGGTAATTCGTTGCAGCCTATCTTTATCGGGCAGGAAAACGCACTTACGCAAGCGTTTTTCTCACGACACGATATTTCAAATTATACCACAGAATAATCCTACGGAAAAGAGGGGAAAACGAGCCAAGCAGATGACACCACCTCCGTTTTTCCGTGGGATTTCCGGGGGACGCACTAACGGCAAGCAAGGCAAGTGTATTGACACTTGCAATTTCCGCGCTGCGGAAATGCTTGTTGGGGTGCCCCCAAACCCGCTGGACTTCTGGACACCGTGACCAGAAGAAACATTGTCTGCGTCGCCGTCCCTAACGGGCCTGCTCCTTATTGCGCTGGTTGTCCGTCAGCCCGCGCAGGTGATCCACGCTGCCCTTGACCGCCACCAGCTCCCGCATATCCTGCTGGGCCTTGCGGTATTCCAAATAAAGAGCCTTTTTCCGCGCTGCCAGTTGGCGGCGTTTTTCTTTTAGTACGTCCATTTTGGGGAGCTTCTCGCCACCCAGCAGCTCGGCCATTGTCGCCTTGGCCGCCCGGTAGTCGGCCAGTTCCGCCTCATGCTCGGCAAGGTATTTCCGGCTGTACTTGGCGGCCTTGTACCCATCGAACGCAGGGCGGGTCTTGGCGTACTGCACCACGGCGGCCATCAAATCGGACACACGGGAAAGCTCGGCCTCGGTCTGCTGAATGTCCCCGGCCAGCGTGTGAAACCGCTCCGTGGCGGCGTCGGTCTTTGCGGCCAAATCGTCATATTCAAATAGCCGGTGCTCTTTCAGATATTGCAGCGCGGCAGCCATCTGTTTGAGGTTATACACCTTGGCCCAGCGTTCATAGGCGGGGCCTTTGCCCTGACGCATCCGCTCCTGAATGTCGATCAGCAGATTGACACGGCGGGGGGCGGGCGCTCTCCTCGCTGGGGTCTTGCGTGTGGGGGCCTTGCCGTCAATGACGGCCTGCACGTCCTCGGGGCCGTAGCCGTCCCCCAGCGTGGCCGCCCGGAAACGGGCCGCCCGCTGTTGCCCTGGCACAAGGAATGAGATCGCGCCGCCGCGCCCGCGCTTGACCTGTATGCCTGCCGTTTCCATGCGCCGGAGAAAATCTGCGAAGTCCTTGGGACGCTCCGTCAGGGCCGCGTCAATGGCAAGGCGGATCTGTTCTTTCTGTGAGAGCTTTTGATTTTCCCCCAGCCATTGACCGTAGTGCAGATACCGCCCCTTGCTGTGGAGCTTGGGATTTGCAATCACGGACAGATCGTGCTCCAGACATACCCGGTCAGACAGCCGCCGCAGGGCGAACGAGGAGCCGATGAAGTTGCGAAACTTCCGGGAGCGGTCATAGGCGGTGGAATTGTAGTAGATGTGATTATGAATGTGCTCTTTGTCTATATGGGTACAGACGAAGAATTGATACTTGCCCTTTGTCCAGCGCATCGCCGTTTCATAGCCGATGCGGTTGGCCTCCTCCGCCGTCACCTCGCCGTGGGGGAACGCCTGCCGGATCTGGTAGCACAGCGCCCCGTGTCCGGCCCTGCGGTCAGTTTCCCCCTGATACTGATTTTTGACCAGCATGAACTCGGCGTGTGCCGTGGCCGGATCGCAGAGGTAGGAGGAAACGGCCCCCAGCTTCTCCGGGTTCAGCCCATAGTCAAAGCGGTCTTTCAGACTTTGCAGGGCCGTCCGCTTATCGGCCCGCTTGTGAGATTTGAGGTAGGTTGTGGCCGTAGGCAGCCCTCCTTTCCATACGACAAACGGCGGCTGGGATCAGCCGCCGTTTTCTGCATCTTCTGGCCACTGTGACCAGAACTCAGCCCGTGATGAAGCCCCTCAGAGAGCCGTTCAGCTCGTCCAGCTTGGCAAGCAGCCATCCGGCCAGCGCAGGCAGGCCAAAGGGCGAAATGGCAAACGCCATCAGCAGCCCCGCGATCCCCGTGGAAATGTCTTTCTCCACAAACAGCATCAGGACACTCAGCAGCCCCAGCACCGACGCGAGGATGGAGAGCAAACCAGCGGAAAGACTCAGCAGGAACGAGAGCACGGCCACAAGCAGGGTCAGCACCAGCACAAAGGGAGCGGCAAGGATTTTGAATATAATCCGCATAGGGGGTTCCTCCTTTTTCCTGTATATGTCTATTATAACTCTGAAAAAATCGGCACTCAAGGATGTTCCGGCCCTCCGCACTTCTGGTCACGATGACCAGAGGTGCGGACAGCCGGGGAACGGCGCGAGGCCGTTCCCCCTGTGTCACATCGTTACAATGGCGGAGAGCTGGGCCAGCAGATCAGACAGCGGCCCCCACAGATCGGCATAGTCCTTTTGCAGACGCTTCAGCTCGTCCGGGTACAAGCCGCCATAGCTGTTGGCATGGATGGCCGCCTGATTGAGATTGTTTGCACAGCGCCGCTGGAGCGACACAAGCTCCTTGACGGGTTCAAGGTCAACGTGGAGCACATAGCCGCCCAGCGCCATTTTTCGGATATAGGCGCTCATGTTGCGGATGCCCGCCTCGGCCATGCGCTCCCGAATGACCTCCAGCTCGTCAGGCCGTACCCACACATAGATGGGGACGCTGCGGACGCGCTTCTTTGTCAACGCTCCTCACGCTCCCGGCTGCGGCGCTTGGGCGGATGTTCCCGTACTTTGTCCAGCGGCTTATCCTCCGGGGGCGGCACAGGCAGATTGTTGATGATGCCGTCAATCTGATTATAGTTCTGCTCCATAGAAAGCTCGGCGTTCTTGTTGGGATTGCGTTCCTGATCCATAAATGTCCTCCTATCTGTCGCCCCGGTCAGGGGCATTTTTCTTTGGGGCAGCTTGGCCCCGGTCAGCCTCGGCCTGCTTTGCGGCGGTTTTCATCTGTTCCCGGATCGAACGGGGCCTGTCGGGATTGTCAGGCGCAGGCCGCAGCTCATAGTCAGACGCCTGCCGTTTCGTCAATGGCCGTGTGTAGGTCAAATGCCCCCACGCCAGAAATGATCCATTTTCAACCGGGACACGCTGATCGTAGTTGACGATCTCATCCGGGGCGTTGCGGGGCGGCTTCGGGAATGTCCCAATGTCCACGGGGCGCTGGGTGGAGTAATACTTGTAAAGGCCGGGAGCCTCGGTCTGCTTGACATCGACGTTGTAAAGGCGCTGGTATTCCTGCACCCGCGCCGCAAAGTCCTGTTCCAGAGTGGCACGGTCGCTGCCGTAATGCCCCCATTCATACTGCCGCTTGCCGTCCTTGTCATCATAGCAAGCCCATGTGACATAGGGCGAGGGAGCGGTAGGATGATGCCCCAGCGCAAAGCCCCTGCCATTTTCCAGCATGACGGCCTTTATGATCTCATAGCCTTGGTTTTTGTCCATACGTCCTCCTTTCCAAAATGTTAGCAATATTTCTGCAAAACCGGGCGGGGCTATGAAATCATACGCCCCGCCCATGAAGCGGCCCCAGAAAACCCTGCAATCAGCGGATTTTTCCGGGGCTAAATGCTCACGGCCTACCCCGGTATTTCCGCATATAGCCGCGCTGCTTCTGCCGCCTTGCAGCCCCGGCACAGGCCGGGGAGCAGTACCGCTGCCGCCCGTCGGGGAGAAAGGCCCTGCCGCACACCGGGCAAGGCCGGGTTTCCGCCACGGTCTCCACGGTCAGCGACCTTTCCAGCACCGGATCGAGGGGCAGTACCGCAGAACGGAAATAGCGGCAATACGCCCCTGTCCAGCATTTCCCCAGCATATAGCACTCGCAATCCAGCGGCAGACAGCCAGCGTCCTTGTCATAGTTGGCGCACCACCGTTTCACAAGGGAGCGGATCGCCGCTTTTTCCTGCCGGGTCAATTCACGGCTCATGTTTGCCCCCTGTCTTTGACCGAAGCTGCTCCCGGTAGCAGAACACGCAGCCGATCCCATGCCAATAGGGGCAGCCATCGCAGCGGGAGCCTTTGGGCGGCAGGTTGGGCGGAACGCCCTTGAAGTAGCTTTTTTCTTTCATAAAGTCCTCATAGGGGCTATTGGTAAACCTCATTTCTCACCGTCCTCGTCCCACGGCGGCCCGTCATCCTCGGGAGCGGTTTCGTCATAATCCTCCACGCCGTCATACTCGCCGCCATAGTCCGCCTCGGACTCAGCGGCCTGTTGCTTCTTGGGACGGTAGATTTTGAAGTACCAGCCAGCGCCGCCGCCAATGACCACCACGGCCAGCACCAGCAGGAGCGTCCCGCCGCTGGTCTTGGGCTGCTCCGGCTCGGGTTCAGGCTCCTGCTCCACCACAGGCGCAGGCTCGGGAGCTTTGCCCTGACACTCGCCCAGATTGACCGCACAGACGGTACAATCCGTATTGATGGCACCCACGGCGCATTTATCCACGCACGAACACTCCGGCAGCTCACCGCCCGCCGCCTGCATCGCCGCCAGCAGGTCGGCCTCGTCCACCATGTTCAAAAAGTAGGTCTGATACTGCTCGCCGTCCTCATCGGTGGGCTTGTCATAGTCAATGACGATGTAAAAGGTGTTGCCGCCGCTGGTCTGCACCGTGATGAACTGCTTGTTGGTGGCCTTATCGTAGAGCAGGTCACGGGTCACAAGGTTGCCGTCCTCAGTGAAGCCCTCGCCGGGGTCAACGGTTTCCGTGGGCAGCGGCTCCACAGGGTCAAGCCCGTCCCATTCCTCGCCGCCTCCGGCGTAGGCCGTGACCGCCATACTGCCCATGAGGACGGACACACAAAGCGTTATCAGCAAAAGCCGCAGTTTTTTCATTCCGTCACCTCCGCCTGTTCTGTCGGCTTCTGGCCACTGTGACCAGAAGTGCCGCTCCGGAGCTGCTGGAGCACCAGCGGCAGATCGGCAAGGGAGATACTCATGCCGCGCACGATCTCCACGATCTCGCTGTTTTCCGCCTCCAGCTTCTTCTGCTCCAGTTCTTTAAGCCGTGCCTGCTGCTCGGCAATTTTGGCCTTGACCTTTTCAATCTCGGCCTCGATCTTTGCACTTTTCGTAATTGCCATATCAAAATATCTCCTTTACGGTAGTCGCCCGTAGGCGTAAAGATGGGACTGCCAATAGCTGCTGTTCAGGTTGGCATAGCTGATAGGGTCGCCACAATGGAGCATCCAGCCGTCGCCCACATAGATGCCCACATGAGAAATGCCCGCTGTGTCATAGGTGCCGACAAAGAACACCAGATCACCGGGCCGGGGGCTGCTCGTCCGGGAGCAGATGTTATACAGCCCCTGCGCCCCCAGCCGCCCGAAGCTCCAGCCGCATTGATTGTAGACATAGCTGACGAAGCCGGAGCAGTCAAAGGATGTGGACGGACTGCTGCCGCCCCACACATAGGGGAAACCGAGATACTTTTCCGCTTCTTTCAGAATGGCGGCAAAGGTTTCATCGGCAAGATAGTCCTCCGGGACTTCATGCTCCGGCGGGCGGTTGGTGATGTATTTCCCGATATAGCCGGACGAGGGGAACAGATCAGGACGGTTTCCCAGCGTGGACATATACAGGGCGTACATGGAAAGCTGCTCCTCGGACATCATGTAAACCGGGACGTGGGAGAGATTGAAGTTTTCCAGCGCGACATAGCAGATGTAATAGTTGTACGGCACCTCCACCTCATAGTCGTTGCCCTCGCTGTCCGTCCGGGTAACGGTACGGTAGCGCACCTCCACCACCACATCCTCGGTCAAAATGTACTGGCGGTCAAAGAGGTCTTGCAGCGTCCCGCGCACCTCGTCCAATGTCCACGCGCCCTCATGGAGTGCGGAGATCATGGAGATCAGTACATAGGGATCGTGTTCAATGGTTTCGAGGTCAAAATGGTATTCGTCGTAATCGTGGGTGCGGGTGTAAGTGTCGAGGTAGCGTTGCAGCTCGTCCTCCAGAGCGCAGTAGGCGGCCTCGGCTCCCAGCATATCCGCGTCCTCCGCCTTATAGGTGCTGGCGGCGATGGCCGCAAGGGTGCTGTTTCCCACGGACACCATCGAGGACATACACGATTGCAGGGTCAGCACCACCAGCAGGCAGCCCAGCGCAAGCAGCGTCCCCACGGGATGCCGCTTGACGAACGCCGCCGCTTCCCGGACAAACCGCTCTGTGGCCGATACGGTTTGTTCGGCGGCTTTGGCGGTCTGCTTGGCGGTTTCCCGCGCCCTGCGCTGATACTCCCGTTTCAGCTTGTGGCGGTGCCATAACCGGGCGGCGGCGCTCTGCGCCTCCGGCTGCTCCTGTGCAAACTTGCGGGAATGGTAGTCCGCCGTGGCCTTGATGTACCGGGACTCCGCACGGGCGGCAGCCTTGGCCGGGTGCTCCCGGATGGCCCTGCGTACCTTGTGCCGCCCATAGTGCAGCGCGGCCTCGCCGGAACGCTCCACAAAATGACCGCCCTCCACACCTACATTGTCGCGTTCCTCCTGATACACCTTTCCATGCAGAAAAGCATGGGTTTCATGTCCGGCGATCCGGACGATCCGCTTGATGGGGCCGGGCTTTTTCGGCGGCTTCTGCTTTGCCAGCCTTTCACGGGCCTTGTTCAGCCGTTCCTCCCGGCTCTCCATGCGGAGCTTGGACTTGTGGAGCTTGACCTGTTCGCTGTCAGTATGGAACTTCTGGCCACCGTGACCAGAAGCAGCCCCGCCCTTGGGCGGCTTATTCTGCCTGTTTTCCATTGGCGGCGTCCTCCGGCTTGGTGGTCAGCAGGTCGTAGATCTCGCCACGGGGGAAGCGGTCAACAAACGGGATGGTGACGCTGCCATAGAACAGCAGGCCCTCGCCGGAGTTGGACTGCGTGATATACGATAGCTGATGCTCTGAAATGCCGATCTGCTTGGCAAGAATGGCACGGTCACTTTGCGCTTGCGACAGCAGGATCATAAAATCTGTGTTATCCAGAATGTTCTCGATCTCCCGGCTGGCCAGCAGGTCTTTCACGTTCTGCGTCAGGGCCGAGGGAACACAGCCCTGTTTGCGGAGCATCTTCCAGACGGTCACAAAATAGCTGGCCGTCAGCGGGTCACGGAGCAGGATATGGAACTCGTCAAAATAGCACCATGTCGCCACACCGTTTTTGAAGTTGGTTCCCACCGCAGAAGTGACAAAATCGTTGGTGATGTGCATGGCAATCTTGCGGAGGTTTTCGCCCATACCTTTCAGCACGAAGCACACCACGCGGGAATTGAGGTTGACGTTGGTGGGGTGGTTAAAGAGATTGAGGGAGCCTGTGCAGTAAAGCTCCAGCGCCGTGGCGATCCGCTTGGCCTCCGGCTCCGGCTGGCGCAGCAGCTCCTCATACAAATCTTGCAACAGCGGCGTTTTGGCCTTGTCCAGCCCCAGCGCCAGTTCCCGGTACACCTGACGCACACAGCGGTCAATGACGGTTTTCTCAATGGGCTGCAAACCGTCCCGGCCTCCCACCACCAGCTCACACAGCGACAGCAGAAAATCCGCTTTCAGGGACAGAGGGCTATCCCCGCTGCCCATGTCCATCTGAACATCCATCGGGGAAATGTGGTTGGGGCTGTCCGGCGCGATCTCGATGACCTGACCGCCCAGCCGTTCCACCAGCGGGGCATATTCGCCCATCGGGTCTACCACGATGATGCGATCCTGCGGAATGGCAAGAAAGACGTTCAGCAACTCGCGCTTGGCGGCAAAGCTCTTGCCGCTGCCCGTGGAGCCGAGGTAAAGGCCGTTGGCGGATTTCAGCTTTTTGCGGTCAGCCATGATGACGTTATGGGACAGGGCGTTCATGCCGTAGTAGAGGGACGGGCCATCCATACGAAGCTCCCGCGTCATAAAGGGGACGAAGATGGCCGTGGAGCTGGTGGTCATGCCGCGCTGAATTTCAATGCCGTTGTAGCCGAGGGCCAGCGAGGACATATAGCCCTGCTCCTGCTGCCAGTCCAGCCGCTTGACGGCGCAGTTATATTTCTGCGCGATGCCGTTCACGGTGAAAATGTCGTTTTCCAGCCGCTCCCGCGTGGGGGCGGTGTTGACGATCAGGAACGTCAAGAGGAACATTCGCTCGTTGCGGCTTTGCAGGTCGGCCAGCAGCTCGGCGGCATCCTTGGAAAAGGTGACGAGATCGGGCGGGAGAATGTCAGGGTCATATCCGGCGCGGGTAGCCTTGCGCTGCTCCTCCACTTTCATCTTGTCGATGTCGGAAATTTTACCCTTGACCGTTTTAATGGCCTTGACCTGATCCACCGTCTGAATGTGCATGGTGACGGTCAGCTCGGCGTCCAGCTCCAAAATCTCCAACAGCAGCTTGTCCGACAGCTCCGACGCCATAATCTGCAAATAGGACGCCGCGCCCCATGTCTGGCCCACGCGGAACGAGCGGCTCTGCCGGAAGTCAAAGCTGTCCGGCACGATAAAGTCTTTCGTTCCCATGCCCGTATGGGCGATGTCCGCCCACTTGAAGCGGAACGGCTCCCGGCTGCCGGGGTGAAGCTGGCCGTGCAGCAGGGCAAGACGCTCCCGCCCGTCAAGGGGCTGGCTCTGTACCCCCAGCCGCTTAAAGTTGCCGATCACGTCCGCCTCTACACGTTCCAGACGGGGCCGGGCGGCGGCCACATTTTCAGCGGGGATGCAAAAGGTGACGTACTTGGTCCGTTCGATACCGTTGTTGCTTTTGGCGATCTGGTTTTTCAGCATCCCCGTGTATTCCGTGCGGACGCTGTTGAAGCGGTCATCCGCCTCGGAGATATTCACCTTGTAGCGGCTCCCGGAGCGGCTGCGGCGGTTGACAAAGGAAAGCTGGAACGGCAGCGAACTGTCAAAATAATTCAGCCACGAACTCCAGCCGCCGAAAATGGCCGTCTGATCCTCGGCGGACGCAACGGAATAGTTGATGTCCTCATATTCCAGCGTTTTTGTGTAGACACCGCCGGGGATCTGACAAATGCCGTCTGGCAGCATCCGCACATAGGGAATGGTCTGCTGGGCCGATATGGTCGCCGGACGATTACCGGCCCGCGTCAGGCTTTTTGACTTCTTGGGGCTTTTGCTCAAGTGTGACCTCCTTTCCCGCAAACGGGGCGTAGATATTCTGCGTCTGATAGGGCCTCACACCGGGCCGCAGGAACTTGGCCCGGATGATATTCCGGGCCACCTTTTCAAAGGGCAGGCCATCACGCTCATACATCGCCATGAAAAAAGCCGGGAGCATGAGCGCGATCATCAGGAACATCGCCCCGGTGCCGCCCAGCGCGTGACGGGTGAACAGATACACGGGGATACCCACGGCAGCCGCGCCGCCGAAGCAGATAAGCTGGCGGCGGGTGAGGTTAAAGGCAATTTTAGTCTTGATCTTGGAAAGATCGTTGGGAACATTCACATAGGGCAAGAAACATCCTCCTTTCCGCTATCTTCTGGCCACCGTGACCAGAGGCCCGCTGTCGGCTCCACCTCGTTGCCCCACACGTCCCAGCCAGGAGGGGTCTGCCGTGCAAATAACTCCACGCGGGGCCTGTCGCCCATGAGGGCAACGATCTTGTCCCGCGTTTCGTCCGGCTTTTTGCTGTGGGCCTCGATGGGGGAAATGATAAACTGGTGGATGTCGGCGGCCTGCCGCTTGGGGTGTCCCTTGGTCGCCAGCAGGCAGATCTCGGCGTTGGCCCGCGTCCAGAAGCCCAGCCCATAAAACCAGCTATCCGCCTTTTTGTTCTTTTTGAGCCAGACAAAAGCGACGCTTTTATAGGTGAAGCCCCACGCACGGATGAGCCGCAGGGCCTCCGGGAGTTGGGGAAAGGTCGCCCACATGAAAAGGGCGCTGTCCTTGGCCGCAAGCTCGGCCACAGGCAGCGCGCACAATTCATCAATGCTCATGGTGGGGTAATGGTTTTCCGCCGCGCCCTGCACTTTCTTCGCAGAGTAGCGCCACGGGGGATCGGCGTAAATTATTTCGTAGGTTCCTGTCATCATTCTCCTTTCCCGCCAGATGCCACAGCCTCCCGCGCCCGCCGGATGCGCTCCGTGGCGGGGCCGTAAAAGGCCGGGGCGGTTTCAAAGCCGACGAAGCGGCGGCCCGTGTTCAGCGCGGCCACGGCAGTTGTGCCGGAGCCAGCGCAGATGTCCGCCACCACCTCGCCGGGGCGTGTGTAGGTGCGGATCAGGTACTCGCACAGGGCCACGGGCTTCTGCGTGGGATGTACGGTGGTTGTCACCGTGGGGAACGCCAGCACATTCCCCGGAAAGCGCTGCCCATCGGACTCGCCGCTGGTGCGTTCAAACTTTCCGTAGTTGGGGCTGTTCCCGCTGCAACGGTGAATTTTCTTGTACGGCTTGCCCTGTTCAAACTGCGGAAAGTAGGCCGGGGACTTCTGGTAGAACACCAGAATATTCTCCGTCTTTTTCAGCGGAGCGCGGCGGGCATTGAGAAAACCCGTGCAGCGGCTTTTGTACCATACCCACTCATAACGGAGCATGGCGAGGTTGGACGCGCCCAGCACCTTGTCATAGGGGCATTGTGCGAAAAACAGCACCGCGCCCTCCGGCTTGACGGCCCATTTCACCGCCTCCCACAGCTCTGGGAGCGGCAGCGGCACATCCCAAAAGTTCCGGGTCGTGCCGTAGGGCGGATCGGTCAGAAGCATATCCACGCTATGCTTCGGCAGGGAACGCAGGCCCTCAATGCCGTCAGAGAGGTGCAGGCCCTCCTGGATCGGCCTCTGGCCACCATGACCAGAAGCGGCGGTATCAGCGATAAGATCACCTTTCCTTTCTCAATGGGCGCTGAAGATGCTTTTGGAGATCGTCCCGGTTTTCATCAGCATGAAGCACAGAAGCACCGTATAGCCGATACAGCCCCAAATCGCACCGATAGGATCTCCGCTTGTGGCGATCCCCTGAATGAGCACCGCATAAATCGCCACGCAGACGAGGATCAGCATACCCTGAAAGCCCACGGCAAACAGGGAGCGCAGATAATTCTGGCCCATCGCACCAAGCTCCCGGTTGGAGAGCGTCGCCACGGGGATGGGGGCTAAACTGGTCAGCAGATATATCTCGATCATGCGGCCATATACGATCACGAAAATAAAAATGTTCAGCGCCAGCATGGTAAACTTAATGAGGAACGATTGCAGGAACAGGCCCAGCAGAGGGCCAAGCTCCATTGCTTCAAGGGTCATTTCCAGATCGGCCAGCATATCCGGCGTGATGTTGGTTGCACCTGTGACGATGCCCGCCGCGCTTGCGATCACGCTTTGGGACACGTCAAAGACCGCCATGACGATATTGAACGTGTTGGACAGGATCAGGATGGCACAAGTGGTTTTGAATACCCATTTGTAGATATTCGCCACGTCGAACTCGTGCATATTGTTCTTTTCCAGTATCATCTGGATCAGCTCATAGGTGGCAACGAAGGTCAGGATCAATCCGGCAATCGGCAATATCACCGTTTCGGAAAGCTGCCGTATCAGGGAGAACACCCCGGCGTTCCATGCCGCCGGGGTAGTCCCCACCTGTACGGATATTTCCCCGACGCGGGTATTCACCGTGTCAAACAGCCCCTCGAGGTTTCCCATGATGCCCTCGATTAAAAGCCCTTTGAGCCATTCCGTGATCCATTCGGTGAGAATACCCATCGGCAGCTACCCTTAAAACAGGGTAGACAGCAGAGGGATCAGGGTCGTGCCCAGCACGATGATGCCGCCACCCGCCATGAGCTGCTTGATGCCCTGGCTTTTGGCCGCTGCGTTATCCGAGCCGTAGCCCTCCAACAGATTGACCACGCCCCACACGGCAAGGCCAGCGCCCAGCGCCACGACGAGAGTT
>ERZ1673748.147-NODE-147-length-119379-cov-11.461818_pt1 | contig 119379 bp, 100 predicted proteins | sample MGYA00580196_ERZ1673748 | MGnify/ENA primary metagenome ERZ1673748 (study PRJEB41218, sample SAMN15661796) | gut metagenome | host: Homo sapiens | place: Canada: London | collected 2015-08-20/2019-03-30 | study: EMG produced TPA metagenomics assembly of...
ACGATAACGTGGCGACCAACACCACCAATATCGCCACTAACACCACCAATATCACCAACCTGACTAACGCTGTTGACAGTCTCGGTGATGATTCCCTGCTGTGGAACAAAGCTGCTGGCGCATTCAGCGCCGCGCACGGCACCGATGCCACCAGCAAAATCACCAACGTCACCGCTGGCGACCTGACTGCTGGCAGCACCGACGCCGTCAACGGTTCTCAGCTGAAAACCACCAACGATAACGTGGCGACCAACACCACCAATATCGCCACTAACACCACCAATATCACTAACCTGACTGATACGGTGAATAATCTCGGTGAAGACGCCCTGAAATGGGACGACGCCGCAGGCGCATTCACCGCTGCACACGGAACTAACGCCACCAACAAAATCAGCAACGTACAAGCTGGCATAGTCTCCTCTGACAGCACTGACGCCATAAATGGCTCACAACTATATGGTTTGGCTGATTCATTCACGTCCTATCTGGGTGGTGGTGCTGATATTAGCGATACAGGTGTATTAACCGGGCCAACCTATAGTATTGGCGGCACTGACTACACTAACGTCGGGGATGCTCTGGCCGCAATTAACACTTCATTTAGTGATTCTCTCGGTGATGCCCTGCTCTGGGATGCGACAGCCAATGACGGTGCTGGTGCATTCAGCGCCGGTCGCGGGGTAGATAACACCGCCAGTAAGATTACTAACGTCGCAAATGGTGCAATCTCTGCCACCAGCAGCGACGCGATTAACGGCTCACAACTCTATACCACCAATAAGTACATCGCTGATGCGCTGGGCGGTGATGCAGAAGTTAACGCTGACGGCACTATCACTGCGCCGACTTACACCATTGCAAATACCGATTACAACAACGTCGGTGAAGCTCTGGATGCGCTTGATGAGAACGCGCTGCTGTGGGATGCGACCGCCAATAACGGCGAAGGGGCTTACAACGCCAGTCATGACGGCAAGGCCAGCATTATCACAAACGTTGCTGATGGTAACATTGGTGAAGGTAGCACCGATGCTATCAACGGTTCTCAGCTGTTTAACACCAATATGCTGATCCAGCAGAACAGCGAAGTCATCAATCAGCTTGCCGGTAACACCAGTGAAACCTACATCGAAGAAAATGGTGCAGGTATTAACTATGTGCGTACCAATGACACCGGTTTAACCTTCACCGATGCCAGCGCAGCAGGTATTGGCTCTACCGCTGTGGGGTATAACACTGTTGCCAAAGGCGATAGCAGCGTGGCCATCGGTCAGGGCAGCTACAGCGGCGTTGAGACGAGTATTGCGCTGGGTAGCGAATCCGTCTCCAGCCGTGTGATTGTTAAAGGTTCTCGTAACACCAGCGTATCGGAAGAAGGTGTTGTGATTGGTTATGACACCACGGACGGCGAACTGCTTGGTGCATTGTCGATCGGTGATGATGGTAAATATCGTCAAATCATCAACGTCGCGGATGGTTCCGAAGCCCATGACGCTGTTACGGTTCGCCAGTTGCAGAACGCCATTGGTGCAGTCGCAACCACACCAACCAAATACTATCACGCCAACTCAACGGCTGAAGACTCACTGGCAGTCGGTGAAGACTCGCTGGCAATGGGCGCGAAAACCATCGTTAATGGTAATGCGGGTATTGGTATCGGCCTGAACACGCTGGTTCTGGCTGATGCGATCAATGGTATTGCTATCGGTAGCAACGCAAGTGCAAACCATGCAAACAGCATTGCAATGGGGAATGGCTCTCAGACTACCCGTGGTGCGCAGACCAACTACACCGCCTACAACATGGACGCACCGCAGAACTCTGTGGGTGAGTTCTCTGTCGGCAGTGAAGACGGTCAACGTCAGATCACCAACGTCGCAGCAGGTTCGGCTGATACCGATGCGGTCAACGTGGGTCAATTGAAAGTAACGGACGCGCAGGTTTCCCAGAATACCCAGAGCATTACTAACCTGAACAATCAGGTGACGAATCTGGATACTCGCGTTACCAATATCGAAAACGGCATTGGCGATATCGTAACCACCGGTAGCACCAAATACTTCAAGACCAACACCGATGGCGTAGATGCCAACGCGCAGGGTAAAGACAGTGTTGCAATTGGTTCTGGTTCCATTGCTGCCGCTGACAACAGCGTCGCGCTGGGTACCGGTTCCGTGGCCAACGAAGAAAACACCATCTCTGTGGGTTCTTCTACCAACCAGCGCCGTATCACCAACGTTGCTGCCGGTGTTAATGCCACCGATGCGGTTAACGTTTCACAACTGAAGTCTTCTGAAGCAGGCGGCGTGCGCTACGACACCAAAGCTGACGGTTCCGTTGATTACAGTAACATCACCCTCGGTGGTGGCAATGGCGGTACGACTCGCATCAGCAACGTTTCTGCTGGCGTGAATAACAACGACGCAGTGAACTATGCGCAGTTGAAGCAAAGTGTGCAGGAAACGAAGCAATACACCGATCAGCGCATGGTTGAGATGGATAACAAACTGTCCAAAACTGAAAGCAAGCTGAGTGGTGGTATCGCTTCTGCAATGGCAATGACCGGTCTGCCGCAGGCTTACACGCCGGGAGCCAGCATGGCCTCTATTGGTGGTGGTACTTACAACGGTGAATCGGCTGTTGCTTTAGGTGTGTCGATGGTGAGCGCCAATGGTCGTTGGGTCTACAAATTACAAGGTAGTACCAATAGCCAGGGTGAATACTCCGCCGCACTCGGTGCCGGTATTCAGTGGTAATGATCCATTAAGTTAGTGTGACTAAGGGCAATTCTCTGATGAGGATTGCCCTTTTCTTTACCAGACATCTCCCCCCACAAGAATTGGCCCTACCAATTCTTCGCTTATCTGACCTCTGGTTCACAATTCCCCAATTAAAACTCACATCAATGTTGCTAATGCATAACATTTAGTTAACTATCCATTGTCATTATCCCTACACAACACAATTGGCAGTGCCACTTTTACACAACGTGTGACAAGGAGATGAGCAACAGACTCATTACACGGCGTGTGTGGACTGCAGGAGACCTGCAATGAATCTCTGGCAACAAAACTACGATCCCGCCGGGAATATCTGGCTTTCCAGCCTGATAGCATCGCTTCCCATCCTGTTTTTCTTCTTTGCGCTGATTAAGCTCAAACTCAAAGGTTATGTCGCCGCCTCATGGACGGTGGCAATCGCCCTTGCCGTGGCTTTGCTGTTCTATAAAATGCCGGTCGCTAACGCGCTGGCCTCGGTGATTTATGGCTTCTTCTACGGTTTGTGGCCCATCGCGTGGATCATTATTGCAGCGGTGTTCGTCTATAAGATCTCGGTGAAAACCGGGCAGTTTGACATCATCCGCTCGTCTATTCTTTCGATAACCCCTGACCAGCGCCTGCAAATGCTGATCGTCGGTTTCTGTTTCGGCGCTTTCCTTGAAGGAGCCGCAGGCTTTGGCGCACCGGTAGCAATTACCGCCGCATTGCTGGTCGGTCTGGGCTTTAAACCTCTCTACGCCGCCGGACTGTGCCTGATTGTTAACACCGCACCAGTGGCATTTGGCGCGATGGGTATTCCGATTCTGGTCGCCGGGCAGGTAACAGGCATCGACAGCTTTGAGATTGGTCAGATGGTGGGGCGTCAGCTGCCGTTTATGACCATTATCGTGCTGTTCTGGATCATGGCGATTATGGACGGTTGGCGCGGTATCAAAGAGACGTGGCCTGCGGTCGTGGTTGCAGGTGGTTCGTTTGCCATTGCTCAATACCTCAGCTCTAACTTCATTGGGCCGGAACTGCCAGACATTATCTCTTCGCTGGTATCACTGCTCTGCCTGACGCTGTTCCTCAAACGCTGGCAACCAGTGCGCGTATTCCGCTTCGGTGACTTAGGGGCGTCACAGGTTGATATGACGCTGGCTCACACAGGTTACACGGCAGGTCAGGTGCTGCGCGCCTGGACACCGTTCCTGTTCCTGACCGCCACCGTAACGCTGTGGAGTATCCCGCCGTTTAAAGCCCTGTTCGCTTCAGGCGGTGCGCTGTATGAGTGGGTGATCAACATTCCGGTGCCGTACCTCGATAAACTGGTTGCCCGTATGCCGCCAGTGGTCAGCGAAGCGACAGCGTATGCCGCCGTGTTTAAGTTTGACTGGTTCTCTGCCACCGGTACCGCCATTCTTTTTGCTGCCCTGCTCTCGATTGTCTGGCTGAAGATGAAACCATCTGACGCTATCAGCACCTTCGGCAGCACGCTGAAAGAACTGGCTCTGCCTATCTACTCCATCGGTATGGTGCTGGCGTTCGCCTTTATCTCGAACTATTCCGGACTATCATCAACGCTGGCGCTGGCACTGGCGCACACCGGCCATGCATTCACCTTCTTCTCGCCGTTCCTCGGCTGGCTTGGTGTCTTCCTGACCGGATCGGATACCTCATCTAACGCCCTGTTCGCCGCGCTGCAAGCCACTGCAGCACAACAAATTGGCGTTTCTGACCTGTTGTTGGTTGCCGCCAACACCACCGGTGGTGTCACCGGTAAGATGATCTCTCCGCAATCTATCGCTATCGCCTGTGCGGCGGTAGGCCTGGTAGGCAAAGAGTCAGATCTGTTCCGCTTTACCGTCAAACACAGCCTGATCTTCACCTGTATGGTGGGCGTGATCACCACGCTTCAGGCTTATGTCTTAACGTGGATGATTCCTTAATGATTGTTTTACCCAGACGCCTGTCAGACGAGGTTGCCGATCGTGTGCGGGCGCTGATTGATGAAAAAAACCTGGAGGCGGGCATGAAGTTGCCCGCTGAACGTCAACTGGCGATGCAACTCGGCGTGTCGAGAAATTCACTGCGCGAGGCGCTGGCGAAACTGGTAAGCGAAGGTGTGCTGCTCAGTCGACGTGGCGGCGGGACGTTTATTCGCTGGCGTCATGACACATGGTCGGAGCAAAACATCGTCCAGCCGCTGAAAACGCTGATGGCCGATGATCCGGATTACAGTTTCGATATTCTGGAAGCCCGCTACGCCATTGAAGCCAGCACCGCGTGGCATGCGGCAATGCGCGCCACACCTGGCGAAAAAGAAAAGATTCAGCTTTGCTTTGAAGCAACGCTAAGTGAAGACCCGGATCTCGCCTCACAAGCGGACGTTCGTTTTCATCTGGCGATTGCCGAAGCCTCGCATAACATCGTGCTGCTGCAAACCATGCGCGGTTTCTTCGATGTCCTGCAATCCTCCGTGAAGCATAGCCGCCAGCGGATGTATCTGGTACCCCCGGTTTTTTCACAGCTGACCGAACAACATCAGGCAGTCATTGACGCCATTTTTGCCGGTGATGCTGACGGGGCGCGTAAAGCAATGATGGCGCACCTTAGCTTTGTTCACACCACCATGAAACGATTCGATGAAGATCAAGCTCGCCATGCACGCATTACCCGCCTGCCTGGTGACCATAATGAGCATTCGAGGGAGAAAAACGCATGATTATTTCCGCAGCCAGCGATTATCGCGCCGCAGCACAACGCATTCTGCCGCCGTTCCTGTTCCACTATATGGATGGGGGGGCATATTCTGAATACACGCTGCGCCGCAACGTGGAAGATTTGTCAGAAGTGGCGCTGCGCCAGCGTATTCTGAAAAACATGTCTGACTTAAGCCTGGAAACGACGCTGTTTAATGAGAAATTGTCGATGCCGGTGGCGCTAGGTCCGGTAGGTTTGTGTGGCATGTATGCGCGACGCGGCGAAGTTCAGGCTGCCAAAGCAGCGGATGCGCATGGCATTCCGTTTACTCTCTCGACGGTTTCCGTTTGCCCGATTGAAGAAGTGGCTCCGGCTATCAAACGTCCGATGTGGTTCCAGCTTTATGTGCTGCGCGATCGCGGCTTTATGCGTAACGCACTGGAGCGAGCAAAAGCAGCGGGTTGTTCGACACTGGTTTTCACCGTGGATATGCCGACACCGGGCGCACGTTACCGTGATGCGCATTCTGGGATGAGCGGCCCAAATGCGGCAATGCGCCGCTACTTGCAGGCGGTGACGCATCCGCAATGGGCGTGGGATGTGGGCCTGAACGGTCGTCCGCATGATTTAGGTAATATCTCGGCTTATCTCGGCAAACCGACCGGACTGGAAGATTACATCGGCTGGCTGGGGAATAACTTCGATCCGTCCATCTCATGGAAAGACCTTGAGTGGATCCGCGATTTCTGGGATGGCCCGATGGTGATCAAAGGGATCCTCGATCCGGAAGATGCGCGCGATGCAGTACGTTTTGGTGCTGATGGGATTGTGGTTTCTAACCACGGTGGCCGCCAGCTGGACGGTGTACTCTCTTCCGCTCGTGCATTGCCCGCTATTGCGGATGCGGTGAAAGGTGATATTGCCATTCTGGCAGATAGCGGGATTCGTAACGGGCTTGATGTCGTGCGTATGATTGCGCTCGGTGCCGACACCGTACTGCTGGGTCGTGCTTTCCTGTATGCGCTGGCAACAGCGGGCCAGGCGGGTGTAGCTAACCTGCTAAATCTGATCGAAAAAGAGATGAAAGTGGCGATGACGCTGACTGGCGCGAAATCGATTAGCGAAATTACGCAAGATTCGCTGGTGCAAGGGCTGGGTAAAGAGTTGCCTGCGGCACTGGCTCCGATGGCGAAAGGGAATGCGGCATAGTTGGGGGGTGAGGGGAAAAGGCCGTACCAATCACCAATTTTCTGCTATCCTGCCCCCGCACTAAGGGGGCAGTATGCTAAACATCGTACTTTACGAACCAGAAATTCCGCCAAATACTGGCAACATCATCCGTCTTTGCGCTAATACCGGCTTTCGTCTGCATATCATCGAACCGATGGGATTTGCCTGGGACGATAAGCGCCTGCGCCGCGCGGGGCTGGACTATCACGAGTTTACCGCCGTTACGCGTCATCATGACTATCGCGCGTTCCTTGAAGCAGAAAATCCCCAGCGCCTGTTTGCCCTCACCACGAAAGGTACGCCTGCTCACAGCGCCGTAAGCTATCAGGATGGCGATTATCTGATGTTCGGCCCGGAAACACGCGGCCTGCCAGCAAGCATTCTTGATGCCCTGCCCGCTGAACAAAAAATTCGCATTCCAATGGTGCCGGACAGCCGCAGCATGAACCTGTCCAATGCGGTGTCGGTCGTGGTGTATGAAGCCTGGCGGCAGCTGGGATATCCGGGAGCGGTGTTGAGAGATTAGTTACTGTATGCCGGATAGATGATTACATCGCATCCGGCACAATCACAGGACGTCAGATCCCATCCCCATATTCAAACGTATGGTTAATACCGTTGAAATGCTGATCCATATCCATTGACGGTTTATCGCTATCCGGCTTGCCGACAATGCGTGCCGGAACGCCAGCGGCGGTGGTATGCGGCGGCACCGGTTGCAGCACCACGGAACCTGCGCCAATCTTCGCGCCGCGCCCAACTTCAATATTGCCGAGAATTTTCGCGCCCGCGCCAATCATCACACCTTCACGAATTTTCGGATGACGGTCGCCACCAGATTTACCCGTACCGCCAAGCGTCACAGATTGCAGAATCGATACGTCGTTTTCAATCACCGCCGTTTCACCCACAACGATGCCCGTGGCGTGGTCAAGCATGATACCGCGGCCAATTTTTGCTGCCGGGTGAATATCAACCTGGAACGTTACAGAAACCTGGTTTTGCAGAAATATTGCCAGTGCGCGGCGGCCCTGATTCCACAGCCAGTGACCGATACGATAGGCCTGCAAGGCATGAAAACCTTTCAGATATAACAATGGAGTCGAGTATTTATCCACCGCCGGGTCGCGGGTACGCACTGCCTGAATATCACAGGCCGCAGAAGCGATCATTTCCGGGTCGGCGGCGTAGGCTTCTTCCACCACTTCACGGATAGCAATAGCAGGCATAATGGGCGATGACAGCTTGTTCGCCAGCATGTAGCTCAGTGCACTGCCAAGGTTTTCGTGCTTGAGTAGCGTCGCGTGGTAAAAACTGGCCAGCATTGGCTCACAATCCGCCAGCGTTCTGGCTTCGGCTTTAATATTGTTCCAGACAATTTCCAGTTCTTCACACGACATTGCTTACTCCACACGATGAGATAATGACCGGCCCGTTCTGCGCGGGCCGGGTCATAGCAGTAACAAAGGTTCCCTGGGTTTAGTGGCTGCTGCGCTCGTCCTTGCGTGCACGACCTAATAATGTCAATGCTGCCTCGCGCGCGTTTTTTCCGCAATATAATACTTGATAAATTTCCTCGGTTATTGGCATTTCAACGCCGAAGCGATGCGCCAGTTCGCGGACTTCTTTCGTATTGCGGTAGCCTTCCACCACCTGACCAATCTTCTCCTGCGCGCTTTGTACATCCATGCCCTGACCGAGCATCATGCCAAAACGGCGGTTACGCGACTGGTTGTCGGTACAGGTAAGCACCAGATCGCCCAGCCCCGCCATGCCCATAAAGGTGGCAGGATCGGCACCCAGCGCCGCGCCAAGACGCGACATTTCAGCCAGTCCACGGGTGATCAGTGCCGTACGCGCATTCGCACCAAAACCGATACCGTCGGACATCCCCGCGCCAATGGCAATGACGTTTTTCACCGCGCCGCCAAGCTGCACACCGATGAAATCCGGGTTGCTGTAAACGCGGAAACTTTTGCCACAGTGCAGCAATTGCTGGAGATCATCGGCAAAGGTCTGGTCGGTCGAGGCCAGCGAAATGGCCGTCGGTAAACCTGCCGCCAGTTCTTTCGCAAACGTTGGGCCAGAGATAACCGCCAGCGGAATTTGATCGCCTAACGCCTCACGCGCCACGTCCTGCAACAGACGCCCGGTTTCCGCTTCCAGCCCTTTGGTCGCCCACACCAGACGCGCATCAGGACGCATCAGCGGTTTAATCTGACGCAGCACTTCACCAAAGACATGGCTGGGTACGACGACGAGAATATTACGGCTGGCTGCCAGCGCAGTGGCGAGATCGCTTTCAAGATGGAGCGTATCGGGAAAAGGCACATCGGGGAGAAACGCGGCGTTACAGCGGTCGCGTTCAAGCGTTGCGATATGTTCAGGGTCATGGCCCCAGAGGACAACCTCGTGGCCATTTCTTGCCAGGGTGATGGCAAGAGCGGTGCCGTACGAGCCGGCACCGATCACAGTCATTGAAGCATTACGTTGGTTCATCAGGCATCCTGATGTTCTTCAGTACCTTCGCCAGCCTGCTGCTGCAAATAGTTCATGAACAGCGCATCGAAGTTAACCGGCGCAAGGTTCAGTTGCGGGAATGTACCGCGGGATACCATGCTGGTGATGCACTCACGAGCATACGGGAACAGAATGTTCGGGCAGTATGCACCCAGGCAATGTGCCATCTGGGTGCCCTCGATACCCGCGATGGAGAAAATACCGCCCTGCTGAACTTCACACAGGAACGCGGTTTCTTCGCCCAGGGAGGCCGTTACGGTAACACGCAGTACCACTTCGTAAACGTCATCTGCCAGTTGAGAAGATGCCGTATCCAGATCAAGTTTAACTTCTGGCTGCCAATCTTTCTGGAAAACGTGCGGCGCGTTCGGCGCTTCGAAAGAAATATCCTTGGTATAAATACGTTGGATCTGGAAAGTCATTTCGGTGTTGTTTTGTTCTGACATGTGTAGAAAACCCTTAAGTGTTGTCCTTAAATACTGCGCAATGTAATGCCAACGTTCACACGTTATTTCAGCAGGGGATCCAGTCCACCACGTGCATCCAATGCATACAAGTCATCACAGCCGCCAATGTGCTGTGCGTCAATAAAAATCTGGGGAACCGTGGTGCGACCGCTGCGTTTGATCATCTCTTCACGCTTAGCGGCGTTGCCATCGATCGGCAACTCCTGGAAACTCACGCCCTTGCTGCTCAGCAGTGCTTTTGCACGATGGCAATACGGGCAGGTTTCTTTGGTATAGATTTCAACATTGGCCATAAATTAGCTCCTGTTTTTTACCCTGAAATTTCATGTTGCAGGGCGGCAGCAAAATGGAGTGTCCCCAGAAGCTTATATCAATAAGTCGCTGGGGGCCTAATTGCAGCTAACGGCCTGCATCATGAAAAACGGCAGGTAAATTATTTGCCGCGCACCAAAGGCAAGTTTTCGCCAGCCCAGCCAGCGACGCCTTCTTTCAGTACGAATACTTGCGCAAAACCAGCTTTCGTCAGCGCGTTTGCAGGCTCCTGGCACTGCATGCCAGAACCATCTACCACGATAACCGGTTTGTCTTTGTGCTTCTCAAGCTCACCAACATTGTTGGCTTTGATTTCGCTCGGCAACAGGTTGATAGAACCTGCGATATGGCCTTTACGGAAGTCATCACGCTGACGTAAATCCACAACCACAGCGTCTTCTTTGTTGATCAGACGCGTAGCTTCACCACGAGTAATCACCTTCACTTTCGAGGTCAGGCTCTTAAACGTAGTCACAAGAACCGCCACCAGTAACGCGATCCAGGCGATACTCAGTATGGGATGACGGCCAACAAATTGCATAATTTCTTGCATGGGGGGTAACAACTCCCGACGTAGTGATTAAAAAAACCAGGAAAGGAGTATACCTGCGCAGTGCGGCAAATACAGCCAGCGCGTTAACTGGAATGCAATTTTGCGGGGCGCTACGAAAAAAAAGCGTAAATCTGGCATCGGCTTGCCGCGAGCGGTCGTATATTTTGATCTTCAGAGGCTATTTTATCGATTCAGCTGTAGTAAAATTACGCAAATTTTGACTCTTGAGTATGAGGTTGTCGCAATGTCGGTTTCTAAAAAACCTATGGTACTGGTGATTCTGGATGGCTATGGCTATCGCGAAGAACAGCAGGATAACGCCATTTTTAGTGCTAAAACCCCGGTAATGGATGCACTGTGGGCCAATCGTCCGCATACCCTGATCGACGCTTCCGGTCTGGAAGTCGGTCTGCCTGACCGTCAGATGGGTAACTCCGAAGTAGGCCACGTTAACCTGGGTGCCGGCCGCATCGTGTATCAGGACCTGACTCGTCTGGACGTTGAAATCAAAGATCGCGCTTTCTTTGCTAATCCGGTGTTGACTGGTGCAGTAGATAAAGCGAAAAACGCAGGCAAAGCAGTACACATTATGGGTCTGCTCTCCGCAGGTGGTGTACACAGCCACGAAGATCACATCATGGCGATGGTAGAACTGGCAGCTGAACGCGGCGCAGAAAAAATTTACCTGCACGCATTCCTTGACGGTCGCGACACTCCGCCGCGCAGTGCTGAATCCTCGCTGAAAAAATTCGAAGAGAAATTTGCCGCGCTGGGTAAAGGCCGCGTAGCGTCTATCATTGGTCGTTACTACGCCATGGATCGCGATAACCGTTGGGATCGCGTTGAAAAAGCTTATGACCTGCTGACTCTGGCGCAGGGCGAGTTCCAGGCCGATACCGCCGTTGCCGGTTTGCAGGCTGCTTATGCTCGTGACGAAAACGACGAATTCGTGAAAGCGACCGTTATTCGTGCAGAAGGTCAGTCAGACGCGGCAATGGAAGACGGCGATGCGCTGATTTTCATGAACTTCCGTGCTGACCGTGCGCGTGAAATCACTCGTGCTTTCGTGAACGCTGATTTCGATGGCTTCGCGCGTAAGAAAGTGGTTAACGTGGATTTCGTGATGCTGACCGAATACGCCGCTGACATCAAAACTGCGGTTGCTTACCCACCAGCTTCCCTGGTTAACACCTTCGGCGAGTGGATGGCGAAAAACGACAAAACTCAGCTGCGTATTTCCGAAACCGAAAAATATGCCCACGTCACTTTCTTCTTTAACGGTGGTGTAGAAGAGTCGTTCAAAGGCGAAGACCGCATTCTGATCAACTCACCGAAAGTGGCAACTTACGATCTGCAACCGGAAATGAGCTCCGCAGAGCTGACCGAAAAACTGGTTGCGGCAATCAAGAGCGGCAAATACGACACCATTATCTGTAACTATCCGAACGGCGACATGGTAGGTCACACCGGGGTGATGGAAGCGGCGGTTAAAGCGGTTGAAGCGCTGGATCACTGCGTGGAAGAAGTCGCGAAAGCGGTTGAGTCCGTGGGTGGACAACTGCTGATCACCGCTGACCACGGTAACGCTGAACAGATGCGCGATCCGGCAACGGGTCAGGCGCACACAGCACACACCAACCTGCCAGTTCCGCTGATTTACGTTGGTGATAAGAACGTGAAAGCGGTTGAAGGCGGCAAACTTTCTGACATCGCGCCGACCATGTTGTCGCTGATGGGTATGGAAATCCCGCAAGAGATGACTGGTAAGCCGCTGTTCATCGTGGAATAATCCCTCCCCATGAGGGGAAAGGCGATTAATACCATGACACGGGCCGTGAAACCGCGCAGGTTTGCAATCAGGCCCATCATCTACGCCAGCGTTCTGAGCGCTGGCGTATTGTTGTGCGCCTTTTCCGCCCACGCGGATGAGCGTGACCAACTCAAATCCATTCAGGCTGACATCGCCGCGAAAGAGCGCGCGGTACGCCAAAAGCAACAACAACGCGCAAGCCTGCTCGCACAATTGAAAAAGCAGGAAGAGGCGATCTCTGAAGCCACTCGCAAACTGCGCGAAACGCAAAATACGCTCAATCAACTCAATAAACAGATTGATGAGATGAACGCGTCGATTGCCAAACTGGAGCAGCAAAAAGCCGCCCAGGAGCGCAGCCTCGCCGCGCAACTGGATGCCGCGTTTCGTCAGGGTGAACATACCGGTATTCAGCTGATTCTCAGCGGTGAAGAAAGCCAGCGTGGGCAGCGGTTACAGGCTTATTTCGGCTATCTCAACCAGGCGCGACAAGAAACCATTGCTCAGTTGAAACAAACGCGTGAAGAAGTCGCTATGCAGCGTGCCGAACTGGAAGAGAAACAGAGCGAGCAACAAACGCTTTTATATGAGCAGCGCGCCCAACAGGCGAAGCTGACCCAGGCGTTGAGCGAGCGTAAAAAGACGCTGGCAGGGCTGGAGTCTTCCATCCAGCAAGGTCAGCAACAGTTGAGCGAGCTGCGCGCCAACGAATCCCGCCTGCGTAACAGCATTGCCCGTGCGGAAGCTGCGGCGAAAGCGCGTGCTGAACGAGAAGCGCGTGAGGCCCAGGCGGTTCGCGACCGCCAGAAAGAAGCGACGCGCAAAGGCACCACCTACAAGCCGACCGAAAGCGAAAAATCGCTGATGTCCCGTACCGGTGGTCTGGGCGCACCGCGCGGTCAGGCATTCTGGCCAGTTCGCGGGCCAACGCTGCATCGCTATGGCGAACAGCTACAGGGTGAATTACGCTGGAAAGGGATGGTGATTGGTGCCTCTGAAGGTACTGAAGTTAAAGCGATTGCCGACGGCCGGGTGATTCTGGCTGACTGGCTGCAAGGCTACGGTCTGGTGGTGGTGGTTGAGCACGGTAAAGGCGACATGAGTCTTTACGGCTATAATCAGAGCGCACTGGTGAGCGTTGGTTCGCAGGTTCGCGCGGGCCAGCCAATTGCACTGGTGGGCAGCAGTGGCGGTCAGGGTCGGCCTTCACTCTATTTCGAAATTCGCCGCCAGGGTCAGGCGGTCAATCCACAGCCGTGGTTGGGAAGATAAGTTTTGTTTCCATTTCGTCGTAACGTTCTTGCATTTGCCGCTCTGTTGGCGCTCTCCTCCCCCGTAATTGCTGGCAAACTTGCCATCGTCATTGATGATTTTGGGTATCGCCCGCACAACGAAAACCAGGTGCTGGCGATGCCTTCCGCTATCTCCGTCGCTGTATTACCCGATTCACCGCACGCCAGAGAGATGGCGACCAAAGCGCATAACAGCGGTCACGAAGTGTTGATTCATCTACCGATGGCACCACTGAGTAAACAGCCGCTGGAGAAAAATACGCTACGCCCGGAGATGAGCAGCGACGAAATTGAGCGCATTATTCGTAGTGCGGTCAATAACGTGCCCTATGCCGTGGGGATCAACAACCACATGGGCAGCAAGATGACCTCTAACCTGTTTGGTATGCAGAAAGTGATGCAGGCGCTGGAGCGTTACAATCTTTACTTCCTCGACAGCGTAACCATCGGTAATACCCAGGCGATGCGCGCCGCACAAGGCACTGGCGTGAAGGTTATTAAACGGAAGGTGTTCCTCGACGATTCGCAAAATGAAGCGGATATTCGTGTACAGTTTAATCGTGCAATTGACCTGGCGCGTCGCAACGGTTCGACCATCGCCATTGGTCATCCACATCCCTCAACGGTACGCGTATTGCAACAAATGGTTTATAACCTGCCGCCAGACATTACGCTGGTGAAAGCCAGCAGCTTGCTGAATGAACCACAGGTCGATACATCTACACCGCCGAAAAATACTGTACCCGGTGCACCGCGTAATCCGTTCCGTGGCGTGAACCTGTGTAAACCGAAAAAACCGCTGGAGCCAGTTTATGCGAATCGCTTCTTTGAAGTATTAAGCGAAAGCATCAGCCAGAGCACGCTGATCGTTTACTTCCAGCATCAGTGGCAAGGCTGGGGCAAACAGCCCGAAGCAGCGAAGTTTAACGCTAGCGCAAATTAAAGACGCTACGCGTAATACGATGGTGCGATCGTGTTTTGTCACGCCATTGCCATAAGCGGAAAGACCACAGTAATGCCTGATAACCCACCTTCACGCTGCGCACATTGGTAATCAGGCGCTTATACATACCGGAAGTAAATATCTCGGCAATCATCCGTTGGCGGGTAAGAATATCCGGCTCTTTGCGCACCGCATGGCAAACACGCAATGCTTCGTAAGTTATTTGCTGATGAAATTCCGGATAAATCGTAATTTTGTCAGCATAATTTCGATTTAATTTCTCCAGCAGGCGGGTAATCTTAATATAGTGACGTTGATAATTAAGGTTTTTGTTCCCTTGTCTGTTCAACCGACTCACTGACGTATTATGCAGATAATATTTATATAATGATTGCTCGGTATATCGCGCACGCAGCGCGTTAAACATAAATTCTGTTGTCCAGACAATATCCTGATGATGTAATCCGGCAATAAATTTAATGTTATTTTTAACAATAACATCGCGGCGATAAACCCCCATCCAGACCACATGTGTCCAACGGCGGGAAGAAAGCCCCATCCGCAGCCAGTCCGGGCCGGTTAATACGCCGGTTGAGCGTATGCGATCGGTGGGGATGGATTGCCAGATTTCTCCCGTTTCACGAAAACACCAGTCAGCGTTGCACTGCGCCACGTCGAGGTCGTCCTCTAACGCCATGGTCATCAGCGTTTCGTACATGGTGGGATAGACCTCATCGTCAGCATCGACAAAAGCGACATATTTTCCCGTTGCCACCTCGATCCCACGATTACGCGCCACCGATGCGCCAGCATTCGCCTGATGCAACAAGCGAACATGCGAATAGTTTTCTGCGTAATGCTTTGCTATATCAACAGAATTATCCGTTGATCCATCGTTAACAATAATAATTTCCAGAGCAGTCCAGGTTTGCGCGATTAAAGATTCCATGCAAGCGTTGAAGTCATTACCTGCATTATATAACGGGATAATAACACTTAGTTTATTAGTGCTGTTCATCATAAATTACCAACGATCTCTGAAGTTACCCTGACGTTTTACAGGCTTTGTATTAAGAAACTATTAAGCCTGTGAGATATTATTTTTACCGGTGAGAGAGTCACTTCAGGGTAGAGAGATAATGAGAGCAGCTATATAAGAGATCAGCGCAATTACGATATCTTGATTACACTGACAGGATTTTACATATTTAACGGATTATCCTCAGGCAAAAGGGCTGGAATACCAGCCCTTGTTCGTGTTAATCCCAGCTCAGAATAACTTTCCCGGACTGGCCCGAACGCATAGCGTCAAAGCCCTTCTGGAAATCATCGATAGAGAAACGATGGGTAATGATCGGCGAGAGATTGAGGCCAGACTGAATCAGCGCCGCCATCTTGTACCAGGTTTCAAACATCTCACGACCGTAAATACCTTTAATGAACAAGCCTTTAAAGATTACTTTGGTCCAGTCGATAGACATATCGGACGGTGGAATACCCAGCATCGCAATACGACCGCCGTGGTTCATGGTGTCGAGCATGGTACGAAACGCTGGCGGCGCACCGGACATTTCCAGACCGACATCAAAGCCTTCGGTCATGCCCAGTTCTGTCATCACATCATTAAGGTTTTCTTTCGCGACGTTAACCGCACGGGTGATACCCATTTTACGCGCCAGCTCAAGGCGGTATTCGTTAACATCAGTAATCACCACGTTACGTGCACCAACGTGTTTCGCCACCGCCGCCGCCATAATACCAATCGGGCCTGCACCAGAGACCAGCACATCCTCGCCAACCAGATCGAACGACAGCGCGGTATGCACGGCGTTACCGAAGGGATCAAAAATGGAAGCCAGGTCGTCGGAGATATTGTCTGGGATTTTGAAGGCGTTGAACGCCGGAATCACCAGATACTCGGCGAAGCAGCCCGGACGGTTAACACCGACGCCGATCGTGTTGCGGCACAGATGGGTACGACCGCCACGACAGTTGCGACAGTGACCGCAGGTGATATGGCCTTCGCCAGAAACGCGATCGCCAATCTTGAAGCCTTTCACTTCCTGACCAATACCTACCACTTCACCGACATATTCATGGCCCACGACCATCGGCACCGGGATGGTTTTTTGCGACCACTCATCCCAGTTATAGATGTGAACGTCAGTCCCGCAGATGGCTGTTTTACGGATTTTAATCAGCAGATCGTTATGCCCGAGTTCCGGTACAGGAACGTCGGTCATCCAGATGCCCTCTTCCGCTTTCAGTTTGGATAACGCTTTCATCTCACATCCTCAGGCGATAACGCCCAGTTGTTTACCAATACGCGTGAATGCTTCTACTGCACGCGTAATTTGCTCAGGGGTATGCGCCGCAGACATCTGGGTACGAATACGCGCCTGACCTTTCGGAACGACCGGATAGAAGAAACCGGTGACGTAAATGCCCTCTTTTTGCAGCTCACGGGCAAATTTCTGCGCCACTACCGCATCGCCAAGCATGACCGGAATAATGGCGTGATCGGCTCCCGCCAGGGTAAAGCCCGCCGCCGACATTTGCTGACGGAACTGACGCGCGTTCGCCCACAGGCGGTCACGCAGTTCGCTGCCCGCTTCGACCATCTCCAGTACTTTGATGGATGCGGCGACAATCGCTGGTGCCAGCGAGTTGGAGAACAGGTACGGACGAGAACGCTGGCGCAGCCACTCAACCACTTCTTTGCGCGCCGCGGTATAACCACCAGAAGCCCCGCCCAATGCTTTACCCAACGTACCGGTAATGATGTCTACACGCCCCATCACATCGCAGTATTCATGGGAACCACGACCATTTTCACCGACAAAACCGACCGCGTGGGAGTCGTCTACCATCACCAGGGCATCGTATTTATCTGCCAGATCGCAAACGCCCTTCAGGTTGGCAATCACGCCGTCCATCGAGAACACACCATCGGTGGCAATCAGCACATGACGCGCACCGGCTTCACGCGCTTCTTTCAGACGTGCTTCCAGCTCCTGCATATCGTTGTTGGCATAACGATAGCGTTTAGCTTTACACAGACGCACACCATCAATAATAGACGCGTGGTTCAGTGCGTCGGAGATAATGGCGTCCTCCGCGCTCAGCAGCGTTTCAAACAGGCCGCCGTTAGCATCAAAGCAGGAAGAGTAGAGAATCGCATCTTCCATCCCCAGAAACGCCGCCAGTTTTTGTTCAAGCTCTTTATGGCTGTCCTGAGTGCCGCAAATAAAACGCACCGAAGCCATGCCGAAACCGTGAGAATCCATTCCCGCCTTTGCCGCCGCAATCAGATCCGGATGATTCGCCAGCCCGAGATAGTTGTTGGCACAAAAGTTAATGACGTGGCTTCCATCAGCCACAGTGATATCTGCTTGCTGCGCAGACGTAATAATGCGCTCTTCTTTAAACAACCCTTCCGCCCGTGCGGTTTCCAGATCGTTGGTTAACTGCTGATAAAATTCTCCACGCATTGCGATTCTCCAGACAGGGCAAATTCCAGCACATATTACCCAAACTTATAGGTCGCGACGAGATGACGCGTTAACACTTCTGCAAAATTCAGGATAAATAACGTCCATCAATCTCACTTTTGGCGAATGGCTGAAGCCAACGCCGTGTAGTGATATGATAGAAGTATTCGTGTCTGAGATTGTCTCTGACTCCATAATTCGAAGGTTACAGTTATGATCATCGTTACCGGCGGCGCGGGCTTTATCGGCAGCAACATCGTTAAAGCCCTGAATGATAAAGGCATCACCGATATTCTGGTGGTGGACAACCTGAAAGACGGCACCAAGTTTGTGAACCTGGTGGATCTGGATATCGCGGACTATATGGATAAGGAAGACTTCCTGATCCAGATTATGGCTGGCGAAGAGTTCGGCGATGTCGAAGCGATTTTCCACGAAGGCGCGTGCTCTTCCACCACCGAGTGGGACGGCAAGTATATGATGGATAACAACTATCAATACTCCAAAGAGCTGCTGCACTACTGTCTGGAGCGCGAAATCCCGTTCCTGTACGCTTCTTCCGCAGCCACTTACGGCGGTCGCACTTCCGATTTTATTGAATCCCGCGAGTACGAAAAACCGTTGAATGTCTACGGTTACTCAAAGTTCCTGTTTGATGAATATGTTCGCCAAATCCTGCCGGAAGCCAACTCGCAGATTGTTGGCTTCCGCTATTTCAACGTTTATGGACCGCGTGAAGGCCATAAAGGCAGCATGGCGAGCGTCGCTTTCCATCTCAACACTCAGCTTAACAACGGTGAATCGCCGAAGCTGTTCGAAGGTAGCGAGAACTTCAAACGCGACTTCGTTTACGTAGGCGACGTGGCAGATGTAAACCTGTGGTTCCTGGAAAATGGCGTTTCCGGTATCTTCAACCTCGGTACTGGTCGTGCGGAATCCTTCCAGGCGGTAGCCGATGCAACGCTTGCTTATCACAAGAAAGGCCAGATCGAATACATTCCGTTCCCGGATAAACTGAAAGGCCGCTATCAGGCGTTCACTCAGGCAGATCTGACAAATCTGCGCGCGGCGGGTTACGACAAACCGTTCAAAACCGTTGCTGAAGGTGTAACGGAATACATGGCCTGGCTGAATCGCGACGCATAAGAGCTCTGCATGAAAATACTGGTGATCGGCCCGTCTTGGGTTGGCGACATGATGATGTCGCAAAGTCTCTATCGCACGCTCCAGGCGCGCTATCCCCAGGCGATAATCGACGTGATGGCACCGGCATGGTGCCGTCCATTATTATCGCGGATGCCGGAAGTTAACGAAGCGATCCCTATGCCTCTCGGTCACGGAGCGCTGGAAATCGGCGAACGCCGCAAACTGGGTCATAGTCTGCGTGAAAAGCGCTACGACCGCGCCTACGTCTTACCTAACTCCTTCAAATCCGCATTAGTGCCTTTCTTCGCAGGTATTCCTCATCGCACCGGCTGGCGCGGCGAGATGCGCTACGGTTTACTCAACGATGTACGCGTGCTCGATAAAGAAGCCTGGCCGCTAATGGTGGAACGCTATGTCGCGCTGGCCTATGACAAAGGCATTATGCGTACAGCACAAGATCTGCCGCAGCCATTGTTATGGCCGCAGTTGCAGGTGAGCGAAGGTGAAAAATCATATACCTGTAATCAGTTTTCGCTCTCATCAGAACGTCCGATGATTGGCTTTTGCCCCGGAGCGGAGTTTGGTCCGGCAAAACGCTGGCCACACTACCACTATGCGGAGCTGGCAAAGCAGCTGATTGATGAAGGTTATCAGGTGGTTCTGTTTGGCTCGGCGAAAGATCATGAAGCGGGCAATGAGATTCTTGCCGCTTTGAATACCGAGCAGCAGGCATGGTGTCGTAACCTGGCGGGGGAAACACAGCTTGATCAAGCGGTTATCCTGATTGCAGCCTGTAAAGCCATTGTCACTAACGATTCTGGCCTGATGCACGTTGCGGCGGCGCTCAATCGTCCGCTGGTTGCCCTGTATGGTCCGAGTAGCCCAGACTTCACACCGCCGCTATCCCATAAAGCGCGCGTGATCCGCCTGATTACCGGCTATCACAAAGTGCGTAAAGGTGACGCTGCGGAGGGTTATCACCAGAGCTTGATCGACATTACTCCCCAGCGCGTACTGGAAGAACTCAACGCGCTATTGTTACAAGAGGAAGCCTGACGGATGCGGGTTTTGATCGTTAAAACATCGTCGATGGGCGATGTTCTCCATACGTTGCCCGCACTCACTGATGCCCAGCAGGCAATCCCAGGAATTAAGTTTGACTGGGTGGTGGAAGAAGGGTTCGCACAGATTCCTTCCTGGCACGCTGCCGTTGAGCGAGTTATTCCTGTGGCAATACGTCGCTGGCGTAAAGCCTGGTTCTCGGCCCCCATAAAAGCTGAACGCAAAGCGTTTCGTGAAGCGCTACAAGCAGAGAACTATGACGCAGTTATCGATGCTCAGGGGCTGGTAAAAAGCGCGGCGCTGGTGACGCGTCTGGCGCATGGCGTAAAGCATGGCATGGACTGGCAAACCGCTCGCGAACCTTTAGCCAGCCTGTTTTACAATCGTAAGCATCATATTGCAAAACAGCAGCACGCCGTAGAACGCACCCGCGAACTGTTTGCCAAAAGTCTGGGCTATAGCAAACCGCAAACCCAGGGCGATTATGCTATCGCACAGCATTTCCTGACGAACCGGCCTACAGATGCTGGCGAATATGCCGTATTTCTTCATGCGACGACCCGTGATGATAAACACTGGCCGGAAGAACACTGGCGAGAATTGATTGGTTTACTGGCTGATTCAGGAATACGGATTAAACTTCCGTGGGGCGCGCCGCATGAGGAAGAACGGGCGAAACGACTGGCGGAAGGATTTGCTTATGTTGAAGTATTGCCGAAGATGAGTCTGGAAGGCGTTGCCCGCGTGCTGGCCGGAGCTAAATTTGTAGTGTCGGTGGATACGGGGTTAAGCCATTTAACGGCGGCACTGGATAGACCCAATATCACGGTTTATGGACCTACCGATCCGGGATTAATTGGCGGGTATGGGAAGAATCAGATGGTTTGTAGGGCTCCGGGGAATGAGTTGTCTCAATTGACAGCAAATGCTGTTAAGCAATTCATTGAAGAAAACGCTGAAAAAGCTGCCATGATTTAAATTACAACTCTTTAATAGATAATTTTGAAATAAAATCAGCTTCCTTGCTGATTTTATTTCACATATTCATTACTTATCTAATAAACATTGGTCCGATTGTGCTTTAAAATAAGCACAAAGCAATATTATGGTGACAAACACAGCAGTCGGAACCGGTTTAGAAAAGAGTATTACATCACTTAGGCCTACTACCAGTAGTGAAAAAAGCAAGATTAAAATATAAGGTTCTTTAGCAGTTCTTAAGGCATATATGAATATTGCTGAAAAGGCTAAAATTGTTAATACTACTCCAGGAATACCACGCGTTGATAACGTATCTATGAGATCGTTATGCAAATGAGAATCTACAAAGGGTAAAGCGCCACTTAATCTAGGCTCTTTCTCTTCTAGTTCATGTATTTTTTCCGCGCGTTTTTCCAGTGATTGTCCTATTGGAGAATATGTTTTTAAACCAACTTCATACATTGCCAGACGGGCACCGACTGAAGTTCTGGTGTTATCATGCGAATAATTAACTAAATCGTTATTTAAGTCATTCATTCTCATAAGCAATGTATCTTTAAAAGAAAACACACCTGCTAATAATGCAATCGCAATAAAACAATATAACTTATAATTAATTCGCTTATTAATATAACTATCCATTACGATTAATAGTAACGCAAAGAATGGAAACACTAATATGGCTGCACGCGTTTCAGTTACTATGACAGCACATAAGCTAAGCATGAAGTTAATTGTATATAATGTTGTTTTATGTCTAAAGTCGCATTTTAAAATGAGAATTGATGCCAGTAAAGAAGGGAAAAGGATGATGTAGCCTGCTGTTGTAGCGTGGGAAGCTGATAATGCAACACGGTCTACGTTTAAATAGAAATGTTGCCACATGGCATGCGCAAAAAAAAGTAACTGCGTTGCCAGGGATGCGAACAGAATTAGTTTCCCAAATTTTATTTTTGTTCTCATCTCATCTTTAGCAAAAAGAACTAAGAAAATAAAAGCACTACACAAGGCAATTTTTCCAGTTTCCATTGGGCCACGATATGCATTGGTATAAACCGAGCCTGAAACTTTATAATGTGAATACCAGATGATATTAACGATACCCAAAAGACATAATGAGATAAAAATTAACAAAGTAGGATTATTAGTTATTGTTTTTTTTGCTGTCGCTAGAAAATATAATGCAGATATAATTCCAGCTGCATGAAGAAACTTTGTTGCAACATCATCCCACAAAGACAAAGTCATTAAAGACAACATACATAATATGAGAATTAAAGACTTGACACCAGAGTTAATTTCTTTCCAACAAAACGACATATAATTTCAACCTATGCTACGAGGATGGGTTATTTAATGCAAGACCTAACGTTTATTCTTTTTTCTATTTACCAGTCTTACCATCCTCCAGAGAATATAGTTTTTTGATGCTAATATTTTTGCTCGCCTCTTATCTCTCTTGCCAAGAAGATTACAATCTTTCAATTCTTTTTCATTGCTTTCAACTAATTGATTTAATAATTCAAAATCGCCATTAAGTAGAACATTCCATAAATAACGAGTTTTATGATAAGTTCTATTTTTACTCAATAATGTATGAATTTCTTCTTTCCGGTTACCTTTGTATAACTGCATCACAGAAGAGTAGATTCTTTCGTGCGCAAATGACTCATGTCGATAATGAGTGATGGTTCTACATGAGTTCATTAGGGAATTTTCTCTATAGTTATGCTTATACATATAATATGGAACCGCATACATATCGCATGTAATTAGCAGTCGATAGATAAAATCCAGATCTTCTCCTAGTCGTAAATCTTCATCAAAAAAAAGATTATTATCTTCCAGGAGTTGTTTTCTTATAAACAAGCACCCTATATGGAATCTGACCTTTTTATAAAAAAAATCGAAAAGTAAAGACCCTTCATTAAAATCTGTATTTATAGGTGAGTAAGTAACACCATTTTTTATATGATGTCCATAAAGCCCACAATAAATCGCATCCCCTCCCGTCTCATGTTGTCTGGAATACATCTTCAGCAGATAGTTAGGATCTATCTCATCATCATCATCCATAAAACATATAAACTGTCCTTGCGCCTTGCGGATACCTGTATTCCTGGCAGACGAAACACCGCCATTTTCTTTATTGATAATAATTAATCGAGAGTGGGTTAACCCATACTCTCTCAAAACATTTGATGTGTTATCTTTAGAACCATCATTAACAATAACAATTTCAAAATTTGGGTAAGTTTGTTTTTCTAATTTCGTTAGAGTTTCAGTAATGTAATCAGATGAATTATACGTCGGTATTATTATGGATACTAAAGGGTAATCATTGCTCATCGTGTTCTCTTGCCTGAACTAATAAAATATGATAGGACTCATCCTTAATTATTATTGTAACTTAGACATCCATAATTTTTATTATTGCCTAAATAGTTTTCTTTTATACTTATTTAATTTGAATTTAATGAAGTAAATAAAAGCGTTAAACGTATCACCATTTTTCTTTGCATGTTGGTATTTCACTTGATACTGCTTTTCATTCGTGGCTGGAATAAACGCCACATCATTCCAGCAAGAAGCCTGATAAGCCTCATTAAAATACTTCTGGCAGGGATAATTCGTCCAGTCGTTCCAGGGCTTCGTTACGCCAACATAATGAATCAGCTTAGTATCATCGGTAATGGTCTTTTTATAATCTTCATCGCTTTTATTTTTTAACTCATAGTCAATGCCATAAAAGCAATCATAATCGCCGCTAATAAAAATACAATGACCAAAGAACAGAATATTTAAAATATCCTGATCAAGGCATTTATACTTCGTGTGCTGCGGGTCACTTGCCAGCATAGCAATGGCTTTATTCATAAAATCATTTTTCGCCCACGCTTCAAGCTGCAGATATACTACACCGGCGTTGAAATAATTCCCTGGAAGCCCCTCTATAGCCAGACGCTTCGCTGGTTTTTCCTGCATAAAAGGCACATCTTTAATAACAGCTGCGAATTTATCGCCATCAAAATTAATATCAAGCAATCCAGCTAATGAGCCTTTACAGATGACATCAGCATCGATATATAACAGATTTTCAATAGTTTCACTCAGATACTGGAACGCAACTAAACGGAAGAATGTTGCATAAGACCACTGTTTCAGGCTGGGGAAGATATCAATAAAGGCACTGGATACTTTATAAATTCTTACTTCAACGTTAGCATTTTTGCTGGTAAAAGCATTAACACGTTGTAGATAATCTTCATCAATGTAGTCAGTAAAGAGATGAAACTTAACCGCAAGATCCGGGTTATGCATAACAACTGATTGCATAGATACTGCTGCACCAAATAAAAAGTTGCGGTCAATACCGTAAGCGATATTTAACACACGATCGGTGTTAGCAATTTCCCCAGAGACAGCGACTTCAGTAATACTCTCAGCTAATAAATCCATGTTGGTTCCGTTTTGACTGTGTGGTTTACGCTTTGCCTTTTAATTTTTTAATAAATTTGCGTAGTTTGGTTCTGTAGATTACTGAATAGTAGCCATAATCTTTTATTTCGTTGGCAATACCCAGGTGACGTTCCATGGCCAGACGATCACGAGCTTTACGCTCTGCCGTACAGCTTTTACCGGATAGGTCAATTATCCTGACACCATCTTTACTAACGATAAAGTTACCCCGGTGTGGGTCGCCCGATAGCATATTTAAGGCATGCAATTTTTCCATTGAAGCCTTAATTTCTGCTTTAACATCTTCTGGAATAATCGGCATATCATTGAGCTCTACGCCCTCGACATACTCGATAAGCATGATAAAAACACTGGCATAATTGAAAATTTTACGCTCAGCCAGAAAATAAAAATCATTAGGAAAAGTAAGACCTGCACTTCTGACACGATCGGTTTCAACGATCAAATTCTGATAGTAGTCACCTTTTACAAAAGATTTTAAAAAACGTTCATTCCTTTTCGTTTTCGGAGCAAAGACTTTAAAAACATAGCGACCATATTTCGTATCAATCAACGATACTTTGGTATCATCAATATTACGTAATACTTTTACTGTTTTAAAATTATAGGCCAGTATTTCATCAAAGATTTCTTTATATTTATTATCATTATTTTTGTAATAAAATGAGAAGCCGCGGTAACGTATACTTGTAATCATAAGAGTAATTTATTTCTTAAGCTTGTACTTAATTAATGAAGTTATGCCTTTTATATACTCACCATGGGCAAACAGATGCTTATATTGTTTCTGCATTTCTGCAACAGTCCGCGCCTCTTTAAGAGGATATTTCTTCCAGGGAGATTGTTCACGCGCGATATTAAAGTATGATGCAGACGGATATCCAGCCCAGCTATGCCATGGTTTAGTTATCCCTGTATAGTGAATCAATACTGTTTTATCGGTAATGGTTTGCTGATACTTTCGATGACTACGATCATGAAGTTCGTTTTTCAGGGTATAAATAGTATCAAAATCCTTCGCGAGGTAGATATTATTCATATTAAATGCGATATTCAACGCATCCTGATCTAAATATTTAAGAGAGCCATATTTAGTTTCCCCTCGTAAAAGCGTGAGTAAATACGGTGTCAAATTTGCTTCATGCCATTTTTTAAGATTGACATAGATAACGCCTGCATTGAAATAACGTCCATTCATTTCGGGAATGTTAAGACGTTTTGCACATGCCGCCTGAGTACTATCATTGTCAGGAATAACCGCAGCAAACTCATCTTTAAATATAATTTTTGTGAGAGGTTTCAGACTTCCTTTACAAACGACATCGGCATCCAGATACAGCAGTGTGGAAATACTTTCACTCAGATATTCAAAGGACAATACCCTGAAGTATGTCGCGTACGACCAAAACTGTGACGTCGGCAGATCAGCAAAGTATTTTGGGTCAATTAAATATACAATAATTGAGGTATTAAATTGTTTTGCTGTTTCATTAAATGACTTTAAATAATCATCATCCACATAATCAGTGAAAACATGAAAGACAAAATTAATATCTGAATTATTAATCAAAACGGAAGAAATTGAAACGCCAGCACCATACAAAAAATTCTTATCGATACCGTAGGAAACATTTAGCTCTGGGACGTTTTCTTTTTTATTATCTGCTAAATACGAAAACCGTTCTTTTATAAATTCATTCATTTAACTTTTCTCAATGTCATTTTATTATCTTTAAATAAAAATAATAAATATAATTCATTATCCCGTTAATTGGTTTATTTTGTTTAAAATTATGCTTGGCGCAATAACGAGCATAATTTGAGTTAATTGGCCGCATTAACTGTTCATTTTTCCAGGGCGATGCTTCTTTGGCTTTGATAAATGGCTGCGCGCTTGGATAACCGGCCCAGTAATGCCAGGGTTTTGTCGGGCCGACATAATGAATTAATACGGTTTCATCATTAATTGGACAAATAAATGATTTTTTTAATTCATAATTTAAACTAAATTGCGTATTGTATTTAGCATCAATGAATTTAACTTTCCCTAACAGGATAAGATTTAGTATATCTTGATCCATATAGGTTAAACGGGAAACGACGGCTTTATCAGCAAGCATCGACATCGCTTTAGCAGAAACGGACTCCTGCGCCCACGCAGGTGTATTAATTAACAGGACACCTGAATTAAAGTAACCCTTTTCAAGTTCATTACACTGCAGACTTTGAGCCCGTAACGACCACCAGTTAGCATCGCGTTCAGTAACAACAGCAGCAACGCTATTGGCAAGATCCATTGTTATCAGCGGTTTTAAGGTTCCCTGACAGGCGATATCAGCATCCAGGTACAGGATCTTATCTTGTTGATCAATAAAGTAATCTGCAATTACAAAACGGAAATACATGGCAATAGACCAATTTTTGGTCGTCGGTAATACCTTAAGCCGTTCACAATTTACCAGATGGATCTGGATACAGGTATGATAGCTTTTCGCCAATTGGGATAAACGCTGGATATCGGCGTCAGGGATATCATCAATAAAAACGTGGAAGACAAAACTCACGTCGTTGTTATGTAACAAAACTGACGTGATTGAAACACCACAACCAAAAAGAAAGTTCTGATCAATGCCATAAGCAACATGGAATGATGATGCCACTGACGCCTCTGGCCTTTCATCGAAGATGATTGTCTTATTGATCATCTCTTGTGGATTAAAATAGTGGGCACTCATATTTCTCTCCGGAAATTACAACGATTTTCGAATCGTTCTTTCCCTGATTTTTGTGGCTTTTTCTTCTGCTTGCGACAGCAGCCCTTGTTCCTGCTTGAGAATGTCTTTAAGCGGGGCGACAAAATACACTTTCATAAACCGCCAGATATCCCGTTGAGTCAGGCCAATATTCATCGAAGAAAAATAAAGTCCAATAAGATCTTTATCGCGCCAACGACGTGGAACGCGCGTGCGAAGCTGCGCCCGGTGCAGGTCAATTACTGAAATTTTTAACTCCTCTTCCTTACCGGAAAAAGGCAAGTGCAGCAGGAAATGACAGATATAACAGTCACGGTGGTTAATGCCCGCAGCATGCATATCGCGCACCATCGTCGCGACACGCTTAATAAGCATACGCTTTACGCGAACATCTGGTGGGTTGGTCGCCCAGTCAGCACAGTAATCTTCCAGACTGATGGTTGGTGTCAGATCTTCGGTAATAATAAACGAGGTTCTGGTCAGCGGATTAATGCCTTTTTCGCCGAATGCCACCCCATACATAGTATCAACGCCGACATCCCGCAGTCGATGAATCGCATTCCATTCGCGGTCTGCGCCTAATATTGGCATCCGCAATGAGAGTAAATTTTTGATTATCTCTTTCAGGGTCGTGCCGCGATGCCATTTGAGAAAATAGCTTTTGCCCGCCATTTCAAAGCGCAGAGTGCGGCGAGTTTCCAGTTCACGAAATACCTCACCCTGCAAGGTTTTAACTTCCTCAAAAGGATCTTTACCGCGCCATAACGTGGCAAACGGCTCTTTAAGTTCAACCATCCAGACCACCCGTTATGATGTCCGCCGCTTTCTCTGGCAGACTGTATAAATCTTGTGTATCAGCATAATGTCGCGCATTTTCCGCCCAGGCCTGGCGCAATGAAGATTGCGTTAACGCTTTGCGTAAAATCTCATTCAATGTTTCCTGGCGGAATGGCTCAGCAATAGCCTCGCCGCAATTGGCGTCGACAATATAATGCGCATAGCCACAAACGGCTGTTGTTAGTACCGGTAATCCTGCAGTTATCGCTTCCAGCAACACAATTCCCGCCGCTTCCTGGTAGGCAGGATGAAGTAATAAATCCGCCGCCGCCATTAATTCCGAGACATCGTTGCGCCCCGAGAAGAAGTGAACATTACTGCGCACGCCGCGTTTTTCTGCCAGCGCCTCAAATTTTCGCGGTTTATCCTGCCCAACAACATATAGTAATGTGTTGTGGCGCAGCGAATCCGGTAACGAAGCAAGTGCTTCAATGGAACGATCGACACCTTTACGCGTGAAGTCTGAACCGACCTGCAACAATAAATATTGTTGTTCGGTTATTCCATTCTTCTTACGGAAGATTTCACGGCTATTCGCTGGTTGCTGGCTATATTTACGATCAGGATAAATCCCCGGTGGCAGAATATGAAAACGCTCCGCCTCAGTCTGATAATGTTTCTGGAAATCGGCGATTTGCTTATCTGTCAGCATCAGCAGCTGTGTCGGCTTGCCCTGTTCGAAGGTTGCCCGCTCAAAGGCGGCATAATGGCGATAACGTGACGTCAGGCGATAGAAAAAGCCTTTCTCCTGCGCTACTTTCTCGGCATAACAAACATCAGCGGCATAATAAACGTCCAGCCCCGGCATTTTATTAAATCCAACGACTCTATCGACGGGGTGTTCACGTAAATGTTTTTGCACCCAGGCAAAATATTCCGCATTGCGCCCGTGATTGGTATGCGATTTAACCGGCACTTTGATCAGTTCAAATACATCAGGGCATTCGCCTTCCCACGACTGGGTATAAACCCGAACATGATGACCTCGGGCGGCAACTGTCTGAGCAATGCGCATAAAATCGCGCTGCAAACCGCCAAAGGGAAAATATTTATATAAACAAAAAGCAACGATCATAACGACGTACCTGTCGTGGAGGAGGGAAGTAATTTATCGACAGCTGCAATGACATCTGCCGCCGGAATAACCGAAAGATACATCTCATTTCGGTCACGCTGATCGCGCGTTGGCATTTCCCGGTAATCTCCCGCCCAGAATTGAATCATGTTATTTGACCAGGGACGCCAGAAAATATGGTCTGTCGCACCAAACAGCGATATCAGCGGCGTATTAACTGCAGCGGCAATATGCGCCGGTGCGGAATCAACGCCAATAAACAGCTGCGCATGATCGATTAACGCACCAAGTTCCGGGAAGGTCACCTTTCCGGCCAGCGCCGTTACTGGTGGCGTCTGGCATCCCTGCGCAATTTCATTGACGCAGGCCAGATCGTCTTTATCTGGGCCGGACGTCAGAACGACTTCATAACCACGAGCATGTAAGGCATCAATCACAGCGGAAAACTTGGCGTTGTCCCAGCATTTGAAGATTTGCCGCGCCGTAGGTTGGATAACCACATAATTTTGTCCAACACCAGCGTGATCAAGTTCGCGACGCATACGTTTCCAGCTTGCAGGCGGGTAACTCATGGTTGTCTGCTTCACCAACGATTCAAGTCCCAATGGCGTCAGCACGGATAAGTTACTTTCCACCACATTTCCACCCTGCAACGGCACCAAATGAGTGAAACTATTACGCCAAAAAGCAGACTGCCGATGATGATAATCCTGGGAAATTTTCACACGGGCATTTAATAAGCGAACCAGTATAGCAACCATCCATTGATCGGTAAGATTAACGATAAGGTCATACTTATTGGCACGTAATATCTTGATGAGATGGAAAAAGTTGGCAATTTTTTCTGAGGCTTTTGCTTTTTTATTTTTTATGCCGTAGAGCGCGTTAATCTCTGGATTTTCAGACAGGATCGGGATGGTGTCCTGATAAAGCAGCACATCGATTTTTGCGTCAGGGTAATTTTTTTTCAGCGAACTAATGACGGGAGTAGTTAATAACATATCCCCATGAAAACGCATCTTAATGAGCAAAATTCTTCGAAATGGCTTATCCACAAGTAACTCTTTTTGTTGAGATTATCCGATTAAGGTGAAGCAGAAAAAGCACGCTACCGCCCCAGGCTCAACAGCTACCTGAATACTGATACCGCACTGATATTGACGCGCTAGTGTATCACTTCTTTCGCGGCAATCCGACCCGAATGATTTTTAAGCACATTGTTGATTTTCAATAAAGAAATCAATCAAATAAAATCATTAGCAACCATATTCTTTTACTGTTGCTCTGCGATTCCTTCCTGCACGTACTGCAGAAATCAATGAATCGCATAAAAATACAAAAAAAGTATAGATGTTCAGCAAGAATTGGCGGGTAAATTGCTATTTAAGTCAAAAACGGGAAAAGTAATGGTAAAGCCACAGCTAAATACATAGAATCCCCAGCACATCCATAAGTCAGCTATTTACTATGCTCGAATTGCTTTACACCGCCCTTCTCTACCTTATTCAGCCGCTGATCTGGATACGGCTCTGGGTGCGCGGACGTAAGGCTCCGGCCTATCGAAAACGCTGGGGTGAACGTTACGGTTTTTACCGCCATCCGCTAAAACCAGGCGGCATTATGCTGCACTCCGTCTCCGTCGGTGAAACTCTGGCGGCGATCCCGTTGGTGCGCGCGCTGCGCCATCGTTATCCTGATTTACCGATTACCGTTACAACCATGACGCCAACCGGTTCGGAGCGCGTACAATCGGCTTTCGGGAAGGATGTTCAGCACGTTTATCTGCCGTACGACCTGCCCGATGCGCTTAATCGTTTCCTGAATAAAGTCGACCCTAAACTGGTGTTGATTATGGAAACCGAACTATGGCCTAACCTGATTGCGGCGCTACATAAACGTAAAATTCCGCTGGTGATCGCTAACGCGAGACTCTCTGCCCGCTCGGCCGCAGGTTATGCCAAACTGGGTAAATTCGTCCGTCGCTTGCTGCGTCGTATTACGCTGATTGCTGCGCAAAATGAAGAAGATGGTGCACGTTTTGTATCACTGGGCGCAAAAAATAATCAGGTGACCGTCACCGGTAGCCTGAAATTCGATATTTCTGTAACGCCGCAACTGGCTGCTAAAGCAGTGACGCTGCGCCGCCAGTGGGCACCACACCGCCCGGTATGGATTGCCACCAGCACTCACGAAGGCGAAGAGAGTGTGGTGATCGCCGCACATCAGGCATTGTTACAGCAATTCCCGAATTTATTGCTCATCCTGGTACCCCGTCATCCGGAACGCTTCCCGGATGCGATTAACCTTGTCCGCCAGGCTGGACTAAGCTATATCACACGATCTTCAGGGGAAGTCCCCTCCACCAGCACGCAGGTTGTGGTTGGCGATACGATGGGCGAGTTGATGTTACTGTACGGCATTGCCGATCTCGCCTTTGTTGGCGGTTCACTGGTTGAACGTGGTGGGCATAATCCGCTGGAAGCGGCCGCACACGCTATTCCGGTATTGATGGGGCCGCATACGTTTAACTTTAAAGACATTTGCGCGCGGCTGGAGCAGGCAAGCGGGCTGATTACCGTTACCGATGCCACTACGCTTGCAAAAGAGGTTTCCTCTTTACTCACCGACGCCGATTACCGTAGTTTCTATGGCCGTCATGCCGTTGAAGTGCTGTATCAAAACCAGGGCGCACTACAGCGTCTGCTTCAACTGCTGGAACCTTACCTGCCACCGAAAACGCATTGAGGTTGTTATGCAAAAACGGGCGATTTATCCGGGTACTTTCGATCCCATTACCAATGGTCATATCGATATCGTGACGCGCGCCACGCAAATGTTCGATCACGTTATTCTGGCGATTGCCGCTAGTCCCAGTAAAAAACCGATGTTTACCCTGGAAGAGCGTGTGGCGCTGGCACAGCAGGCAACCGCGCATCTGGGGAACGTGGAAGTGGTCGGGTTTAGTGATTTGATGGCGAACTTCGCCCGTAATCAACACGCTACGGTGCTGATTCGTGGCCTGCGTGCGGTGGCGGATTTTGAATATGAAATGCAGCTGGCGCATATGAATCGCCACTTAATGCCGGAACTGGAAAGTGTGTTTCTGATGCCGTCGAAAGAGTGGTCGTTTATCTCTTCATCGTTGGTGAAAGAGGTGGCGCGCCATCAGGGCGATGTCACCCATTTCCTGCCGGAGAATGTCCATCAGGCGCTGATGGCGAAGTTAGCGTAGCGTTTATGCCGGATGGTATGCCATCCGGCTCGCATCAATTACTTCTGGCACTGCCGACAATAAAACGTTGCCCGCTGCGCATGTTTAGTCGCCACAATCGGCGTACCGCACACCCGACACGGCTCGCCTTTTCGCCCGTAAACCTGCAATTCCTGCGCGAAATAGCCCGGTTTACCATCACTTTGCAGAAAATCTTTCAGCGTTGTACCACCCTGCTCAATCGAACGCAGCAACACCGCTTTAATCACCCGAGCTAACAATTCACACTCTGCCAGCGACAGTGATGACGCCAGCCGATCCGGATGGATCCCCGCCGCAAACAGAGATTCGCTGGCATAGATATTCCCTACCCCTACCACCAGCTTGTTATCCATCAGCCACGGTTTAATCGCCGTTTTTTTCTTCGCGCACTTCTGATGCAGGTACTCACCGTTGAAATCGTCACTAAGCGGCTCCGGTCCAAGATGGGCCAGAACGTTGTGCCCTTCCAGCTCTTTGGTCCATAGCCAGGCACCAAAGCGGCGCGGATCGGTGTAGCGCAGCACTTTGCCGTTGCTCATCACCAAATCCACATGGTCATGCTTTTCAGGGGGAAGTTCTTCTGGAAGGATGCGCAGGCTGCCAGACATCCCCAAATGAATGATAATCCAGCCCTCAGGCAGCTCCAGCAGCAGATATTTAGCCCGGCGCTGCACGCTAAGCACTGGTTGGTCGCTTAAACGGTAGATCTCTTCTGAAACCGGCCAGCGCAAGCGTCCGTTGCGCACCACCGCATGAAGAATGGTTGCACCAACGAGATGCGGTTCTATGCCGCGACGGCTGGTTTCAACTTCGGGTAATTCAGGCATAGCATCTCCAGGAATGAACAGATGCAGTCAATATGGGGGCAAGCAGATAACAAAAAACCCCGCCGGAGCGAGGTTTTTCGTTACATCAAAGCGAGAATTATTTGATTTTCGCTTCTTTGTAGATCACGTGCTGGCGAACAACTGGATCGAATTTTTTCAGTTCCAGTTTTTCCGGCTTAGTACGTTTGTTCTTCGTAGTGGTATAGAAGTGACCAGTACCAGCAGAAGAAACCAGCTTGATTTTCTCACGAATACCTTTAGCCATGATTTATTTCCTCTAAGTACTTAGTACTTTTCGCCACGGGCACGCAGTTCAGCCAGAACTGTATCGATGCCTTTTTTATCGATTACACGCATACCTTTAGCAGATACGCGCAGGGTGACAAAACGCTTCTCGCTCTCAACCCAGAAACGGTGAGAGTGCAGATTCGGCAGGAAACGGCGTTTAGTCGCGTTCAGTGCGTGGGAACGGTTGTTACCGGTCACCGGACGCTTGCCAGTAACTTGGCAGACTCGGGACATGTCTATTCTCCAAAAATCAAATTAGCTCGAGCTTCGTATGGGGTATTGGCGCCTCGTCAGGCTTTACAGCCCGGTCATCGCAGTTCTATGTGAACTCTCGATTGCCAGGCCCAAATGCCAAACCCGAGATTCTCAAAGGTGGCGTAGTATACGCTGACTCAGCGATGTGCTCAAGTCCCGAACAGACAAAGATCCCGAAGGATCGCGCATAGCGGGTTAAATCCAGCCGCGTTCGGCAAAAGAAACATACTCTCCACGCCCAATCACGATATGGTCGAGCACGCGTAAATCCATGAACTGACAACTCTTTATTATCCGTTCAGTAATGAGTTTATCCGCTTTACTGGGTTCAGCACAACCCGAAGGGTGATTATGTGCAAGGATCAGCGCCGAGGCATTTATTTTTATCGCTTCGCGGATAATTTCCCGAGGATGGACTTCAACATGGTTTAGCGTGCCGGAAAAAAGACGGCTATGCGTTATAACCCGGTGTTGTGAGTCGAGAAAGATCACCATAAAGATCTCCCGCTCCTCGCCCGTAAGCTGGCTTTGTAAAAATTCCCTCGTCATCTCCGGGCTGAGTAAAGGGCTTTCTTCACGCATCCGCACGTTGTAGTAACGCCGCGCCAGTTCGGCAATCCCCTTTAACTGGGCGAATTTCGCCACGCCAATTCCATGAACGCCACTAAACTGTTCATATTCAGAGGTTAACAAGCCATAAAGAGAGCCGAAATTCTCCAGCATCTCTTTTGCCAGGGTTAATACATCTTTACCGCGCGTTCCGGTACGCAGAAATAGCGCCAGCAGCTCGACATCCGTTAAGGCGCTAATACCAAACTTCAGCATTTTTTCGCGCGGCATCAACAGCTGTGCATTGTTTTTCACCTTCACCTCCTTTGTGGTGCTCGCATCCTGTCATAGCCGTTCCGTTAAATCGACGGCCAGTTTTCAATCCTGGAAAGCGCCTCGCAAAGTGATTCTCAGGTGAAGGCACGACAACAAAAGTATTGTGATAAAATCGCCAACTTCTGGTGTCACCCAACAGGAAAAATCATCATGAGCCTGGCCGGTAAAAAAATCGTTCTCGGCGTCAGCGGCGGTATTGCTGCCTATAAAACCCCTGAACTGGTGCGTCGTTTGCGCGATCGCGGGGCCGACGTCCGCGTAGCCATGACCGAAGCGGCAAAAGCCTTTATCACCCCACTTAGCTTGCAGGCGGTTTCTGGTTATCCCGTTTCCGACAGTCTGCTGGACCCGGCAGCCGAAGCCGCTATGGGCCATATTGAGCTGGGTAAATGGGCTGATTTAGTGATTCTCGCCCCTGCCACGGCAGATTTGATTGCCCGTGTTGCTGCCGGAATGGCGAATGACCTGGTATCGACGATTTGTCTGGCTACACCTGCGCCTGTAGCCGTGCTCCCCGCCATGAACCAGCAGATGTACCGTGCCGCTGCCACGCAGCATAATTTAGAGGTGCTTGCTTCCCGTGGTTTGCTCATCTGGGGGCCAGACAGCGGCAGTCAGGCTTGTGGTGATATCGGCCCAGGGCGAATGCTCGATCCGTTAACCATTGTGGATATGGCGGTGGCGCATTTTTCGCCCGTCAACGACCTGAAACATCTGAACATTATGATTACCGCCGGTCCGACGCGTGAACCGCTCGATCCCGTGCGTTATATCTCTAATCACAGCTCCGGCAAGATGGGTTTTGCTATCGCCGCCGCCGCAGCCCGTCGTGGCGCGAACGTCACGCTGGTATCAGGTCCGGTTTCACTACCGACGCCACCGTTTGTTAACCGTGTTGATGTGATGACCGCGCTGGAAATGGAAGCCGCCGTGAATGCATCTGTACAGCAGCAAAATATTTTTATCGGTTGCGCCGCCGTGGCGGATTATCGCGCAGCTACCGTGGCCCCAGAGAAAATCAAAAAGCAGGCCACGCAGGGTGATGAATTAACAATAAAAATGGTTAAAAACCCCGATATCGTCGCAGGCGTTGCCGCACTAAAAGACCATCGACCCTACGTCGTTGGATTTGCCGCCGAAACAAATAATGTGGAAGAATACGCTCGGCAAAAACGTATCCGTAAAAACCTTGATCTGATCTGCGCGAACGATGTTTCCCAGCCAACTCAAGGATTTAACAGCGACAACAACGCATTACACCTTTTCTGGCAGGACGGAGATAAAGTCTTACCGCTTGAGCGCAAAGAGCTCCTTGGCCAATTATTACTCGACGAGATCGTGACCCGTTATGATGAAAAAAATCGACGTTAAGATTCTGGACCCGCGCGTTGGGAAGGAATTTCCGCTCCCGACTTATGCCACCTCTGGCTCTGCCGGACTTGACCTGCGTGCCTGTCTCGACGACGCCGTAGAACTGGCTCCGGGTGACACTACGCTGGTTCCGACCGGGCTGGCGATTCATATTGCCGATCCTTCACTGGCGGCAATGATGCTGCCGCGCTCCGGATTGGGACATAAGCACGGTATCGTGCTTGGTAACCTGGTAGGATTGATCGATTCTGACTATCAGGGCCAGTTGATGATTTCCGTGTGGAACCGTGGTCAGGACAGCTTCACCATTCAACCAGGCGAACGCATCGCCCAGATGATTTTTGTTCCGGTAGTACAGGCTGAATTTAATCTGGTGGAAGATTTCGACGCCACCGACCGCGGTGAAGGCGGCTTTGGTCACTCTGGTCGTCAGTAACACATACGCATCCGAATAACGTCATAACATAGCCGCAAACATTTCGTTTGCGGTCATAGCGTGGGTGCCGCCTGGCAAGTGCTTATTTTCAGGGGTATTTTGTAACATGGCAGAAAAACAAACTGCGAAAAGGAACCGTCGCGAGGAAATACTTCAGTCTCTGGCGCTGATGCTGGAATCCAGCGATGGAAGCCAACGTATCACGACGGCAAAACTGGCCGCCTCTGTCGGCGTTTCCGAAGCGGCACTGTATCGCCACTTCCCCAGTAAGACCCGCATGTTCGATAGCCTGATTGAGTTTATCGAAGATAGCCTGATTACTCGCATCAATCTGATTCTGAAAGATGAGAAGGACACCACAGCGCGCCTGCGTCTGATTGTGTTGCTGCTTCTCGGTTTTGGTGAGCGTAATCCTGGCCTGACCCGCATCCTCACTGGTCATGCGCTAATGTTTGAACAGGATCGCCTGCAAGGGCGCATCAACCAGCTGTTCGAGCGTATTGAGGCGCAGTTGCGTCAGGTATTGCGTGAAAAGAGAATGCGTGAGGGTGAAGGTTACACCACCGATGAAACGCTGCTGGCAAGCCAGTTGCTGGCATTTTGTGAAGGTATGCTGTCACGCTTTGTCCGCAGCGAATTTAAATACCGCCCGACGGATGATTTTGACGCCCGCTGGCCACTGATTGCTGCGCAGTTGCAGTAAGATGACGCCGGATGATTTACCATCCGGCGTTTTTTATCAAACACCAAACTCTTCGCGATAGGCCTTAACCGCCGCCAGATGTTCCGCCATTTCCGGCTTCTCTTCCAGGTAAGCAATCAGGTCTTTCAGGGTGATGATAGAGATCACTTTGCAGTTGTAATCACGCTCAACTTCCTGAATTGCCGAAATCTCGCCGCGCCCCCGTTCCTGACGATCGAGCGAAATCAATACGCCAGCAAGCGTCGCGCCATTGGCCTGAATAATTTCCATCGACTCGCGGATCGCCGTTCCGGCGGTGATCACATCATCCACCAGCATTACGCGTCCTTGTAACGCGCTACCGACCAGATTGCCACCTTCACCATGGTCTTTTGCTTCTTTGCGGTTAAAGCAGTACGGCAGGTCCAGGTCATGATGCTCCGCCAGCGCCACGGCAGTTGTGGTGGCAATCGGGATCCCTTTGTAAGCAGGGCCAAACAGCAGATCGAACTCAATGCCGGAATCCACCAATGCTTCAGCGTAAAAACGGCCTAACAGTGCCAGATCGCGCCCGGTATTAAACAGCCCGGCGTTGAAGAAATAGGGGCTTTTGCGCCCGGACTTCAACGTAAACTCGCCAAACTTTAACACCTGCTTGCTAAGCGCAAATTCAATAAACTGGCGCTGATATGGTTTCATGCCTTCGCTCCTCATCTTACTTTTCTACAGACAAAAAAAAGGCGACTCATCAGTCGCCTTAAAAATCAGTTTGCCAGCGCCGCCTTCTGCGTCGCTACAATGGATTCGATTCCCCCTCGGGCCAGCGCCAACAAGGTGAGTAATTCTTCGTGGGTGAACGGTTCGCCTTCTGCCGTCCCCTGCACTTCAATGATGCGCCCGTCTTCGGTCATCACTACGTTCATGTCGGTCTCTGCGGCTGAGTCTTCAACGTATTCCAGATCGCAAACCGCTTCGCCGTTGACAATGCCGACAGAAACTGCGGCTACCATCCCTTTCATCGGGTTGGTTTTCAGCTTGCCGTTTTCCACCAGCTTCTGTAGCGCATCTGCCAGCGCCACGCAGGCACCCGTAATCGACGCGGTACGCGTGCCACCATCAGCCTGAAGCACGTCGCAGTCCAGCGTAATAGTGAACTCACCCAGCGCTTTCAAATCTACTGCTGCGCGAAGAGCACGGGCGATCAGACGCTGGATTTCCATTGTGCGCCCACCCTGCTTACCTTTCGCTGCTTCACGCGCGTTACGGGTGTGGGTAGAACGTGGCAGCATGCCGTACTCTGCGGTGATCCAGCCCTGGCCCTGACCTTTCAGGAAGCGCGGCACGCCTTCTTCAATAGAGGCGGTACACAATACTTTGGTATCGCCAAATTCGACCAGCACCGAGCCTTCTGCATGTTTTGTATAGTTACGAGTCAGGGTAACGGGACGCACCTGATTATTGCTACGGCCTGCTGGACGCATATTGAAATCTCCGGCTTGAAACAAATGTGGCTGCGCATTATACGGACTTCCGGCGGTTATTCCTATCCTGACAAGGCATCGATGGCTATAATCCTTCCACCTCTCCTTTTATAAACAGGAACGTCTATGATCCGCAGTATGACCGCCTACGCCCGGCGTGAAATCAAGGGTGAATGGGGGAGCGCAACCTGGGAAATGCGCTCGGTAAACCAGCGTTATCTGGAAACTTACTTTCGTCTGCCGGAGCAGTTCCGTAGCCTTGAACCTGTCGTTCGTGAGCGTATTCGTTCTCGCCTGACGCGCGGTAAAGTGGAATGTACCCTGCGCTATGAGCCAGATGTTAGCGCGCAAGGTGAGCTGATCCTCAACGAAAAACTGGCTAAACAGCTGGTAACTGCCGCGAACTGGGTAAAAATGCAGAGTGACGAAGGGGAAATCAATCCGGTTGATATTCTACGCTGGCCGGGCGTGATGGCAGCCCAGGAGCAGGATCTCGACGCGATTGCCGCTGAAATTCTCGCGGCGTTGGATGGTACGCTGGACGACTTTATCATCGCACGTGAAACCGAAGGTCAGGCGCTGAAAGTGTTGATTGAGCAGCGTCTGGAAGGCGTCAGCGCCGAAGTGGTCAAAGTCCGCGCCCATATGCCGGAAATCCTGCAATGGCAGCGTGAGCGTCTGGTCGCGAAGCTGGAAGATGCTCAGGTGCAACTGGAAAACAACCGTCTGGAGCAGGAGTTGGTTCTGCTGGCACAACGAATTGACGTTGCCGAAGAACTGGATCGCCTCGAAGCGCATGTCAAAGAGACCTACAACATTCTGAAGAAAAAAGAAGCGGTTGGCCGTCGTCTGGACTTTATGATGCAGGAGTTCAACCGCGAGTCGAACACTCTTGCTTCGAAGTCTATCAATGCCGAAGTGACAAACTCCGCGATTGAGCTGAAAGTGTTGATTGAGCAGATGCGCGAGCAGATTCAGAACATTGAATAACTCGTAACGCCAATTCTTCCTTTTCAGCCTTCACAAATGCCGCCCACTCAAACAGAGCGGCATTTTTCCTCCCCGCAACATTCAATTCTGTTTTGCGTGCCTGCTCCAGATTTTGCGATGTTTTTTTGCCCAGCGCAGTGAGAACGTGAGATACTCACAACTGTATATAAACACAGTTGTAAACTTACTTTCCTTGCAATCGATATCACATGGAGTGGGCAATGAACGAACATCATCAACCTTTTGAAGAAATACGGCATTATGGCACTGAAGGGCAAGAATTTTGGTCAGCGAGAGAATTGGCTCCGTTACTGGATTATCGGGACTGGCGCAATTTTCAAAAGGTACTGGCCCGCGCGACTCAAGCGTGCGAAGCCAGCAATCAAGCTGCATCTGACCATTTCGTTGAAACCACCAAAATGGTTGTATTAGGTTCAGGGGCTCAACGAGAACTTGAAGATGTTCATCTCTCCCGCTATGCCTGTTACCTGGTAGTACAAAACGGCGACCCTGCGAAACCGGTTATTGCGGCAGGGCAAACTTATTTTGCTATCCAGACCCGACGGCAGGAGCTGGCTGACGATGAAGCTTTCAGGCAACTTCGTGAAGACGAAAAGCGTCTTTTTCTGAGAAATGAGTTGAAAGAACATAACAAACAATTAGTTGAGGCAGCGCAGCAAGCTGGGGTAGCGACAGCTACCGATTTCGCCATATTTCAGAATCATGGTTACCGGGGACTGTATGGTGGATTAGATCAGAAAGCCATCCATCAGCGGAAGGGGCTGAAAAAGAGTCAGAAGATCCTGGATCATATGGGTTCAACAGAACTGGCGGCTAATCTCTTTCGAGCTACCCAAACAGAAGAAAAACTCAAGCGGGATGGCGTGAATTCAAAACAGCAAGCTAATACCACACACTTTGACGTGGGTAGCAAGGTGAGGCAAACCATTCAGGAACTTGGCGGAACCATGCCTGAAGAGTTGCCGACCCCGCAGGTCAGCATCAAGCAGTTGGAAAACAGTGTAAAAATTACAGAGAAGAAATAGCAGAAACTAAAAACTCTTTTTGTTGATTGAGATACCCGATGCGTAAGCCAAAGTCCAGGTGCGGTGAACACAATGGCTAAACATTGCACCTTTCTTTTCCACCCTCAATTTTAACCTATTTTTTCTTATGCATTTTCTCAGACAAGAAGTCAGAAGAATACATCTACGCTACAGAAAATAGCGATTTCACATAACTAAAAGTTATCAATTTCCTCTCACCTTAAAAAATCTCAATCGTGACAATACGCACAAATCGCTACCCTGCCAGACAGATTTTTAGGGAGAGAACCATGCTGTTACACATTTTGTATTTGGTTGGCATTACTGCCGAAGCCATGACGGGGGCGCTGGCGGCCGGACGACGGCGCATGGATACATTTGGCGTAATTATTATTGCGACCGCCACCGCAATTGGCGGAGGGTCAGTGCGCGATATTCTGCTGGGCCACTATCCGCTCGGCTGGGTCAAACACCCGGAATATGTGATTATTGTCGCTACCGCCGCAGTACTCACCACTATCGTTGCTCCTGTAATGCCTTACCTGCGCAAAGTGTTTCTGGTGCTCGATGCGCTCGGACTGGTAGTCTTTTCTATCATTGGCGCACAGGTTGCACTGGATATGGGACACGGCCCGATCATTGCCGTTGTCGCAGCTGTGACGACCGGCGTATTTGGCGGCGTTTTGCGCGATATGTTCTGTAAACGCATCCCACTGGTATTCCAGAAAGAGTTGTATGCCGGTGTCTCATTTGCCTCCGCCGTGCTGTACATCGCGCTGCAACATTATGTTTCTAACCATGATGTGGTGATTATCTCCACCCTGGTATTCGGCTTTTTTGCCCGCTTACTGGCGCTACGTCTTAAGCTGGGATTACCGGTCTTTTACTACAGCCACGAAGGTCACTAAGGTTCAAAACCTGTGATCTGCTGGGCAGCCAGCCAACTGCCCAGCTTCTTGATTTGCGCATTTTCCTTCCATTCAATAACCTGTCTGGCGCGCCCCGATCCAGTCCCCGGCAACTGCTGCCAGAACTGTTCTGTGCTAAATAAAAGTTGCGACCAGGACCGTTCATCACTGGCATTAAGCGCCGCCCGGGTTAGCGGTATTCCCATTGCCATCACCCAGCGAGTAAAAGGCTGCTGACGAGCCAGATTAAATTGATGCCATAACTGCGCACTTTTACTTTTCGCGATCCCCGGCGTGTTCTGTAATTGCTCTGGCGTTAATAAAAGCCAGGAAAAGATATGCTCAAAGCGATGAGTCTGATGCAGCGCGCGCCAGCCGGCCTCACCAATGCCATCCAGCCCAAGAACCTGTTTTGACCCCAGCCAGACTAAGCGTGAAATGAACTGTTCCTGACAAACATCAGAAGCAAAGTAGCAGGTCAACGAGTTAAAGCGGTTTTCTGGTGGTGTCGGTTTTGTACGTTCTGCACCGCGCCAGACCACATCATCAATGCGAGGAATACCCTGACCGGCAAGGCTGACGAGGATCTGATCACCAGGCGCAATATCCCACTCCTGCCAGCGCCTGACGGAACCAATATTCACCCGCTGGACTTTTTTATCATCCAGCATGACAGGTGCGAGTGACGCAACCACCGATATTTTACCGCTCTTACCCACCGCAAACTGAATCGCCTTCACTTCGGCAACCTGAGCTACAGGTTGATATTTCCAGGCCACCAGCCACTCCGCCTGGCCCGGTAGCCAATGACGGGATTCGGGTTCTTTCGCCGCTCGCACAACCACGCCATCGGTGACGAAGGGTAATTTTGCTTTCCACCACTCATTGCGTACGTGCGCAACCTCATCAGCATTTTTAACCGCACGGGTATACGTCTGCGTTAGAGTAAAACCTGCGGTAGCCAGCTCCTTTAAACGATCGGTCATTAACTGCGGTCCATCCGGCCATGCCCAGACAAAAACAGCCAGTGAGTTTAGCGTATCGCTATTCCCCTGGCGCATCATCAGGCCAGCAACTTTTGCGCGGGCATTTATTCCCCCCATTTGTTGTTGGATATGCCCCTTACGCTTGAGAAATATTTCCCCCTGAAGCGTGCTGTTGGCTAAAGGCCCGCTAACGGTTTGCGGCACAGCGGAAATTAAGCGAACTTTCTGCGTCCAGTCCTCGCCTTTCAGGCCATTACCGCGACTGATTGCTTTGTTCAGTTTCCCGTCCCGATAAACCAGGGTTACCGCAACGCCATCAACTTTTGGCTGCACCCAAAGATCGCTACGTTCGCGCATCCACAGACTTAATGCGTTTTTATCCGCCATTTTGCGTACACCCGTATGGGCAACCGGATGCATAACCGCACCGTTTAAAGGCGGCATCATAGCGTCGCGAGTCTCGTTCCCAAAACAGCGTTGCCACTGCGTGAGACGGGCGCTTAACTGATCGTAAACACCGTCTTCCACCTCACTTTTCCCTTCCTTCCAGTAGTCATCGTCCCACTGTTTTATTTGCTGTTGCAGGCGGGAAATTTCTTCCTGTGCTCTGGCTGGCGACCAGGCCGGACAGACTGCCCACGCCGATGATTGCCAGCACAAGATACTTATTAATATCGCCATCCATACTTTCATCATCACCTCCGCTGTAGATAGTCAGGCAGATATACAACGTGATGAAAGCAAAGCCGAGTGGCAAAAACGGAGTCTGCGAGGACGCTTCCTGAGAATCGTCTTTATTGCAGTGAATGACAGGCAAATGCGGAAGCAGCTACGCAAAACGCAACAACTTTGCGCAAAAAGTGTGAGCAAGGGCTACGTCACATGCCCGCGCCGTGTATAATAAGCTCGTATGTAGGCTTTATTTCGCTAATCACATACGAAAGATACTCATGGCTCAAGGCACGCTTTATATTGTTTCTGCCCCCAGTGGCGCGGGTAAATCCAGCCTGATTCAGGCTTTATTAAAAACCCAACCGTTGTATGACACCCAGGTTTCTGTTTCACACACCACACGCCAACCGCGTCCTGGTGAAGTCCACGGTGAACATTATTTCTTTGTTAATCATGATGAATTTAAAGAAATGATTAGCAGAGATGCGTTCCTCGAACACGCAGAAGTTTTTGGTAATTACTATGGCACTTCGCGTGAGGCCATTGAGCAAGTACTGGCGACCGGTGTCGATGTTTTTCTCGATATCGACTGGCAGGGTGCGCAGCAAATTCGCCAGAAGATGCCGCACGCGCGGAGTATCTTTATTTTACCGCCGTCCAAAATTGAACTGGACCGCCGTCTACGCGGTCGCGGTCAGGACAGCGAAGAGGTCATTGCAAAGCGTATGGCGCAAGCTGTTGCAGAAATGAGCCATTACGCCGAATATGATTACCTGATTGTGAATGATGACTTCGATACCGCGTTGACCGATTTGAAGACCATTATTCGCGCCGAACGTCTGCGCATGAGCCGCCAAAAGCAGCGTCATGACGCTTTAATCAGCAAATTGTTGGCAGACTGAACCTGATTTCAGTATCATGCCCAGTCATTTCTTCACCTGTGGAGCTTTTTAAGTATGGCACGCGTAACTGTTCAGGACGCTGTAGAGAAAATTGGTAACCGTTTTGACCTGGTACTGGTCGCCGCGCGTCGCGCTCGTCAGATGCAGGTAGGCGGAAAGGATCCGCTGGTACCGGAAGAAAACGATAAAACCACTGTAATCGCGCTGCGCGAAATCGAAGAAGGTCTGATCAACAACCAGATCCTCGACGTTCGTGAACGCCAGGAACAGCAAGAGCAGGAAGCCGCTGAATTACAAGCCGTTACCGCTATTGCTGAAGGTCGTCGTTAATCACAAAGCGGGTCGCCCTTGTATCTGTTTGAAAGCCTGAATCAACTGATTCAAACCTACCTGCCGGAAGACCAAATCAAGCGTCTGCGGCAGGCGTATCTCGTTGCACGTGATGCTCACGAGGGGCAAACACGTTCAAGCGGTGAACCCTATATCACGCACCCGGTGGCGGTTGCCTGCATTCTGGCCGAGATGAAACTCGACTATGAAACGCTGATGGCGGCGCTGCTGCATGACGTGATTGAAGATACTCCCGCCACCTACCAGGACATGGAACAGCTTTTTGGTAAAAGCGTCGCCGAGCTGGTAGAGGGGGTGTCGAAACTTGATAAGCTCAAGTTCCGCGATAAGAAAGAGGCGCAGGCCGAAAACTTTCGCAAGATGATTATGGCGATGGTGCAGGATATCCGCGTCATTCTCATCAAACTTGCCGACCGTACCCACAACATGCGCACGCTGGGCTCACTTCGCCCGGACAAACGTCGCCGCATCGCCCGTGAAACACTCGAAATTTACAGCCCGCTGGCGCACCGTTTAGGTATCCACCACATTAAAACCGAACTCGAAGAGCTGGGTTTTGAGGCGCTGTATCCCAACCGTTACCGCGTAATCAAAGAAGTGGTGAAAGCCGCACGCGGCAACCGTAAAGAGATGATCCAAAAAATCCTCTCTGAAATCGAAGGGCGTTTGCAGGAAGCGGGAATACCGTGCCGCGTCAGTGGTCGCGAGAAGCATCTTTATTCGATCTACTGCAAAATGGTGCTCAAAGAGCAGCGTTTTCACTCAATCATGGACATCTACGCTTTCCGCGTGATCGTCAATGATTCCGACACCTGTTATCGCGTGCTCGGGCAAATGCATAGCCTGTACAAGCCGCGTCCGGGTCGCGTGAAAGACTACATCGCCATTCCAAAAGCGAACGGCTATCAGTCTTTGCACACCTCGATGATTGGCCCGCACGGCGTGCCGGTTGAGGTCCAAATCCGTACCGAAGATATGGATCAGATGGCGGAGATGGGTGTTGCCGCGCACTGGGCTTATAAAGAGCACGGCGAAACCAGCACCACCGCGCAAATCCGCGCCCAGCGCTGGATGCAAAGCCTGCTGGAGCTGCAACAGAGTGCCGGTAGCTCGTTTGAATTTATCGAGAGCGTTAAATCCGATCTCTTCCCGGATGAGATTTACGTTTTCACACCGGAAGGGCGCATTGTCGAACTGCCTGCCGGTGCAACGCCCGTCGACTTCGCTTATGCGGTGCATACCGATATCGGTCATGCCTGCGTGGGCGCGCGTGTCGACCGTCAGCCTTACCCGCTGTCGCAGCCGCTTACCAGCGGTCAAACCGTTGAAATCATTACCGCACCGGGCGCTCGCCCGAATGCCGCGTGGCTGAACTTTGTCGTCAGCTCGAAAGCGCGCGCCAAAATTCGTCAGTTGCTGAAAAACCTCAAGCGTGATGATTCTGTAAGCCTGGGACGTCGTCTGCTCAACCATGCGTTGGGTGGTAGCCGTAAGCTCAATGAAATCCCGCAGGAAAATATTCAGCGCGAGCTGGACCGCATGAAGCTGGCAACGCTTGACGATCTGCTGGCTGAAATCGGCCTTGGTAACGCAATGAGCGTGGTGGTCGCGAAAAATCTGCAACATGGGGACGCCTCCATTCCACCGGCAACCCAAAGTCACGGACATCTGCCCATTAAAGGTGCCGATGGCGTGCTGATCACCTTTGCGAAATGCTGCCGCCCTATTCCTGGCGACCCGATTATCGCCCACGTGAGCCCCGGTAAAGGTCTGGTGATCCACCATGAATCCTGCCGTAACATCCGTGGCTACCAGAAAGAGCCAGAGAAGTTTATGGCTGTGGAATGGGATAAAGAGACGGCGCAGGAGTTCATCACCGAAATCAAGGTGGAGATGTTCAATCATCAGGGCGCGCTGGCAAACCTGACAGCGGCAATTAACACCACGACCTCGAATATTCAAAGTTTGAATACGGAAGAGAAAGATGGTCGCGTCTACAGCGCCTTTATTCGTCTGACCGCCCGTGACCGTGTGCATCTGGCGAATATCATGCGCAAAATCCGCGTGATGCCAGACGTGATTAAAGTCACCCGAAACCGAAATTAATGTTTTATGAACCCAACACGTTATGCACGTATCTGCGAAATGCTCGCCAGGCGGCAGCCTGATCTGACCGTCTGCATGGAGCAGGTCCACAAACCTCATAACGTTTCTGCGATTATTCGTACCGCAGATGCCGTTGGTGTACATGAAGTTCATGCTGTCTGGCCTGGTAGCCGGATGCGCACCATGGCTTCGGCAGCTGCGGGTAGTAACAGCTGGGTACAGGTGAAAACGCACCGCACCATTGGCGATGCCGTCGCTCATCTGAAAGGCCAGGGCATGCAGATTCTGGCAACCCATCTTTCTGATAACGCTGTCGATTTCCGCGAAATTGATTACACTCGCCCGACCTGTATTTTGATGGGACAGGAGAAAACAGGCATCACGCAGGAAGCGTTGGCCCTGGCGGATCGGGACATCATCATTCCGATGATTGGCATGGTGCAATCGCTGAATGTTTCCGTTGCCTCAGCCCTCATTCTTTACGAAGCCCAGCGCCAGCGGCAAAATGCGGGCATGTACCTGCGTGAAAACAGCATGTTGCCGGAAGCAGAGCAACAACGCCTGTTGTTTGAAGGCGGCTATCCGGTGCTGGCGAAAGTCGCAAAACGCAAAGGCCTGCCTTACCCCCACGTCAATCAGCAGGGCGAAATTGAAGCTGATGCCGACTGGTGGGCTACCATGCAGGCTGCAGGATAAGTGCCATGAAAGGTCGCCTGTTAGATGCTGTCCCGCTCAGTTCCCTAACGGGCGTTGGCGCAGCGCTTAGTAACAAGCTGGCGAAAATCAACCTGCATACCGTACAGGATTTGCTCTTACACCTTCCTCTGCGCTACGAAGATCGCACCCATCTCTACCCCATCGGTGAACTACTGCCGGGTGTTTATGCCACGGTGGAAGGCGAAGTGCTGAACTGCAATATCTCCTTCGGCGGTCGGCGGATGATGACCTGCCAGATCAGCGACGGTTCCGGCATTCTCACCATGCGCTTTTTCAACTTCAACGCGGCAATGAAAAATAGCCTGGCGACGGGCCGCCGCGTGCTGGCCTATGGAGAAGCAAAGCGCGGCAAATATGGTGCGGAGATGATCCACCCGGAATACCGCGTGCAGGGCGATCTCAGTACGCCAGAGTTGCAGGAAACGCTTACACCGGTTTATCCAACTACGGAAGGCGTAAAGCAGGCTACGCTGCGTAAATTAACCGACCAGGCGCTGGATCTGCTCGACACATGCGCCATTGAAGAACTCCTGCCGCCGGAACTGTCACAAGGAATGATGACGCTACCGGAAGCGTTGCGCACTTTGCACCGCCCGCCGCCGACGCTACAGCTTAGCGATCTCGAAACCGGGCAGCATCCGGCACAACGCCGGCTGATTCTGGAAGAGTTGCTGGCGCACAACCTCAGCATGTTAGCCTTACGTGCCGGAGCACAGCGTTTTCATGCCCAGCCGCTGAGCGCCAATGACGCGCTGAAAAATAAACTCCTCGCCGCCTTACCGTTCAAACCAACGGGCGCACAGGCACGCGTAGTGGCGGAGATCGAGCGCGATATGGCGCTGGATGTGCCAATGATGCGCCTGGTGCAGGGCGATGTAGGTTCCGGTAAAACGCTGGTCGCCGCCCTCGCCGCGTTGCGTGCGATTGCGCACGGCAAACAGGTGGCATTGATGGCACCAACCGAATTACTCGCCGAGCAGCACGCCAATAACTTCCGTAACTGGTTTGCTCCGCTCGGTATCGAAGTGGGCTGGCTCGCCGGTAAACAGAAAGGTAAAGCACGACTGGCACAGCAGGAAGCCATCGCCAGCGGTCAGGTGCAGATGATTGTCGGTACACACGCCATCTTCCAGGAACAGGTGCAGTTTAACGGCCTGGCGCTGGTGATTATCGACGAACAGCATCGTTTTGGCGTGCATCAGCGTCTGGCGTTATGGGAGAAAGGCCAGCAGCAGGGCTTCCATCCGCATCAGTTGATCATGACCGCGACGCCGATCCCCCGCACGCTGGCAATGACTGCATATGCCGATCTCGATACCTCGGTGATAGATGAGCTGCCGCCAGGCCGCACGCCAGTGACGACAGTGGCAATCCCGGATACCCGCCGCAACGACATTATCGACCGCGTGCGCCACGCCTGTATGACTGAAGGGCGTCAGGCGTACTGGGTGTGCACACTCATTGAAGAATCAGAATTACTGGAAGCACAGGCGGCGGAAGCTACCTGGGAAGAGTTGAAACTGGCGCTACCAGAGTTGAATGTTGGTCTGGTACACGGACGGATGAAACCAGCCGAGAAGCAGGCCGTCATGGCATCATTTAAACAAGGCGAGTTACACCTGCTGGTTGCCACTACCGTTATTGAAGTCGGTGTTGATGTGCCTAACGCCAGTCTGATGATTATCGAAAACCCTGAGCGTCTGGGTCTGGCGCAGTTACACCAGCTTCGCGGGCGTGTAGGTCGTGGTGCGGTGGCTTCTCACTGCGTGCTGCTCTACAAAACGCCGCTCTCCAAAACCGCGCAAATTCGGCTGCAAGTGCTGCGCGACAGCAACGACGGTTTTGTGATTGCACAGAAAGACTTAGAGATTCGCGGACCGGGTGAACTGTTAGGTACGCGTCAGACGGGTAATGCTGAATTTAAAGTGGCGGATTTACTGCGCGATCAGGCGATGATCCCGGAAGTTCAGCGCCTGGCGCGACATATTCACGAACGTTACCCACAACAGGCAAAAGCCCTGATAGAACGCTGGATGCCGGAGACGGAACGTTACTCGAATGCGTAAAAGGCGGCGGTGAGAATACCGCCGCTTCATCGGTTAACCGGCAAAAATCGGCAACATCAAATACAGCTTAATCACCAGCGCATTGACGATATCGATAAAGAACGCACCGACCATCGGCACTACCAGGAACGCCATGTGCGACGGGCCAAAGCGTTCAGTGATCGCCTGCATGTTGGCGATTGCTGTTGGCGTTGCGCCAAGGCCAAAGCCACAGTGACCCGCAGCCAGCACTGCCGCATCGTAGTTTTTGCCCATCATGCGCCAGGTAACGAAGATGGCATACAACGCCATGAAGATGGTCTGTACCACCAGAATCGCCAGCATCGGCAGCGCCAGCGAAGCCAGCTCCCACAGTTTCAGCCCCATCAACGCCATCGCCAGGAACAACGACAGGCTTACGTTACCCAGCACGGATACCGCTCGCTCAAAGACGCGGTAAAAGCCCATCATTGACAGACCGTTGCTCAGAATCACGCCAACAAATAGTACACAGACGAAGGTCGGTAGTTCAAAAGCAGTACCAGCCAAAAGTTGCGCAACAATTTTCCCCACCGTCAGGCAGATAGCAATCAGCGCGATAGTTTCAATCAACACCAGCGAGGTGATCATGCGGCCCACATCCGGCTTTTCGAACGCGGTCGGAACTTCCTGGTCATCCGGAATACCGTTCGGTGTGGTAGAGTGTTTCACCAGATAGCGTGCCACCGGACCGCCAATCAAGCCGCCCAGCACCAAACCGAACGTTGCACAGGCCATCGCCACTTCTGTCGCATTGGTGAAGCCATAACGTTCAATGAACAATTTACTCCACGCAGCGCCCGTACCGTGACCGCCGGAAAGCGTAATAGAACCGGCCAACAGCCCCATCAGCGGATCAAGCCCTAACAGGCTAGCCATACCAATGCCAATGGCATTTTGCATCGCCAACAGACCAACAACCACAATCAAGAAGATGCCAACCACACGCCCACCGGCACGCAAACTGGCAAGGTTGGCGTTCAGGCCAATGGTGGCGAAGAAAGCCAGCATCAACGGATCGCGCAGGGACATATCAAAGTTGACTTCCCAGCCCATGCTTTTTTTCAGTATCAGCAGCGCCAGCGCCACTAATAAACCACCCGCAACAGGTTCCGGTATGGTGTATTTCTTCAAAAAGGAGACGGAATGGACCAACTTGCGCCCGAGCAGCAACGTCAGCGTTGCGGCAACAAGCGTTGCTAAAGTATCGAGATGAAACATAGTTACTCCTTTGTGTCCGCATCACTCTTTCATACTCGTCATACTTCATCGCGCATTTGCAGTAAGGCGAAATATGACGAGTATCGAGTCATGCTTTCCTGGTTCGAATTCTTAGCTGAAACTAGAAAAATGGCATGGATTTTAAGCAGAAAACAACTAAAAGTTATATAAAAAAGTACATTTATCTCATTTAAATATTTAGATGAGGATGTGGCAAACGTTTGCTTTTCTCTTTCGGTCAGCTAAAATGCCCGCTTTGCTACCACGGGATTGTTTTCGATGTCTGTTTCCACCCTCGAGTCAGAAAATGCGCAACCGGTTGCGCAGACTCAAAACAGCGAACTGATTTACCGTCTTGAAGATCGTCCGCCGCTTCCTCAAACCCTGTTTGCCGCCTGTCAGCATTTGCTGGCGATGTTCGTTGCGGTGATCACGCCAGCGCTATTAATCTGCCAGGCGCTGGGTTTACCGGCACAAGACACGCAACACATTATTAGTATGTCGCTGTTTGCCTCCGGTGTGGCATCGATTATTCAAATTAAGGCCTGGGGTCCGGTTGGCTCCGGGTTGTTGTCTATTCAGGGCACCAGCTTCAACTTTGTTGCTCCGCTGATTATGGGCGGCACAGCGCTGAAGACCGGTGGTGCTGATGTTCCTACCATGATGGCGGCTTTGTTCGGCACGTTGATGCTGGCAAGTTGTACCGAGATGGTGATCTCCCGCGTTCTGCATCTGGCACGCCGCATTATTACGCCGCTGGTTTCTGGCGTTGTGGTGATGATTATCGGCCTGTCGCTAATTCAGGTTGGACTGACCTCCATTGGCGGCGGTTACGCAGCCATGAGCGATAACACCTTCGGCGCACCGAAAAATCTGCTGCTGGCAGGCGTGGTCTTAGCCTTAATTATCCTGCTTAACCGTCAACGTAACCCTTACTTACGCGTGGCCTCACTGGTGATTGCGATGGCGGCTGGATATGCGCTGGCGTGGTTTATGGACATGTTGCCAGAAAGCAACGAACCGATGACGCAAGAACTGATTATGGTGCCAACGCCGCTCTATTACGGTCTTGGCATTGAATGGAGTCTGCTGCTGCCGCTGATGCTGGTCTTTATGATCACTTCGCTGGAAACCATTGGCGATATCACGGCGACCTCTGACGTTTCCGAACAGCCGGTTTCCGGTCCGCTGTACATGAAACGCCTGAAAGGCGGCGTGCTGGCAAACGGCCTGAACTCGTTTGTCTCGGCGGTATTTAATACCTTCCCGAACTCCTGCTTCGGGCAGAACAACGGGGTGATCCAGTTAACCGGTGTTGCCAGCCGCTATGTCGGTTTTGTCGTCGCGCTGATGTTGATCGTGCTGGGTCTGTTCCCGGCAGTGAGCGGTTTTGTACAACACATTCCAGAACCGGTTCTGGGCGGCGCAACGCTTGTAATGTTTGGCACCATCGCCGCCTCCGGTGTGCGTATCGTTTCTCGTGAGCCGCTGAACCGCCGGGCGATTCTGATTATCGCGCTGTCGCTGGCGGTCGGTCTGGGCGTGTCTCAGCAGCCGCTGATTTTGCAGTTTGCCCCTGAATGGCTGAAAAACCTGCTCTCCTCCGGGATCGCCGCGGGCGGTATTACTGCCATCGTGCTGAATCTGATTTTCCCACCAGAAAAACAGTAATTCACTGGCGGCGGTAAGATAATTACCGCCGCAGTCTCACCTCTTTCACCATTCCCGCCTTGAGGATTGCGCGTAAATCGTGCATAACTCCCTTATGTGCATTTCACGGGATGGAAGACCATGAAATTTATTGGGAAGCTGCTTCTCTACATTCTCATCGCTCTGTTAGTGGTGATCGCTGGCCTCTATTTTCTTCTGCAAACTCGCTGGGGAGCAGAACATATCAGCGCATGGGTTTCCGAGAATAGCGACTATCATCTGGCCTTCGGGGCGATGGATCACCGTTTTTCCGCGCCATCTCATATCGTGCTGGAGAACGTCACGTTTGGTCGTGATGGCCAGCCCGCGACCCTGGTGGCAAAAAGTGTCGACATTGCGCTAAGCAGTCGGCAACTGACCGAACCACGCCATGTCGATACCATCCTGCTGGAAAACGGGACGCTGAATCTCACCGACCAGACCGCGCCGCTACCGTTCAAAGCCGATCGTCTGCAACTGCGTAATATGGCGTTTAATAGCCCGAATAGCGAATGGAAACTGAGCGCGCAGCGGGTAAATGGCGGCGTGGTTCCGTGGTCACCAGAAGCCGGTAAAGTGCTGGGTACGAAGGCGCAGATTCAGTTTAGTGCCGGATCGCTTTCGCTCAATGATGTTCCTGCCACCAATGTACTGATTGAAGGCAGTATTGATAACGATCGCGTTACGCTGACTAACCTGGGTGCCGACATCGCCCGCGGGACATTAACCGGAAACGCGCAGCGTAACGCCGACGGCAGCTGGCAAGTGGAAAATCTGCGCATGGCGGATATCCGTCTACAAAGCGAAAAATCGCTAACCGACTTCTTTGCGCCATTACGCTCTGTCCCGTCGTTGCAGATTGGTCGCCTGGAAGTGATCGATGCTCGTTTGCAAGGTCCGGACTGGGCGGTGACCGACCTCGATCTCAGCTTGCGCAACATGACCTTCAGTAAAGATGACTGGCAGACACAGGAAGGCAAACTGTCGATGAACGCCAGCGAGTTCATTTATGGTTCGCTGCATTTATTTGACCCGATTATAAACGCGGAATTTTCCCCGCAGGGCGTAGCACTGCGCCAGTTCACCAGCCGCTGGGAAGGGGGCATGGTCAGAACGTCAGGGAACTGGTTGCGTGACGGGAAAATGTTGATCCTCGATGATGCGGCAATTGCCGGACTGGAATATACCTTGCCAAAAAACTGGCAACAGTTGTGGATGGAAACGACACCCGGTTGGTTAAACAGCCTGCAACTGAAGAGATTTAGCGCCAGCCGCAATCTGATCATTGATATCGACCCTGACTTCCCGTGGCAGCTCACCGCGCTCGATGGTTACGGTGCCAACCTGACGCTGGTTACCGATCATAAATGGGGCGTCTGGAGTGGTTCGGCGAATCTGAATGCCGCCGCCGCGACATTCAATCGTGTTGATGTTCGTCGCCCATCGCTGGCGCTGACCGCCAACAGCAGCACGGTGAATATCAGCGAACTGAGTGCATTTACTGAAAAAGGCATTCTGGAAGCCACCGCCAGTGTTTCACAAACGCCACAACGTCAGACCCATATCAGCCTGAATGGACGCGGTGTGCCGGTGAATATTTTGCAACATTGGGGATGGCCTGAATTACCGTTGACTGGCGACGGCAATATTCAGCTTACCGCCAGTGGCGATATTCAGGCCAATGTCCCGCTGAAACCTACGGTTAGCGGGCAATTGCATGCCGTGAATGCCGCAAAGCAGCAAGTGACTCAAACCATAAATGCGGGCGTCGTTTCCAGTGGTGAAGTTACGTCGACGGAGCCGGTGCAGTAAAAATAAGGACGCTAGCGGATATCAGCGCTAGCGTTCCCCGTTATTAGCGCAAAATTCCATACTCACTGCACAATAACCATTTCACCGGTTCATCTTCTTCTATCGCCGGAAAACGTCCTCCCGGCTCAAGAAAATAATTATCGTGTTGGTCATCATTTACCATCGAAATTTCCCAGCCGAGAACAAACGCTTTTTCCGCCCAGAAGCGATGATACAGACGCGGCGGCAGGCAAATGCCCTGCCCCGGCTTTAGCACCAGCGTTTCACCAGGTTTCATGGTACGCCGCTGACCATCAACACTCACGGTAATGACTCGTTGATCATCACAGAGATTGGCTTCGTTGGCCCAGGCCAACTGCATGCATAAGTCTCCACCGCCCCGATTGAGGATATCTTCCATTTTGTGGGTGTGAAAATGCCAGGGAGTCTGCTGATCTTGTTGGATCTGCAACATTTTCTCAGCATACGGTTTTGGATATGCCGCCGACCCCAGCGCGCCGTTGCGCATCGTTAGCAGTGTTAGTCCCGTTTGGTTGAAATCACCACGACCAAAATCGGTGATATCCCAACCGAGCTGTAAGTCGACCACTTCTTGCCAGTTATCCCGTTCCCGCTGCAGCCAGTCATCCACCGTAAAATAGGCGAACTCTGGCAAACAAACGCGGAAGGTCTGCGCAATGGCATGTGCTTTATCAATAACATAATTAATTTGTGAACGTTTCATTGGCTTCTCCGTTGCGCATAGCAAGCCAGGCAGCGCCACGCATTCCGCTACTGTCGCCGTGCTGTGCTTTTACAATGGGAGTGGTGAATTGATCGGTGAAAACCAGTGGAGCAACTTCTGCGTTCAGATCGGTGATAAGCAGTTCCACATTCGAAAGCCCGCCGCCGATCACAATCACGCCAGGGTCAACAACATTAACGATGGTTGCCAGCGTGCGGGCAAGCTGTTGGCGAAAACGTGCCACCTGCTGCATGGCACCAGCATCACCACGTTGTGCCAGGGTGACAATCGCCGCAGGAGTGAGCAAGTTACCAGTCATCTGTTGATAGCGTTCACTAAAACCGCTGCCGGAAACAAACGACTCCACGCAGTTGTGTTTGCCGCAATAGCAACTGACTGATGGACCATCTTCCTGCTCCGTATAGCCTGGCAACGTGATATGACCGCATTCGGCAGCATTTCCCCAGGCCCCTATAAACGGTCGTTGCTTGATGGCAATGCCACCGCCGCAGCCCGTACCAAGCGTAATACCAAATACCACGTCATAATCTTGCCCGGCACCGTCGCAAGCTTCTGATAGCGCGAAACAGTTACCATCATTGGCTATCACCACCGGTTGCCCAAGCAATTGCTGCAAATCAGCCTGTAACGCATGACCGTTAATCACCTGAATATTCGCGTTTTTAATCAGGCCAGTGAGTGGCGAGATACTGCCGGGTAAGGCGATCCCTGTCAGCATCGGTCGTTGAACGTCCCGCCTAATCTGCTCGATAAGCGCCACAACGCATGAGACAAATTGTTGATATGTCGACTTTTGCGTCGGGCAGCGGTAACGGCGAATCTCCCAGCCATGCGCATCCATGACGACGGCGGCGATTTTGGTCCCACCAATATCCAACCCCAGATAGTGCATATCTCGTTCCTTGTTGCGTAAAAGGCGGGTCACCCCGCCCTTCTGGCTTAGTACAGTGATGCTTTACCGAGCGAACCGAACAGTTTCATTTTGTGGCGAATGACTTCCCGCGCCGCGTTAATCGCATCCGGATAGATGACGTTCGGGTCCCACCAGCTCTCTTTAGCGAGAATTTCACGCACTTTCTGGAAATAGGCGTATTTCATATCGCTGGAGATATTGATTTTGCCGACGCCGAGCGTAACTGATTCAGCAATCTCCGCGTCCGGGTTTGCCGAACCACCGTGTAGCACCAGCGGAATATCAATACGTCCGGCAATGTCTCGCAAAATGTCCATTTGCAGCTTCGGCTGCATCCCTTTTGGATAGATGCCATGTGCTGTACCAATCGCCACAGCCAGAGTGTCGGCACCTGTACGAGCAATAAAATCGGCGGCCTGCGCCGGATCTGTGTAGGTCACTTGTGAAACACCACCTTCTACCGACGTTCCTGTTTGTCCGATGGTTCCCAGTTCACCCTCAACCGACACTCCAACCGCGTGAGCGAGGCGAACCACTTCTGCGGTCAGCGCCACGTTTTCTTCATACGGCAGCAGCGAACCGTCGATCATTACTGAGGTAAATCCGCAGCGAATCGCACGCAAAACATGCTCTACAGAGGCACCATGATCGAGGTGCAGTACAAACGGGACCGGACTACGCTGGGTAATTTCGCGAACGTGAGCGAAAAAGGCATCGCCCACAAAATCATGTTCGCTGGGATGGATGGCAATAATCGCCGGAGTATTTGTCGCTTCTGCTTCATCCACGACTGCGCGAAGGAAACAGTTATCCGCCACATTAAATGCGCCAATGGCAAAGCCGTGCTGGCGGGTAGGTTGCAGTAATTCTTTCATCGAAACTAACATGTTAAATCTCCAGTTTCAGCGTGTAGTCCGCCCTGCCGGTGCGTTATTGCACTGGCATAAAGGCCATGACAGAAAATGAATCAGGCTTTGCCGATAGAGCCGCTCGCCTGTAAATACGGTGTAATCGCTTCTTCGAAGGCCAGTTCCATAGCTTTCAGCGCGTCCACCAGTTCAATGGATATATCGTGACAGAGGGTATGCAGGAGCGCGGATTTCCCCCGTTCAAAAATGGCCGCCCCCACGTTGATTTTTGCTACCCCCAGCGTCGTACAGAGCTGGAGCTGATCGAACGGCGTACCGCTACCGCCATGTAATGCCAGAGGCACGCTCGAGCAGTGGAAAATCTCCGCCAGACGCTGAAAATCAATAGCAGGTACAACACCAGGCGCGTACATGCCGTGCGCCGTGCCTACCGAGACGGCCAGTAGATCAATGCCTGTCTGGGCGATAAACGCTTCCACATCAGTGGGTTGAGTCATCAGGTCTGCATTGGCGGCCTGGTCGTAACGCGGCGCATCTGCCAGATGGCCCAGTTCACCTTCCACGCAGAGCTGCACGCTGGCGGCGAGTTCCACCACCGCCCGGGTCTGGCGCACGTTTTCCTCCAGGGGAAAAGCGGAAGCATCAATCATTAATCCGCTGAAACCAGCACGAAACGCCTGACGAATACAGTCCGGATTTTTGCCATGATCAAGCGCCAGAGCGACCGGTACTGAGGCAGATTCCGCGAGCGTTTTAACCACTGCCGCCGCGACGGGTGCAGGAAAATGCGCCAGATGCCCCTGATAGAGATTGAGAATGATCGGAGCGCGATTCTTCTCCGCCACGCGGATAGCTGCGCGAGCACTTTCCAGATTCATACAGTTGATCGCCAGCAAGGCGTAATGTTCATGCCAGGCTTTCATCACCATACTTTTCATATCGGCAAACATAGGGCCTCCGGTTATTCGAGGGTGAAAGTGATCTCTTCATCTTTCAGCTTTTGATCGCTCAGTTCGTCAAACTCTTCGTCGCGTTCCGTTACCGGTTTCTTCCAGAGTGAAAGCATCACGCCACAAATCACCGTGCCTATACCCAGCGCCAGGCAAAACAGCAGAGGATGGGTGAACAGAGGCACAACAAACATGCCGCCATGTGGAACCGGACTCTCCACGCCCCACACCATGATTAAGCCGCCCGCGACCGCCGATGCCACCACACAAGATCCCACTACTCGCAGCAGGTCACGCGCGGCGATCGGAATGACTCCTTCAGTGATCATGCAGATCCCCATCGGAAACGCGGCTTTCAGCGCCTCGCGCTCCGCACGGGTATATTTATGGCGTGTCAGTAAGAACGAAAGTGTGATACCAAACGGTGGGATGATGGAGCCGACAAATTTCACGGCTTCTGGTCCGTAGACGCCACTGACCAGCAAGCCATCGGAAAACAGCGACATGGTTTTATTGACTGGACCACCGAAATCGAAGGTTGCCATCGCGCCAAGTATGGCCCCCATCAGGAAGCGCGATCCGCCCTGCATCGACTCGAGCAAATGAATCAGTGCTTCTTGTAACCAGGCGATGGGTTTACCAATCAGCGTCATCATTAACAGCCCACCGATAATGGTGCTTAATACCGGCAACACCATGATTGGCATGAGTCCTTGCATCGACTGCGGCAGGCGGATATAGCGTTTAAGTAGCAAAATGGTGTAGCCCACCAGGAAACCACCCAACATACCGCCAATAAATCCGGTATGGATTTGCCCACAGAGAAAGCCGACAATCAGACCCGGGGCAAATCCGGGACGATCGGCAATAGAATAGGCAATTGCCGCGCTAATCAGCGGCACAATCAGCCCCATTCCCCAGCCGCCAATCTGATTAAGCATCCACGGGATTGTTCCTGTTTTTTCACCAACATCTGTACCGCCAAGAACTTGCCCCAACGCAATACATATCCCGGCGGCCACAATAAGGGGTATCATCCACGAGATGCCGGTTAATAAATGTTTTTTAATTTCCTGTGAAACCGGAATTTTATTGTCTTTCATATTAAGATCCCTCCAGTATAAGGATCATTTGTTTCCCAGTGATTTTTCGACCTTTTCAAGAAATTGAACGGGCGATTTAATGACGATCTCTGTCTTTACTCGCACAATACGTTTATTGGTGAAGCGTTCTTCTCCTTTTATTTTCACATCTACAGCAAGAATCACGACGTCAGCAGCAGAGATATCTGCCGCCTGTAATTCATTTTCTGTACCAATGGTTCCCTGGGTTTCAACTTTAATGGTATGGCCCAGAGCTTTTGCTCCTTTGATTAACTTTTCACGAGCAATATAGGTATGAGCAATACCCGCCGTACAGGCGGCAACACAGACAATATTCATGACATACTCCCTGTTATTTAGCAGACATCGGATTGTGCATACTGACTAAAGAGATCAATGATTTTTTGCGGACTCGTCTCAACTAACAATTGTTCTATGATGTCATCATCCGCCAGCGCGCCCGCGACCTGGGAAAGTAAACGGATATGGGTGGTATTTTGATCTTCAAGACGTACCGCAAATAAAATAATACAGCGCACGCTACTGCCATCCAGCGTTTCCCAGGGAATATCCTGGCGGGTACGGCCAATTGCCAGCGTAGTATTAATTACCGCAGAAGATTTACCATGCGGGATCGCAATATGATTTTCAAAACCAGTCGAGCCTTCCGCTTCGCGCTGCCAGACATCTTTAATAAAGGTTTCCCGACAATCGATCGCACCATCTTTTTTGAGAAGATTAGTTAATTCTTCAATCGCCTCCGCTTTATTCGTCGCTTGCATATCTAAAATAACGCGATTCGTATTCAGGATTTTTGTTATGTCCATTCGTCATACCTCATAAAATTCTGACATTAAATTTCAACGACCCGAGACGTCGCATGATGTAATTTTTCCGTAATCACCATTTCAGTGACCCGCTTAATATCGGCATCATTAAAAAAAGCGGTAACATAAGCGACCGGCATAGTGACTGTAGGCAAATTAATTGTCGAAATAATCAGTTCGATATTGTCAGGCAAAACCTGTGATAAATTCGCTGCTGAAATAACATCAACAATCGTCCATTCAGGAAATGCTCGCAGAATACGGCTTTTCAGTAGATGCGAAGTTCCGATTCCGGTTGAACAGACCAGTAATACACGTTTACGGGCAATTTGCCGCTCCATCGCAGCCTGAAAATGAACGGTCAGGTAACCCACTTCATCCTCGCTCACTGCATTCTCACCCCAGGTTTTAAATACCTGATTCACCACATATTGCGTCAACCGCCAGACATCCGCTAATTCTGCTTAAATATCTTCCAGCAATGGATTACGGATATGAATGCGATAATTTAGTCGGTTAATCAGCGGCTTAATATGAACCAACAAGCCATCATATAATGCGCTGTCTTCACTAAAATCGCAGTCCACGATGTCACTGAATACCGTAATTAAACGCCAGGTAATCAGACGCGCTTCATTGCTGGCCTGCATATGTGAAATAATGCTCACATCTTTTTGTCCATCAATCGCCACACCTGATGAAATGATATATTGATAAATAAACCAGACTTCATCATCGGGCAATGTATGTGCAATTCGTTGTTCTATCTTATGAATCATCTGACTGGCAACATTAAAGATATTTTCATCATATTGCCTGGTTTGATCTTCTTCTCTGGATAACGCATTCCCGTGCGTGTTGCGATACATCATAATAAGGATGTGAGTAAAAATGTTAACGTAATAAGGCTCTCCCAAAGACCAACTTAATTCATTTTCCATATCCAGTAACAATGACTGGACAAATAACACCTCTTCTTCTCCAAAATAATGGACTAATGCTTTATAACTTCCGGGATCCAGACGTGAATACACGACACCTTGCGGCTCATTATGGTTAATAATGCCGTTAATCAGTAATGCCATTGCCTGTCGGACTTGCCCTTCACTACCTTCAATATGCGTACCACTTGGGCTGCGGATCAATGATAACCCCAACGGCGCAAGCCAGGACTCAATTACTCTCAGGTCATTAACAATAGAGGCTCCGCTGATAAAGTAGCGTTCTGACAATTTACTGATCGACGTTTCATTCGGTGTTTCACTTAATAACTGCGACGCTATTTTAACGCGCCTGGCATTATTCATTACACCATCAATCTCTTCACATTCTGCTCCCAACAAATGATCAAGATGCAGCAAATCAGCAATATTCTCCGCGCTTAACATCACACCCGCGCCAGCACGCTTCTCAACATTTATTCTCCATTGCCCCAGCCATTGCTCAAGTAAACGTAAATCACGTTGAATGGTTTTTTCCGAAACATTTAAATAGCCGGCAATCGTAACAATAGTCGTATATTCCCTTCGAGGTAAAAGGAATCGTAATAATCTGTTTTGTCGCGAGGTAATCATTTGCATTTTTTACCCTTATCACAGATTAAGAAGCCCTATGAGGAAGAGCTTCAGTTGCCATCTCTGAGGGTAAATATAAAGCAGAATAATTTCACAACAATACTAAAATATGTCCGTAATCCGGACAGTGATAAAACAAAGCAAGGCGGTTAAGGGATATTTTTCAGCACAGATCACATTTTCGTGATGAATAATCGTGATCATGCTCGCAAATACGATGGAAGAAATATTTATTACCAGATGTGAGATTATTTACCGGATACGACACAAAACCATTCGTATCCGGCATTCTTCAATAGATTACAACGTAATTGTCAGCGCATTCCCTTGAGGCGTCACCACCAGCCCCTGCTCACTTTCAGCCTGCGAACCGCCTTGCAGACCATTTACTTTCACAACATTGCGCAAGCACAGCGTCCAGTTCTTCGCCACGCCCGCACCAGTCACAGTAATTGTGTTGCTAGTACGCGCCGCTTTCAGGGTGAAAAGAACGGAACCATCGGCAGCGGGCACTTCACAGATGGCTTCATGCCCGTCTTGCAGATTAAAGAGCTGGAATGCCGTGCCTTCGTGCCACGCGTAATCGGGACGTTGCTCGTTGTTGCCCAGCGCCAGTAGGGTGTTATCACGCACATAAACGGGCAGACTCAGGAAGCCGTGCTGCTGTTTATGCCAGCGACTACCGTCGAGTTCATCGTTGTGCCACAGGTGTGTCCAGCGACCTTCCGGCAGGTAGAACTGCACATCGCCCGCTTCAGTGAACACCGGAGCAACCATCACGTTATCGCCTAACATGTATTGACGGTCAAGGTAATCACAAGCCGGATCGTCCGGGAACTCCATCATCATGGCCCGCATCATCGGGGTACCCCGGGCGTTTGCACGTGCAGCTTCACGATACAGATACGGCATCATGCGGCATTTCAGTTGCGTGAAGAAGCGCACCACATCACAGGACTCATCATCATAGGCCCACGGCACACGATAAGATTTGCTGCCGTGTAAACGGCTATGGCTGGAGAGCAAACCAAACGCGCACCAGCGTTTGTAAACGTGCGCCGGAGCGGTATTCTCAAAGCCGCCGATATCGTGGCTCCAGAAGCCAAAACCAGAAAGGCCAATAGACAAACCACCGCGCAGGCTTTCCGCCATTGATTCGTAGTTAGCGTAACAGTCGCCACCCCAATGTACCGGGAATTTCTGCGCACCGACGGAGGCCGAGCGGGCAAACAAGACGGCTTCTTCCTCGCCAACGGTTTCCTTGAGCACGTTCCACACCAGTTCGTTGTAGATGTACGCATAATGGTTATGCATTTTCTGCGGATCGGAACCATCAAACCATTGAACATCGGTTGGAATACGTTCGCCAAAGTCGGTCTTAAAGCAATCAACGCCCATCGCGACCAGACCTTTCAGTTTGTCGGCGTACCATTTGCAGGCATCCGGATTGGTAAAGTCATAAATCGCCAGACCTGGCTGCCATTTATCCCACTGCCACAGCGAACCGTCCGGGCGTTTGAGTAAATAACCTTTCTCTTGTAACTCTTTAAAGACAGGGGATTTTTGCCCGATATAGGGGTTAATCCAGACGCAGATTTTTAGCCCTTTCGCTTTCAGGCGGCGGATCATCCCTTCCGGGTCCGGGAAAGTCAGCGGGTCCCACTCAAAATCGCACCACTGGAAGGCTTTCATCCAGAAACAGTCAAAGTGGAAAACATGCAGCGGCAGATTGCGTTCCGCCATACCATCGATAAAGCTGTTTACCGTCGCTTCGTCGTAGTTGGTGGTAAATGAAGTGGTTAGCCACAGGCCGAAGGACCACGCGGGCGGCAGCGCCGGACGACCAGTAAAACGGGTATAACTATCAAGTACCGCTTTCGGCGTCGGGCCGTCGATAACAAAGTATTCGAGATATTCACTCTCAACGCTGAACTGCACTTTGGAGACTTTCTCCGATCCCACTTCAAAAGAGACGCATTGAGGATGATTGACCAGTACCCCATAACCACGGTTAGTCATATAGAACGGAATATTTTTATACGCCTGTTCAGTACTTGTGCCGCCGTCCCGGTTCCAGGTCTCTACCGTCTGGCCATTGCGCACCAGGGCAGTAAAGCGCTCTCCCAGACCGTAAACTGTTTCGCCAACGCCAAGATCCAGCCGCTCAAACATATAATTTCGTTGATTATTCGTGTCCTGCACGTAGCCGTTATTTTTCACCTGACTACCGGTAATACGTTCGCCGTTGCGCAGAAAATCCAGTGACCAGAACTCACCTTTGCTGACACGCGCGCTTAAGTTGCCACTTTTAAACTCAGCGTAACGTTCTGTGTTTTCGATTGTGACCTTCACGTCCTGCAAAATATTGAGCGGATAATGAGGACCGTTATTCAGCGCCCCCTGAAAATGCTCAATCCGTACACCGACAATACCTTCCTGTGGGGAGAAAAAGCGCAGCGTAAATAAAGGCGTATCAAGCTGCCAGGTACGTTCACGCACATCACGAGGGGCAGCATAGACCACCATTTCATTACCCTGCTGTTCAACCTCGAACACCTGAAGCGGGTGAATCAAATTGAGGCCAGGTTGAATCAACCAGTTTCCGTCGCTAATTTTCATTGCCGTTCCTTAGTTCTGCACTTCTTGAGAGGTGAATTGTTGCTGGCAACGGCGTTTGCCCTGGGCCAGCTGTTCCATAACGGTTTTCAGATTGTGCGTCGTGAGTGAGTAGTAGCGTTTAGCGATAATCGCGCTCAGCAAATAACAGATCGCCGGAACAATCGTGAATAGCGCAATAATGATGCTAATCGTGACGCTGTTCTGCGCTTTTTCTGCCGCATCATATCCGCCATAAGCCAGCATCCAGCCGATAAGAGCGCCGCCGAAGGCCAACCCCAGTTTGAGCACAAACAGCGTGCCAGCAAAACTGATCCCGGTCAGGCGTTTACCATTGCACCACTCGCCGTAATCGACGGTATCGGACATCATTACCCACTGGATAGGTGTCACCAGTTGATGCAGCACACCAATCACGAAGATGAAGACAAACATGGTGATGCTGGCCTGCATAGGAACAAAGAACATCGCCAGGCTAATCACTGCCAGCAGGGCGTTCGTCCACCAGAAGATAGTGACTTTACATTTCCAGTCGGTCAGCGGTTTCGCCAGTGCGGAACCAATCAGGTTACCCACGCAATAAGTGGTAAGAAAAGCGACAAACACTTCCGGCGTACCCAAAATCCATGTGACGTAATACATCATCGCCCCACCGCGTACGCATACCGCCAGAATATTGAAAATGGTTAGTAAACCGACAATACGCCACTGGTCGTTTTGCCAGATATCACGTAAATCTTCCCGCATAGACGTCGTTGTAGGTGGTGCTTCAACGCGTTCTTTAGTGGTGAAGAAACAAAATGCCAGCATCATAAATGCCACCACGGAAAGGACCGCGATTCCGCCCTGGAAACCGAGTGGTTTATTATCACCACCAATTAAATTAACCAGTGGCATCATCAGAACAGTAGAGAGCATGCCTCCCGCGGTCGCCAGCACAAAACGCCAGGATTGCAGCGAGATACGCTGAGTCGGGTCATTGGTGATTACCCCTCCCAATGCGCAGTAAGGGATATTAACGATGGTATAAAGTAAGGTAAGTAGGGTGTAAGTAATTGCTGCATAAATCATTTTTCCGTTCATACTGAGATCTGGCGTGCTATAGGCCAGTACACAGACGATCCCAAATGGCAGTGCGCCAAACAGTACCCACGGACGAAATTTACCCCAGCGAGAGCGCGTTCGATCGGCCAACAACCCCATGCAAGGATCGGAAATCGCATCCAGTGCACGAGCGACCAAAAACATGGTTCCGACAAATCCGGCAGGAATGCCAAAAATATCGGTATAAAAGAACATCATATATAACATTACGTTATCGAAAATAATGTGGCTGGCGGCGTCTCCCATGCCATAACCAATTTTCTCTTTAACGGACAACACTTCACTCTTCATCTGCTTTTCCTTGATGCTATAGGGGTGCTGAGACCGATAACGCATTTTGTAAACCATCCCTGTGAGAGCGAATATTCCGATATCTGGTTATTAATTTATGATTCTTGTTTTATGTGATCGTGGTAGCGTAAATTACGCTCATATATCATTGTAAAGTATGGGTTTTATATGAATTATAATGCTTTCGTGATAATACGCTGCGTGTATTAGGCGGAAAAAACTGATCTGGGGGATGTAGAAACTCAAGGAAGTAGCTATAATGCGCCCCGCCTCCATGTAGCAATCGAGGCGCGGAAGATCGTCGTCTCCGGTGAGGCGGCTGGACTTCAAATCCAGTTGGGGCCGCCAGCGGTCCCGGGCAGGTTCGACTCCTGTGATCTTCCGCCAATTAACATCTTCTGAACTCTCCCGATGTCAACCCCCCCCTTCTAATCCCTTGTATATCAGGATTCCTTTGTATCCAGAAGTCAACCGACTTCACCCCGTATCAAGTTGCTTTTGGGGGTACTTTAGGGGGTATTATTTCCTATTGAAATATCAGCACCCCCATAATTGGTAAAATATGATATATAACAACGGCTTTCAACAACATCTTTGTTATACAAGGGGTGCATTGGGGGTATCAGGTTAATTACTGGCAGAAGTCCCCCTCAGGAACATGAATTCATTAAAAGCCGGAGGATGTCATGGCATTAACCGATATTAAAGTGAAAACCGCAAAACCAAAAGAAAAGCCCTATAAACTTGCTGATGGCGGCGGTATGTATCTACTGATTAACACTAATGGTTCTAAATACTGGCGTATGAAGTACCGCTTTGCTGGTAAAGAAAAGATGCTTTCTATTGGCGTATACCCCGATGTAACGCTAGCCGACGCTCGTGAAAAACGTAGCGAAGCCAGAAAAATCCTCGCTGCTGGAGGCGATCCAGGGGTGGTAAAAAAAGAAGAAAAAATCGCGCAACAAATGAGTTTGAAAAATACGTTCGAGGCCATTGCTCGCGAATGGCATCAGTCAAAAGCCGATCGGTGGTCATTACGCTATCGTGATGAAATCATTGATACCTTTGAAAAAGACATTTTTCCCTACATTGGCAAACGCCCTATCGCCGAAATCAAACCAATGGAGTTACTGGAAGCACTACGTAAAATGGAAAAACGTGGAGCTCTGGAGAAAATGCGCAAAGTCCGCCAGCGCTGTGGTGAAGTGTTCCGCTATGCAATTGTTACTGGCCGGGCAGACTACAACCCTGCTCCCGATCTTGCCTGTGCTTTAGCTACACCGAAAAAAGTACATTTACCCTTTCTTACTGCTAATGAACTTCCCCACTTCCTCAACGATCTGGCGGGTTATACCGGAAGTATCATCACTAAGACAGCTACTCAGATCATTATGTTAACTGGTGTACGAACACAAGAATTACGTTTCGCACGCTGGGAGGATATCGATTTTGAGACAAAATTATGGGAGATTCCGGCAGAAGTAATGAAGATGAAGCGACCTCATATTGTGCCGCTCTCTGAGCAGGTCATTGCCCTATTTAAGCAACTTGAACCCATCACAAAACATCATCCTCTGGTCTTTATCGGTAGGAACGATCCTCGCAAGCCAATTAGTAAGGAAAGCATTAACCAAGTCATTGAATTACTGGGATATAAGGGAAGACTCACAGGGCACGGTTTCAGACACACCATGAGTACCATTCTGCACGAACAGGGCTTTAATTCTGCCTGGATTGAAATGCAGTTAGCTCATGTGGATAAAAACGCCATCAGGGGTACCTATAATCATGCCCAGTATCTCGATGGTCGCCGTGAAATGATGCAGTGGTACGCAGATTATATTGATTCGCTTTCTAAGCAAGAGAGTCAGGGTTAAGAGCACTTGTCCTGATATTTTCTCTCAATCCACAAATTCTCCTCCGGCCTCCAGGTCCGGAGGAATTTTGTTTTTATGCTTTATTTTTAGATATTTTTTGTTTTTTGACAAAATATTTAATATTGCATCTGTAAACAATCTCAAAACATCACACCGTTATGGACCGCTAACAATTTTGATACCTGGAGTTTCAATCATCATCCTGTCGTTATTTCAGCGCCATCACAAAAAAAAATCGATTAATATGCTGTTTCAGCTGACAACTCACAATACACCGGAATGCAGATAAAGATAAATTTTCATTCTCATGTAAAATCACTGTCGATGATATTGTAAACAACATTCATCCCGGACAAAAACAGGACTTGATACACAACATCACGACTTTTATGCTTTTCAGATTATGTCCCCATCCGTTTTACAGGCTCAGAAAATGAACGACAGATTACGCTTTGAAGTGAACGATAACCAGGGGCGTTTCGTATTTCCGGATACCTGGTTTGGCCCATTACTGGGGGAGTTTGAAGAAGTGCTTGATGCATACGACACTGATGAAATCAGCGAGACGAGTTACATCAACAAACTCAGACACCTTGCTCAACGGGAGCCTGACTTTATTGATATACACGCTCATCTGGCATATGCATTTCTGGAGCAGAATGCCCCGCGTAAGGCTCTGAACGCCGCGCTTAAAGGACTGGCGGCCGGTAATCGTCTCATCCCGGAAAGTTTCAGTGGTGAAATCATCTGGATGCATCCCGAAAACCGGCCTTATCTGCGCGCGCTTTATGCAGCAATTCTCGCAAATGTGCACTTACAGCGTCATCAGGATGCGGTTATGCTTACTGATAAAATACTGGCATACAATCCTGAAGATAATCAGGGTGCCCGCTGGTTGTTGGGTTCAGAACTGTTACGAACAGGTGATCATGAGCGAGCCTTCAGTGTACTGAAAAAACATGCTGATGAATTTTCACCTTACTGGTATGAACTTGGTCTTCTGCATTTTCTTAATGGGGAACAGGTAAAAGCTGCAACTGCATTTCGTCGCGGATTTGCGGCAAATACTTACATCGCGGAAATGCTGTGCGGAAATCTGCATCCATTTCCTCTTGCTGTATGGCATAACTATTCTGCCGGGCCGGATACTGCCGAAGATTATTATGCAACATACTCACCATTATGGGGACAATATCCGGAAGCATTGCTGTTTGTAAACTGGCTCTATAACCATTCCTCTGTGCTGCATGAACGGGCAGAAATCATTAAATGCGCCGAAATGCTGATGCAGGAAGATGATTTCGAAATATGCGAAAGTATTTTAAGACAGCAGGAGAAGTTGCGTGAAAGAATTGATGAGACGCTTTCTGAGAAAATTGTACAGAAATGCAGAAATATGAATGGTGAATATGTCTGGCCCTGGATATTGCCGTTTTCAGCAGCAGGCAGGAAACATTCTGGCATACAGTATCAGTAGATATCGCATTAGTGTATCCTGCACACAAGTAATAATTTATCCACCAATAATAACACTGTTAATGTCCCCTTTCCCTGGTTGTCAGCCAGGGGTTATCTTCTGAATATTTCTTTTGAAAAGGACAACACAGTAAATTATTTTTATGAATTATCCCATGGACTCATTAACACCCTTTCATAATGCTTTATTGTCAAACACGTTATGGCTGACATCAAAAAAAACCGGATTTCCTCTGCCAGCGGGTAATCACCTCCCCGGTGTTTTCGGTTGGTCTGGTTACTCCTGTCTGGTTATTAGCAAGATAATTGCTATAAACAGTGGAAAACTCATCGTACATAACCTGGTGATGAACATTACTCTTATTTTCCCTTGCCCGGAAGAATCAGAGGTTGTGACTCAAGACTGTCTGTCGGTACATTCTTGTCTCCGTTAAAAACCATAATGAGTTCATTATCTTCGTCTGTCAGCGGATTGAATGGCGGTATATTTTCAGTACGAATGCCGGTCAGCCACTGAAAAATACCTGCGAAATGACGGGCACTGATTTTTCTGCTGACGGACTGATGAGACGTGATGTCACTGGCGGTAATAATCAGGGGAACGCTGTAGCCTCCCTGCACATGACCATCATGATGAACAGGATTAGCACTGTCGCTGACCGACAGCCCATGGTCAGAAAAGTAAAGCATGACGAAATGACGGGAATGCCGGCGAAGGATACCATCAAGCTGACCGAGAAAGTTATCCAGTTTACTGATGCTGGCGAGGTAACAGGCAATCTTTCGGGGATACTGCTCCAGGTAATAATTCGGCCAGGAGTTAAGTCGGTCACACGGATTCGGATGAGAGCCAATCATGTGCAGGAAAATCACCTTCGGAGAGGATTTATCCGCCAGCGCACGTTCTGTTTCCTGTAACAACAACATGTCATCCGTTTTACGGGAAGCGAAGCTGCCTTTCTTGAGGAAAACGGTATGCTCCGCATCAGAAGCAATAACAGAGATGCGTGTGTCATGCTCTCCCAGTTTTCCCTGATTGGATATCCACCATGTGCTGTATCCTGCTTTTGCTGCCAGCGCCACCACGTTGTTGCCGGAATCAGGGTTCTGCTCATAGTCATAAATCAGTGTCCGGCTCAGGGAAGGTACGGTACTGGCTGCTGCCGATGTATAGCCGTCAATAAATAAACCGGGAGCTGTATTCAGCCACGGCGTGGTTGGCACGGGATAGCCATATACCGACATATAATCCCTGCGCACACTCTCACCAGTGACAATCACAATCGTGTCATATAACGGTGTTCCCGGCAGGATTTTCCAGTTGTCAGCCCCGTGCTGACTCAGTTGTTCATAACGCTGCATTTCACGCAATGTGTCAGTTGTCCCCACAACAGTTCCTTTAACCATCCGCAACGGCCAGCTGTTTACTGAGCATAATACGAACAGCAGCAGTGCCAGCCAGTTACGGTGACCACGGTGATGTGTCCGCCAGAAAATCACCATGAATACCAGAATCGCGGCACTGACCAGAAAATGATAAACAGGAATCATCCCGGTAAACTCCGCTGCCTCATCAGTTGTGGTCTGCAACAACGCGACAATAAAACTGTTGTTGATTTTACCGTACGTCATACCGGCAGGCGCATACAGTGCACAACAGAACAGAAATAACAGCGCTGTAATGGATGTGAGGGTATTTCTGTGTGCAAGGAGAAGAAGGAGAAACAGAAGCAGCACATTTCCTGTGGCATTCTTCTCAGTGTATCCGCATGCAATTGTGGTTATTACAGAAACAATAAAAAAGAATAAAAACAATAAAATCTGGGGTGTGTTGCCCGGACAAAACAGTTTTCTGATATTCATCGGAATATATCGGTAATATTATTATAAAGAGAATAACATAATAAAAACCAGAAATCTCCTGTGAAACAAATGACCCTGCGATATATTACTGCAGGGTATTTCTGTTTAGTTGCAGAAGATATATAAATATCTTAATTACTGAATATGTGTAATTATCGCTCAGGAGCAGTGTCGTCAGAAGTTATAAGTCACACCAAACATGATGTCGTGACTTTTAACGTCAACTTCTGATTTATATTTATCCTCTTCTGCATCCTTGTAAGACAGGGAGGATTTACCAGCATCCAGATAGCGATAGCTGAGGTCAAGAGCGATATCCGGGGTTACGTCATAGCGAACACCGGCCCCAATGCTCCATGCGAAATTGTTATCATATCCCGAGTAATGTAACTCAGAAATATCACTTATCTCGCCAGATTCATTCCAGGAGGTATCAGTATATGTCGCCTTATGATGTACTCGTGCATAACCTAGGCCAACAGATACCCATGGAGTGAATGCACTGCTGTTTCTGAAATCATAATACGTGTTCACCATCAGGGTATTCACACTGAGCCTGTTCTGTGTGTCTTCCCGACCACCATTCCCCATCGGAGAATGCCATGTATCCAGTGTATAATGGGAGTCCGCAGCTCCGCGGCCATAGAATTCCACTTCCGTGCGCACAGGAACATTGTAATGTTGATAAAAATCATAGCCCACCGCAAGGCCTGCACCAAATACAGTATCGTTCTTATCGCCGCCCTTATACTTATAAACATCCTCCCCCAAGTCCTGACGGAAGCGCTGGTCAGTCTGAGCCACAACTGAAGCACCGGCTTTACCAGTCACATAAAAGCCAGTTTTGTTCTCATCAGCCAGAGCCTGGGCTGAAAATACGCCCGCCATAGCAAGCGCTGAAACAGCAATAACCTTTTTCATTTCAATCATCTCCGTTGGTTCTTACCCACACGATAAAGAAGGTTGCTTATTTTAAAACCATGCAAAAGACAGGGTAAAAAGAGAAAATTCGATCGAATCGATCGACAAAATCGATCATGCATGATGAAGATTTCTTATCGAAGACATGAAAATGGTAAGGAATGGTTTAAGAGGTAATTGCAACGGCATGGAAGTATTGAGACCAGAACAGCACGAGATAAAGCGGCTGAACGTCAGATGAGCCATCAGGAGCGTAATGGTGTACGTGCTGCGTATATCCATAAAGCCGAACATCTGGAAGAACGTCGACTTATGCTACAGTGGTGGGCCGATTTTCTGGATGTAAACAGAGAAAGGTTTATCAGTCCATTTGAATATGCAAAGATTAATAATCCATTAAAACAGTAATCATCCCGGGCAAATGCCCGGGAATTATTCTAGGATTATTTTCTTTGTTAAAAAAGACAAACGGTATTAACTGATGTATTTACTATTTACCGCTCCCTGCAGGGGGGATTATCAGAATCCGCGGTTATTCATTATTTATATACATTCAATAAAAAAGTAACCTCATAAAAAATCCTGTACTCACAGGGTGATGCGGGATAACTGACGTAAGGAGTGCTGCAGGGATTTGATGGTCCCTTGTGCTGATATGAATACGGATATTTTATACAGAATACTTTTCAGTACAAGCGACTGTATTACAGTCTGCCATATATGATTACCTGTGATCAGGAAGAATAAGTGGCTGAGGTTTCAAACTGTCTGCCGGTATATTCCTCTCTCCCTTAAAAACCATAACAGGTTAATTATCTTCGTCTGTCAGCGGATTGAATGGCGGTATATTTTCAGTACAAATACCGTTCATCCACTGAAAAATACCTGCGAAATGACGGGCACTGATTTTTCTACTGACGGGCTGATGAGACGTTATGTCACTGGCGGTAATAATCAGTGGCACACTGTAGCCTCCCTGCACATGACCATAATGATGAACAGGATTGGCACTGTCGCTGACCGACAGCCCAAGGCCAGAAAAGTAAAGCATGGCGAAATGATGTGAGTACCGGCGAAGGATACCATCAAGCTGGCCAAGAAAGTTATCCAGTTTACTGATGCTGGCGAGGTAACAGGCAATTTTTCGGGGATACTGCTCCAGGTAATTATTCGGCCAGGAGTTAAGGCTGTCACACGGATTTGGATGAGAACCCATCATGTGCAGGAAAATTATCTTCGGAGAGGATGTATCCGCCAGCGCACGTTCTGTTTCCTGTAACAACAGTTTGTCATCTGTTTTACGGGAAGCGAAGCTGCCTTTCTTGAGGAAAGTGGCATGCTCCGCATCAGAAGCAATAACAGAGATGCGTGTGTCATGCTCCCCCAGTTTTCCTTGATTGGATATCCACCATGTGCTGTATCCTGCTTTTGCTGCCAGCGCCACCACATTGTTGCCGGAATCAGGGTTCTGCTCATAGTCATAAATCAGTGTCCGGCTCAGGGAAGGTACGGTACTGGCTGCTGCCGATGTATAGCCGTCAATAAATAAACCGGGAGCTGTATTCAGCCACGGCGTGGTTGGCACGGGATAGCCATATACCGACATATAATCCCTGCGCACACTCTCACCAGTGACAATCACAATCGTGTCATATAACGGTGTTCCCGGCAGGATTTTCCAGTTGTCAGCCCCGTGCTGACTCAGTTGTTCATAACGCTGCATTTCACGTAATGTGTCAGTTGTCCCCACAACTGTTCCTTTAACCATCCGCAATGGCCAACGGTTTACAGAGCATAATACGAATAGCCGTAGAGCCAGCCAGTTACGGTGGTCGCGATGGTGTGTCCGCCAGAAAATCACCACGAATACCAGAATCGCGGCACTGACCAGAAAATGATAAACAGGAAACACGGGGCGGTTCACTTTGCTTTCTCCTGTAGTGTTTTCTGTAGGTTCTGAACCGGTTCGAGCGGGGTTGTGAGGCTGATGGCAATCCCCGGGCTCTTCCTGCATGTTACACTGGTACTGCAAGAGGGGGCCTTCGCTCCTTTGACATTACTCAGTATTTTCACTACTACACCCCATCTGCCATCCATAACAACCGATTCACCCCCTCGCGAGGCGTTGTTGCCCGTCACCCGGACAGACATCGTTATGGACTTCTCTTGTTGCACGATCGATCAATTGTTATGCATGCTGACACCACAACCCCGGTGGGTATGACCGATGCCTTTCTCACTCTCTTCCCGGTCATCGTCGGCCTTCCCCGTTATTGTGGCGTGTCAGCACCCTCGACGGCATTTCGATGGCTGCTCAGTGTTCACTCACATTACGGCCCGCATAACCCGTTGACTTCCTGAAGAAGTCGTTTCAGGGAGAGATTCAGCCCTTTTGTTACCTCCTGGACCGCTTCTTGTCCTTCCAGTCGGAGCGAGAGTTAGCCGGGGCGGACTTTCACCGACGGAAAGATCGTGCATTTCAAGGCACACACAACAATATCTGCGAGCGTGCTATCCGTCTGGTCGTTATGGGACGAAAGGCCTGGTTGTTCGCTGGTTCACTGATGGCCGGGAACCGCGCGGCACAGATAATGAGCCTTCTGGGAACCGCAGTCTGGAGCCACATGCTTGGCTGACGGACGTCCTGACGCGTCTGCCGGAGTGGCCGGAGGAGAGGTTGGCTGAGTTACTGCCTCTTGAGGGCTTTACCTTCTTCGGGTAAGTGATACCTGCCGTCAGGTGTTTGTGCACCGGGCCATAACCTGCAGTTGGGAATTGAACGCCTGACAACAGGAAATGAGCTAGAGCAGTAAACACGCGGGCTGACAATGGGTCAGAATATGAGTCAGCCCGGCGTTATTCCTGGGGTCAGTACTTCAGGTCCAGCCTCCGGTACCAGACTAGCTAGCCCCTACGCAACCAAATAAATCAACCATCGTCAGAGTGCAATCGTTCATATACACTGTCGGTGATGCGCTGAAAAATGCGTTAATGTTGAGTTCCTCGAACCCTTACCAATTAAGGGACATAGCCAGATACGCAACTGGCTGATGCAAGCAGTCTAATGTCTTTAGATCCGCTGGCCTGCGGGCATGACAATGTCAAACAGTCAAAGATTGTGGCGTTGACGGTCAGTCTTGGGGACAAAAAAGCTCAGTATTCTCGTTGGCAACCAGATAATTTAACAGTTGATGCTGAAACGAAATAGGCATCTTGGTTCTGGTGTTTGTAACAAACTATCAGCTACAAAAATATGCTCAATTTGTGACATCAGTAACAAAACGCGTTTTGTTATGTGGATTGCTTGTTTTTTGATCTGGTATAACAGGTATAAAGGTATACAGAAAAGCAAGGAAATACTGCAAAGGAAAACAGCTATAACGTAAGCTAAAGTAATAACCTCTCAGTCTTTCCTCATTTGACTAAGGGAGTTTTATTCAACCTGAACGGACTACGAAAATGAGCACAATGAATAAGTCAATTTTTGAAGCAGGGTTGAACTGTGCCAGTGGTGGAATATCTGGCGAACATTGTTTTTTGTTGGTGACCCAAAACTGTAGGTGGGTATCAGTTTTATCTTTCATAGAGTGAAATATGTTAAGAAGAAATGGAGGAAAAGATTGTACTGATTAGGTATTGATAACCATCAATAGTACTGGCGTATTTGAAGACAATATAATTATTTCTGGATATTGTTGAGGCTCCCTAATATTTACTTTAAGGGCTATATTAGAATAACACAGGAAACAAATATGGCAACAGCATGGTATAAACAAGTTAATCCACCACAACGGAAAGCTCTTTTTTCCGCATGGCTTGGATATGTATTTGATGGCTTTGATTTTATGATGATATTTTACATTCTTCATATTATAAAAGCAGATCTTGGCATTACGGATATTCAGGCTACTTTAATAGGGACAGTGGCCTTCATAGCCAGACCTATTGGAGGTGGTTTTTTTGGTGCCATGGCTGATAAATATGGTCGTAAGCCAATGATGATGTGGGCAATTATCATTTACTCAGTCGGAACAGGCCTTAGCGGTATTGCTACAAACTTATATATGCTCGCAGTTTGCCGTTTTATTGTTGGCTTAGGGATGTCTGGTGAATATGCATGTGCTTCAACTTATGCGGTAGAAAGTTGGCCTAAAAATCTTCAATCTAAAGCTAGTGCTTTTTTGGTAAGTGGTTTTTCTGTTGGAAATATTATTGCGGCACAAATAATCCCTCAGTTTGCTGAAGTATATGGATGGAGAAACTCTTTTTTTATAGGCCTGTTACCAGTTTTACTAGTTCTTTGGATCAGAAAAAGTGCTCCAGAAAGTCAGGAGTGGATTGAAGATAAATATAAGGATAAATCAACTTTTTTGTCTGTCTTCAGAAAACCACATCTTTCAATCTCTATGATCGTTTTCCTCGTCTGTTTTTGTCTATTTGGTGCAAACTGGCCGATAAACGGACTACTTCCTTCCTACCTGGCAGATAATGGAGTTAATACAGTGGTTATTTCAACTCTGATGACAATAGCAGGTTTAGGAACACTGACAGGTACAATATTTTTTGGTTTTGTTGGTGATAAGATTGGTGTAAAAAAAGCCTTTGTAGTCGGTCTAATAACTTCATTTGTTTTCCTTTGTCCTCTTTTTTTTATTTCTGTGAAAAACTCTTCTCTTATAGGATTATGTCTCTTTGGATTAATGTTTACAAATTTAGGTATTGCAGGGTTGGTTCCAAAATTTATATATGATTACTTTCCAACAAAATTAAGAGGATTAGGGACCGGTCTTATTTATAACTTAGGGGCAACTGGAGGAATGGCCGCACCTGTATTAGCTACATACATTTCAGGATATTATGGCTTAGGTGTTTCATTATTCATTGTTACGGTTGCATTCTCTGCCTTATTAATTTTGTTAGTTGGTTTTGATATTCCAGGTAAAATTTATAAACTATCCGTGGCTAAATAATTGGAGGCTTTATGATTAATTATGGCGTTGTTGGTGTTGGATACTTTGGCGCTGAATTAGCTCGTTTTATGAATATGCATGATAATGCAAAAATTACATGTGTATACGATCCTGAAAATGGAGAAAATATTGCCCGTGAATTGCAGTGTATCAATATGTCAAGCTTGGATGCTTTAGTCTCAAGTAAATTAGTCGATTGCGTGATCGTAGCCACCCCAAATTATCTGCATAAAGAACCAGTAATTAAAGCAGCAAAGAATAAGAAGCATGTTTTTTGTGAAAAACCAATTGCATTAAGTTATGAAGATTGTGTGGATATGGTCAAAGCGTGTAAAGAAGCTGGTGTGACCTTTATGGCCGGGCATATTATGAATTTTTTCAATGGGGTTCAATATGCACGGAAGTTAATTAAAGAAGGTGTTATCGGCGAAATATTATCATGTCATACTAAGAGAAATGGCTGGGAAAACAAACAAGAGAGACTTTCCTGGAAAAAGATGAAAGAAAAATCTGGTGGACATCTATATCATCATATACATGAGTTAGATTGTGTTCAGCATTTACTTGGAGAAATACCAGAGACGGTTACTATGATTGGTGGAAATTTGGCCCATTCTGGTCCAGGATTTGGCAATGAAGATGATATGTTATTTATGACCTTGGAATTCCCGTCAGGAAAACTAGCAACCTTAGAGTGGGGGAGTGCATTTAACTGGCCGGAACATTATGTCATCATCAATGGAACTAAAGGCTCTATTAAAATTGATATGCAAGAAACAGCAGGGTCACTTAGGATTGGCGGTCAGACAAAGCATTTTTTGGTCCATGAAACACAAGAAGAAGATGATGATCGTCGGAAAGGCAATATGACCTCAGAAATGGATGGCGCTATAGCATATGGTCATCCAGGAAAAAAAACACCATTATGGCTTGCCAGTTTAATAAGAAAGGAGACGTTATTCCTCCATAATATCCTCTGTGGTGCAAAACCTGAAGAAGATTATATTGACCTTCTCAATGGTGAGGCGGCCATGTCGGCGATTGCTACTGCTGATGCTGCCACTCTTTCAAGATCGCAGGACAGGAAAGTGAAAATCAGTGAGATCATTAAACATACATCAGTAATGTAAAAACTATACGCCTCTTGATTTAATTCAGGAGGCCTTTTATGTATGATCAAGAATTTTATCTTCGATAATCTCATAATTTTAGCAGTGCCATTTATGATAAAAACATCCCTTAAAACCAATCTAATCTTTTTCTTCCTCTGTGTATTTGTTCCCCGTATGGCGTCATAATTTACGCTACGTAATACGGGATAGTTACGATACGCAGCGATAGCGCTAAGTTTTAGTTAAAATCCCCCATCAGCGGGATATGGGGATCTCTGGGAGGTTCAGGTTTTAGCATCGCGACTTTAATACGACAGACGCTGGTGACGATGATGCCAAGTAGTGACTCTTCCGAATAAGGTTCCCACTGACCAATTGGCGCGCGCTTCGCAATAACATCTCCCTTCGCCCAGTATTTGAACCGCCCCGGAAATCCTGGAGACTAAACTCCCTGAGAAAGAGGTAAACAGGATGACTAAAAATACTCGTTTTTCCCCCGAAGTCCGTCAGCGGGCGATTCGTATGGTTCTGGAAAGTCAGGATGAATATGACTCACAGTGGGCGGCAATTTGTTCCATTGCTCCAAAGATTGGCTGTACGCCGGAGACTCTGCGTGTCTGGGTTCGCCAGCATGAGCGGGATACCGGGGGCGGTGATGGTGGGCTCACCAGCGCTGAACGTCAGCGTCTGAAAGAGCTGGAACGTGAAAATCGTGAACTGCGCCGCAGTAACGATATCCTTCGCCAGGCTTCCGCTTATTTTGCGAAGGCGGAGTTCGACCGCCTCTGGAAAAATGATGCCACTGCTGGATAAGCTGCGTGAGCAGTACGGGGTCGGACCGGTATGCAGCGAACTGCATATTGCCCCGTCAACGTATTACCATTGTCAGCAACAGCGACATCATCCGGATAAACGCAGTGCCCGTGCGCAGCACGACGACTGGCTGAAGAGAGAGATACAGCGCGTATACGATGAAAATCATCAGGTGTACGGTGTGCGTAAAGTCTGGCGTCAGTTGTTACGGGAAGGAATCAGGGTGGCCAGATGTACAGTGGCACGTCTCATGGCGGTTATGGGACTTGCCGGTGTTCTCCGGGGTAAAAAGGTCCGTACGACCATCAGCCGGAAAGCCGTTGCCGCAGGCGACCGCGTAAACCGTCAGTTCGTGGCAGAACGACCTGACCAGCTGTGGGTGGCTGATTTTACTTACGTCAGCACATGGCAGGGCTTCGTCTATGTGGCGTTTATCATTGATGTGTTTGCCGGATACATCGTGGGGTGGCGGGTCTCATCGTCTATGGAAACGACATTCGTGCTGGATGCGCTGGAGCAGGCGTTGTGGGCCCGTCGTCCGTCTGGCACCATCCATCACAGCGATAAAGGCTCTCAGTATGTGTCACTGGCCTATACGGAGCGACTAAAAGAAGCCGGATTACTGGCATCAACAGGGAGTACAGGCGACTCGTATGACAACGCGATGGCTGAGAGCATCAATGGTCTTTACAAAGCGGAGGTAATACACCGTAAGAGCTGGAAAAACCGTGCAGAAGTGGAACTGGCCACACTAACGTGGGTGGACTGGTATAACAATCGACGATTGCTGGGAAGGCTGGGCCATACTCCTCCGGCAGAAGCAGAAAAAGCTTATTATGCTTCCATCGGAAACGATGATCTGGCAGCCTGAGTTCACAGATAAAACACTCTCCAGGAAACCCGGGGCGGTTCAAACAGTCGTTCAGTCCTTTATGTTACCCGTTATGACAACAATCAGTTGGTGATGGACGTATGAACCTTCTGTGCTTCCGTTGATTCTTATTGACTGATAAAGTTTTGTCTGCTGAATCTTTATACGGAATTCTCTTCAGTATGCCTGCACAAATTGACTATCTTGCGGATAAATATTGTTTTACAGAACTGAATGAATCTCCACGCCTTTGCCAGCAGTGGCAGGATGTTCTGGAGGAGTGTCGGCAGACAGAGGCCGGACCAGAAGAACGGCTGCGTATTGCCCTGCTGAATGTGGATTACGTCACCAGTTTTGAACTGCCTTTTCGTCTGCTTTTAACCCGCACGCCACAGCTGATTGCTGCGCTTCGAGAAGAATGGGATATCAGCCAGAAAAATGTGGTGTTCAACGATAAGCGATTTGGCTGCGTGTACAGCCTGAAGGCCAGTCTTTCCGGTGTGCCGGATACATTCCGGTATCATCTGTCTCACCGTATTCGCCGGATGGTTGGGAATGAAAATACATCATCACCCTATCAGCAGATTGCCCGGGAAGTGAAAGTGCCCCGTGAACGGCTGAAGTATGCGCTGGAGGCGGGATTGCTGGTGACTGCGCTGGACGGCCTGTTCTGGTCTGGCAGTCAGCGTATTGCGGCTGATGTCCTGAGACTAAGACAGAACGGAATGCCGGTAGTGACAACGAATGTGGAGGTGCACGATAACCTGACAGGAACAACCCGCAAAGTACCGGCATACCATCTCTGATACAACCATCAGGGGGAATATTGCTCTGGCAGCATGCAAAATGGCATCTGAATCGATCGCAGTTTGGCATTCGAATCGATCATGATTTGGCGGTGTTTTTCAAGGTAGTTGTCGCTTTTTGTAATAAAATTACGTTATGCAGCCTCTTTTTCTGGATTCAGGTAGACTTCTGATATGTAGTTCCAGTTACGTAGATACTTGCCCCAACGTTCAGGATGTTGCTCGCGAGCTAGCTGGTATACCGCTTTTCAGGCTGCCAGTATTTTCATGTCATTACCTTGATGACGCTCGGCTGGCGTGACGTATTTGATCCCGCTGTGCTTATGTTCAAAGTTGTACCAGTTTACAAAACTGGTTTACCCATACTCTGGCATCATCAATAGTGCGAAAACCGTTCTCAGGCCACCAGGGACAATATTTGAGAGTCCGGAACAAAGATTCTGAGTAAGGATTATCATTACTGACTCTTGGCCGGGAATAAGAACTTAGCACACCAAGCGCATACATTTTCGCCAACAACGTGTCACTGCGCATGGGACCACCGTTATCAGAATGGAGTACCAGATTGTTGGATGAACATTTTTCATTCCATACTGCACGCTGGAGTAGTTCTGCTGCATGTTTTCCAGATTCGCTGGCAAATACCTCAGCAGCAATAATTTTGCGACTGTAAATATCGACGATCATATAGAGGTAAAAATGCTGGCCTCTGACCCAGGACGGCAAATAGCTGATGTCCCAACTCCAGACTTGATTCGGTGCAACGGCCCTGAGTACATCAGGCCAGTTTATACTGGCATTCACGGGATCGTTTCTTCAACTGCTTGGCTGATTTCAGTACACGATAAAAACTTGATTCAGAAGCAATATAAATACCTCTGTCTGCCAGAGTTGGTACGATCACATTTGGAGGCAAGGATGCAAACTCTGGAGAGTTGCACAACTCCAGTATTCGCAATCTTTCCGCTTCTGACAGCTTATTTCGGGGAGAGCTGTTTACAGTATCGGATCTTCGGTCCGTGGTGATGATGTTGCCATTAGTCCAGCGCTGAAGTGTCCGAATAGAAATACCGATACACCTACAAGCCTGACCTTTCCGGGCGCCGTTGGCGACGGCCTCACGGACAAGAGAAATAATTTTATGCCGCTCCAGGAGAGGGGGCAGTCTTCCTCGCTGTTGTCCCAGAGGGCATTGAACTTTTCCCTTAATATAAGCAGGGCCGCAGCTTCCGCCAGAGCTTTATCTTTGCGCTTAAGCTCTTTCTCCAGTTCTCGTAACTTATTTTTTGCGTCACGCAATGCCCTGTCTGTTCGAATATTTTCCGTCAATTTTTTTCATGCGCCTGAATTGAGATAGCCCGCCATTCTTTAACCTGTTCAACAAACAATCCCATGCGTCGGCAATAATCGGCAAGCTCCATTTCTGACAGTGTCAACGACGGATGAAAAGTGATCCACTATTGCACCGTTCGTGACAGACAGCGTAGCCGTCTCAAGAACAACTGAGAATCGACGCTCCGGTGTCCAGTCTTCAACATCAACGGAGGTAATCTTTTCATTTTCAGGTAAAAGTCCTTGCTCCACTAACTCACATCTCCATTTTGATACAACTGAGGCACTGATCTTCAGCTTCCGGGCTATCTGACGGTGTGACCAACAGTATGGTGGCAAAAGCCATATCAGTCCTTTTTCTTTGAGCTCATTTGGTATTGGTTGTCCTGGCATTGTTATCTCCTTAAAAAATTGAGGCGACAACTATGCTGACACAGGGGGGTTATTGAGTGATCTCCTTTCATGAAAATACGCAGTATCAACCACACAGAGGATTATGTAATGACCAAAAATCATTCATTTTTAGAACAACAGATAGCTACATTTGGTGCAGCACTAAATGGTGGAAATCAACCGCAATCTGAGTACATAGAAGCCTTCTCAAAATCATTTAAAGGACTAGAAACACAAATTAATATTTGGGAAACCTTTATTGTCAATAGCACAAATGTTAATCAAGACGACGCAATGCTTTTTCCTTAACCATATCAGAGCAATATCTACACTACACCCATAAATCAACCGAAATAGAACAGCTCCGCTACTTCTACATAGCACAAAAAATTGCAGACTTGTTCTGGCTGAACAACGTTGCACATAGAGGTAAAAACTCTGAAGGCTACCCAGGTCATTTTGGTTGTCGTGTAAGGCAAAGAAACAAAAAACTCGAAATTTTCTGGGTTTACAACGAGTTTAAACCTAAAAAGAATTCTGACAAATACCAGGTGATCAGCCATTACCTCCCCCGTGAGGGCAATTATCGCTATTCACAAAGCACCTTTACCCGAGCACAAGATTGGGAAAAATCGGTGATTACTGCTGTTGAAGATGCTTTCTCAATAATCCGCAGAGCCAACTCAAATCTAATGCGGGTTAGACAACTGTGCCGTTGGAATGACACCAATCTATTCAAAATGACAGGCGATATCGACGATTTTAAGATGGATAATCCTTTATAGTTATGATCTTACAACACAGCCCTCAACTCATTAGAGATCAGGGCTGTACTATATCGGCTATTTATCTTTTTTTAGTATGGCCTTGAGGGCTGCGATATTGGCCCGTGCGCCTTCGGCTTCTTTTAAACGACGGCGCTGCTGGGCAAAGCGGTCAAACTCCAATTTCGCTTTGTCATCAGCGTCTTTCTTGGAGATTTTTCCTGCACCGTTTAATACATCTCTATCGTTAAAACTCAAGAACTGGTCAAGCTTATCGGCCCAGTCCTGTAAAAATACCTGCTTGCGACGCAGTGCTTGGTCTTCAGCAAAGTCGAGCCACATATTGACGATGCGATTAAGCTCTTTGATTTCGTCTTCACGCAAATAGTTCTTGGCAACAGTAACGTCTGTCTTGCGCACTTCATCGCCTTTATAGCTGGTTAAGCCCATATCCGGCTTACTGGCATCCACACGGCTGGCGATAAGCTCAGCAGCCGTCATATGCGTACAAGCATAATGCAGCTTATTCTGAATGGTTTGGAAGAAGCGGTTGGTCTCTTGGTTAGATGGCTCGTAATCAGCAGCCATGGTAAAGATTTCTTTGACTCGCAGATAAACGCGACGCTCACTAGCTCGGATATCACGAATGCGTTCCAGCATTTCATCAAAGTAATCTGGCACAGCAGAATGGCCAATGGGCGGATTTTTCAGGCGCTCGTCATCCATGACGAATCCTTTGATTAGGTATTCTTGCAACATTCTGGTTGCCCATTGGCGGAACTGGGTGCCACGTGTTGAGCGAACTCGGTATCCTACTGCAAGAATAACCGGAAGACTGTAGTGACGAATGCTTCGCTTTACTTCTCTGCCACCTTCCAGTTGAACTTGTAAGTAATCCTTACAAGTTGAAATTTGCTCAAGCTCTTCTTCAGAATAGACAGCTTTTACGTGTTGGGTGATTGCTTGAGAGCTAACTTGATAAAGCTCTGCCATTGCAGCCTGAGAAAGCCACAAGGTGTCAGACTCAAAACGACACTCAACGCGGGTTTGACCATCAGCACTGGTGAAAAGAACAAACTCACCTTGAGGAGCTTGTGGGATGTTATCGGCCATTGAATCAACCTTCATATGTTACTGATAATGGGCTATTATTTATCCATAGCGGTTACAGAGTTAGCGAGCCTTTTTTCTTTGCCAAACGGGGTCGTATAGAAGCGTTGTTCAATGCCATAAAGCAGTAACTTCAACTCATCGTCATTAGATATTTCAAACTTCTGATTTTCTTTATCGAATTTCAGCTTCTGTTCACCGCAGTAACCGTCGATATAATCAAGCATGTTAGCTTTATCGTCAGCAGACATCGCATCAAGTGTTGCCATAGCAAGGCCAATACGTTTTCTATTAGGTTTTGAGACGCTATCTACGTTGTAGTCATTACCCAACTCTATAAACTGTGCATCTAAAAACTGCTCAACTTCTTCTTTTGTTGCTTCCTTGTACAACTCATCGATACCTTTAAAAATGCTCGAGATCGTTGCCAGATTTTTGAATATCAAGGTATCGGCCACTTTGAAGTACACTGCATCAGGTAAGGCGTTTATTACTAAACGTGTTTGGCTCTTCTCAATTTCTGCGGCTTCACCAAAAACAAGCGTTTTGCGTTTTACGAATAGGCTTGGAGTGATTTTTTGAAAGTAAAAATCATTACCTTGAATTGCAAATAAGTAGGCGATCTTGGCGAAGTTATCTTTGGTTAAGTCATCGTAGTCTTTTGAATCATAGTCTTTTTTTAGCAGTTCAATACAAAACTCTTTTTGACTAAAGTCTTCAATTTTAAACCATGAGTCTTCGTCAAGGTTATGGTCTGGATTGTATGGAATACAGGCATTTAAGTCGATTGTGACGGTATCAAAAAGAGATTGATCAGAAACCAATTTGAAAATGCGTTTTTTTGCTCTAGTTTTTATATGTGCCAGTACATGGTCCATCATTATCCTCGCTCGATAAATGTGTAATTATTGATTCGATAAGCCAATGATATTTCGATGTCATCTGGCTTCTTGTAGCGCTCTCGGCTAATAAGGAAAATGGCCGTTCCGTTTTTGGTTGTAATGTTATAAAACTCATAACCAAACAGTAAAAACAATGGGTTAAAGTAGAGTGCTTGCGATAAGAGAGTAAAAACAAACAAAACGCCATAAACAAACCACAATGTCTCCCAGTTACCAATGCTCAACGCCACGAAAAAGTAACCCAAATAACTTGGTAGGAAGCTGTTATTGGCATGCTCAATACTCGCTACTTCACCCGCCTTAAAATCGTCTTTACCCAAATACTTACTCAGCCAAATACTCAATCCAGTCGATAAAACAGGGATAAGAAAATAGAGTAAATATGATACTGCGTTCGGAAGTGCTGCTATCCAATCGAAGCAAGCGAAACCACCAAAGAAATATCCGAGTGAGTACCCTTTTTGTACCGCAAAGATAATCACTAGTAGTGATGTTGCATTGAACGTAAGTAAAACCCGAAACGCAGTATTCATTATTTCACCGCCGCCTGTTCTGCACCTTGCTTCATCATGTCAAAAATCAACTCAACATAACTTGCCATAACTTGTGGGTCTTTGAGTAGCGTTCGGGCTATATCACCTTCTTTCAGCAGAGCCTGCACAACGGCTTGCTTCACCGCTTGCGGCAAGTCGCCTTTGAGGGCAATCGACTTGTCGTGCTTTTCTATCTGCTCAACCACAATTGGATTTTGGGTGACACGCGTAATAGTACCGTTGGCAAAGTTTCGGCGACCGGGTTCGTCGCCGACATCGCCAAACAGTTCGTTTAGGCGGCGAATGATATCGGCAAGAAATGCCTGTTCACGATCCGCAGGGTCGTTATAGTTGGGGCGGATAGGTTCAAGTACCTGATTAAACGCTTCTGGAAGCGGCTCTTTGTCGTATTTGATTTTGAATTTTTCTAGTACCAGTGCACTGAGATCGATGTTTTCTGGTGTTACCCCTTTCAATCGACGTGATAGCAAATGAGCAAACGCGGCAAAGTTTTCCAGTTCAGGATCACCAAACTCAATCAATTGCGCCATATAGCTATAGTGCTTCACAAATCGAGCTAAATCTGACTTAAAACGCATTAGTGCTTCGCGCTGCTTGGTGAAATCACTGCGCTGAGATTCTGCGTAGTTCGCCGCTTTTTCATCACCCGCAAGGTGCGCTTTGTTGTATTGCTGATCCCAATGGTTTGCAGCATCAACCAGCTCTTTGAGCTTAACGTTGAACACATCGGTAGGGCGTTGTGTGGCAGCTAGCAGTTTCTTGTGCGCGTGTGACTTTTTGTCAGGTGATTGGCCGAGAATCGATTTACCACGCGCTTGCTTAAACAACTCTAAATCTTGATGGTTGTATATGTTCTGTTCATCCAAAATATCTTTGATGTCATAGATGACGTTCACATCTTGCACTTCATTAAGCTGCGCGCCTTTGTCGTACTTTTTGAACGCATTGAGAATGGTTTGTGGATCGTTAACAAAATCAATCACGAAGGTTGTGTCTTTGCCTGGATAGGTGCGGTTTAGGCGAGACAGCGTTTGCACCGCTTCTACATCGGATATTTTCTTATCCAAATACATGGCAACCAGTTTTGGTTGATTAAAGCCCGTTTGGAACTTGTTGGCGACTAACATGACGCGATATTCGGTTTTCTCAAACTCATGGCGCAGGTCAGCCCCGTGCGTGTCTGGGTTTAAGTTGTACTCGGTGTACTCTTTATCGAAATCAATTTCTAGCGGGTCTTGGCTGTCTTCATCACCCAAATCTTTGCCGGGGACTTTGCCCGAGAAGGCAACCAAGGCTTGGATACCTTCAATACCATGCTTTTTAATGTATTTATCAAAAGCAAGCTTGTATTTCACCGCCTGTGGCCTGCCCGATGTGACCACCATGGCTTTGGCTTCACCTTCCAGTAGGTGAGCGATATTGGCCTTGAAGTGCTTAATAATAAATTCGACTTTTTGGCTGACCGTGGTTGGGTGCAGTGACATCCAGCGCGCCAACGCGCGGCGAGCTTGTTTGCTGTCTACGCGCTTCTCATCCAGATTGTTCTCACCAATTTTGTAGGCTGTATCGTAGTGGGTGTAATTCTCCAGCACATCAAGAATAAAACCCTCATCAATGGCCTGACGTTGGGTGTAGAGGTGGAACGATTCAGGAAGATTGTCATCTGACACTGGTTGGTTAGGGTCTTTCGGGCGGCCAAACAACATCTTGGTGCTGTGCTTGGGTGTTGCCGTAAAAGCAAAGTGCGAAACGTTCTTGGGCATGGCGCGCGCTTCTTGCACCTTAGTAAGAATGTCCTCAATGCTCATTTGCTCCAACTCTTGAGGGCTAAGGTTTAGAGTAAGCGCTGCGCGTAACCCTTTGGCTGTAGAGCCTGTTTGCGAGGTGTGTGCTTCATCGATGATCACCGCAAAGTTACTTTGTGCCAAAGATTGATTGGTCAGAATCGCTTCTAACGCATATGGGAAGGTTTGAATCGTCACTACAATGATCGGCGTGCCAGTCAATAGCGCTTCAGTCAGCTGTTTTGATTTCGACTCGCTGCTCTTTTCGCGATCAATCGCCTTAATCACCCCATATTGATGATCCAGCTGTTGCACCGCATCTTGCAACTGCGAATCCAGCACGGTGCGGTCGGTCACAATGATCACTGATTTAAAGACCGCTTTACCATCGGTGCTGCGTAAACGAATCAAATCATGGGCCGTCCAGGCTATGGTAGAGGTTTTTCCCGAACCGGCGCTGTGCTCACAAAGATACTGCATGCCTGCGCCGTTCTGGCGGGCATCATCAATCATCTTGTTGACTGCGGCTAACTGATGATAACGCGGAAAAATCTGTGTTTCCTTACGCTCAACCTTGCCATTGCTATCGGCAACCTCTTTGGTTTCGACATACACAAAGCTGTAGAAAATGCGTAGCCAATTATCTTTTTGGGCAATTTCTTGCCAAAAATAGCTGACCGGATACTCTCCATCTTCACCCGGCAAGTTGATGTGTACGGGCAAATCAGAGGTAGAACCATCATGGCCTTTATTGAAGGGCAGAAAATAGGTATTTTCTCCCGCCAGTTTGGTCGCCATGGCGATTTCTGTATCAGACATGGCAAAATGTACCACTGCACCGCGTTTAAAGGTTAACAGCGGCTCTTTACGCTTGGTTTTTGGGTCAACGGGCAGACGATCCTCTTTGTACTGCGCAATCGCCGATTCTAGCGACTGGGTAAAATCGGTTTTTAGCTCGGCGGTGGCAACGGGTAGACCGTTGATAAAGAACACCAAGTCAATTTCCCACTCGCGAGTCGGGCAATATTTCAGTTGGCGCACCACGCGCAAAATGTTGTGCTCATAACGGGCTATACGCTCTTCATTGCGCGCATCTTCGGGTTTGCGTTGGCCCATGGCAATCGTGCCGCAACCTGCAATGGTAAAGCCTTTACGCAGCACATTAATGGTGCCACCTGTTTTACTGCCAGCTTTGTGGGAAGAGAGGGCTTTTTCCAAACGCTCCAACAGCACCTGCTCGGCATTCACACCATGCAGTTTATTCAGTTTGTGCCAGGCATCTGGCTGGGTGGCCTTTACCCAATCCATGACATCTTGCGGGTAAAGGGCGCGTTGCTGGTCATAGTGGCAGGAATGGCCTTCTTTCCAGCCATTGTTCACCAACTGCTCGGTAATATATTGTTCAAAATGCACTTCATGATGTGCAGCCATTACACCGCCTCCCTGACGTCTATTTTTCCTGTGACAGCCGCGTTGATCAGCGATGTGCGGTGTTCTTTTAGAAGATCAATCGATTTATCAGTCTCTTGAATCAGTAAATCAATGTTTATCGTTGCTGCACTCAAGTAATTCGTTATTGTCTTTTGCTCATCAATTGGTGGGATAGCAATACTTGTATTAGCTAGTGAAGGAATGCTCAGGTTGTAGTTACCTACCGATGTTCTTGACTGAAATGTTAATGCTTGACGAACAGATAGTGAGTTCATCGCTTCCACTAAGAAGCTAGTATCCACTCCTTGCTTTGGTGTTAACTTTATTAGGTACGACGCAAATAAATACTGCCCATTTGAATCAAAAAGCGCGCTTTGGCCGACCAGATTAGGGTTACCGTTAGTTCTGATGACTAAAATGTCGCCTCTTGATAAAAGATAAGTTAAAGCATCAACATCACTGATATTTGCATATTTGAGATCTTCAAAATCAACATTGGTACTCTTGATGTTTGGTATCCTGAGAACAGGATAGCCAACATCAGACTGGTTACAGTCTTGAGAGGTTCCATACATAAAGTTGGAGCAAATATGCTTTATCTTTTTGACTTCCCAATGCTTCGGCACTTGCCCAATCCACTCGATGCCAGAGTCCTGCATCTCCACATTGGGATAGAGCCCCTTTGTGACCACATGGCTGATCAGTGCTTGGCGTTTTTCTTTGAGCAGCTTAATAAAGGTCTGCTTTTCCTCGATCAGACTGTCGATGCGCTGGGTTTCGCGATCAAGGAATGTGCTAACCTGCTTCTGTAATGAAATATCAATCAGTGGAACAGGTATTTCTAAAAGATCACCAGCTGTTAGGTTCTGACGAACTCCTCCACCCAGTTTGTTATAAATATTGGTTAGGTATAGAGCAAAAAAGTACCAGTAATAGAACCTTGGGTAGATGCTATTTGAACTCGCTGAAACACGGATGTATGCAGGGCTCATTATTCCTCGTTCATGCACAATCCCCACTCGGCTAGTCTTTATATTTTCAAGATCTATGAGCTTAAAAACTAAGTCATCTTTTTCAAAAATCTGATAAACAGAGTAATCAGAAGATTGAAGTCCTTGTAAATCGTCTAACGAGCGGTTTATGACACCTTTCATTGTTAGTGCAAGACGATTAGATTCTTTCATTCCTTGATTGATTTCTTTGCTACTCGTAAATAAACGTTTAGCTGGTACTGAGTTCCATTTCGAGTCAGATACGAAAGCATCTACTATGTTGCCAGCATTCATTACGCCACCTCATTCAGCAGAGCCTGAATGCGCGCTTCACATGCTTTTAGCTCACGATCAATCACACTCAACTCGCGTGGTGGCACGTATTGGTAGAAATAGCGGTTAAAGTTAATTTCATAACCGACAATGCCCACTTCGCCGTCTTTTTCATCACGCACTGAGTGATCAATAAAGGCATCCGGTACATGTGGCAGCACCTCTTGTGCGAAGTAATCTTCAACGTCGCGGTCAAAAGGAATGCTTTCGGTGTCTTTGAGTTTAGGGTCGGCGATCACTTGGCCTTTTTCATCCAGTGCAGGCTCAAATTGCGGATCAATTTTTACAAAGTGCGCAGTTAAGGCCGTAGCCAGTGCTTTTGAGCACTTACCAAAGTCACCCTTATTGTTATTCTTCTTAACCGCCAAACGTGCCCATTCATAAGGCTGAAGGCCAAGGTTATCGGTGAGGTATTGTACCCATGCCGCTTGTTGCTCTGGTTTGAGTTTTTTAAACGTATCTTGCTGCACAAATGCAGCAATGCCCGCAGCGGTAATATCTAGTTTGGCACGCAGTGGACGCTGAATGGTGACTTTACGGTAGGCAAAATCAGTAGTCTGGAAGATCTTACAGTTGTCACTGGCTTCAAAGCCATCGTACGCACGGACAATATCGTCAATCTGTTCATCACTCAGGTACTTGCGCTTATCGCCTTGCGATTTACGCATGGGAGTCCAAATATCTGCCAAGTTAATCAGTTGCACCTGATTCTTGCGTCTTGGCTCTTTATGGTTAGTCAAAATCCAGATGTAGGTGCCAATGCCGGTGTTGAAGAACATATCGGTTGGCAGGGCAACAATCGCTTCGACTAAGTCTTGTTCTAGCAGCCAACGGCGGATTTCTGATGGGCCTGAGCCTGCATCGCCATTAAACAGTGGCGAGCCAGAAAGGACTATACCCACTCGGCCACCACCATTTTCCGGCGTTTCCATTTTTGATACCAAGTGCAGTAAAAACAGCATTGAACCATCAGAAATACTCGGCAGGCCTGGCCCAAAGCGTCCGGCGTATTTGAGCTGTTTGTGCTCACGTTCTACTTCTTTCTTGGCTTTTTCCCACTTAATGCCAAATGGCGGGTTGGCAAGGCCGTAGTGAAACTTGTCGGCACGTAACTGATCGTCTGATAAGGTGTTGCCTTGCTTGATGTTATTGGCATCAAAACCGCGGATCATCATATTGGTCAGCGCCATGGCATGGGTCGCGGGGTCGAGCTCTTGACCAAAAGGCACGACTTTAGCGCTGCTGCCCATTTCTTCAATTTGGCTAATGGCATCGGAAAGGAAACCGCCCGTGCCACAGGTTGGGTCATAGATGGTGCGGATCACACCCTTTTCACTAAAGATATCTTCATCCGCCGCCAGCACCAGTTTGGTGGCAAGACGCACGGCATCACGCGGGGTCATAAATTCCCCGGCCTTTTCATTAACCGAACTGGCGAACTTTAGAATCAGCTCTTCATAAGCATCTGATAATACGCGGTCAGACACTACATCAGGATGCAAGTCGAGGTTGGCAAAATGGTTTACCATGCGATACAGCAACTTGGCTTTTTCCAGATCTTCTATGGTTTGACCAAATTTAAACTCATCAAAGATGGTACGAACGTTTTTGCTGAACTGGCTGATGTAGTGTTCTAGGTTGTCGCCGGTGTCTGACGCGCCTAAGGTTTCTAGGCTATATTCACTGGTGTTGTAAAAGGCGAATCCCGCAATTTCTGGCAACACTAAACCAAGGTCTATGCCGGATTGTTTTTCGGCCAGATAGAACTTACGAACTTCCTCACGGGTGGGTTCTAACACGCATTCAATACGACGCAGTAGCAAAAATGGCAGGATAATCCGCGCAAAATCGGTGTGTTTGAAATCACCCCATAAATCATCTGCCATACGCCAAATAGCACTGGAGAGTTTGGCGCTTTGTTCTTTGTCTTGTAAGTTCATTGATACTACCTAAATGAAGTTAAATCGTTAAAAAATCAGTGTATTGTTTGGTTATTATTTTGCGTTCTAGCTAAAGATGGCTTGCCAACGGCAAAATGCAGAACGATGTCTGTCGGTCCATTGGGTGCAAATAACATAGGTTTTTTCATCTCGCTGGGCCACTTTAGTGGTGGAGTAGCGGTTTCGCTCTTTGGCATCTTTGGCTGCACTGCGAATGTCTTCTGGCCGTGATGATTTAGCCAGTTTGAGCACGGGGAATGACAACCCAAAAATGTTGCGACAATAGGTTAGCTGCGTGAGGTTTTCTATTTCACTCAGTGGTAGAGCATGTTCAACCAAGTCTTGGATAGCTTCGGTTATCTCTGCATTGCTGATATTGTGTTGCGTTTGTGCAACTTCCCGTGTCTCTACTTCATTTTCAAGAGCAACAGAAAACGGAAAACCTTTGGCTTGAACGGATTTAGCTAAAAAGACGTTAATAGCCTGCTCAATAGGTAAGCCCAACTCAGCAAAGATACTCGTGGCTTTTTCAAGCAGTTGAGGGTCTATATTGGTTGCCTTCATATGACTCACAAAACCTACAAATTGTAATTTTTGTATCCTATAGGCTTTGCATTTTCACGGCTAGCAATAAAGTCAAAAAATGAGAAATAATTGATCTTAAAAAACTTAAAACAGGCTAACAAATCAGCAGTTACACTTGTCATGCCCTGCTAGTGAGAGGATCTTATCACTTTCGATATTGATGCAATCAGGTGCCGCAATAGAGGAAGCTTGGTCAGGTAATGGTGCCAACTTACTGATTTAGTGTATGATGGTGATTTTAAGGTGCTTGCGTGGCTTCCATTTCCATCAGATGTCCTTCCTGCTCCGCTCCTGAAGGCGTGGTGCGTAACGGCAAAAGCACTGCCGGACATCAGCGCTATCTCTGCTCTCATTGCCGTAAAACATGGCAACTACAGTTCACTTACACCGCCTCTCAACCCGGTACGCACCAGAAAATCATTGATATGGCCATGAATGGCGTCGGATGTCGTGCCAGTGCACGCATTATGGGCGTTGGCCTCAACACGATTTTACGTCACTTAAAAAACTCAGGCCGCAGTCGGTAACCTCGCGCATACAGCCGGGCAGTGACGTCATCGTCTGCGAGGAAATGGACGAACAGTGGGGCTATGTCGGGGCTAAATCGCGCCAGCGCTGGCTGTTTTACGCGTATGACAGTCTCCGGAAGACGGTTGTTGCGCACGTATTCGGTGAACGCACTATGGCGACGCTGGGGCGTCTTATGAGCCTGCTGTCACCCTTTGACGTGGTGATATGGATGACGGATGGCTGGCCGCTGTATGAATCCCGCCTGAAGGGAAAGCTGCACGTAATCAGCAAGCGATATACGCAGCGAATTGAGCGGCATAACCTGAATCTGAGGCAGCACCTGGCACGGCTGGGACGGAAGTCGCTGTCGTTCTCAAAATCGGTGGAGCTGCATGACAAAGTCATCGGGCATTATCTGAACATAAAACACTATCAATAAGTTGGAGTCATTACCTAAGTTCACTCTTTAGTGTACAAGCCATGAGCGTCAGTCGTTCCTGAAATAACACGACCATCGCGGTAACTGCCACTATAATGCGGTTACAGAAAGCTTTTTCCAGTTACTGAAGTCTGAACGGATAAAGAAAAAATCTTCAGCCCCCTGATCTCATCGTGTTATTCACAACAATCCACTCCTGAAATGGCCGTGAATACAATTTATCAAGGCTAGTGGTCACTTTTCCTATTATGATTAGTGAAAACATAAAGTGCGGAAACGAATGAAAATGCACTGTATTATTTAAAGACATCATCCAACGCCCTTACCGTGGTATACACTCAGGCACCAGATGCTGTTTTACAGGGTTCACCTGCCATCCAGTAGACGCCCCGGCCCACGACTGCAACCATAATTACGTTGACCTGAACCATCATGCAACTTCGTTTCATTTTTCACGAGATAACTGGCTCTGTTCCGGGCTTTCTGCATCGCTTCCACATCACCACGCTTGATCCAGAGAACAGCGGCTTCACCAGACTTTTTGTCTGAAACCTTCCTGGTTTCAGAACATCCACCCGACAAAGGCGTATCATCGGAAGAAGGGCGAGCATCAGATGATGTCGGTTTACGGAAAGGCGTCCGCCTGGAAAAATGAACCAGTCCATTACCCTGCCAGAGCTCAAGATGCAGGGCGCTGCACCATGCCTCCTGGATCATCGTCGCCAGCGAAGACGGTTCGCTGAAATCCCCGAGCGAGCACCAGGTATCTTTGTTGAGCAGTAATATCACGTGATAATGTTTCCTGCCATACATCTTGCCGAACTCCCGGCACCAGAAATAACCCAGGCTGGTTGCATGCACACGCTGATTGGCACATCTTTTTTTCCGCTGGTAAGCCTGAATTTTGGCTTTCAGGGATGCAAAAAAACGAGAAATCACCGCTGAATCCGGATCGGGATCCATGATGGTGACAGGCATATACTCAGGGAAACGTAAATCCACCCGGATTAACGAGACGGCACGGTGCTGCGCCAGGGCACTGTCGAGAAGGCTGTCAAAACGGGATAACCAGTAAGCATTGTGTATTGGTTGATTCATGATGAGAGATCTCCGTTGATTTGGATTGACTTCACATCATTAATCACCGCGGTAAAACTTTACGGCATCCGGCATTGAGCAATGCTACAACTTTCTGATTAAGAGTGATTGAAACGGAACAAACCATCCCGGAACGAAAAGATAATTCTACACACAGGGTAAAAACACTCAAGAACAGCGAATGGATTTAAAAACGACATAGACAACGAGAAAAGTCAGAAGGGAAAAGGATCCACAGAACATTCAAACAAAACACCAGAAACGCAACCAGAACGCTTCCTGGTAATGCAAATCAACAACAACCCCAAAACCTACAGCTTAATCACACAACTCAATCACGGATGCGAATGACATGTTTAAAACCTGTTTACAGATAACGCCGTTACACGATCATCCCCATCAGAATCGATTTTCCCTTCCTGAAAGCGTTACGTTTCACTACGCACCATAAAAACGATTAACCATCGATAACGTAAACTTCATCTGAATCAAAACACCAAAACCGTTCATCACACTTTCGCAATGCAAGAAGAAACCTCATGACGAAAACAATGACCTTACACGGAAAAGAAAAACGTCAGGAATCGTTAATGCCTAAATCTGATTGTTATCAAAACATCCAGAAAGTCATTTAACAGAATCGTTGTAAGCACATCGAAAAGAACGTCAGATTACTTCAGGAAAGTTCGGGTTGATTTAGCGTAAAGATACTTTTCTCATGCTAACGTCGAAACTCGAAATCTCAGGAAAGGTTAAACGTAACATCAGTAAAATCGAATAGCAGATTGATTGCTGAAGCAGAAAGGTTTTACAGCAGCATTAAACTGATTTAGTTAACGTAAAGATTTACTAAACTGGATGTGTATAGCAATGCTTAACGAAAACAATTGTAGAAGTGTTTATGAAAATACGTGTATAACACTTACTGAAATGCTTAGTAAAAATACTTAGTAAAATATGTGTATATAGTATCATACCGACATTCTCAACATCTTCAGACTTCCATACATACTGGGTGTTAATTTTTCACTTTTACAGCCAGCATGGAGTTTTCTGTCCTAAAAACAGAACAGATTTACTCTGGAATTATTTTCTCTACCTCAGAAAACATGGTCTCAGGAATCTGCTATGGCTTCGTAGTTTCTGTTGTTCTTTTCATAAAAGTTATAAGTCATTGTCATAATCATACGATAATCACTTTATGTTAGCTTTTACTGTCACACGCTACTGACTTTTTCAACCATTGCCAGAAAGGGGCTCTTTTTACTTCCATTTCACCACTCAACAAATGCAAAACTTGTCCAGTAAAGCGGACCACCTCTTGCTCACAAGCAACGAATCGTCTCCAGGAACAGTCCTCAAACATTGCAGAAACAAAAACAACAAAACCCTCATTATCACTGATGTTCGGAAAATTTCCCTGAACAAAAAAACGAAAACAAAATGAGACGCATTATCATAAATGTAGTCAAAAAGACGTTATGGTGGCTTTCAGTTAAATGGTACTATTTCTCATAAATCCACTTAACTTTTTTTACTGATTCATCCCAGAGAACCACTTTATCAGTAAAAAATGAATTATATAGATTGACGAGTTTTTCTGTTTCAGTTATTCCCAATATAGTATGTATCAGTTGTAAATATACTTTTATCCAGATTTCTTTACCCTCCCTCCACTTATCTATAAAACTTTCCAGCTTACTTAATCGTTGATTTATAAAAAATGAATCAATATCATGAAAAAGCTCAACAAGAAAACAGCACGATACAATCTCAACAAAAAACAAATTCTCTTTAAAAGTATTATAAAATCTTATCAACACATAACGAAAAACACCTCCTGTTAATCTTTCCTGTTCATAAAACAACAAACCAAAAACAGGAGGGAATCTTTTAACCACACCACTTTTAATCCAGTAAGGATGATGATTAGTCTTTACTGGCAATGAATAAAAGAACATTTCGGTTTCTCTTTTCCCACCACAAACAGACAAAACTGTCTTATAAAGACTTTTTGAATCATTATGTCCTGGTACCCCAGACGAATTAGCCGAGTATTTTCTTTTTACTTTTTGCCTTAATGGAGCTGGAAGAATAATAAAACGAGATGGCAGATAACAATCGCTTTCAGAAGACCGGCATTCGCACACATGAAGGTTTATATTTACATCCGGACAATTCAAAAACCACACAGAATAATTATCGCCCCGTTTGCAATATGAAACCCATGAATAAATTGCATAAAGTTCAGAAAGCGCATCTAACTCTGCTTTTGAGTTAAATGTGATTCCGTTTCTTCGAATTCTCGTTTCCAGCGTTCTCCATGCAGGAGTTTTCAGTATCTCACGAACTTTTTTATTAAGTTCAGTCAGCGATGGTCCCTGCTCCTGTTTATGTTTTTTTCTGCTGTTAATGATTTCTCTTTCTTTTACTAATTTTTTCTTACTTTTTGGTCCTTTTATCTTTCTTGGCAATGCTTCATTTAATCTGTGAACAGGATTTTGCTCTCTTCTTTTTTTGAGCTCACAAAACCTCTCATAATGTTTTCTGCACAGTCTTTTCTCCACTGCCATTTTTACTGAGAAAACCTGATTGTTACAATTTTTTCTGACACATTTGTTTTTACGTCCGGTCATCCTCTCATCTCCTGAAACCGCAGTATGTCATTAGTTCCCGTTCGGAAAAACTCACTTCATACTCCATTACACTTTAACAATCATGTCCGTAATTCAGACATTCCATCATTTTTCACGTCCATATTACCTGAATGATAAACCGGATTAGTGTGATCCGGTTCAGCGAAATCAACAGGATACCGGTATGTCATTCAGCCATTCTTCCCTCTCTGCACAAGTAAAATCATATCTGACGTTTCTTCCTGAAGAAATTCGCCAGAAAATCCTTGAACATCTCCACGGTGTTATTCATTACGAGCCCGTAATTGGCATTATGGGTAAATCCGGCACCGGCAAAAGCAGTCTGTGTAATGCCATTTTTCAGTCCCGTATCTGCGCCACGCATCCCCTGAACGGCTGCACCCGCCAGGCTCATCGTCTTACCCTGCAGCTCGGTGAACGCAGAATGACGCTGGTCGATATGCCCGGCATTGGTGAGACACCGCAGCATGATCAGGAATACCGGGAGCTTTACCGTCAGTTACTGCCGGAACTGGATCTGATTATCTGGATCCTGCGGGCTGATGAACGTGCGTATGCTGCTGATATTGCCATGCATCAGTTTTTACTGAATGAAGGTGCAGATCCCTCGCGTTTTCTGTTTGTTCTCAGCCATGCCGATCGCGTGTTTCCTGCTGAAGAATGGAACGACACAGAAAAATGCCCGTCCCGTCAGCAGGAACTCTCACTGGCGACAGTAACAGCCCGGGTGGCACCCCTGTTCCCGTCATCATTTCCGGTACTCTCCGTTGCCGCACCTGTCGGCTGGAATCTTCCGGCACTGGTGTCGCTGATGATCCACGCACTGCCACCACAGGCAACCAGCGCAGTTTATTCACATATCCGGGGGGAAAACCGCTCTGAACAGGCCCGGAAACACGCACAACAAACTTTTGGTGACGCCATCGGGAAAAGCTTTGACGCTGCCGTTGCCCAATTCAGCTTTCCGGCCTGGATGTTACAGCTTCTGCGTAAGGCCCGGGACCGCATTATCCACTTGCTGGTCACACTGTGGGATCGTCTGTTCTGACACACTCACGCCGACAGGATGTGTCGCTGGATTAACAAGCATTCTTCTTTTTATGAAACCCTGCTTAAAAATCAGATAATTAAAGGAATATTTTTTCTGCTGCATTTTATTTCTGATTATTCGGATGCGACACATCCTTTCAACATCATGATGCATAATAACATCATGAAATAAAAGATGTTTTCTTACGGAGTGCACATCTATGTCTGATAATCGTTCCCGGCATGATCGCCTGGCGGTTCGCTTATCACTCATTATCAGCCGACTGATGGCCGGAGAATCTCTGTCACTAAAAACACTGTCAGATGAATTTGGTGTTACAGAACGTACCTTACAGCGCGATTTTCATCAGCGTCTGGTTCACCTGGACTTAGAGTACAGAAATGGCCGGTACAGTCTCAGACGACAGAGCAGCCCAGGTGCGATCCCTGAAATGCTTTCTTTTATACAGAATACCGGGATCGCACGGATACTTCCGCTCCGGAACGGACGACTGATAACCTGTCTTACCGACAACCAGGAGCCCTCTCCCTGCCTTATCTGGCTACCGGCGCCGGATATCACTGCAACGTTCCCCGAGTGTTTCTCGCAACTCATCCTGGCAATAAGACAGTGTATCCACATCTCTCTGATGACTGAGCGATGGTATCCGTCACTGGAGCCCTGCCGGCTCATTTATTACAGCGGTAGCTGGTATCTGATCGCGTTACAGAAGGGAAAACTGCAGGTCTTTCCTCTGGCAGATATCAAATCAGTCAGCCTGACATCAGAACGGTTTGAACGGAGAGGCCACATCCACAGTCTGGTCGCTGAAGAGCGTTTTATCTCCGCCCTGCCACATTTCTCTTTCATCCATAAACTTATCAACACCTTTAACCTGTGATCGCCGGCCTGCCAAAGCCGTCCCGACAGGTATGGAGACAATATGTTGAACAGAAAACTAAATATACGGCTACGTCATTCCCTGAACAGTCACTGCATACCTTCCATCATTATCAATAACACCGTACGTTCATTTCAGAGGTCAGTCATGAATACCAGAGCTCTTTTTCCCCTGCTGTTCACTGTGGCATCATTCTCCGCCTCCGCCGGCAACTGGGCTGTCAAAAACGGCTGGTGTCAGACCATGACGGAAGATGGTCAGGCGCTGGTAATGCTGAAAAATGGCACGATTGGTATTACTGGCCTGATGCAGGGATGCCCGAATGGTGTACAGACGCTCCTGGGCAGCCGTATCAGTATTAACGGTAACCTGATCCCCACATCACAAATGTGTAATCAGCAGACGGGATTCAGGGCTGTTGAGGTGGAAATCGGACAGGCGCCGGAAATGGTCAAAAAAGCCGTTCACTCCATAGCAGAGCGTGATGTGTCCGTTTTACAGGCATTTGGTGTACGAATGGAATTCACCCGCGGTGATATGCTGAAGGTCTGTCCGAAATTTGTCACATCACTTGCCGGTTTTTCCCCGAAACAGACGACCACTATTAATAAAGATTCCGTCCTGCAGGCTGCCCGGCAGGCATACGCCCGGGAATATGACGAGGAAACAACAGAAACCGCTGATTTTGGCTCTTACGAAGTAAAAGGCAATAAGGTTGAGTTTGAAGTATTCAATCCTGAAGACCGTGCGTACGACAAAGTGACCGTCACGGTTGGTGCTGACGGTAATGCCACCGGCGCCAGCGTTGAATTTATCGGAAAATAGTCGGTATGTCGGACTGCCACCCTGTTTTATTGCCCGAAGGCCCTTTCTCACGCGAACAGGCGGTTGCCGTCACAACAGCTTACCGCAATGTGCTTATTGAAGATGACCAGGGAACGCATTTCCGGCTGGTTATCCGCAATGCCGAAGGGCAGCTACGCTGGCGGTGCTGGAATTTTGAACCTGATGCCGGAAAACAGCTAAATTCGTATCTCGCCAGTGAGGGAATTCTCAGGCAATAAACGTCTTCATTTCATCCATCAGGCCGCGTCTTCTCCGGGAGACGCGGCTTTTTCATTGATTACGTCATTCAGTCTTAACCACTGATAAGGAGCAAAGTATGCGATTAGCCAGTCGTTTTGGTTATGCGAACCAGATACGCCGTGACCGTCCGCTGACCCGTGAAGAGCTGATGCACCATGTGCCCGGGATTTTCGGGGAAGATAAACACACCTCCCGGAGCCGGAACTATACATACATCCCCACCATCACCGTGCTGGAAAGCCTGCAGCGGGAAGGCTTTCAGCCATTCTTCGCCTGCCAGACCCGCGTACGTGACCCGGGCCGCCGGGGGTATACCAAACACATGCTGCGTCTGCGCCGTGACGGGGAGATAAACGGACAACATGTCCCTGAAATTATTCTGCTCAACTCTCATGACGGTACCTCCAGCTACCAGATGCTGCCGGGTTACTTCAGGTTCGTCTGCCAGAACGGATGCGTCTGCGGTCAGTCTCTGGGGGAAGTGCGTGTTCCGCACCGGGGAAATGTGGTGGACAGAGTCATTGAAGGGGCTTACGAGGTGGTGGGCGTGTTTGACCGGATAGAGGAGAAGCGTGATGCCATGCAGTCGCTGGTCCTGCCGCCACCGGCACGCCAGGCGCTGGCACAGGCGGCACTGACTTACCGTTATGGTGACGAACATCAGCCCGTCACCACCGCCGACATTCTGACACCACGACGCCGGGAGGATTACGGTAAGGACCTGTGGAGTGCTTATCAGACCATCCAGGAGAATATGCTGAAAGGCGGGATTTCCGGTCGCAGTGCAAAAGGAAAACGTATCCATACCCGGGCCATTCACAGCATTGATACCGATATAAAACTCAACCGCGCATTGTGGGTGATGGCAGAAACGCTGCTGGAGAGCATGCGCTGATGCCGTTTCCCTGAGTGAGGGAATCATTCAGCTTTCGTTCCTGAAAAACACACATTTATTTGTTATTTAAGGCGTTATCTCATGAAAACCGTTTCTCAGAATACCCCCACAATTTATTCAGCTACAACACCAGAGAATAATCCGCCTCAGTTGGTTGCCAGCCTCGTCCCTGATGAACAGCGCATCAGCTTCTGGCCGCAGCATTTTGGCCTCATTCCACAGTGGGTGACCCTGGAGCCCCGTGTCTTCGGCTGGATGGACCGTCTGTGCGAAGACTACTGCGGTGGTATCTGGAATCTGTACACCCTGAACAACGGTGGCGCATTTATGGCACCCGAACCGGATGACGATGATGACGAAACATGGGTGCTGTTTAACGTCATGAACGGTAACCGCGCTGAAATGAGCCCGGAAGCCGCCGGCATTGCCGCCTGTCTGATGACGTACAGTCATCACGCCTGTCGTACGGAGAATTATGCCATGACGGTCCATTATTATCGGTTGCGGGATTACGCCCTGCAGCATCCGGAATGCAGCGCCATTATGCGCATCATCGACTGAATGGAGAGAAGCATAATGCAACAGCTTTCCTTTCTGCCCGGAGCGATGACGCCCGGCGAGCGCAGCCTCATTCAGCGGGCCCTGAAAACCCTGGACCGTCATCTTCATGAGCCCGGCGTGGCCTTCACCTCCACGCATGCGGCACGGGAATGGCTGATTCTGAACATGGCAGGACTGGAGCGGGAAGAGTTCCGGGTGCTGTATCTGAACAACCAGAATCAGCTGATTGCGGGTGAAACCCTCTTCACAGGCACCATCAACCGCACAGAAGTCCATCCCCGGGAGGTGATTAAACGTGCCCTGTACCACAATGCCGCTGCCGTGGTGCTGGCGCACAATCACCCGTCCGGTGAAGTCACCCCCAGTAAGGCAGACCGGCTTATCACTGAACGTCTGGTACAGGCGCTGGCCCTGGTGGATATCCGGGTGCCGGACCATCTGATAGTCGGTGGCAACCAGGTATTCTCCTTTGCCGAACACGGTCTGCTTTAACCCGTCACAACCACATCACACCTGTTTTCACTTTTATCTTCTGTCTTCAGAGGTATCCCATTATGAAAATCATCACCCGTGGTGAAGCCATGCGTATTCACCAACAGCATCCTGCATCCCGTCTTTTTCCGTTCTGTACCGGTAAATACCGCTGGCACGGTAGCACGGATACGTATACCGGCCGTGAAGTGCAGGATATTCCCGGTGTGCTGGCCGTGTTTGCTGAACGCCGTAAGGACAGTTTTGGTCCGTATGTCCGTCTGATGAGCGTTACCCTGAACTGAATCAGAAAGGGCATTCTGATGAGCCGAATTATCGCCACCATCGGAGCATTCTTAACCGATTTTCTGTGAGGATTTTATCGTGTCAGACACACACCCCGGGACAACGCATCCCGACAACAACAACGACCGCCCCTGGTGGGGGCTCCCCTGCACCGTGACGCCCTGTTTCGGGGCACGTCTGGTGCAGGAGGGCAATCAGTTGCATTACCTTGCCGACCGCGCCGGTATCAGGGGGCAGTTTAGCGACGCGGATGCGTATCATCTGGACCAGGCCTTTCCGCTGCTGATGAAACAACTGGAACTCATGCTCACCAGCGGTGAACTGAATCCCCGCCATCAGCATACCGTCACGCTGTATGCCAGAGGGCTGACCTGCGAAGCCGACACCCTCGGTAGCTGTGGTTACGTTTATATGGCTGTTTATCCGACACTGGCACCCGCAACCACCTCATAACCCCGAATATCTCACCTTTAGCACTACCAGTTACAGAGAACTTAAGATGAAAACATTACCTGACACACACGTACGGGAGGCATCGCGCTGCCCGTCTCCCGTCACCATCTGGCAGACACTGCTCACCCGACTGTTGGACCAGCATTACGGCCTCACACTGAATGACACACCGTTCGCTGATGAACGTGTGATTGAGCAGCATATTGAGGCAGGCATTTCACTGTGCGATGCGGTGAACTTTCTCGTTGAAAAATACGCACTGGTACGTACCGACCAGCCGGGATTCAGCGCCTGTACCCGTTCTCAGTTAATAAACAGTATTGATATCCTCCGGGCCCGCCGGGCAACCGGCCTGATGGCCCGCGACAATTACAGAACGGTAAATAACATTACCCTGGGTAAACATCCGGGGGCGAAACAATGAAACTGGCCCTGACGCTGGAAGCCGACAGCATTAACGTGCAGGCACTGAACATGGGGCGCATTGTCGTTGACGTCGATGGTGTTACTCTCGCTGAACTGATTAACGTGGTCTGCGATAACGGTTACTCCCTTCGTGTTGTTGATGAATCTGACCGGACATCAGCAGAGCGCACGCCACCATCTGCGGCCCTTACCGGCATACGCTGCAGTACCGCGCATATCACGGCAAAGGACAACGCCTGGCTGTACTCGCTGTCACATCAGACGAATGACTTCGGCGAATCAGAATGGATTCATTTTACCGGTAGCGGATATCTGTTACGTACCGATGCGTGGTCGTACCCGGTTCTGCGACTTAAACGCCTAGGCCTGTCAAAAACGTTTCGTCGTCTGATCGTCACGCTCATTCGCCGTTATGGCGTCAGTCTCATTCATCTGGATGCCTGCGCTGAATGTCTGCCGGGTCTGCCCACTTTCGACTGGTAATCAGGGAAATTCACAACATGAAATCATTAACGACAGAAACGGCGCTGGATATTCTGATTGCGTGGCTGCAGGACAATATCGACTGTGAATCCGGGATTATCTTCGACAACGATGAGGATAGAACGGATTCAGCAGCACTGTTGCCCTGCATTGAACAGGCCAGGGAAGATATCCGTACCCTGCGCCAACTACAGCTTCTGCAACAGAACCGGTGAGTCTTACTCATCATCTCACTCACCAGACTTCATTCCACTGACACCAGCCTGAACAGGGCTGGCGTTTTCATTTATCTGCAAAAAGGAATATCGATTATGTCTAAAATCACAGTCTCCCGTCCGGAAGTGGTCAACGGGCATACGGACGTTATCTGTTCCACCTCAATCTGCCACATTCTGGCTGTACGAAAGAATACACTGCTGCAAATCGACACACTTATCCGGCAACTGGCTGAAATCTCGGTGCTGACGGAAAGCATCGGAGGTAAAACTGCCCCGGACTGGGCCATGAAACAGGATTTTCGCTGCGGATGCTGGCTCATGGAGAAACCTGAAACGGCAATGAAAGCCATTACCCGGAATCTTGACCGCGAAATCTGGCGTGACCTGATGCAACGTTCAGGGATGCTTTCCTTAATGGATGCACAGGCCCGTGATACATGGTACCGATCACTGGAATACGATAATTTTCCGGAAATCAGTGAAGCGAACATTCTGAGCACATTTGAACAACTGCACCAGAACAAAGATGAAGTGTTTGAGCGGGGGGTGATCAACGTCTTCAGGGGACTGAGCTGGAATTACAAAACCAATTGCCCCTGCAAGTTTGGCAGTAAAATTATCGTCAACAACCTGGTAAGGTGGGACAGATGGGGGTTTCATCTTATCACCGGGCAACAGGCCGATCGACTTGCCGATCTGGAAAGAATGCTGCACCTGTTCAGCGGCAAACCGATCCCCGACAACCGGGAAAACATCACCATTCATCTGGATGACCACATCCAGTCTGTTCAAGGTAAAGAGGACTATGAAGATGAGATGTTCAGCATCAGATACTTTAAGAAGGGCTCCGCACACATCACGTTCAGGAAACCAGAACTGGTTGACAGGCTGAATGAGATTATTGCGAAACACTATCCGGGAGTGTTACCTTCATAAGAAAGCTCTAATAATTGATTCGATTGTGTATTTTAGCCTCATTCCCTTACGCAAAGTCATTTGGGGGTTCTTATGGGGGTTACTCATTTATCCAACACGGGTTAATCATTTAAAATCAAAACATTAACACTCATATTCGACTCCTGTGATCTTCCGCCAATTTGCCTCTTCTGACGTTCTCCAACCCCTTGTAATACTGTCAATCCAGATATTTTCTACTGCTCAATATTCAATCGGCTTCAGGAATACCTGATCAAAAGTTTTGTGATGGACGATGAGCGACTGAAGAATCCGCCTGTCGGTTCTTCTGTCCTCGAACGCATCCGCGATATTCGCGCCAGCATGCGCCGTGTTTATTTGCAGGTGATTTGCCCCCCTGCTGACTCTCAGCCAACTGTATCGCCATTAAGGTGAAGATGTTGTTTTACACGCCCCAGAACACCCTTTTTTTATACGACGATTCTATTCCTTTAACCGCTGGCGAAAAAAACTGACCTGTAAACTTCACCAATAATCAGACTGCCATCAAGATTAATTTGTTCATTTAATATATCAAATAAATTTGTTTTATTTTTACTATCAAAAATAGCTCATTGTCTTACTATAATTAATATATAAATTCGGTGATTAACTCTTAACATGCTTTTGCTAATAATCTCAATTGCTGGCCCTATAATATTGCGCTAGCATTGCTTTCTGGTTGTATCAGCGATACTCAAAAAATCTTAATACAATACTCATTCGACTGGTACTTATTTGTAACTCAGTTATATTTTGTCGCCCGGTGATTCAGAAGAATGCAAAAAACGGCTACCACTCCATCAAAAATACTTGATCTCACTGCCGCGGCATTTTTACTTGTCGCCTTTCTGACGGGTATTGCGGGCGCTCTCCAGACTCCCACCCTAAGTATATTCCTCGCAGATGAACTGAAAGCCCGTCCTATAATGGTAGGTTTTTTCTTCACCGGTAGCGCTATTATGGGAATTCTGGTCAGTCAATTTCTGGCAAGGCACTCCGATAAACAAGGCGACCGTAAATTACTGATCCTGCTATGTTGCTTATTTGGAGTGTTGGCCTGCACTCTTTTTGCGTGGAATCGCAACTACTTCATTCTCCTCTCTACGGGCGTACTTCTGAGTAGTTTTGCTTCCACTGCAAACCCGCAAATGTTCGCCCTCGCCCGTGAACACGCCGACAGAACAGGCCGTGAGACGGTCATGTTCAGTACATTTTTACGTGCTCAGATCTCGCTTGCCTGGGTTATCGGGCCACCGCTCGCTTATGAGCTGGCAATGGGATTTAGTTTTAAAGTGATGTATCTCACCGCAGCCATCGCATTTGTTGTTTGCGGGCTGATAGTCTGGTTGTTTTTGCCATCAATACAAAGAAATATTCCTGTCGTTACCCAACCCGTAGAAATTTTACCCTCCATCCATAGAAAGCGGGATACACGGCTACTTTTTGTGGTCTGTTCAATGATGTGGGCGGCGAATAATCTCTACATGATAAATATGCCGCTATTTATTATTGATGAACTGCATCTAACCGATAAACTGGCTGGAGAAATGATTGGTATTGCTGCCGGTCTGGAAATTCCGATGATGTTAATCGCAGGCTATTACATGAAACGTATTGGCAAGCGACTATTAATGCTCATTGCTATCGTGAGTGGTATGTGTTTTTACGCCAGCGTACTCATGGCGACGACTCCGGCAATTGAGCTGGAATTGCAAATTCTAAATGCCATTTTCCTTGGTATTCTCTGTGGTATCGGCATGCTTTATTTTCAGGATCTGATGCCTGAAAAAATAGGCTCTGCGACAACGTTATATGCAAATACCTCACGCGTCGGCTGGATTATCGCCGGCTCTGTTGACGGAATTATGGTTGAAATCTGGAGCTACCACGCGTTGTTCTGGCTGGCGATAGGGATGTTGGGTATTGCGATGATTTGCCTGCTGTTTATTAAAGATATTTAGCTCACCAGTCTGGGCTAAGAAAAATCGGCGTGGCGCAAACAGAGCCATCCTCGCCATTTTTGCTATCATGCCTGCATACATAAACGACAAAACAGTATGCAGAGGGAAAAATGGGTTCCACCAGAAAGGGGATGCTGAACGTTCTGATTGCCGCCGTGTTGTGGGGAAGTTCAGGGGTCTGCGCGCAATACATCATGGAGCAAAGCCAGATGTCGTCGCAGTTTTTGACTATGACGCGTTTGATATTCGCCGGTTTGATTCTGCTGACGCTGTCATTTGTTCATGGCGATAAAATCTTTTCTATTATTAACAATCACAAAGATGCCATTAGTCTGCTGATTTTTTCCGTGGTTGGCGCGCTAACCGTACAGCTCACTTTTTTGCTAACCATCGAAAAATCGAACGCAGCCACGGCAACGGTGCTGCAATTCCTCTCACCGACGATTATCGTCGCCTGGTTCTCACTGGTGCGTAAATCCCGCCCGGGCATTCTGGTTTTTTGCGCTATTTTGACATCGCTGGTCGGGACTTTTTTATTGGTGACACACGGTAATCCGACGTCATTATCGATCTCTCCTGCCGCGTTATTCTGGGGAATTGCCTCGGCATTTGCTGCGGCATTCTATACCACCTATCCCTCAACGCTGATTGCCCGCTATGGCACGTTACCGGTCGTCGGCTGGAGTATGCTCATTGGTGGTCTGATCCTGCTGCCATTTTATGCCAGACAAGGGACAAATTTTGTGGTTAATGGCAGTTTGATTCTGGCGTTTTTTTATTTGGTGGTCATTGGTACGTCCCTGACATTTAGTCTGTACCTGAAAGGAGCACAATTAATTGGCGGTCCAAAAGCCAGCATTTTAAGCTGTGCAGAACCATTAAGTAGCGCGCTGCTCTCTTTGCTGTTACTGGGGATCACATTCACATTACCGGACTGGCTGGGAACGCTGCTGATTCTGTCATCAGTGATTTTGATTTCAGTGGATTCCCGTCGCCGCGCCAGAAAAATAAATCGTCCGGCGCGGGATGAGTGAGAATTACCAGCCAGGCACCGCGCCACCGTTAAAGATGGTTTCTGCCGCTTTAGCGACTTCGGATGATTGATAAGATTGCAGAAATTCCTTCACGTTTTCTGCATTCTTATTATCTTCCCGTGCTACCAGAATGTTCACATACGGCGAATTTTTATCTTCAATAAATACGCTGTCGTGCACCGGAGAAAGTCCGGTCTGCTGAATGTAAGTGGTGCTGATAATCGCCACATCAACTTTGGGATCATCCAGTACGCGCGGGAGCTGCGCCCCCTCGAGTTCCATAATCTGCAAATGACGAGGATTATCGGTTATATCCAGCGCGGTAGGTAATAACCCTTTTCCCTCTTTCAGAATAATTAGCTTCTCTTTTTGCAACAGTAAAAGCGCGCGACCAAGGTTGGTCGGGTCGTTGGGGATCGCCACTGTCGCGCCTTCTTTTATTTGCGCCACGGTTTTGATTTTTTTGGAATAACCCGCCATAGGGAAGACAAACGTATTTCCCACCGCTACCAGTTTATAACCATGCGCCTGATTATCTTGTTCAAGAAAGGGCCGATGCTGGAAGACATTCGCATCAAGCTCGCCATGATTTGTCGCATCGTTCGGTAGCAACGAACCGCTAAATCCTACCAGTTCAACATCGAGGCCATATTTCTCTTTTGCCACCTTTTTAGCGACTTCCGCGACATCTTGTTCTGCGCCATTTATAACGCCAACTTTAATGTGTTTTGCATCGCTGCTACTCTGGTCGCAACCTGCCAGCAGAATTCCTGCCAGCAATAATGCGGCCCCCGCCCGTAGATGATGTGTTGTCAGTTTCATTTTTTATCCTTTTTTTAATCATTAACTGACTATAATGGCAAGAACACTACGATTTAAAAAACGAAAAGCTATCGAATAGAAGAAAAAGGTATAAAAAACTGGCACTTCTTACTGACCACGCAAACACCTTTCGTACAGCATGATGAGAGCGGTAAAAGCAAACTACACTTATGCTTCATTCGATGCACATTTGCAGAAGGTTGCCGCTATGAAGCCAACGATGCTACTCATGATTACCGTATTCCTGACTTTTCCAGCCATTTCTCAGGCCGAGTCGCCATTCAGCTCGCTACAGTCGGCAAAAGAGAAAACCACGGTATTGCAAGATTTACGTAAAATTTGCACGCCACAGGCGTCATTATCAGACGAAGCGTGGGAAAAATTAATGTTGTCTGATGAGAGTAACAAACAACATATCCGCGAAGCTATTGTGGCGATGGAGCGTAATAATCAGAATAACTACTGGGAAGCGCTGGGTAAGGTGGAATGCCCGGATATGTGAATTTCGCACACCTCCGCGCTCAGGCCAGCAGCCGCTGACTTAAGCTCGCACATCAGTAAATCACCTGCTTTTTCAAATTCCAATCAAAATTGAACCCGTTCATCAGGATTGTGGATAAATTTCCCTCTACATTATTTTCATTTCATCACATAGAAAATCTTATCTCATTGAAACAATACTTGTTTTTAATGCAGAAAACGAAGCCCAACGGATGGGCATAAAAATGAGCGAATTTTGATATCACCACCCTCTAAAAAATGGTGAAGTCTGAACAAAGAATGTTCGAAAGGAGAGAGTAGAGATGGAAAGCGCAAATCTGGATTTAGAAGAAAATAAAGAAATTGCCAGTAAGTTCGAACGTGCATTAGGTATGGGAGCAACGCTTGCAGAGCTGCATGGCATAACCCCGGATACCCTTGAAGGCGTTTATGCTTACGCTTATAACTTTTATGAAAAAGGAAGACTTGACGAAGCTGAACTCTTTTTTAAATTTCTCTGTATTTATGATTTCCAAAATTATAACTATCTAAAAGGATATGCCGCCGTCTGTCAATTGAAGAAAGATTATCAAAAGGCATTCGACATGTATCATATCTGTTTAATGCTATCTCCCGATAACGATTTCTCTTTGGTTTATTATATGGGTCAATGCCAGATGGGCTTAAAAAACATTAAAATGGCCACTGAGTTATTTAATACTGTCGTAACCTATAGTCAAAATGAAAAAATTAAAGAGATGGCTACTGCTTATCTTGAACTTTTGACAGCCAATACCGAAGAGGAAGTTCGAACAGAGTGAGTCGGCAAAATGAACATAAACGGAAAAAACGCTTCTTTTACGTCTGAAGAGTTAGCCAGGAAATATCATGAGGAAGGCACAGTTGATTTAAAAAAATAACCATGGCGATAAAATAAATGAGAAGAATAACAATAAACACATTACTTACTTTCCCGTTGATGCCATTTTAGATGGGAATAAACATCTGCCATGAGTTAAATAAAAAAGAATTAATTACACCCGATGATAGCTTAAAAAGGAGGTGAATTATGTCGGCACCGATTACGGGACAAACGATCACGTTTGAACAAATCAGTGAAACATTGCGTACACAGTATAGCGATGCGGAAAAAAGACTGCAGGACAGCAGCAAAACGCAAGTTGATCCCATGCGGCTTAATAAAAACCCGAAATCCCTTGATAACGATATTCGCGCTCGTCTTGAAAACAAACCGATGCTTGCTCCGCCTGAAATACAGGTTTCAGATTCAGACAACGCCACTACAGCAAAGACGAATGATGCCCGCCTGACAATGATTTTGGGTAATTTAACAGGCATTGCCGATCAGGATATTACAAAACGATTGCATAATAACCTTGACAGCACCCTGCTTCGACACGAAATGGCACATAATAAGTTTCGTGAATTAAGTGACGCTTATTCCTCGTCATTAGATGATGCGCAAAAAGCCGACGATATCATGCATCAGGCCAATAATAATTACAATGCGGTCGATAAAAAGGTGCAATCGCTGGAGAAAAAAGTCAACACATTGAATCAAGAGCTGTCGCAACTGCAACCTGGCGATCCGCAATATAATAAAGTACTGACGCAAAAAAATGCGGCTGAAAAAACACTCACGCTGTCATTACAAAAAAAATCGTTAGCTGAGAAATCGTTAAATACAGCCATTATGGATGCTGATGCTGCGATCGGCCAAAGTATGGAAATTTTTGACGAAATTCAACAGCAAGAACAGATTAATAACTTCACCACCAATATTTGCCTGACACAGGAAAACCAGAAAAATAGAAACGCGACAGCCACATTTATCCTTTTGATTACTTCAGTAATGGAAGTTATTGGTGATACCAATTGCGACTCTATTAAAAATCAATCTGAGGTAATGAAAGAGATTAACCATGTCAGGGAAAATAAACTCAATGAAACAGCACGTAAATATACTACCACGACTAAAGTTTTAAAAATCGTTAATGAGTGTGTAACTGTAGTTACCTTTGCCGTAAGCGCAGTCTTAATTGTTGTTGGTCTTCTTGCTGCAGTTCCAAGTGGTGGTTCAAGTATTGCGGGTGCATTGGCACTTATTGGAGGAATAGCGGGCGCAGTAGTATTAGGTGTAGATATCACTTGTCAAATCGCTCTGGGCACCACGGCTACCGGCTGGATTTTAGGGAAAGTTGTTGAAGGTCTTTCGGCTGCGATTAAAACAGTTGATCCCACTCTGCTCGCAATCACCGCGCTTCTGGACGTTATTGGTGTCGATCAAGATACGATTGAACTGGTTAAAAGTATTTACGCAAGTGCAGCCGCTTCTATTGTCATGGCGACAGTAATGATTGGTGCAGCTGTAATATGTTCTGTAGCAATAGGGGCCGTTGTTTCTGCATTATCAAAAACAGCCGCCGAAGAAGTCACCAAAGAAATAACAAGCACTATAAAATCAACCATTGAATCCATTATTAATTCAGTTTCAAAAAATATTATAAAGGTATTAGACAGCGTATGCAGCGTGCTACAAACATCAGCCGTAGTGTTGAAGTTGATTGCCAAAATAAGTAATGGCCTGGAGAAAATAGGCTTACTCATCTGTGCAATAGCAACATCGACGATGAATTGTTTTGTTGCTGGAAACTCTGCCGACATGGCAATTTTACAACAGGACATGAGTAATCTATCAAAAACGCGTGAACAAATGCTTTCAGTATTGCAAAGGGTGGATAAAACCGTCGAACAAGAGGTAAGCCAGATGGTAAGAGTATTACAACACCGAACTGAAGCCTTAAAATTTGCTTCCCATTCTATCGTATAAGAGGGTTTTAACATGGCCACCTATGAAATTAAAAATGCGACCAGCATACATAATATTAACAATCTCGATAAAACAATCTTTGATAGAGATTATGGTAAAGAAAACAACATACCAAATGATAATAAAATTGTGCAATACTATAACCTTAAAGATATTAAGCATGACATAAGCTCTCAGTTTATAATATTAAAAAATACAGACAGAGAAGTCTGTCCGGAACTAAGAGTAAAACTTTTGGATAATCTTAATTACTCAAGGAATACGCTAGATAATTTGAGGGGTGACCTTGACCAAGCTACAATTTCATTCAGTCAATCAAGCAGTTCTGCAGAACAGAGTTCTATTAAAATATCTAAATATAATATCCTTGATATGCTAGATAATTTGACCATGCGACAACAGGCTGTTATGGAGGAATTTTTAAGGGTATTCACATCAATGTATAAAGCCTCTGCTATGTCTGAGGCTATTATGAGCAACGTTTTTGAACAACTTGTCCAGTATCAGAAAACAGAAACCGTACACGCCACAATGGCAAGTTCGGCAGGTGTTCTTGCCGGGTCAACAGTTGGCGCAGCTGGAGCTGCAGCATCTGTTGTAGCAAATTTCAGAAGCCATCCCGAAAAGATGCAAACCCTTACACCTGATCAGAAGCACACTATCAGTGGAACTGATGATAAAACACAGCGAGGATTAAAAAGGGAAGTTCAAGATCAACAAGCTTATCTCAAGCAAATAGATGAAGAAATAAAAACAACAACGAAAGATACAACACTTGATGAAGAACAAAAAGAAGAGACCCTGAAATATTACGATAAAGAAAAAGAAACTACGGAAGAAAAAATTAGAGATAAAAACGAGCGTATTAGTATAAAACATAACAGGAAATATAATAAATATTTTACTATAGGTAAAGCAGATGTACTTTCACAGCTTGTTAATCAATCAACTCAAGCATCACTTAGAATTCTAGAAAGTACTACTCATGCAGAAAAAGACATTGTTGAACAGGCTAAAAATGTCATGCATTCAGTTATGAGTAGCTATCTGGATCAAATTAATCGTGATGTTCAAGGAAGAGATCAGGCACTCAATTTATTACAGCAAATAATACAAACCATTATTGATACTGATAGTGCTATTGTTCAAGGAATTCGCTCATAAATTATTGCAATAATAGTTTCTTATATTTAAGGAGGAATGACACATGATTAATAAAGATAATAATTTAAATATAGATATTCTACGTCAGCAGAATGCAAACATTCCTCTTCAAGAGGCATCCTCGCAAAGTGAGGAGCCTCATCAACTGGGAAACAGCAAAAGCGAGGGTAATTTGTATAACAGCGCCAGTAAGGATAATAATATTGGCGCTATGCTCAAGAAAGATGTTGAAAAACTATCAACTTTAGTCAGTGAACGTGGCCCGCGAAATGAAGACTGGAAATGCCAGCATGACATACAGCTTAACTTCGTTAAAAACATGCTCAGAAATTTCCCAACTGAGAACCTGTCAGAGAAAGGATCCGCGCTCTTACACGAAAGTTATTTGCTGATAAAAAACGTTCTGCAGCTTACAGAAAATGTTAATACTATTGACGTAAAATTAAAGGATACCGCTACAATATTGACCCTGCATAACTCTGTGAGAAAAACCCTGGCTAACGTTGCTCACAACACAACCGGGTCAAGTGCAATGGCATCGACCAAAGGTACCTTAAATCACGCTATCGCTTCTTTAGAGAGTTCTGCGCCTGAAATGAGAAGTTCAGCAACCAGCAGTACTTTAACGGCCAGTAGTTCAAACGAATTTAAAAGTGATAAATATATATGCAGTGATATTGCTGATTTGATGAGTGTGCTCGGTAGCGACTACCTCGAAATCTATGCAAATAGCGTTGAGATAATGAGCGCATACTGGCAGGACTTCAGTGAACATATCCAAAGCAATATGGGAAAATGGACTCACTCTAATAAAAAAGGCGATGCGATAGTTTTTGACGTCAATGCATTCCAAAAAGCCTTGATGCATTTTTATTATATCGATAAATATCCTAATGGTGATTTCCACTATCATTACAATCCAGACTATGTTTTATACCCTCCGGCACCTGCTGACAAAATTAGTGTACCACTAGAAGAAGCAGAAAAATGGTGCGCCGCTTTAGGACTTCCGGTAATTCCACCCGATCCCAAACACCGCACACCTTCTCCGATTGTCGAAGTTGAACCGCAAGGTAGCGGTCTGTATGTTATTATTCCCAACCCTCAGATTATTGACAGTATGAGTCAGTCTTCAGACTCAATGGTGCATAGGGACGATAAAGGGAAGGAAAAAAATATATCTAAAGAATTCACCGGTTATGAAATAAGCACAGCTGAATACCAGGCATGGCTGGCGGGTTATAACGGCCAGGCAGAAAACATGAAAACCGACGTGCAGGTTATCACGACTAAATACAGTACAGCCAACTCCACCTACGATACAATTATCAAATTATTATCTTCAACCATTACTGCGTTGTTTGATTCAGCGAAAGATTATTTACGTTTCTGATTAAGTAATACCCACAATTATCGCCCACTATCTGGTCCCGAAAAATGGGACCAGCGTTTCATATTATTAAGCATCAGCTTTCATTCATTTCTTCATCACAATCTTACAAAATGAGCGTTTTTTGATAGAGCAATTCTGCCAATACTTTATTTTATATTAATCAAATTAATACTATGAATAGAGAAAACGGAAGGAGCGTTCTATGCAACTGCAACATGGAAAAAATAATACACAACAATATATATTTGGCGACTTTGTATTAAAAAACAATGGAATATTATTATTCAAAAACAAAGAATATCATATTCCCCCGAAAGAACTTGGCGTTATCATTCTATTACTTAATGCTGACGGTGAAATTGTTAGCAAAGAAGAGATTATCGATAAGGTCTGGAGCGCGAGTGTTGCCAGTGATGAATCTCTAACACGATGTATTTATGCATTGCGCAAACTTTTGCATGAGAATAAACAGTGTAAGTATATCGAAACGGTCTATGGTCGTGGATACCGTTTTACTGTACCTATTGTGATTGTGACCGATAATGAACCGGTAAAGTCGACCACCACTCTTGCCGTTTTTCCCTTTCGTACTGAAGGTTCGATCAATGTTCTAAAACTCCATTACGAACTTGTCCAGGGCCTTTCAAAATATGCTTTTTGTGGTTTAGATATTTTACCCGCTTCGGTAACAAATGAGGCCAGTGATTTCTCCACCATCCATCAGTTTATCAATAAAACAGGTCCAGAATATTATATTATGGGTCAGGTCGTTCACTATGGTAAAAACTGGCGTTTATTTATTGAGTTAATCCATGCCAGAACGCATAAATTGATTGATCATCAAAGTATTGATTTCAACCCCGATAATCCTCTTTCCGTATTATTATCACAAGTAATTAATATTCTTATTGAAAAAATACCCAACATTAATTTTAAATCTATTAATACACAACAAATGCCATCTCTGGATTCTGCTGTTATGTATATGAATGGCAGGATGGAAATGTACCGTTATACACCAGAAAGTTTGAAACGAGCATTAGTAATATTTAGAGATTGTGTGAGTACGCAACCGCAAAATACCTTGCCCTACTGTTGCCTGGCGGAATGCCATATATCATTAGCACTCCTTGGAATCAGTGAACAAAAACAAGCAATAACTACGGCAGTAACCTCCATTGAAAAGGCTCTGGAAATTAACCCTTCAAATTCTCAGGCATTGGGTTTACTGGGTTTAATCAGTGGGCTAAAAGATGAACATTCAGTCTCTAATGTGCTATTTAAACAAGCACATTTACTCAAACCTAATTCGCCAGACGTTTATTATTATCAGTCGCTGCTATATTTTTTGAACGGCGACCTTGCAAGAGCATTTAATTTAATAGAAAAAAGCATTGCTCTTGAACCCAATAAAATGGGCATAAGCATTCTTAAATTAATGATACTTTATTATACATCCCCCCTCGATAACGCGATATCTTTTGCATTAAATCTTAACAGTCAAAACACCTGTAACAATCCAATTATTACCTCTATTCTGGCTATGTTCATGGCACTGAAAGGACATAATGACAAAGCCAAAAGTTTATTGCTTAAACTTGAACCTGAACATGGTCTTGATTACACCTGCGTTAACTCGCTTTATACGAAGTTTCTGATCTATGGCGCATCTATAAAAAATGACATTATGAAGTTACTGGCAAATATTAACACTAACAAAATCAATGGTGTGATTTTGCCGTTAATTTACACTGTTTATGGTAAGAAAGAATATGAAAAGCGCTGGCAACAATTAATTAAAGAGAATGATTTATGGTCAAATGTTTTGCTTCATGACCCCCGTTTACTCAGTGTGAAAAACGAATTTAATACTATTGGTGTGATGCGTACTTCTGCGTAATGACGAATATAAATTGCCCTGCTGATGCAGGGCAATTTAGTAATTATTTCGTTAATAATACTCTACGCACAAGCCAGAAGACTTTCCTGTCCCAAGCTCTGATATACCAGTTTCAGGATTAAATTTCTCGTGTACTCCCATGAGCTGAGTGCTTGTCCAATAATCCGTACCGCTAAAAGCGTTCCCATAAGTTTTTAAATTACCATATTCGCCCCACAACGTACCTACTTTTCGCGGTACTACCCCACCGCTTGGCCGCTGCGCTAATTCTAAAGATGACGGCATTTGACCATAGCTACATGAAGTGTTTATGATATCCCAGGTATTACTACTGGTAGCACCTAAACTAGTAAACCATTTTTTAATCTTGAATTTAAATACAACATCATTCCCTTTACCATTCTTGGGTTTCCCGGTAATAGTAACTTCACTTCTTATCAGCACAGATAATGTTACTTCTCCATTACTGTCAACATTAATTCCATAAATCCCAGCCGTCCAATTATAATCCGTATTTTTCATATTATGGGTTAGTAACAGCGTGAATTTTGCACCATCAAACCCTGTTTCTGGAAAACCATCTGTCGCCCTGAATTTTACACCATTAACACTCAGCAACTCGACTTCCACAAAAGGAAGGATGGTATAGGATGGTTGTCCGTATATACGCCAACCTTTAATCTCCATAAATGAAGTTAAATTTTCTCCTTCTTGGTAGGCCATATATGTACGTTCATATATGCCATCACCCACATATCTCCATTTTTCCCCTTCTTTTTTTTCTACATTTTGTAAGTACACTGTATCATCCAGCAAATCCAGACCGTTATCCACCGGATTTCCAAAATCATCAACTAATAAAACACTGACAGGTAAATCCGCCCCTTCCACTACTAAAACTTCTCGTATACGAAGCTGTGAACCAAGCGGACTCACTTCACCTGGTTTGATAGTGTAATTGTTTGAATAATTGGCATCGCTCCAACCAGCCATCTTCAGTTGCGCATTCAAATTCGCTTCCGCAAAATGCGCCATATACTGTCTTTGATATTGCCCATTGCCGTTGTAAACCCAATTATTGCCCTGGATAGGATCCGCATTCCTGACTTGTACGTTTTCCTCATTAAGCTGAACGACACCATCAGTAATAAAGTTACCCTGGGCGTCTTTAAGAACAACGGTTACCGTTATGCTATCCCCAGCGATATATATCGTTTTGTCCGTGACAATCGTGGATTGATTTTTTGCCGCTGCACCTGGTTGTATTCCGTATAACGAGGACTTAATCTCCTCTGCCCATGTTTTTAATTTCAGACTGGCAACCAGATTTTCCTCGGCAACCCATGCTGTCCAGACAATGGTATATTCACCATTATTCTGCTCGACCCACCGCATAGAATCGGGAGTTGCGCCGCCTACCGCGAAACTATCAATATAAGACTCGATGACTTCTGATGTCAGCCCTAAAGCAGGGTTACCAAACTCATCCCGCAACGTTATTGTGACGGTTAATGGCTCCCCGGCGATATATGCCGATTTATCTGTCCTGATAGCAGAATTTGCCTGCACCGGAGCACCGCTGTGGATGGAATAACTCTCTGATTGTTTACTGCTGCCCCATTCAGACAACTTCAGCGTCGCGTGGTGAGAGTCTCCCGCCATTTGCGCCGACCATGTAGCAGTATAAACACCGGCGGTTTCAGACCATCCTCCTGAACGTACGGCTCCTTCTACTGTTACGTTATCACCAGACAATAAGGACTCGCCCCCTTCAACCAGGTTACCGTGCGCGTCTTTCAGCGTCACAGCGACGGTTATAGTGTCACCAGCGGTGTAGGCGTTTTTATCCGTAGCGATAGTTGATGTGGCTTGCGCCGGAGAACCGGACTGTATGTCATAGCGATCTGACGTTACGCCATCACTCCACGTCTGCAATTGCAGGTTGGCGTGCTGATTGGTACTGGCAATCGTCGCCATTCGGGTTGTGGTATACACGCCACCTGATTCAACCCAGCTTCCCGTTTCTGACGGGTCAGTGCCAGCCACCGTCAGCACACCATCAGCGGCTAACTGTGAAGCTGCACCGGTTACCAGATTATCGAACGCATCCCGGAGCGTTACCGTGATGGTGATTGTCTCTCCAACCGTATAGTTCGACTTATTTGTTTCAACGGTTGAAGTGAGCCGCGATGCATCACCAGGTACAAAGGTGACGTTCTGGCTCTGGCTACTGTTGTTGATGCTGGCGGTGACTGTACTGGTGCCCGCCGTCTGGCTGGTGACACTGATCTCCACCGTGCCGTCCGGCTTTGTGGTCACCGTCGAAGCAACCGTTGCGCTGTTGCCCGCCAACACGCTGACCGTCTGTCCGGCAAGCGTATTACCGTTAGCATCGGTGACCTTCACCTGCAGCGTATTCGCCGTCGAACCGTCTGCCACCGCGTTATCCCGGATGACCTCCAGTTCAGCGATCTTCGCTGTCCTGACATCGGCGATAAATGTCACGTCCCGGCTCTGACTGCTGCTGTTGATGCTGGCAGTGACTGCACTGATTCCCGCCGTCTGGCTGGTTACAGATATCTCCACCGTGCCGTCCGGCTTGGTGGTCACCGTCGGAGTGACCGTTGCGCTGTTGCCTGCCAACACGCTGACCGTCTGTCCGGCAAGCGTATTACCGTTAGCATCGGTGACCTTCACCTGCAGCGTATTCGCCGTCGAACCGTCTGCCACCGCGTTATCCCGGATGACCTCCAGTTCAGCGATCTTCGCTGTCCTGACATCGGCGATAAATGTCACGTCCCGGCTCTGACTGCTGCTGTTGATGCTGGCAGTGACTGCACTGATTCCCGCCGTCTGGCTGGTTACAGATATCTCCACCGTGCCGTCCGGCTTGGTGGTCACCGTCGGAGTGACCGTTGCGCTGTTGCCTGCCAACACGCTGACCGTCTGTCCGGCAAGCGTATTACCGTTAGCATCGGTGACCTTCACCTGCAGCGTATTCGCCGTCGAACCGTCTGCCTCTGAACCATCCTTAATGACCACCAGATCAGCGATCTTCGCCGTCCTGACATCGGCGATAAATG
>ERZ1673748.156-NODE-156-length-115271-cov-7.446822_pt1 | contig 115271 bp, 96 predicted proteins | sample MGYA00580196_ERZ1673748 | MGnify/ENA primary metagenome ERZ1673748 (study PRJEB41218, sample SAMN15661796) | gut metagenome | host: Homo sapiens | place: Canada: London | collected 2015-08-20/2019-03-30 | study: EMG produced TPA metagenomics assembly of...
GCTCTGCTTGCTCATTTTCATAGTCGGCGGACAGCTTTTCAAATCGGCTATCATTTGTTGCCCGCCATTGCCCTGAGCGCACTGTGCTGCGTACCAGATCTCCGGTATAACCTCTTTGCGGGAAATGTGCACACATGGCTTCCCTTTTCCGATGTACAAACGACGGCGGAGGCGCTTGAGAGCGGTTTTCCGGAGAACGCTCTTGCCATGCTGCTCACCGCGCTTTTCTGGGGTTTTTTCGAGGGCTTCAATTATGTGGTGATTTCCGATAAAATCGGCGAGTGCTATCCGTCCCAAAACAGGCTGTGGGATTGGGGCGCTTTCGTCTGCGCGGTCATGTGTATTCTGATACATGGAGCCGTGGGCGTGACGCCGGATGCGGTGGCAGAGATGCTGTGCACTCTCTTTTTGATCTACGGAATGTTGATCGTCCGAAAAGCCACCGGAAACGCTTGGGGATGTATTCTGATCTTCGTGTTTTATTGGAACGCGCTATAGGAGATACAAAACAATGAATTGGACGATTTATGGAATGGAATGTGTTGGGGCGCTGATCCTGTTTACCTGCCTGATCATGATCCCGCTGTGCAAAAATCCGATTTGGTGGATCCACGATTACCCCAAGGACATTCAGGAGAAATATTTTGAAACCCATGAGCGCATTCCCACCGAGGTGCTCAGTGCCCCGGTGTTCTTGAAAAAGGGCTTTGCAGTGTTGCTGGCTTTATCCATTCTGACAGCATTGGCGCTTGCGGCAGGAGCGACGGATTTCAAGACCGGCTTCCTGTACGCATACGGTCTATGGCTGCTGGTGGACTGGTACGACTGCTTTTTCCTGGACTTGGTGCTGTTTGCCAACGTCAAGCGCATCCGTTTGCCGGGAACGGAGCACATGGACAAGGCGTATCACCAGAAGAAGTATCATGTAGTGCACTCGGTGATCGGCATGGCGCTTGGTCTCGTTCCCTGCTTGCTGTGCGCCCTGATTGTGGCGGTGCTGGGATAGAGAACGAACAGGGCTTTCTGCTTGTCGGATGAGATTGGAGAAATAGCTTTGATGTATTGTATGGATAGTATTTGGATGAATACGATATGGCAAGGGTAAGATAAATTCTCGTTTATCTATTTAATCCTCCGAAACCCTTGTATTTTCAAGGAAAATCGGCATTTTAATGTTCTTACCTTATGCATTTTCCCTTGTTTTTGCCCTTATGAGCTGAAACAAGGGAAACTTTTTGTTTAGGCTTCCCCGACCACCTTATCAAGCAGTCTTGCGGAAGTTCGTTTCGCTTCCCTTTTAGAGTGAGCGTAGATGTTCATTGTGGTACTTACGTCAGCGTGTCCAAGCAGTTCCTGCACATCCTTTGGTGCTACACCATTGGAGAGCAGATTACTGGTGAATGTGTGTCTCAGCATATGAAAATGGAAATCTTCAAATCCTTCCAGCTTCTTTTTTGCCGACCTTGTCATAACACCAACTGTACTCGGTGACTCGTATGCTCCGTCAGGTCTCAGGCAGACAAATGATATTTCTTTGTACCCGTCTGGAACTTCATCCGTTCTCGGCAGGCTGTAGACTTCATAGTAAGTACGATCTTTCTCTTTGACCTCTTTGTAGTAGTTGAGGTGATAGAGGTCTCCATAATTGAAGCGGTTCTTGTGCTGTTCCGTCTTTGCCTTTCTGAGAATATCTGCCAGAGTGTCGCAGAAGTCCACGGTACGGACTTTCTTGCGTTTGGTAGCACCTATCTCTGTCTTGTGCCTTTGCCCGTTGTATCGCATACTGCGTCGTACTGTAAGGTACTGTCCGTCAAGGTTGATGTCCTGCCAAGTCAATGCACACGCTTCTCCGATACGAAGTCCTGTGTAATAGGCTATCTGCATCGGGAGCAACGCAGGATTGTCTTTCTTTTTCAGAAAGTCCTCCAACATCAGAAACTGCTGATGGTCAATGGTAGGAGCATTGTCAACTTCGCCGTTCTCGTCTGCAAACAGTTCGTATTCCTCTTTCTTTCCTCTCCATACCACATACTGCATAGGATTAAAGGAAATCAGTTTCTTCGGGAATACCGCAAATCGGAACGCTCCCTGCAATACTGCTGAGAACAGTCTCAGGTACCCTTTGCTGAGTGCCTTTGCTGTCGTTCCGTCAGGGTTTTGTCCTCCGAAAGTAAGGACGTCCATAAATGCCTGTAAATGTTCCGCAGTGACCGTTTTCAGCTTTCTGTCTCCGATAGGATATTTCTTTATCCTGCTCACTGTTCCCATATACGCCATTGACATTGCAATACATAATGCCTGCCGCTGCACTTTTATGAGTGAGCCGGATAGTGATTATGATGCTTACCGGGATGTCATGGACGTCAATTTCTTCGGCGCGTTGAGACTTGCGAAAACCGTTTTGCCGTATATGCGCGAGCAGAAGGAGGGGCGCATCATCTTTACAAGCTCCGGCGTCGGCGTTACGGGATTTGAAAATATCTCGCCTTATGCGGCGACAAAAGGGGCGATTGAATCACTGGCAAAGTGTCTGGAAATCGAGAATGAGGAGTATGGAATTTCCTTTCACCTATTCCATCCTCCGCTGACGGATACCGATTCTGTTTCGGGTCTTCCCATACCGAAAGAGTTCAAAGCAGATGCCCGGAAAGTCGGACACGGGTTAGCCGAACATATTTGGTCGAAAAAATTTGTGATTTGCCACTCCGTACTTCAGTCTCTTCAAATAAAGTTTTCTTACCGGCATCCTCTTTACATTGGAAAAATGATGACGAAAATGACAAAACGGGCAGTAAAGTGAGAGCAATTCATAGATTTGAAGTTGGAGGTGTTATACAATGAAGAAATATGATTTATTCCCATGCACTGCGGACATTCAAGCCATTGTCTCGACCCATCTCAGAAGTACCCTTATGAAACAGGTTGATAATCGGCATTTAACTGACGTATGAGCTGTACTTGTGCAAGGGCATGGACGCATCATTGCCCCTGATTTTTGCGTTGCTCACAGGGAAGCTAATTCCGGATTATCGACCTTAAATCGTACAAAATCCATCCTATCCATCTACCATCAACAAAGGCAACTGCAAAAGCAAAGGGGCATGTGCCTTAATGACACATACCCCTTTTGTCAGCAACCCTTGTCCGGCAACTGCCATAGTATTTGTTTCTCAAAACCTGTTTTATGGGCAGCTACCCCAGCTCGTCCTCCTCTTTTTTATCGCTTACGGATCAGTTCTCCGCCCGCTGGATCAGCGCCACGGCGTGGGCGGATATCCCCAGTCCCTCGCCGGTGAAGCCCAGATGCTCCTCCGTGGTGGCCTTGACGTTCACCTGCTCCGGCCGGATGCCCAGCGTCCGGGCCAGCGCACAGCGCATCTCCTGCCGGTAGGGGGCGATCTTTGGGGCCTGCGCCACCAACGTGGCGTCGATATTTACCACCTGCCACCCCTGCTCCGTCAGGGCCTTCATCACCCGCTCCAGCAGCGTCAGGCTGGAGATGTTCAGAAAAGCATTGTCGCAGTCCGGGAACAGTCTCCCGATATCGTCCATACCGGCAGCGCCCAGCAGGGCATCCATCACCGCATGGGTCAGCACGTCCGCATCGGAGTGGCCGTCCAGCCCCTTCTCCCACGGGATGGTAACACCGCCTAAGATCAGAGGCCTCCCCTGTGCCAGACGGTGGACGTCGTACCCGTGTCCTACCCGCAGTCCTGTCATGCCTGTTTCCTCCTCTCGGCCAGAATGGCCTCCGCCAGACGCAGGTCCAGCGGCCTAGTAATTTTGATGTTCTCCGGATCCCCGGCGGTGAGATAGACCTCCTTGCCCAGCCGCTCCACAGCGGAGCAGTCGTCCGTCAGAGTCACCTCGGCGTTCACCGCCGACTGGAGCGCCGCCTTCAGCAGCTCCGCCTGAAACACCTGCGGCGTCTGCACGGCAAAGAGGGTCGCCCGGTCCGGTGTCTCCAGCACCCGGCCCGTGGACGGCTCCGTCCGCTTGATGGTATCCGACACCGGCACCGCCGGGGCGGCAGCATAGGTGCGCTCCCCGAAGCGGATCAGCTCGTCGATCTGTTCCGGGCGGATCAGGGGCCTTGCCCCGTCATGTACAGCGATGAGCCGGGCCTTTTCGTTGGCCTCCAGCGCCGCCGCCAGCACCGAGTGGGTGCGGGTCTCACCGCCCACCACCACACGCACGGGCTTTTGCAGTCCGCAGCGCCGGCACAGCTCCGCCATCTCCGCCAGACACTCCGTCCGGGTGGACAGTATGATCTCATCCACCAGCGTGGCGGCGTCGATGGCCCGGAGGGTGTGGGCCAGCACCGGCTCCCCCTCCAGCGGCAGCAGCAGCTTGTTGCCGCCGCCCATGCGCCGGGATTCCCCCGCCGCCGGTACGATCATGGTACAGTAGGGGCGGCGCCTATCCCGCAGCTTCCCCAGCCGATCAAATAGCTTCATTCATTCTTCGCCCCCGTCATCATGGCCTGCTCAATGCGCTGCTCCGCATCGGGATAGGTATGTCCCTCCACCAGCACCACCTCGGATACCAATATTTGTTTGGCGCTGTGGAGCATCTTGCGCTCACCGTTGGAAAGGCCCTTCTCCCGGTCCCGCCACATAAGGCCCTTGATGACACGGGCCACTTCCAGCAGATCACCGCTCTTCAGCCGGTTCAGGTTCTCCCGATAGCGTCGGTTCCAGTTGGTGGTGCGGTCGATCTCCAGCCCCGGAATGGCGCTCAGCACCTCCCGGATGCGACCGGAGGTGGACAGAGCCCGGACGCCGATGGCCCCGCAGCTGCCTGTGGGGATCTTCAGCGTCAGCCCGCCGGAGGGCATTCGGAACACGTAGTAGCTGCCCAGCTGTCCGCCCAGCCGTTCCTGCACGATACTTTCGATGATCCCCGCCCCGTGCATGGGGTGAACCACCCGGTCGCCTACCTGATACATACCGGTCCTTCCTTTCCAAACGATTCTCGTGTATAAATAACCAAGGATATTATACCCTTATCCCGGTATATTTTCAAGAAAAATCGCAAAAAACGGTCCATCTATGAAAAACAGCCTGCTGCGCACATTCCTTGCACACAGCAGGCTGTTTTGTTTCATGAGACAGCTTATTCCACGGTGACGCCCCGCTGGGCAAAGCTCTTCACCATCAGGTCCAGATCCGGCTCGATGTGCAGAGGCTCCCCGGCGGACTTGATGGCGTTGGCCACGTCCTTCAGGCCGTTGCCGGTGACCACCGATACCACCGTGGCATCCTTCTCGATGAGACCCTGCTCACAGGCCTTCTTCAGCGCTGCCGTACCGGTGACACCGGCAGGCTCACCGAACACGCCGCAGGTGCGGCCCAGCAGCCGCTGCGCCGCCAGGATCTCCTCGTCGGTGACGCAGATAGCAAGGCCCTTGGACTCCCGAATGGCCGCCAGTGCCTTGTCGGCGTTGCGGGGTACACCCACGGAGATGGAGTCGGCAATGGTGTTCTCCTCCATCGGCTCCCACGGCTTATTCTCCTGAATGGCCCGGTTGATGGGATAGCAGCCGTAGGACTGGGCGGAGATGAGCCGGGGCAGCTTGTCAATGAAGCCGATGGCATACAGATCCTTGAAGCCCTTCCACACGCCGGCGATGGTACAGCCGTCGCCCACGGAGATAGCCAGATAGTCCGGCATCTCCCAGTTCAGCTGCTCGGCGATCTCCAGGGCCACGGTCTTTTTCCCTTCGGAGAGATACGGGTTGATGGCAGCGTTGCGGTTGTACCAGCCGTACTTCTCGATGGCCTCGGCGGACATCTTGAAGGTCTCCTCGTAGTTGCCCTTGACGGAGATGACATTGGCCCCGAAGATCATCAGTTGGGCTACCTTGCCCTTGGGGGCCCGCTCCGGCACGAAGATATAGGTCTTGAAGCCCGCAGCGGCGGCGTTGCCCGCCAGAGAGCTGGCGGCGTTGCCGGTAGAGGAGCAGGCGATGGTCTTGGCGCCCGCCTCATAGGCCTTGGCCACGGCCATGGCGCTGGCCCGGTCCTTCAGGGAGGCCGTGGGGTTTTGGCCGTCATCCTTTACCCACAGCTTGCGGATACCCAGTGCACGGGCCAGATTGGGTTCGTCATACAGGGGGCTCCAGCCCACTCGCAGAGGGGTGTCAGGGGTAGTCTCCTCCACCGGCAGCAGCTCCCGGTAGCGCCACATGGAGCGGTTCTCCCGCCGAGCCAGCTTCTCCTTGGTGAGGACAGACTTGATGTAGTCGTAGTCATAGACGATGTCCAGAATACCGCCGCACTGGCAGTTGGTCAGGTCCGGAGTGGCTTCATAGGTCTTGCCGCAGCGGAGGCACTTGCCGTATTTCACGTTTTTCATGGTGACACCTCGTTGTATAAGATCTCGTTGTATAAGATTCAGTCTTCTTCCCGTAAATTTTCCAGTGCCACCCGCACCGCCTCCACCACAAAGGCATTGAAGGTGCAGTCCGTTCCCTGGATGGCCTCTTCCACCTCCCCGATGACGTCGTTAGGGAATCGGATGGATTTCGTGGTAGAGCTGGGTGGGCTGGGGATCTTGAATTTACGCATGGCAGGCACTCCTTGTCGACTTTTTTACATGACAAATTGTACCTATATTTTGTGTTTCAATAAATGCCGCATAATGTATTGCATTTTGCAATACAGCGCGATAAAATAGTCGAAAGTCATATGCCGTGAGGGATTCGAACCCCCGGTCAAAAGGAGGTAGATCGCTTGGAGAGCAGCCACAGCTTCCCCGCATATTACACCGTTCTGTGCGCCCGGACCGCAGACGCCATTGACGCCATCGACCAACAGTGCTACCAGGAAGCCAGAGAGCTTCTGGTGGCCGGGATGCAGGAGGCCGAGGAGATCATTCTATCCCAAGAGGAATAACACGCAGGGGCGGGACGGAGGTCCCGCCCCTGCGGCGTCTTGTGGGACAGCCTGTGCTTACAGAGCCTTCAGCAGGCCGGTGGCCTCGTTGAACTCGCAGATCAGCTGATCCAGTTCCTTGGCCTGAGCGTGAACGGCATCCCAGGTGTTCTTGGTGTCGTACCACTGGGCGTTCAGGTCCTCCACGTCCATACCCTGCTGCTCCACCCAAGTGTAGTACTTCAGGTTGTGGACACGCTTGCGCTCGGTGTAGGTCAGCTCCAGCATACTGTCGGTCTTGAGACCCAGCATATGCACGGCGTGATCCAGAGCAGCCTCGTGGGCGTTGTAGGCACCGTGCTGCTGGTTCAGCTCCTCAATGCGGCTGCCGTACATCACGGCGGAGTCGGTGAGGACGGTGGCCACCACATCGTTCTCGGTGAGCTCATAGTACTTGGCCATCTTGATGCAGCACAGCACGTTGGCGATGCCGGAGATGCCCAGCCAGCTCATCTTCTCGATCTCCTCGTCGCTCATGCCCAACTCGTCCTTCATGTACTGCTTGCCCTCCGGGGTGTTGAACAGGCGCAGCAGGCGCTGGGAGTCCTCGTCGTCGATGGCGATGGCCATGTCGGTGTTCTTCACATTGTGGATCCAGGGGATGTGCTTGTCACCGATGCCCTCGATGCGGTGGCCGCCGAAGCCGTTGTCCAGAATGGTGGGGCACTGCAGCGCCTCGCCCACGGCCAGCTTCAGGTGGGGATAGCGCTCCTTCAGCAGGTCACCGGCAGACATGGTGCCGGCGGAGCCGGAGGTGAAGCAGGCACCGGCGAAGTTCTGACCGGGCTTCTTGATGGCCTCGAACAGATCTGCCAGAGCGTAGCCGGTGACGTTGTAGTGCCACAGGGGGTTACCCATCTCAGCAAACTGGTTGAAGATCATCATGGTGGGATCCTTCTTCAGCTCCCAGGTCTTATCAAAAATCTCCTTGACGTTGGACTCGCAGCCGGGGGTGGCGATGATCTGACCGGCGATGCTCTTGAGCCAGTCAAAGCGCTCACGGGACATATCCTGCGGCAGGATCGCCACGGACTCGCAGGCCAGCAGCTTGGAGTTGAAGGCGCCGCCACGGCAGTAGTTGCCGGTGGAGGGCCATACGGCGTGATGATAGGTGGCGTCAAACTGTCCGGTCACCAGACGGGGAGCCAGACAGCCGAAGGAAGCGCCCACCTTGTGACAGCCGGTGGGGAACCACTTGCCGGACATGGCAACGATACGGCAGGGAACGCCGGAGAGCTTGGTGGGGATCTCCACATAGTTGGGGACCGCCTGGAACAGGCCGCCGCTCTCCTTGGCCTCGTTGTGCCAGGAAATACGGAACAGGTTCACGGGATCCACGTCCCACAGGCCGGTGGTGGAAAGCTTGGCCTTGATCTTCTCCGGGATCAGATCGGGATTCTGCATCTGCGCAATGGTGGGGATGATAATGTGGTTCTCCTTGGCCTTCTGGATGTTATGCTCCAAGCCAACCTTGTTGATGGACAGATCGATCATGTTTTTTCCTCCTGTTTCATTTGTCTCCGTCTTTGTTTGCGTCGATGTAGGAATATAGGGTATATTTGGAAATACCGAAGTATTTTGCCACTTTGTCGCCGGACTTAGTCACCAGAAAGGCCCCCGACTGGTTCAGAAACTGGATGGCCCGAACCTTGTCCTCCTTGTTCATCAGGGCCACGGGCTTTCCCACCATGGCCACCGACTGGTCGATGAGCTCGTCGAGGACGGCGTTGACGTTGATGATGCGCTCCGGCTCCGTCTGCTCCTTGTCACGGGTAGAAAGCAGCTCCCCGATGGTGTTCTGGATCATCATCAGCCCCGACACATCATAGTTGATGGAGAAGATGGCTACCACGCCGCCCCGGCTGTTGCGGATGTACAGCGACGAGGACTTGAGGATCTTGCCATCCGGGGTACGGGTCAGATAGCACAGGTGATCCTTTGGCTGCTCGTCCTGCCGGGCCAATTGGTCCAGCACCACCTGCGACGCTCCGTCGCCCACCTTACGGCCGGATACATGGCCGTTTTCGATGTGTACGATGGTGTGATCCGGCCGGTTGCCCGATACGTCGTGGATCACCACCTCGCAGTTGCTTCCGAACTGGGCCGCCACACCGGCGGCGATCTGCTTCAGCGTTTCCAGCCGTCTTGTCTCCATGTATCCGCCTCCTGTTTTGAATCTTTCACAGCTACATGATACCACACTTTTCGCAGAAATCAATGCCTCATTCAGAAAAACTTTTTGGTTTCATGAATTTTTGTTTGACATCTGCCGGGACTGTGGTATGATGGTGCTGTAAGGGTAAATAATTTGTCTGAATACGTCTGTCACGATCATAAAATTTTAACGGAGGTATACTATGGATTTCGAAGCCATCAAAAAAGCAGCCGAGGGCTATAAGCCCGCTATGGTCAAGTTCCTGCGGGACATGATCGCCATTCCTTCCGAATCCTGTGAGGAGAAGGGCGTGGTGCATCGCATCGCCGAGGAGATGAAGGCTCTGGGTTATGACAAGGTCGAGTTCGACAAGCTGGGCAATGTCATCGGCTGGATGGGCGAGGGCGACAAGATCATCGCTCTGGACTCCCACGTGGACACCGTGGGCATCGGCAACCGGGACAACTGGGAGGCCGACCCCTATCAGGGCTACGAAACCGACGATATCATCTACGGCCGCGGCGGCTCCGATCAGGAGGGCGGCATGGCCTCCGCCACCTACGGCGCCAGGATCATGAAGGATCTGGGCCTCATCCCCGCCGGCTATAAGATCATGGTGGTGGGCTCCGTGCAGGAGGAGGACTGCGACGGTATGTGCTGGCAGTCCATCGTCAACGAGTACTTCAACGGTCCCGATGACGCCCGCAGCAAGGTGGAGTTCGTCATTTCCACTGAGCCCACCGACGGCGGCATCTACCGTGGCCACCGTGGCCGCATGGAGATCCGTGTGGATATGCACGGTGTGTCCTGCCATGGCTCCGCCCCGGAGCGTGGCGACAACGCCATCCACAAGATGGCCGAGGTCATCCAGAACGTCCGGGATCTCAACGAAAATCCCGCCGACGACTCCGTGGAGATCAAGGGTCTGGTGAAGATGCTGGATCCCAAGTACAATCCCGAGCACTGGGAGGATGCCCGTTTCCTGGGCCGTGGCACCTGCACCACCAGCCAGATCTTCTACACCTCTCCCTCCCGCTGCGCCGTGGCCGACAGCTGCGCCATCTCCATCGACCGCCGCATGACCGCCGGCGAGACCTACCAGTCCTGCCTGAAGGAGATCGAGGATCTGCCCGCCTGCAAGAAGTACGCCAAGGACGTGAAGGTCTCCATGTATATGTATGACCGTCCCGCATGGACCGGCCACGTGTACAAAACCGAGTGCTTCTTCCCCACGTGGATCAACAAGGAGTCCGCTCCCCATGTTCAGGCGCTGGTGGATGCCTACCACAACCTGTGGGGTACCGAGCGCATCGGCGCCGATGAGAAGGCCATGTCCACCCGCACCGGCCGTCCTCTGACCGATAAGTGGACCTTCTCCACCAACGGCGTGTCCATTCAGGGCCGCTACGGCATCCCCTGCGTAGGCTTCGGCCCCGGTGCCGAGTCTCAGGCTCACGCCCCCAATGAGATCACCTGGAAGCAGGATCTGGTGACCTGCGCTGCTCTGTACGCCGCCGTTCCCGGCCTGTATAAGCCCGAGAACAAGGACGGCTCCGCCACCAGCTTCCGTCAGGAACTCACCGGCAACGACATCAAGTAAAACAACTACATATAATATTACAAAATTACAAAGGAGAAATACCATGAGCAAGACGCTTGAGCTGGCACGTCATCTGGAGACGCTGCACATCAACGATATGTACAAAACCGACTTCTACTGGACCTGGGACAAGACCGACGACGAGATCGACGCCATCTTCACCGTGGCCGACGCCCTGCGGGATCTGCGGGAGCGCAACAAGAGCACCCGCATCTTCGACTCCGGCCTGGGCATCTCCCTGTTCCGTGACAACTCCACCCGTACCCGCTTCTCCTTCGCCTCCGCCTGCAATCTGCTGGGTCTGGAGGAGCAGGTGCTGGACGAGAAGAAGTCTCAGATCGCCCACGGCGAGACCGTCCGTGAGACGGCCAACATGGTGTCCTTCATGGCCGACGTCATCGGCATCCGGGACGATATGTATATCGGTGAGGGCCACAAGTATCAGAAGACCTTTATGGACGCTCTGGAGGAGGGCTACCGGGACGGCATTCTGGAGCAGCGCCCCACGCTGGTGAACCTCCAGTGCGACGTGGATCACCCCACCCAGTGCATGGCCGATATGCTGCACGTCATCCACTACTTCGGCGGTGTGGAGAACCTGAAGGGCAAGAAGGTGGCCATGACCTGGGCCTACTCCCCCAGCTACGGCAAGCCCCTGTCCGTGCCTCAGGGCGTCATCGGCCTGTTCACCCGCTTCGGCATGGATGTGACGCTGGCTCATCCCGAGGGCTACGACGTCATGCCGGAGGTGGAGGCCATCGCCCGCCAGAACTGCGAGAAGTACGGCTCCCGGTTCCACAAGACCAACGACATGAAGGAAGCCTTCCGAGATGCCGATATCGTCTATCCCAAGAGCTGGGCACCTTTCGCCGCCATGGAGGAGCGCACCAAGCTGTACGCCAAGGGCGATCAGGCCGGCATCGATGCGTTGGAGAAGAAGCTGCTGGCTCAGAACGCCGAGCATAAGGACTGGGCCTGCACCGAGGAGATGATGAAGCTCACCCGTGACGGCAAGGCGCTGTATATGCACTGCCTGCCCGCCGATATCACCGGCCTGAGCTGCGAGGAGGGCGAGGTGGACAACTCCGTCTTCGACCGCTACATCGTGCCTCTGTACAAGCAGGCCTCCTACAAGCCCTATATCATCGCCGCTATGATCTTCATGTCTCAGGTGAAGGACCCCGTTCGTACGTTGATGGCCATGGATGAGGGTACCGGTAAGCGTAAATCCTTCTAAATCAGGCAAACTAATAGCGGGGGCCTCGGCTCCCGCTATTTCACTCTAAGGAAAGTTTTGAGGTAACAGCTATGTCCAAACGCATCGTCATCGCCTTAGGCGGCAACGCCCTGGGCAATACCGCCGCCCAGCAGCTGGAGCTGGTGTCCCTGACCGCTAAGCCCATCGTAGACCTCATCGCCGCCGGCAACGAGGTCATCATTGCCCACGGCAACGGCCCGCAGGTGGGCATGATCAATCTGGGGCTCTCTACCGCCGCCGAGGCCGGCGCCATCAAGTCGGATATGCCCTTCCCGGAGTGTGGCGCCATGAGTCAGGGCTATATCGGTTACCATCTGCAAAATGCCATCGGCAATGAGCTGACCGCCCGTGGCCTCCGGAAGGACGTGGCCACCGTAGTCACGCAGGTGCTGGTGGATGAAAACGACCCTGCCTTCCAGCACCCCACCAAGCCCATCGGCTCCTTCTATGACAAGGTGGCCGCCGACCGCATCATGGCCCAGCGTGGCTGCACCATGGTGGAGGACGCCGGTCGTGGCTGGCGTCAGGTGGTCCCCTCCCCCAAGCCCGTGGATGTCATCGAGAAGAATACCGTCCGGGCGCTGGTGGACAGCGGCACCGTGGTCATCACCGTAGGCGGCGGCGGTATCCCCGTGGTGCGCCGCAACGGCCGTCTGGTAGGCACGCCCGCCGTCATCGACAAGGATTTCGCCTCCGCCAAGCTGGCGGAGCTGCTGAACGCCGATATGCTCATCATCCTCACCGCCGTGGAGAAGGTGGCCATCAACTTCGGCAAGCACGACCAGCAGTGGCTCAGTGACCTGACCCCGGAGCTGGCCCGGCAGTATATCGCAGAGGGCCAGTTCGCCCCCGGCTCCATGCTGCCCAAGGTGCAGGCAGCCCTGTCCTTCGCCGAGTCCGCCCCCGGTCGTGTGGCTCTGATCACTCTGCTGGAGAAGGCCAAGGACGGCATCGAGGGCAAAACCGGTACGAGAGTGCATCTGTGACCTTCTCCCCCCCCGCTCCTTGCACCGCAGGGGCTTCTCTCCCTCGATGGCCGTCCTGACAGTCTGATCCACGGCTCCCGGCGCAGCCGGCAGCCTGTGGGCGTGCCCACGGCATCGAGGGTAAGACCGGCACGAGAGTGCATCTGTGATTTTCCCCCTTCCCTGTCCCCTTGCACCGCAATGACCTCCGCCCCTCGATGGCCGTCCTGACAGTCTGATCCATGGCTCCCGGCGCAGCCGGCAGCCTGTGGGCGTGCCCACGGCATCGAGGGCAAAACCGGTACAAGAGTCCACCTATAACACACATCGCCTCCCTGATAGGGCGGGACACCTTATGTGCCCCGCCCTATTAGCTTACCCAATTTCTGACAGTGCAGATCCATATCGCCGCTCCGGGTTTTTCTCCGCCCATTATAAATTCTCACAAAAATTCTCCTCTTTCTTTGTGCTGGTGGCCGTAAATTTGTGATTTTCCTCATTCCCCGTTGAAATCCCGGTGCAAATCCTGTATAATAACGCATAGTTGACAGGGGTATCCTCCCTGTCCGCAGCATTCGTACAGCTTCGGTTCAAATGTGCGTCTGCCAACAATTAAAGGAGGAAAATTGAATGAAAAAGATCCTTGCGCTGATCCTTGCGCTGGTCATGGCTCTGAGCCTGGTGGCCTGCGGCTCCAAGGACGACAACGACACACCCGATGACGGCGACAAGACCAACACCATCAAGGTCGGTCTGATCTGCATCGGCGACGAGAACGATCAGGGCTACACCTACAACTTCATCCGCGGTAAGGAAGCCGCTACCGAGGCACTGGCTGCCAAGGGCATCAACGTGGAGTGGGTCGTCAAGTACAACAAGGGCGAGAACGACAACTGCACCAACGCCAACATCGAGTGCGCCGAGGAAGGCTGCCAGCTCATCATCAACAACTCCTACGGCCATGAGCCCTTCATGCTGAAGGTGGCCGGCAAGAGCGAGTACAAGGACATCCAGTTCATCGGCTGCACCAACTGTGCCTCCCGTAGCGACGATCTGGAGAACACCCACAATGCCTTCGCCAACATCTACGAGGGCCGCTATGTGGCCGGCGTGGTGGCCGGCATGAAGCTGCAGGAGATGATCGACAACGGTGACATCACCGCCGAGCAGGCTGTCATCGGCTACGTGGGCGCTTTCTCCTTCGCTGAGGTCATTTCCGGCTTCACCGCTTACTATCTGGGCGCCAAGAGCGTCTGCCCCTCCGTCACCATGAAGGTCCAGTTCGTGGGCTCTTGGTCCGACGCCACTGAGGAGGCCAACGCCGCTTCCGCTCTGTGCGATGCCGGCTGCGTGATGATCTCCCAGCATTCCGATAACACCACCCCCGCCACCATGGCTCAGACCAAGGGTGCTTTCCATACCGGCTACAACAACGACATGACCGGCGTTGCTCCCGATGCCTCCCTGATCGGCACCCGCATCGACTGGGCTCCCTACTTTGAGTACGCCATCGAGACCGTCTACAACGGCGGTACCATCGATCAGGACTGGTGCAAGGGCATTGCCGACGGCTCCGTGGTCATGACCACCCTGAACGAGAAGATCTGCGCTAAGGGTACTGCCGAGAAGGTGGCCGAGGTGGAGAAGGCTCTGAAGGACGGCACTCTGCAGGTCTTTGATACCAGCAAGTTCACCGTCAACGGTGAGACCGTCACCCACGCCTTCGCTCTGGATACCGACGGCGACTTCACCCCCGACGCCGAGGAGGCCGTGTTCGACGGCGCTTTCCACGAGTCCTACTTCCAGTCCGCCCCCTACTTCACCCTGCAGATCGACGGGATCGAGTGGCTGAACTCCGCCTACGGCAACTAAGCCTCTCCCTCCCCAGCCAAGCGGACAACAAGCTGTAAACTGAAAAAGGGTACGGCTGCACACAGGCAGCCGTACCCTTTTTTCGTGGTGGTATCTAAAAAATTTTTAGTTTTCCTGACGATTTGTTGATTTCTCCAAAAAATCAGCGGCACTTTCTGCATAGCAGACGCCCAGTTTTTATTTACTTTTTCGGCTGCTTATGATAACATATTTATATTATATATTGTCCGGAAACCGTACCGGGGCGGCAGCGCCCCAATTCACAACGAAAGGATGACAGCCTTGGAAACTGTTTGCGCCATTGAGCTGAGAAACATCACCAAACGTTTCGGCAGCGTCGTCGCCAACGATGGCATCAATCTGGCCCTGAACCGTGGCGAGATCCTCTCCCTGCTGGGGGAGAACGGCAGCGGTAAGACCACCCTGATGAATATGCTGGCCGGCATCTATTTCCCTGACGAGGGCGAGATCTTGGTAGAGGGGAAGCCCGTATCCATCCGCTCCCCCAAGGATTCCTTCCAGTACGGCATCGGCATGATCCATCAGCACTATAAGCTGGTGGACGTGTTCACCGCCGCCGAAAACATCGTGTTGGGTCTGGACGAGGGCGGCCGCCTGGACATCAAGGCCGCCAACGCCAAGGTCAAGGAGATCTGCGACCGCTACGGCTTCGACATCGACCCCACTCAGAAGATCTACGATATGTCCGTCTCTCAGAAGCAGACGGTGGAGATCATCAAGGTCCTGTACCGTGGGGCGGATATCCTCATTCTGGACGAGCCCACCGCCGTGCTGACCCCGCAGGAGACGGAGAAGCTCTTCACCGTCCTGCGGAACATGAAGGCCGACGGCAAGGCCATCGTCATCATCACCCACAAGCTCCACGAGGTCATGGCTCTGTCCGACAAGGTGGCCGTCCTCCGCAAGGGCAAGTACATCGGCACCGTCAAGACCTCCGAGACGAATCCGCAGGCCCTGACGGATATGATGGTGGGCCACAGTGTGACCCTGAACATCGACCGCCCCAAGTACGATGCTCCCGTCCCCCGCCTGACCCTGAAGGGCATCACCTGCTACGACGGCGAGGGCGTAAAGCGGTTGGACAACGTCTCCTTCACCGCTCTGGGCGGTGAGATTCTGGGCATCGCCGGCATCGCCGGTTCCGGCCAGCGGGAGCTGCTGGAGGCCATTGCGGGCCTGCACCCCGTGGCCGAGGGCTCCATCCGGTTCACCCCGGAGGGCAAACCCGCCTCCGAGCTGGTGGGCAAGACCCCCATGCAGATCAAAAAGGCCGGCGTGGCCATGGCCTTCGTGCCGGAGGACCGTTTGGGCATGGGTCTGGTTGGCTCCATGGGCATGACGGACAACATGATGCTCCGCTCCTGGCGAAAGGGCAAGGGCATCTTCGTCAACCGCAAGGACCCCAACGAGCTGGCCATGCAGGTCTGGAAGGAGCTGGAGGTGGTCACCCCAAGCACCGACTTCCCCGTGCGCCGGATGTCCGGCGGCAACGTGCAGAAGGTGCTGGTAGGCCGTGAGATCGCCACCGCCCCCTCCGTGCTGATGACCGCCTACGCCGTGCGTGGTCTGGATATCAACACCTCCTACACCATCTATAACCTCCTCACCAAGGAGAAGATGCAGGGCTCCGCCGTCATTTACGTCGGTGAGGATCTGGACGTGCTGCTGGAGCTGTGCGACCGTATTCTGGTGCTGTGCGGCGGTAAGGTCAGCGGCATCGTAGACGGTCGCACCACCACCAAGGAAGAGGTAGGCCTGCTGATGACCCGTGTCGGCGGAAAGGAGAAAGCCGCTCATGAATAACTCGATGAAAACGCCCCTGATCCGTCTGGCCAAGCGAGAGGGCATGGACAAGCGGACGGTGTGGGCCATCCGTGTGGGCTCCATCCTGCTGGCGCTGCTGCTGGGTGCACTGGTCATCGCCATCTCCGGTGTGAACCCCTTCAAAGCCTACGGCACCATCATCACCGGTGCTTTGGGCAAAAAGACCGCCATCCGCCAGACGGTGAAGATCGCCGTACCCCTGTTGGGCTGCGCCCTGGCCATTGCTCCATGCTTCAAGATGCGCTTCTGGAACATCGGCGCCGAGGGCCAGATCACGGCCGGCGCCATCGCCGCCTCCTACTTCGCCCTCTACTGGGTCGGTAAGGTCCCCAGCGCCGTGCTGCTGCTCATCATGGGCGCTGCGGGCGCCGTGGCCGGCGGCATTTGGGCGCTGATTCCCGCCTTCTTCAAGGCCCGCTGGAACACCAACGAGACTCTGTTCACCCTGATGATGAACTACATCGTCATCGGCGTGGTCCGCTGGCTGCAGGGCGGCCCGTGGGAGGGTCGTCCCGGCTCTCAGATCATCCCCATGTTCGATCAGTCCGCTTGGCTGCCGGAGGTTTTCGGCGTCCACTGCGGCTGGATCATTGTGCTGGTGCTGGTGGTGGTAATGCACCTCTACATGAACTACACCAAGCACGGCTACGAGATCGCCGTCATCGGTGACTCCCTGAACACCGCCCGCTACGCCGGTATGAACGTGGGCCACGTCATGATGCGTACCATGTTCCTCTCCGGTGCCATCAGCGGTCTGGTGGGCTTCATCGTGGCCTCCGGTGCCAACAACACCCTGTATGACGGCGTGGCCAACGGCGTGGGCTTCACCTCCATCACGGTGGCATGGCTGAGCCAGCTGAACGCCTTCGCCATGATCGTCATCTCCGCCCTGCTGGCCATTCTGGAAAAGGGCGCTGAGACCCTCCAGACCGCCATGCAGGTGCCTACCTCCATCAGCGACATCGTCACCGGCATCCTGCTGTTCTGTATGCTGGGCTGCGAGTTCTTCATCAACTACCGCATGATCTTCCGCCGCAAGCAGGCGGAGGCTCCCGCCGCCCCCGCCGCTGCGGAGTCTGATCAGACCGAGAGTAAGGAGGATGCGTCATGCTGAATACCGTGAATCTGTTCATCGCATTGGTGGTGGCCGCCATCACCTACGGCACGCCTCTGCTGTTCGGTACGCTGGGCGAAGTGCTGACGGAGAAATCCGGCAGCCTGAACCTGGGCGTGGAGGGCATCATGTTCATGGGCGGTGCCATCGGCCTTGGCGGTGTGTTCTACTACGAAAAGGCCGTGGAATCTCCCAGCGCTTTTCTGGCGGTGCTCATCGGTCTGCTGTGCGCCTTCATCGCCGGCGGCATCGCCTCTCTGATCTTCAGCTTCCTGACCATCACCCTCCGGGCCAACCAGAACGTCACCGGTCTGGCGCTGACCATCTTCGGCACCGGCGTGGGTCAGTATAATGGCGAGATCATGCGGATCCGTGAGGGCGGCTTCGTGGCCGTGGGCAATGACCTGAAGGCCGTATTCATCAGCTCCCCCTTCCCTCAGGCCATGCAGGATATCCCCTACGTGGGCAAGATCCTCTTCGGCAACAGCATCTTCTTCTATTTGGGGGTGGTGCTGGCCATCGTCATGCACCTGTTCCTCAACAAGAGCCGCACCGGCCTGCAGCTGCGCTCTGTGGGTGAGTCCCCGGCTACTGCCGATGCCGCCGGCATCAACGTCAGCCGCTATCGCTATCTGGGCGCCATCATCGGCGGCGGCATCTCCGCTGTGGGCGGCATGGTGTACATCACCACCATCGCCGGCTGCGTATGGAACCACGAGGGTCTGTCCGGCGTGGGCTGGCTGGCCGTGGCGCTGGTGATCTTCTGCCTGTGGCGTCCTCTGTCCGCCATTTGGGGCTCCGTGCTGTTCGGCGCTCTGATGATCCTGTACCTGCGTCTGACGATTCCCTTCATCCCCACGCAGCTGTATAAGATCCTGCCCTACGTGGTGACGCTGGTGGTGCTGATTATCGTGTCCCTGCGGAAAAAGCGGGAGGATCAGCCCCCCACCTCTCTGGGTCTGAACTACTTCCGGGAAGACCGGTAAACCGACCGAATATCCCCCGATCCTTCGGGGGATATTCTTCTGAAAGGAGTAATGATCTATGGCAAGCCTGCTGATCCGCAGCATCCGCTATCTGGTGACCTGCGACGATAAGGACCAACTGTTGGAGGACGTGGACCTCTACTGCGAGGATGGCTTCATCCGTCAGATCGGCCCCCATCTGGACGTCGCCGCCGACCGAACCATCGACGCCAGCCATATGCTGTGCTACCCCGGTCTGGTGAACACCCACCACCACCTGTATCAGGTGTTCTCCCGCAACCTCCCGCAGGTGCAGAATATGGAGCTGTTCGACTGGCTCAAAACCCTCTACGAGATCTGGAAAAATCTGGACGAGGACGTCATCCGTCTCTCCTCCCTCACCGGCATGGGCGAGCTGATGAAGCACGGCTGCACCACCTGCTTCGACCACCACTATGTGTTCCCCACCCACGCCGGAGACCTGATCGGCGCCCAATTTGCCGCCGCCGACACGCTGGGCATCCGGATGTATGCCTCCCGTGGCAGCATGGATCTCAGCGTCAAGGACGGCGGCCTACCGCCGGACAGCGTGGTGCAGACGGTGGATGAGATCATGACGGACTCCGCCTGGCTCATCGAGAAGTATCACGACACCTCCTACGGAGCCATGCACCGCATCGCTCTGGCTCCCTGCTCTCCCTTCTCCGTGTCGGCGGAGCTGCTGCGCCAGAGCGCCATTCTGGCCCGCCAATACGGCGTGCGGCTGCACACCCACCTGTGTGAGACCAAGGACGAGGAGAACTTCATGCTCCAGCGGGAGGGCATCCGCCCTTTGGAGTACATGGAGCGCTTGGGCTGGACGGGCAGCGACGTGTGGTTCGCCCACGGCATCCACTTCAACGACGAGGAGCTGCAGGTGCTGGCCAAAACCGGCACCGGCGTGGCCCACTGCCCCATCAGCAACATGAAGCTCTCCTCCGGCATTGCCCGGATCCCGGAGATGCTGGAGCTGGGCGTTCCCGTGGGACTGGCCGTGGACGGCAGCGCCTCCAACGACGGCTCCAGCCTTATGGAGGAGCTGCGGGTGGCCTTCCTGCTCCACCGCCTGAACGCCAGCCGCCGGGCCCCCACCGGCTACGACGTGCTGAAAATGGCCACCCGTGGCAGCGCCCGGCTGCTGGGCCGGGACGATATCGGCCAGCTGGCGGTGGGCAAGTGCGCCGACCTCTTTATGATCGACAGCCGCCGTCTGGAGCTGGTGGGTTCCTGCTTCGACCCCAAGTCTGTGCTGGGTACCGTAGGCGTCCGGGGCCCGGTGGACTACACCGTGGTTCATGGCCGTGTCACCGTGGCCCAGGGCCATCTCATGACGGTGGACGAGGAGCGCCTGGCACAGGATGCCGAGACCTGCTGCCGCCAATATCTGGCCCGCTGAAACAAGATCAGCACCCACCCGCTTGGCGGGTGGGTGCTGATCCTTTCATTTTTCTGCTCCTCCGCAGTCCCTTACGCAAACTTGCCCCGGTATTTCCGCATACTCTCGGCAAACAGCTCAGCGCTGGTGGGCGGCGTGTAGGTGATGGCATTGGCCCCGGCCTCGATGGTGGCCCGGATGGTGTCATCCGTCGGCCCGCCGGTGGCAATGATAGGCACCTCCGGGAATATCTCCCGTATATGGGCCACGATCTCCGGCGTCCGGGCCGCCCCGGACACATTGAGGAAATCCACCCCCGCCGCCAGCTTCCCGGCCACGTCCGCCTGCTCCGACACCACCGTGTACACCAGCGGGATCTCCACCGTCTCCTTGATGGCCCGAATGGCCTCCTCGGTGATGAAGGCGTTGCACACCAGCCCAAAGGCCCCCTGATGCTCGGCATAGGCGGCGATGCTGGCCGACCTCTGCCCATTGGTGAGGCCACCCCCCACCCCGGCAAACACCGGCACCTCCGACACCGACAGAATGGCCTGGGTGATAGCCGGCTGGGGCGTAAAGGGATACACGGCGATGACGGCGTCGGCGTTGATGTTCTTGATAATGGCCACATCCGTGGAAAACACCAGCGACTTGATGCGCCGCCCGAAAATGCGGATGCCGCTGCACTCGCTGATGCAGCGGGGGACCTGAATGCTGTGCTTGCGCAGCTCCCCCTCATAAACCGGTACAAACTTCTTCACCGTCATCCCTCCATGTCTTGTATTATTAGACACATTGTAGCATATCTCCCCGTCTCTGTAAATATTTCTCAAGTTATTCGTCAGATTTTTACGTTTTGTTCATTTTTGTAAAGTCCCTTAACAGGATGCAGCTTATAAAGGATACGTCCCCTTGCCGATCACTTGCGATTGAAGTTCGTGTGTGCTATACTGAATATCCATTCGGCAAATCGGCGTTTGTGGAAGTAATTATGCTTGCTTTATATGAGCCAAAATATGAGGGCTTGTGGTTTCGGCAAATGATGCCGGCCGATGAAGATACCATGTCCTACCATCGTGCATGGGGTGGGACAATTCTCTGGCCGGAAGATAAATCCCCGTCTATCGGTTTGACCTGCTCCCTTTTGTCCATTGTTTTCTCCTTGGCCGCAATTTCCTTTGCTTCGGAAAACGTCAAACATCATCTCAGGAGGCCGTCATGAATCTCTCCATCGTACAGGGTGACATCACCCAATTCCACGCTGACGCCATCGTCAATGCCGCCAATACCTCCCTGCTGGGCGGCGCCGGGGTAGACGGTGCCATCCACCGGGTCGCCGGGCCGGGCCTCATGGCCGAGTGCAAAACGCTGAACGGCTGCCCCACCGGTGAGGCCCGCATCACCGGTGGCTATGACCTGCCCTGCCGGTACGTGATCCACACCCCCGGCCCCATCTGGCGTGGCGGCAGCCACGGCGAGGCCGCCCAGCTGGCCTCCTGCTACCGCAGCTGCCTGACGCTGGCGCTGGAGAACGGTTGCCGCACGGTGGCCTTCCCTTCCATCAGCACCGGTGTCTACCACTATCCGCTGATGCAGGCGGCTCATGTGGCCCTGAAGGCCATCACGGACTTCCTGCGCCTTCATCCGCAGCTGTCCGTCACCATGGTCTGCCACTCCCCCCAGGCCCTCCACGCCTATCAGGTGGTGTGGAATATGCTCTATCAGGAGACGAAGCCCCATGAGGACTGACCCCATAGCGTGCGCCGCCCGTAAGCAGCACACCCTCCGAAGGGAAAGCGCCGCCCCACCGGGCGGCGCTTTCGTCTATCGCACTCTTCAGATTTTGATAAGCTCATACGCTCTGGTACCGATGCCGATCTTCTCGGCGTGCTCCAGACAGCTCATCCAATCCGTCTCCGGATGGATGCGATGGAAGTGATCGTGGTCATGGGCGTCGCCGCCGTCAGCCGCAGAACCCCGCATCACCGGCTGAGCGTTGACGGCATCCACACAGGCCATATCCAGTGCCACCGGGTCAAAGGAGGCGAACATTCCCACATTGGGAACAATGGCGGCGTCGTTCTCGGAGCGACAGTCGCAGTTGGGCGACACGTCGATGACCAGCGAGATATGGAAGCAGGGCCGCCCATCCACCACCGCCTTGGAGTACTCTGCGATCTTCCGGTTCAGATTCGTCACCGTCTCATCCCAGTCGATCTGGATGGCGTTCCGGGGACAGATGGCGATGCAGCGGCCGCAGCCCACGCAGCGGCTGTGGTCGATGTTGGCCTTCCGCTCCGTAACGGACAGGGCGCTGTGGGCGCAGATCCTGGTACACATCCCGCAGCCCACGCAGTGTTCATGGTCCACATGGGGCTTTCCGGCGTTGTGCTGCTCCATTTTCCCGGCCCGGCTGCCGCAGCCCATGCCGATGTTCTTCAGCGCCCCGCCGAAGCCCGCCTCCTCATGGCCCTTGAAGTGGGTCAGGGAGATGAACACGTCGGCATCCATGACGGCCCGACCGATCTTGGCCTCCTTCACCAGCTCACCGCCCGCCACCGGCACAGCCACCTCGTCGCTGCCCTTGATGCCGTCTGCGATGATGACCTGACATCCCGTGGTCATGGGGTTGAAGCCGTTGAGACACGCCGTATCCAGATGATCCAGCCCATTCTTCCGTCCCCCTACATACAGGGTGTTGCAGTCGGTGAGGAAGGGCTTGCCACCCCGCTCCTTCACGAAATCCGCCACCGTCTTGGCCCAGTTGGGCCGCAGGAAGGCCAGATTGCCCGGTTCACCAAAGTGCATTTTGATGGCCACGAACTTCCGGTCGAAATCGATTTCGCCCATCCCGGCGGTTTTCATGAGGCGGGTCAGCTTCTGCTGGAGATTCTCGTGGAAATCCGCCCGCAGATCCGCCCAATAAACTTTTGATGCCATAGGAATCCCTCGTTTTCTGTAAATTGATACGTTCAGTCTACCACATTTCCCGAAAATGTGGTAGACTGAAAATATCCCCAAGGAGGTGTTTTTTCATGCGGCTCTTGACCCACACCGTTACCCCGCAGGAGGCCGGCCTGCCGGTACGAACCCTGCTGCGCCGGCAGCTCCGTATCTCCGGCAGCTTTCTGGCCAAGCTGAAATGGCGGCCCGGCGCCATCACCCTGAACGGTATCCCTGTCATCGTCTCCACCCGCACAGAGGCCGGCGACGTGCTGGCGGCGGACGTCTCCGACCTGCCGGGAGAGAATCCCCACATCCGCCCCGTGGCCTATCCGCTGGATATTCTGTGGGAGGACGAGGATCTTCTCCTGCTGAATAAGCCCGCCGGCATCGCCATCCATCCCTCCGCCCTGACGGAGGAGACCGTCACCGTGGCCGGGGCCGTGTGCCACTACCTCCGCACCGGCAGCTTCCACTGCGTCAACCGTCTGGATCGTGGCACCACCGGCGTCATGGCCGTGGCCAAAACCGGCTATATCCACCGCCTGTGCATGGAGTCGCTTCACACCGATTCCTTCCTCCGGGAGTACCGGGGCATCTGTCTGGGAGCGCCTCAGCCCCTCTCCGGTAGCATTGATCTGCCCATCAGCCGGGACCCCGGCTCTCTGCTCCGCCGCACCGTGGACCCTATGGGCCTTCCCGCCCGAACGCTCTACGAGACCCTTCTGCCGGGGGAGCTGTCCCTGCTGCGGCTGCTGCCTCAGACGGGCCGCACCCACCAGCTGCGGCTCCACCTCTCCGCCGTGGGCCACCCGCTGGCCGGGGATTGGCTCTACGGCACCGAGGACCCCGCCCTCATCCCCCGTCCGGCGCTGCACTCCTACCGTCTCCGGCTCCTGCACCCCGTGACCCGCCGCTGGCTGGATGTCACCGCCCCGCTGCCGGAGGATATGCGCCGCCTGCTCCCGCCGGACTGCGATCCCGCATAAAAGCTGCCCCGCCTGCATCGCAGGCGGGGCAGCTTTTCCCATCCGTCGTCCGCAGACGACCCTTATTCCATCATCTGCCGGGCAAAGCGCTGTGCCTTCTCCCGGATCCCCGGCAGGCGCACCAGACTTCCCCGCTCATTGGCCGTCTCCAGCAGGCAGAACCGTGGCGGCAGATAGAAGGCCTTGTTCATGTTCAGGGCGGAGATCAACTGCCGGGCCAGCAGATCTCCGCCGGAATAGCCGGACACCACCAGCCCGTAAAGCCGCTTGTCATAGAACCGGGTCTGGCGGAACAGCGCCGTCAGACGGTTGACGCAGGCGGTGAGATTGGCGGAGAGGGCATCGTTGTAGTTGGCGCAGACCATCACCAGCGTGTCGCAGGAGCGCACCGCCGGATACACCTCCTCCACCATCGGCCCTCCATAGAAGCACCCGCCCTGCTCCCCGAAGTGCATACAGGCGGTGTAGCTGCATCCGTTGCAGTCGGCCATGGTCCCGTTCCGCAGGCAGATCTCCTGCACCTGCACCTCCGGCGGCAGGGATCGGCGCACCATCTCCCACAGCGCCAGCGTGTTGGAGGTGCTGCGCTGGGAGGCGTGCAGCGCCAGCACCCGCCCCACGGGGGCAGGCCCCTCCCACGCCGTCAGCCGCTCCAGCAGCTCCGATACGGCGGCCCGGAAGGCCGTCTCCTCATCGGTGCCGCCGATCTGGGCCTGCACCCGGAAGTTCCGCAGGGAACCGGTGGCCTCCACCAGCGGGCGTCCCAGAAAGGCGCAGCCCGCCTGATTTGCAGCGAACACCAGATCACGGGCGGCGTCCTTGGTGTAGAGCTCTCCCCGCCCCGTCACCACCAGCCCCGCTACGCAGCCCTCCAGCAGCGTCCGGCTCCTCCGCAGGGTCATCAGCATCCGATATCCGCTCTCGCTGCATCCGCTCTCGTCCAGTGCTAAGGCAAACAGCAGCCGCTGTCCGGCCAGCCCCTCCAGCCCCGCATCCGGGTCACGGATCCGGCTGTCCGGCGGCAGCAGCGGCCCCAGCAGCGCCAGCAGCTCCCGGCTGTATGGATTCTCCGGCAGCAGCACCGTCAGTGCCATCCACGCTCCCTCCTCTTCATCGGATCGCCCGCAGGCGCTCCATGGTATCTCTCAAACGCTCCTGCAAGGCCTCCGGCAGGGGCAGCCGCTCCAGCTCCGTCCCCGTGGGGAGCAGCCGGTTTCTGGCCCCCATAAACACCCCCTCCAGATAGGTGGACGAGCAGTGCCACTGCCCCCGCAGACAGGCCAGCAGGCTCAGCGCCCCGGAGCTGAGGGCCGGGGCCACATAGGGCTTGTACCCCAGCCGCCGCATCTCCAGATTGGCCTGGACCACCCGCTCCGTCAGCTCACGGGACAGTGCGTCATCGTAGTGTTCTATGGAGTTGGCCGCCACCAGATCGGCTCCGTGGGGGCCGTAGGTACGCCCCTCCGTCAGAAAGGCGGCAAACCGTGGCTCCTTCCGGGCATAGTACATGGCTCTGGCCTGCATGACCCCCAGTCCGAAGCCCCGCACCTGATGGGAAAACAGCCCTCCGCCGTCCCACCGGCCCGTCTCGTCCCGGTTGCTCTCCTCCAGCACCGCCCGGCACAGGGGATCCACCGGATCGCTGACCACGCAGAACATTCCTCCATAGCGCCGCTGCCGGGCCATGCGGGCATAGCGGACCGCCAGTTCCCGGTTCACCTGATACTGGGCCATGCGGACATCCCCGGAGGTAACGGAGGTATCCGGCACGAACCGGGAGGCGCAGAACAGGAACACATCCCCGTCAAACACCTCCTCCGGTGAGACGATCTCCACCGGCGGCAATCTCTCCCCCTCCGGTGAGACGATCTGGTTCAGCTCCATCTCCCACCGCTGGGGAACGTTCTCCCTCACGTCGCAGATGCCGACGGAGTCGATGACGTCGCCTCCCAGCAGCCGCAGCCCCATGAGAAGGGTACTGCCCACGTCGCCCAGCGCCAGTAGGTTCACCCGCACACGCTCCCTCCGCCGAAGGGGCGGCAGCAGCTCCTCCTGTCGGGGGTGGGCCAGATTTACCGCCCGCACACGCCCGGCGGCTATGACCGCCGCCAGCGCCGGATCTGTCTCCGGCTCCTCCGCCGTCACAAGGGTCGATACCCCCTCCTCCGCGGTCAGCAGGGACGGCGCCGTCACCGGGAAGGTATCCCGCCCGGCGCCGGGGGTGCGGTGAAAGCCGAACAGCACCTCCCCCGCCTCCGGCAGAGCGTGCAGCGCCGGAAGCGCCAGCACCTCCCGGCTGCACAGGGGATAGCCGCCGCAGTCATAGTATCGCACGTTAGCCTCCTTATTCTGCGGGACGCACCCGCTTCAGCAGCTCGATGTCCTCCTCCAGATAGGTGGAGGCGGTACGGCTCAAATCATAGGTCATGCACCCGCCCTTATCCGGATACAGGGGCAGGATCACCGCCTCGCTGAGGCGGTTCAGCGTCAGGTTCCGGGCATAGAGGAAGCGATACTCCGCCTCCAGCGCCAGCAGGATGTCCCTTGCGTTTTCCAGACAGCACAGGCTCAGCCGCCACGCCACATCCGGGGCAATGGGGGCAAATTCCGGGGAGGCGTAGGGCAAAATGCGGTTGACGGAGGGCTGAAGCCCCTCCGTGGGCCGCTCTCGCCGCCGCACGGTGTCCCCGCCGATGAAGGGATACAGGGTGGACTCCACGAACCGCATCCGCAGATTGGGCAGATAGTAGATGCTCTCCACCGGATACCCCAGCTCCTCCATCAGATCCCGGCCCATGCCAGTTAGATAGCCCACCAGCACCAGATCCACCTGCGTCCCCGTCTCCTTCAGCAGCGGCGACAGGCTCCGCAGCCGCTTGCCGTCGTGGAGCAGATCATCCACCAGAATGACGGGCCGGTCAAAGGCCCGGATGGTCCGTACCTGATCCGGCAGCGGCGAATACTCCGGGTAGGCCTCGATGGCATAGTCCGACAGATCCGCCTCGTATACCTTGTCGGTACGCAGGGTCTTAGTGACGGTGTTAGGCACCGCCACGCCCCGCAGCAGCTTTCCATAGGGGACGCAGATATCCGGTCCCTGCCGCCGGGGCGTCACCGGTTCGGCGGGTACGCCGTTGCGTGCGGTGATGCGCTGGAGCAGCCGGTGATAGATGATCCCCGCCGACAGGCTCAGCACCAGCGACCCCGGCTGCAGCTCCGTCAGCGCCTCCTGCAAACGCCGATGGGCAACGGCCACCGCCGCCGTCACACGGGGCATGGAGGCCAGCGGAGCCTTGATGGAGGTGTCCACATTGTGGCTCAGCACGATGGGGCAGCGCATATCCACCTCCAGCACCGGCCGCCCCGACACCGGAGCCGGGACAAAGCCCTGCCGCCGCAGCAAATTCAGCACATAGCTGTGCTCTGCACCGGGCAGCGGATCGTACAGGGCGCAGGGATACTCCCGCCCCAGTGCCATGGTAAACACCTCCGTCAGCAGCAGCTGCCCCAGCTCCCGCTGCTGGTTGCCGTCCGGCACCCACAGTCCGCTGATGAGCAGTGCCCGACCCCCGGCCTTCTGCCGCACATAGCCGGAGAGTTCCAGACTCCCCAGCCGGTCATACAGCTCACGGGACTCCAGCTGCCGGTAGCTGACGGCTCCCAGCACCTGCCCCTGCATCCCGTGGCGCAGCAGCAGGAGACTGTCGCCGCACTGCCACAGCTTCTCCACCATGGCAGCGGGGCAGACCCCCTCCAGCATGGCCTCCATGGACGCATCCGGCCGGGGATAGTCGGTAAAATCCAGATCCTCCGTCCGCAGCAGGGGCTTGTCCTGCGGCTCCCGCAGATACAGTCCCCTCCGATAGATGAACTCCTGCACCGCCGGGTCCACCAGATTGCTGATGTCCCGGTTGGCGTCCACCGCCTCCCGGATGCGGGTGGAGCTGATCTCCTCCAGCGGCTCCGGCAGCGTCAGCTCCAGTACCTTGCCGTAAATGCCGCCGTAGCCGCCCACGGCCTCCTGACCGGGCCGACGGAAGATGATGTGGTCAAAGGTATGGATGGAGTCCGGCTCCACGGGCTTGCGATAGGAGGAGGCGTGGGCCACCACGTCGCTTCCCACGGCGATGGACACCTTCCGCCCGGGGAATGCCTGCCGCAGCCGGTGGAGGTTCTCCGGGTTGGCGATGTTCACCGGGAAGTCCTCCGGGAAGATCTGCACATGGAACTCGTCCGCCACCGACATGGCGGCAATGCGCCGCCGGATGCGGTAGGGCTGGGTGCGCTTGGACCACGAGAACTCATCGATGGCCAGCAGCACCTCGAAGCCCCGATCCCGGATGGTGCGGACGATGGCCTTGTGGGACAGGGTGAAGGGATCGAAGGTACCGGGGAAAAAGGCGATGGGCCGTGGCGCTTCAAAGGTGAAGCCGCCTCGCAGCCGCTGGTCCGTCAAAAAGCGGTACAGCCTCCCCAGCATGGAGGCCCGATAGTAAAAGGACAGTGCATCCCCGTCCTCCTGACGGCAGGTGGTCAGCAGCTTCCGTGCCGTCAGGGGGAAGGCCCGGCTCTTCTCGCCGTTGCTGAGCTGTGCCGAGCCGAACACCCGTTGTCCCAGCACCAGCATGGCCTCCTGCCGGGTCTCTCCGTCGATGCCCGCCAGTCCCCGCATCAGCATCCCCAGCAGCCGGTCCCGGCGGCGTAGGCATGCCTCCTCCGCTTCCTCCGGGAACCGCTGATGATAGACGTCATACTCCTCATAGATGACACCCACGGTGTCCAGCACCGGGGCCACGATGCGGCTGCTGGAGGCGCTGAGGGTCACCCCCAGATCCGCCAGACACTCGTCCAGCTGCTCCGGCGGCAGCCACAGGGCAAACCGCCCCAGATAGTCGGGGATGTACTTGGTGAACTCCTGCTGCCCCAGCTCCAGCCCCCGGCACAGCTCCACGGAGACCTCATTGCGCTGATCCACCGTCAGCCGGGGAGCGATCTCCAGCAGCGCCAATCCTGCGCCGTGGCGCACCGTGACCCGGTCGCTGACCTTGATGAGGTTAGACAGATGCGTGGCGATGTGCAGGGCCGAGCCGTGGTCGTTCCGTGCATCGTCCGTCAGCAGCCGCAGGTTCACCTGCTTGATGATCCACGGCGTGGCGGTCTTGAGGTTATCCAGAAAAATATCCGACACCTGCGCCTCCTGCAAATGCAGCCCCCCGGCGCAGATATCCTCCCGCAGCAGGGCCAGCGACATATTGCCGCAGTCCATCTCCTGCAAAATTTTCAGGGGCCTCTTCTGCCGGGGCATGGAGGTGTGGACGTGATCCAGCAGCAGCATGGCCGCCGCCTGCACCGTCAGGCTCTCCCGCCCGGACAGTACCTCCGCCGCACGGAGCAGTGCATTCAGCTGGGGCCGGGTACACAGCTCCAGCGGCAGGTCCGCCGCCGCATCCAGCAGCTGCAGCGCCACCTGATCGTCCAGCTGCTCCGGCCGCCGCAGATACGCCAGCACCGGCGCCAGAAACCGCTCCTCCCGTCCGGGGCAGCGGGAGAGCAGGGACTTCACGCAGAATTTCAGGGTGAACCGGATCCACCCCCGGTGCTGGGGCATCAGCTTATGATCCGGATAGATGATCTTCTCCAGATACAGCCTCCACTGATCCAGATCCGTCACCGTCCGCAGGTCGGGACGGCTGTCCGCCGGACGCTCCTTGGCGTAGCCTGCGTGGAACCCTGCGATGATCTCTCCCATGAGGGCCGCCGCCTGACGGCGGATGTCCCCCTCACGGTGCATCAGCAACTCATAGAGAAAGGCCAGCGTCTGCACCTTCTGTGGAATGTGCAGATACAGGGAGTAGGACTCGAACACCCCCAGATAGGCCCGCAGCCGCCGCCAGTTGGTCTCGCCACGGGCCTGCTCCAGCAGGGAGGCAAAGCTCCGCTGCCCGGTAAGCCGGTCCATCAGCTCCATATTGTGGGCCACACACTGCATGGTCAGGGACTCCAGCACCCCCGCATCCTCCATCAGGGCCACCGCCTGCTCCGGCAGCGGCTGCGTGTCCGCCCCCTGCATGGTCACGTCCACCCCCCGGCGGATCATATACGCCTCGAAGTCCTGCAAGCGGGCATAAACTCTGGTGTAGCGGCGGCGCTTCTCCCCGTCCACGTCGTCTAACTTGTTCAAAATCACGTCAAAGGCCTCCGCCAGCGACGAGATGTGGGTGATCTCATGCCCCTCCGGGTCGTGGGTCTGCTTCACCCGGAAGTCCGCATAGATCAGCAGCAGCGCCTCCGCCGACAGATACTCCGGCTCCAGATCCCACACCGAGTGGTTGGCGGCCACATGGCCGATGTCCGTCAGCCGGTGGCGGCGGAACCACAGATCCGTGTAGTAGTAGTGCAGATACGCTACCCGCTCCCCCGGATGGCAGCCGAACTTGCCGATGTCGTGTCCGGCGGCGCTGCCGGATACCAGCGCCAGATCCACCGCCGTGCCGCTGCGCCGCAGCGCCCGGCCGCAGGTCAATGCGATGTGATGCACCCCGGCGATATGCTCCAGTGTGCGGTAGGGCGTCACCTCCAGCCCCAGCCGCATCATCTCATAGACGTACTCCCGCTTCCACTGCCGCAGCATCTGTCGATAGCTGGCGCCGCAGGCGCACTCTGCCGCCTCCGCCTCCGACAGGAAGGCGAGATCCCACGCCGGGTCAAAGGGCAGCTTCTCCCGTTCGGCGGCAAAAAGCACCTGCAAAAGCGACAGGAAAAACACCGCCCCGGCGTCATAGGCCGCAGGGGCCTCCTTCTCCGGGAACAGCTGCCGCCGGGCAAAGTCATAGGCAAAGCGCAGCCACCCGCCCTCCGGCTCCCCGCCGGAAAGCTCCGCCAGCTCCGGGCGGCACAGCTCCAGCACGTCGCCGCAGCGCAGCCGGGTGCCGTCATAAAGGGGCACAAAGCGCTGGATGTAGTTCTCGCTCTCCAGCCGCTCCAGCAGGGGCTGGCCGCTGAAATACTCCGCCGTAGGGCGGACGGTGAGCCGCCGCAGCAGGGCCGTGTTCATCTGTCGGATGCGTTTTCTGTTCATGGTGTGACCTCCCGCCGGATGGATGCTGTTTTTTCCATTATGCCACAATTTCCCTCCGTCTTTCAAGGCGCAGCCGGGATTTTTTCACAAAAAGCCGCCCCTCCCGCTTCAAGGCACACCCCCTTGGCCCCGCAAAAAGCCTCGCAGAGTTTGCCGCCCGCAGGCGGCAAAGAAGTAAAATCATTTTCTCTCGCGACATGTGCGTGAGAGAAAATACTTCTCAGGCTGCAAGTGTGGAATTTGTGCGCCTATGGCACACAAATTATGCGCGCAGCAGACTGCAAGCCTTTTGTCGAAAAAACCGGAGGGTTTATCGACAGTCACAAGCGGCAGGAGGTCACTTCCTCCTGCCGCTTTTCGGATACGCCTTATTCCGCCGTCTCCAGCGATGCCTGCACAAAGCCCCGGAACAGGGGGTGCGGCCGGTCGGGACGGCTCTTGAACTCCGGGTGGAACTGCGCCCCCACGAACCAGCGGTGGGCAGGCTCCTCCACGATCTCCACCAGACTGCCGTCCGGGGACAGGCCCGACAGCCGCAGCCCCGCCGCCTCCATCTCGCAGCGGAAGCGGTTGTTGAACTCGTACCGATGCCGGTGGCGCTCGGAGATATCCTCCGTGCCGTACTCCCTCCGGGCCAGACTCCCCTCCGCCAGCCGGCAGGGGTACTTGCCCAGCCGCATGGTGCCGCCCTTGGCGGTAACGCCCACCTGATCGGACATCAGGTCAATGACGGGATGGGCCGTCATGGCGGTGAATTCGGCGCTGTGGGCGTCGGCCCAGCCCACCACGTGGCGGGCAAACTCGATGACAGCGATCTGCATCCCCAGGCAGATGCCCAGATACGGCACCTGATGCTCCCGTGCATATTGAGCCGCTAAAATCATCCCCTCGATGCCCCGATCCCCGAAGCCGCCGGGGACCAGCACGCCGCCGCACCCGGCCAGCATCTGCTCCACGTTCTCCGGTGTCAGGGTCTCGGAGTCCACCCACCGGATGGTCACCTCCGCATCGCAGGCGGTGCCTGCGTGGAACAGGGACTCCACCACACTGAGATACGCATCGTGCAATCCCGTGTACTTCCCCACCAGCGCAATGGTCACATGGCGGTGTACCCCGTGGATTTTCTCCACCATGGCCCGCCACCGGGCCATGTCCGGCTCCACCACCGGCAGCCCCAGCTTGCGGCAGGCCACCCGGCACAGCCCCTCCCGCTCCAGCAGCAGCGGCACCTCATACAGGGTGGAGGCCGTGACGTTGGGGATGACGCAGTCCTCCTCCACGTTGCAGAACAGGGCGATCTTCCGCCGGATGTCCCCGGTGATGGGGCTGTCCGTGCGGCACACCAGAATGTCCGGCTGGATGCCGATGCTCAGCAGCTCCTTCACCGAGTGCTGGGTGGGCTTGCTCTTCAGCTCCCCGCTGCCGGGGATGGACACGATCAGCGGCACATGGATGTACAGCACGTTCTCCTTGCCCTTCTCCGCCGCCACCTGCCGGATGGCCTCCAGAAAGGGCTGGCTCTCGATGTCGCCCACCGTGCCGCCTATCTCGGAGATGACCACATCCGTCTGCCCGTCATCCATGGCGTAGATGCGGTTTTTGATCTCATCGGTGACGTGAGGGATGATCTGTACCGTGCCGCCCAGATAGCCTCCCTGCCGCTCCCGGTTCAATACGCTCCAGTAGATTTTCCCGGAGGAGACGGAGGAGTTGGCGTCCAGCGCCTCGTCCACGAACCGCTCATAGTGGCCCAGATCCAGATCCGTCTCCGCCCCGTCATCGGTGACGAACACCTCCCCGTGCTGATAGGGACTCATGGTGCCGGGGTCCACGTTGAGGTATGGGTCAAACTTCTGGTTCCTGACCCGCAGGCCGCACTGCTTCAGCAGCCGCCCCAGAGATGCGGCGCAGATGCCCTTGCCCAGCCCGGACACCACACCGCCGGTGACAAAAATATACTTCATGGCTCACTCTCCTTTTGACAGCGGGGCGCTTCTCCGCCCTCTGATTTTTTTACCCACCGATTTTACCGCCGGAGAAAAACGCCGTCAAGCCCGCAGAATCATCAAGATTTTTCCCCTCCCGCCCCCTGTGCATGGGGCAGTCCTCTGAAATTTCCCTCCCGGAGAAAATTTCTCTTGCATCCCGGCCTTCGGCGTGATATGGTAGGTTTGGACCCGCCTTTTCCGCCGGGTCCTTTTCCGCATAAAAACAGCCCTCACGGCAGCGCCGTGAGGGCTGTTTCACCTTTTGTCATTCCTCCTGCCGCAGCAGGGCCGTCAGTACCTGCACCCGTCGGGCCAGCCGGGCAAATTCGCCGCAGGTCAGGGCCTGCCGTCCGTCGGAGAGGGCCTCCTCCGGCCGGTCATGGACCTCGATCATCAGTCCGTCCGCCCCGGCAGCTGCCGCCGCCAGCGCCAGCGGAGCCACCAGCTCCCGCCTCCCGGCGGCATGGCTGGGATCGGCCAGCACCGGTAGGTGGGACTGCTCCTTCAGGGCGGCAATGCCCGCCACATCCAGCGTGGCCCGGCTGTCCGTCTCGAAGGTGCGGATGCCCCGCTCGCAGAGGATCACCCGCTCATTGCCGCCGGCAAGGATGTATTCCGCCGCCTGCAATAGTTCCGTCACGGTGGCCCCGAAGCTGCGCTTCAGCAGCACCGGCTTCTCCTGCCGTCCCAGCTCCCGCAGCAGCTCGAAGTTCTGCATATTCCGCGCCCCCACCTGCAGGACGTCCACCTCCCGGAACAGCGGCAGCTGCCGGGGATTGGTGATCTCCGACACCACCGGCAAGCCCGTCTCCCGGCCCGCACGGCACAGCAGCTCCAGCCCCTCGGCCCCCAGCCCTCCAAAGGTATAGGGGGAGGTCCGTGGCTTGAAGGCGCCGCCTCGCAGCAGCTGCGCCCCGGCGGCGGACACCTGCCGGGCGATGGAGGTCACCTGCTCCGGCGACTCCACGGCGCAGGGCCCGGCAATGAGGCAGAAGTCCTGCCCGATGCGGGCCTTGCCCACGGATACCACCGTGTCCTCCGGATGCCCCGTCCGGGCCGCCAGCGGATACGGCTCCGTCAGCCGCTGTACCGCCCGCACGCCGGGCAGAAGCCGCAGACTCTCCCCGTCCAGCCGAAAGGTTTCCCCCTCCAGCACCAGCACCTCCCCGCCGGGATGCGCCACCGTAACGCCGGTGTCCTTCAGCCGCTGCCGCAGCGCCTGCTGCACCGCCGCCGCCTGATTTTTCTCTGTGAGAATGAACATATGCCGCCTCCGGGATCATGATCTGAATTGTTATTATATCGGACTGCGCCCCGGATTGCAACGGGGAAACCACAGGGACTTTTCGTTGACACGGCGGCGAAATGTGATATAATAGACAGTGTGTTGCAATATACCCGCCTGCGTGCGTATCTTGTGTATTGACCGGAGGAGGACATATGGAACGTAAATTCATTCTCAGCTGCTGCTCTACCGTGGATCTTCCCTATTCCTATATGCAGAGCAGAGACATTCCCGTGCTGTTTTATACCTACGTGGTGGACGGGCAGGAGTACGTGGACGACATGGGCCGTGACCCGGAAGCTCTGCCCCGGTTCTACCGTTTTCTGGAGGCGGGCAAGCTGCCCCAGACCTCCCAGATCAATGTCGGCACCTATCTGGACTTCTTCGAGGCCCAGCTGGAAAAGGGCGATCTGCTGCACATCGCCTTCACCTCCGGCCAGTCCGGCTCCGTCCACAACGCCGTGGCGGCGGCCAAGCTCCTGCAGGAGAAGTACCCTGATAAGAAGCTCGTGGTCATCGACTCCCTGTGCTCCTCCTCCGGCTACGGCCTGCTGGTGGATGCGGCGGCGGACCTGCGGGACAGCGGCGCCACGCTGAAGGAGACGGCTCGGTGGGTGCTGGAAAACCGCAACAAGGTTCACCACCAGTTCTTCTCCTCCAACATGACCCAGTTCCGCCGCACCGGCCGTGTCTCCGGCACAGCGGCCATGGTGGCCACCATCATGAACATCTGCCCCATCATGCGGCTGGATGATAAGGGCGCCATCAAGGCTTACAGCAAGGTCCGGGGCAAGAAGAAGGCAGTGGAGACCACCGTGAACGCCATGGAGCAGCACGCTCAGGGCGGCCGGGACTACGACCAGCGCTGCTTCGTCTGCCACTCCCAGTGCCCGGAGGACGCCGCCCTGCTCATCACGGCGCTGGAGGAGCGCTTCCCCCACCTGAAGGGCAAGATCCGCCTGTGCGACATCGGCACCATCATCGGCTCCCATAGCGGCCCCGGCACGGTGGCCGTGTTCTTCCTGGGCGACGAGCGCCCCACTATGGACTGACCCCTTATCCCCCTCAGCGGTACATGGCAAGCCATGTACCGCTTCTTTTTCGCCCCCACTGTCCATCCTCCCGGACGCCCCGCCGCACTTGTGCAGGATACCGAACAAAACCGCCATTTTTCGTTGCAAAAAGGGGATTGCCATGATAGGATTCGTGTGATACAATATTTCCGTCGCCAATTTGCGAGATTTAATAATATACAGAAAGGTATCTGCTGATTATGAATATTAGAATATCCGCTGACAGCACCTGTGACCTGTCCCCGGAGCTCATTGAAAAATACGACATCCGCATCACCCCCCTGTACATCGTCCGGGACGGCCAGTCTCTGGTAGACGGCAAGGACATCACCCCCGACGAAATTTACGCCCACGTCAATTCCGGCGGCGGAATGTGCAGCACGGCGGCGGTGTCGGTGTACGACTACACCCAGTTCTTCCGCCGCCAGCTGGAGGAGTGCGACGCCGTGGTGCATTTCCACATCTCCGGCGATATGTCCGCCTGCTACCAGAATGCCTGTATCGCCGCTCAGGAGGTGGGGAACGTCTACCCCGTGGACTCCCGCAGTCTCTCCACCGGCATCGGCCAGCTGGTGCTGGAGGCGGTGCAGCTGACCCGTGAGGGCAAGCTCACCGCTCAGGAGATCGCCCACGAGATGGAGCGCCGCCGGGAGCTGCTGGATGTCAGCTTTCTGGTGGAGCGTCTGGACTTCCTGCACAAGGGCGGCCGCTGCTCGGGCGTTGCCCTGCTGGGGGCCAATATGCTGAACCTGCGTCCCTGCATTCAGGTGAAGGACGGCCAGATGATGGTGGGCAAGAAGTACCGTGGCCCCTATGTGAGCTGCCTGCTCCAGTACATCCGGGAGCGGCTCAAGGGCCGGGATGACATTGACACCCGCCGCATTTTCATCACCGAATCCGGCGGCTTCACCCCGGAGGAGCTGGCGCAGGTGGAGGCCGCCGTCCGCAGCTACCAGCCCTTTGACGAGGTGCTGCACACACGGGCCGGCTGCACCGTCTCCAGTCACTGCGGCCCCCGCACGCTGGGCATCCTCTATTTCCACACCAAATAATTTTCCTATCATCAACGCCCACCGGAGAGCCGCTGCGCTCCCCGGTGGGCTTTTTCCGGAAAAGCTGCCCCGAGATTTTTCGCAAGACAACTGTCACGGCGCTTGCTTTTCCTACCAGCTTAGTGGTATAATAGGCTTAATAAATGAGGAGGCATACACCATGATTTCCACCAAAGGACGTTATTCCATTCGGATCCTGCTGGATCTGGCCGAGCATCGGGGCGTGGGCTATACCCCCATCAAGGACGTAGCCGCCCGGCAGAGCATCTCCCTGAAATATGTGGAGAAGCTGATGCCCGCCCTGAAAAACGCCGGCCTGCTGGACAGCAGCCACGGCATCGGCGGCGGCTACCGGCTGAACCGTGACCCGGAGCAGTACGACCTGTGGGAGATCCTGCGGGTGACGGAGGGCGAGCTGGCCCCGGTGTCCTGCCTGCAAACGGATGCCTCCCCCTGCCAGCGGGCCGGGGAGTGCCGCACCCTCTCGGTGTGGCAGGGCTACTATGACCTGACCCGGAAATATTTCTCCGGCATCACCTTGGCGGACCTGATGGCCGTTCCGCAGGGCGACAACTACGTCATCTGACCTCTCACTCTATCTCCCCCCCAAACGGCAAGGTCCCCGAAGCCATTCGCTTCGGGGGCCTTGCTGTCTTTTACTTCTTCCGCAGCACCATGGCGATGAAGTTCAAATACCTCCGGCCTCCATGGCCTTGCGGTCGCCGATGGCGTATTCGTTGTCCTGCCGCAGCCAGTCGGCCCAGAACTCCTCATGGCTCTCCATCTCCCGGACCTGAAGCACCTCCGCTCCCTGACACCGCCCCAGCAGCGCCCGCCAGTAGGCGGCATCGTGCAGATAGTCCACCTGCTCCGGCATCCACGACAGCGATGTAGCTGCTAAGCACTGAAACATCATTTGCAGATAGTCCACCTGCTCCGGCATCCACGACAGCAGCAGCTCCGCCCGCAGCCGATCATCCTCTACCCGTCCTGCTTCTCGCCTTTGGCCTTGGCGGCCCGGAGCTTTCGCAGGGTGTACACCACGCTGCACACCACCAGTACCGTGTTGATGGCCAGGAAGACCCAAAACACCGGCGAACTGAGATCCAGCGAATTTCCGGCGATGACCAGACAAACCATCCCCGGCGCAATGGCCAGCCACGACCCCGCCAGATACGTCAGGTAATCCACCCGCAGCATCCCCAGCAGCAGTCCCAGCACCTCCATGTTCAGCCCCAGCATATGGATGGCAAAGCACATGGCAAAGCCGTATTCCTGCGTGGCGCTGAAATAGCGCTTGATCTTGGGATGCCGGTCCAGCACCGACTCCAGACTCTCCGTCTTGGTGAACCGCCCCATGGCGTAAGAGATGGATAAGCACACCGCCGTCCCCACGCCGTTGACGGCCAGCGCCGCCGGCAGCGGCAGCACCATGGACACCACGACCACCAGCGCATTGTATACCACCACGCCGGAAAAGCCCTTCAGTACATATAGTCCCAGCACCACCAGCACCGCCAGCACAGGCCGGTCCGCCACCAGCTGCGGCACCGTATCCAGATCCATGACCCCTGTGGCCAGCAGCACGCCGAATATCGCCGCACACAGGACCATGATCAGCACCGGCAGGTAATCCCTCAGCCGGAATTTTTTCATACAAGCCCTCCTCACGGCGTCCATCCGCTAAAGTGTGGGACATAATATACCATATCATTATGAATAAAGTGTGAACTTTCGCAGCCTTTACGCTCCGTTCACACTTTTCCGCCAAGTCACGCCCCCCATTCCTGCTGGACACAGCAAAGCCCCGCTTCGCCATCTGGCGAAGCGGGGCTTTGCCCATAATTTGGAAGTTTTCTCCCTTTCGGCGACCGGTTCAGATGCCTCCGTGCGGCGGGGCAAATTCCCCTGTCAGGGCGTGTCCGTTCTGCCGGAACTATACGTCCACCGAGTCGTCCGGTTCGTGTCCGGTGGACATCCACCGGACTGTCCGGCAGCCGTCCCACAGGTATCCCGTCCGTATCCGGCAGATATCCAGCCAGTGTCCGGCCATCGTCCGGCTGGTATCCCATCGGGATCGGTCAAGTATCCCGCCGGTATCCGGCGGAATAGCCCACCGGTATCCGGTTTTAGGATAGCGCCCGGTCAGGTGTTGAGGAATGGGTCGTCCAGACGGCCCAGACGGCGGAGCATGGTTTTCTTCACCGCCTTGAAAATATTCTCATATCCGGTACAGCGGCACAGGTGGCCCGACAGCAGCTTGCGGAGCTGGTCATCGGTATAGTATACCCCACGATCCAGAATCTCCACCGCCGTCATGATAAATCCGGGAATACAGAAGCCGCACTGGATGCTGGTCTCCTCCATGAAGGCCTGCTGAATGTCGGAGAGCTCGCCGTTGGGACCCATGAGACCCTCCAGCGTGGTGATATGCTTGCCCTCGGCCCACACCGCCAGATACAGGCAGGAGTTATAGCACTCGCCGTCGATGAGGACGTTGCAGGCGCCGCACTCCCCCACCTCGCAGCCCTTTTTCACGGAGGTCATGGAGAAGTCGTTGCGGAGCATATCCGTCAGAGAGGCCCGGACGTCTATCATCCGCTCCACCTCCTTGCCGTTGAGGAAGAAGGTCACCAGCTGATACTGATTCTTTGCCATTACAGCTCACCTCCCGCCAGCTTCACAGACTCCATGAGACACCGCTTGGCGCTCTCCACGGCGATGTGAGAGCGGAATGCCTTGCTGGCCCGCCACGAGTCACGGGGATGGATATCCTCCAGCACCGCTTTTCCGAAGTCCTCGATGTTCTCCAGCGTCACGGGCTTGCCGTTGATAAGCTCCTCGGCGTGAGGCGCACGCATAGGGACGGGCCCCGCCACGCCGAAGGCGATCCGCACCCGGTCGAAGGTCTTTTTATCCTCGCTGAGCCGGGCGTTAACGGAGGTCCCCAGCGTGGCGATATCCATGGCATTGCGCATGGCGTACTTGATGTAGTGGCCGAAGGTGCGGTCGTAGGATGCCTTGGGGATCAGGATGGCGGTCTGAATTTCGCCCTCCTCCACCCGCAGATCCACGGTGCCGGCCTTCAGGTAGAAGTCCTTAATGGGTACCCGGCGGACGCCGTTTTTGCCGGTGATCTCCACGATGGCCTCCCATGCGTGGAGGGTGGAGGCGGAGTCGGCGGAGGTAACGCCGTTGCAGGTGTTGCCGCCGATGGTGCCGGCGTTGCGGATCTGAGGGCCACCCACCATATCCACCGCCTCGCCCAGCACGTTGATATACTGTTGGATCAGAGGATCGGCGGTGATGTGGCTGAAGGTGGTGAGACTGCCGATGCGGAGGTTCTCCTCCTCATCCAGCGTCACGCCCCGCATTTCACCACAGCCCCGAATACTGATAAGGGCCTTTCCGGCCCGCTTGCCCTCCCGCATCTGCACCAGCACGTCGGTGCCGCCGGCGATGATCTGGGCCTCGGGATGCTCCAGCCGCAGGCGGATGGCGTCCTGTACGCTTTCCGCCTGATAGAGCGCTGACATATCATACATAGCGGTATTTCCTCCTTAGTCCCGGATCAGGCCCTCTTCCGTGAAGCGCCGGAAGAGGACGTGGGGGGTGATGGGGTCCTGATCGATGGCCACGCCGGTGGCATTGTAGATGGCGTTGCGGATGGCGGGCGCACCGGAGCAGGCCGGGGGCTCGCCCAAGGCCTTGGTGCCGAAGGCACTGGTGGGCTCGGCGTTCTCCACGAACTGCGCCTCCAGATGGGGGTGGTCCATGATGGTGGAGAGCTTGTAGTCCAGCAGGTTATTGTTCAGAGGCCGGCCGGTCTTTTCGTCGAACAGCAGCTGCTCCGACAGGCCGTAGCCGATGGCCATGGACATACCGCCGTGGACCTGCGCCTCTGCCAGCGCCGGGTTCACCAGCTTGCCGCAGTCGTGGACGTTGATGATCTCCTGAAGCGTCACCTTGCACATGGGAATGTCCACCTCCACCACGGCAAAGGTGCAGCCGAAGGAATAGGCGTTGTTGCGGATCGTATAAGTACTCTCGGCGGTGATATGCCGGGAGTCGGCGGGGTCATACTGGGCGTGCATAGCCAGCTCCGACAGGCTCATGAGTACCTTGCCGTCGGTATTGCGGACGACGTTGCCGTCCACGATATCCATGTTGTACACTGCCTGTCGGGTGAGCTTGGTGGCGTAGTCCAGAATTTTCTCCTTCAGCATCAGGCCCGTCTGGCGGATGGAGAAGCCAGCCACATACGTCTGGCGGGAGGCGTAGGCACCCAAGCCCGTAGGCGTGATATCGGTATCCTGACAGGACACCACATGGACCTTGCGGTAATCGCCCAGGCCCACCACGTCGGAGGTCATTTGGGCATAAGCGGTATCGGCGCCCTGTCCGATCTCCGTCTCGCCGCACTGCATGGTGACGCTGCCGTCCAGATTCAGCAGCATCCGGTTGGAGGACGTTTCCAGCGAGATGGGGTAGACGGCGGTGTTATACCAGAAGGTGGCCACGCCGATGCCGTGGCGGATGGAGCCGGTCTCTTTGGCGAACTCCGCCTTTTTGCGGTCGTAGTCGATGTACTTCTTACCAACCTCCAGACACTGGCGGAAGGAATCCTCATAGTTGACGTTGTGGGAGAAGCCGTCCTCGAAGCCCTTGGGCATGAGGTTCTGCATCCGAAAGGCCAGCGGGTCCATGCCCACGGCCTTGGCGCACTCGTCCACGTTGGACTCGTCGGCAAAGGAGGCCTGAGGCATTCCGTAGCCACGCATGGCTCCGGCGGCGGGGCGGTTGGTGAACACCGTCCACGCATCGCACTCCATGTTGTCGCAGGGATAGTGCTGGGGGAAGGAACCCATGGCCTTGGCCACGATGCTGTGGCCGTGGGAGGCGTAGGCGCCCTGATTGGAGTAGAGCTCCACCTTCCGGGCGGCGAAGGTGCCGTCCTTGCGGAGCCACGAGACGATGTGGAATCGGATGGCGTGGCGCACACGGTTGGAGACGAAGGTCTCCTCACGGGAGCAGTCCACCCGGACGCAGCGACCGTGGACCTGCGTGGAGCACCAGGCGCACAGGGGCTCGTAGAGGGCATCCTGCTTATTGCCGAAGCCGCCGCCGATGTAGGGCTTCACCACCCGGATATCGCTCCACGGGCGACCCAGAGCCTGTCCCACCACACGGCGGATGATATGGGGGATCTGTGTGGAGGACACCACCGTGATGCGGCCGTTCTCCTCATAGGCGAAGCAGCCGTGGTTCTCGATGTGGCAGTGCTGCACCGTGGGCGTCTCGTACCAGCCCTCCACCTTGATGAGACCCGGCTCCCGAATGGCGGCCTGATAGTCGCCCTTCTTCATATCGGTGTGCTTGAGGATGTTGTTGGGGTAGGCCTCGTGGAGCTGGGGAGCGCCGGGCTCCATGGCCTTCTGCACATCCAGCACAAAGGGCAGCTCCTCGTATTCCACCTGCAGCGCCCGGACGCCCTGCATGGCGGCCACCTCGTTTTCTGCGATGACCACCGCCACGTCGTCGCCATAGTAGCGGACGTGCCGGTTCAGCAGGTGGCGGTCCGCCACGTCCTGATGGCCGGGGTCCATGGACCAGGGGTGGCCCGCCGTGGGGAACGGGTGCTCCGGCACGTCGAAACAGGTCAGTACCTTCACCACGCCGGGGATCTGCTCCGCCGCCGAGGTGTCCACCGACTTGACGAAGCCGTGGGCGATGGTGGCGTGCTTGATGCGGACATACAGTGCATCACGGGGCATGAGGTCCTCGTAGTACTTGGTGCGGCCGGTGGCCTTATCAAAGGCGTCTACCCGCACCTCGGCTTTTCCTACTTCAGCCATGTAGTGTTCCTCCTTATGTCAGCGTCGCTGCGATAGCCGGAGTTACCGGCAAAAGTACCTATAAATTTAAGATATCATAGCACAAAATTTGTCATTTGCATAGTCCTTTTCGTAATACTAATTATAGGATAACGGTGGTTGACTGGAATGGGCATTTCCGGGTATACTGTAAGAAAATGACGGGACAAAGGAGGGAGCGGCATGGCACAGCTGCGGATCGGATGCGTGGTGATGGCGGCGGGAAATGCCCGGCGCTTCGGGGAGAACAAGCTGGCGGTGCAGGTACAAGGCAAGGCGCTGTTCCACCGGGCGCTGGAGGCCGTACCGGCGGAGCAGTTCGACCGGACGGTGGTGGTGAGCCAGTATCCGGAGGTGCTGGAGCTAGCCCACCGCATGGGCTTCGTGCCGGTACCCAACCGGCATCCGGACTGGGGCATCAGCCACACCATCTCGCTGGGGCTGGGGAAGCTGCCGGAGATGGATGCGGCGCTGTTTCAGGTGGCGGATCAGCCCCTGCTGCGCCGGGAGAGCGTGGGGAGCCTAGTGGACTTTTACCGGGAGCATCCGGAGCACATCGCTGCGCTGGGTCACAACGGTGTCCGGGGGAACCCCTGCCTGTTCCCGGCACGGCTGTTCCCGGAGCTGCTGGCTCTGCAGGGGGATCACGGCGGCAATCAGGTGATCCGCCGCCATGAGGAGGACCTCCTCTTATGGGAGGTCCCGGCTCCGGAGCTGACGGATGTGGATACGCCTCAGGTGCTGGCGCAGCTGCGGCGGGATATGGCGGAGGAGTGAGGGGTGGTTTTTACGATTGCCTCCGGCGGGTAACTTTCTTTCAATCGTGGCATTTTCCATAGGAAACGTGCCTCCGGCAATCAAACGAACTATTGGGAAAAGTATGCTGTCGGAGACAAAAGAAGAAAGTCCCTCCGGCGGAGACAAAAATTTATTTCCCCAAGTATGCCGCCGGAGGCAAATGGGGGACCTAAAAAGGCACGGGGCTGCGGTGCAGCCCCGTGCCTTTTCAGGTTTTGATCAGAATGCGGCGAGTGGAGACACGTTGGGGAGAATCAGTCCTCCTTCTCCTCCTCCACCAGCTCTTGGGCTTCCTCCACCAGTTCCTCGGCTTCGCCCAGGACCTCCTGCTCCCGGATCTGTGCCGGGGTCAGGACACGCCCCGCCTGCTCCTCCCGGAGCACCAGATAGTAGGCCAGTGCCAGCTGGGGCAGCACGCCCCAGACGCCCCGCACGTCCAGCCACTTCACCGCCAGCCAACTCCAGACGGCTCCGGCGTGGAAGGCCAGCAGGGTAGAGCCGTAGAACCACAGCTTTGTCAGCTGCTCCCGCTCTCCCTCGCACAGGTAGTGGGCCAGCGCCAGAGATGCCTGCTTGGTGTTGTTGCTGTTAAAGATAGTGGCGCTCTGGAAGCCTCTGGCGCCGGCAAAGGTGCTCCACTGGATGCTCATGGAGAAGAACACCGGATACAGTGCCACCAGCGGAGTCATATCCGCCGGGAAAAAGCCCATGGCGATGGCCGCAGCCGCCGTGATGCACGGCGACAGCCGCCGCATATCCACATGGAACACGTGGGGGACGATGACAGAGAGCATGACGCCCACCACGTAGATCACCAGACACAGCAGGTGCAGCAGCACACTGCTCCCCCGGCCAAAGAGGGCATCAATGACCAGCTCCAGCAGATTTATGGTCTGGGAACTGCCCAGTATCCCGCCGCGGCACAGCAGGGCGTAACCGCCGAAAAAGCCGCCTATTGCAGCAAAGGCCAGATGGCGGCAATGATCGATAGGAAGAAGCTTCTGTTCCGTCATGGTATAACTCCTATAAATAACGACAAAATAATCCTTCGTTAGTATATCAGCCTGCGGCGTTTCCGCAAGGGAAAAACTGCATAAAAATCCCGCAAAAATGCGGCGTTTCTTGTGTTGACAACGGTGGGATCTGTGGTAAAATAGAGAGCGTGAAATGCGCTGACGAAACGAGTCCGCCATGTGCCGCCCAAAGCGAGAGGGGAAGCGGTGGAAGCCCCTTGTCCGGCCGGTGTGACAGCCACTTCCGAGCAGGCGGCGACGAGCCGCACGCCCCATCCCCGTTACCGGATGACCGAGATGGCGGCCTTGGCCGTTCAATTAGGGTGGTACCGTGAAGCAAGTCTTCGCCCCTATGTGTGGGCGGGGGCTTTTTGTTTTTTCGGTAACCCTCCTGCGTCCCGGTTTTCCATCGTTCCCGTATTCCCCACAGCCCTATGTTACAGGAGGTGGCCTGTGAGCTATCAGCTGATCGACATGACCAAGAACCCACGCAGCGGGCAGTTTGCCTATTTCCGGCAGATGCTCTTCCCCTTCGCCGGGGTCACGGCGGAGGTAGACATCACGGACTTTGCCGCCCGGCGGCAGGGACGGCCCTTCTTCCTGAGCTTTCTCTATGCCGTGGTACGGGCGGCCAACGCCGTTCCCCAGCTGCGCCGCCGCATCCGGGAGGACGGCAGCGTGGTGGAATACGACTGGTGTCCGCCCTCCTACACCGCCATGAAGCCCGACGGGGTGTATGTATACTGCACGGTAGAGGGGGACCTGCCCTATGAGGCGTTCGTGGCGCTGGGACAGCGGCGGCAGCGAGAGGTGCTGGAACGGGGCACCCTCACTGAGGACGGCGATGTGCTGAGCTTCTTCTTTGTATCCGCTCTGCCGTGGCTGCACTATTCCCAGCTGGAGCATCCCGCCGTCAGTGCCGACGACTCCAACCCCCGCATCAGCTGGGGCAAGGCCATCACCAATAACGGGCGAACCACCCTGCCGGTGTCGCTGTATGTGAACCATGCACTGGCGGATGGGCTGCACATCTCACAGTTCTTCGCCGGTCTGGAGCGGGAGCTTCAGACGCTGGCGGACAGCTGGGCGGCGGAGGGCTGACGGCCTCCGGCCGCAGGAGCTGTCACAGGCTCTGTCACAAAAGAAAATTCTGCAATTCCGATTGCAAGCAAAAGGAGTAATGTATCATGTCTCATCCCTATCACGGACTCAATGAGCTGCGGGAGATGTTCCTGTCGTTCTTCGAGTCCAAAGGTCATCTGCGGCTGCCCAGCTTCTCTCTGGTGCCGCAGAACGACAAGTCCATCCTGCTCATCAACGCCGGCATGACCCCCATGAAGCCGTGGTTCAAGGGTGAGGAGGAGCCGCCCCGCCGCCGGGTCTGCACCTGTCAGAAGTGCATCCGCACCGGTGACATCGAGAACGTGGGCAAGACCGCCCGCCACGGCACCTACTTCGAGATGCTGGGCAACTTCTCCTTCGGCGACTACTTCAAGCACGAGGCCATCGCATGGAGCTGGGAGTTCCTGACCGAGGTGGTGGGGCTGGAGCCTGACCGGCTGTACCCCTCCATCTATCTGGACGACGACGAGGCCTTCGACATCTGGAACAAGGAGGTGGGCATCCCCGCCGAGCGCATCTTCCGCTTCGGCAAGGAGGACAACTTCTGGGAGCACGGCTCCGGCCCCTGCGGCCCCTGCTCCGAGATCTACTATGACCGTGGACCGGAGTACGGCTGCGGCAAGCCCGGCTGCACCGTGGGCTGCGACTGCGACCGGTACATCGAGATCTGGAACAACGTGTTCTCCCAGTTCGACAACGACGGCCACGGCCACTACACGGAGCTTAAGCAAAAGAACATCGACACCGGCATGGGTCTGGAGCGTCTGGCCTGCGTATGCCAGAACGTGGACAGCCTGTTCGACGTGGACACCGTGATGAACATCACCCACAAGGTATCTGAGCTCACCGGCGCTCACTACGGCGAGACGGAGAAGCGGGATGTGTCCCTGCGGGTCATCACCGACCACATCCGCTCCGCCACCTTCATGATCTGCGACGGCATCCTGCCCTCCAACGAGGGGCGGGGCTATGTGCTGCGGCGTCTGCTGCGCCGGGCCGCCCGCCACGGGAAGCTGCTGGGCGTCAACGATCCCTTCCTGTATCAGGTGGTGGACACCGTGATTCATGAGAACGAGGGCCAGTACCCCGATCTGCGGGAGAAGCAGACCTATATCACCAAGGTCATCCGCACGGAGGAGGAGAATTTCGGCCGCACCATCGACGGCGGCATGAAGATCTTCTCCGACCTACTGGCAGAGCACAAGCAGAAGCTGGAGAAAATTTTCTCCGGCGCCGACGCCTTCCGGCTGTACGATACCTTCGGCTTCCCCATCGACCTGACCATGGAGATGGCGGCAGACGAGGGCCTCAGCGTGGACGAGAACGCCTTCCAGAAGCTGATGAAGGAGCAGAAGGAGCGGGCCCGTGAGGCCCGGAAGGCGCTGGGCGATCTGGGCTGGGCCGGTGTGGAATTTGGCAAGGACGTGCCGGCCACGGAGTTCGTGGGCTATGACCACAGCGAGTGCGACGCCAAGATCGTGGCCATCGTGGCCGATGAGGAGCTGCGGGAAGAGGCAGCCGCCGGAGCCGAGGCCGTGGTGGTGCTGGATCAGTCCCCCTTCTACGCCGAGATGGGCGGTCAGGTGGCCGACCACGGCACCATCACCGCCGACGGCGTGGTGTTCACCGTGGCGGACGTACAGAAAAACAAGGGCGGCAAGTTCATGCACTATGGCCGTCTGGCACAGGGTGTGCTCCACGTGGGAGACACCGTTCACGCCGCCATTGACATGGAGCGCCGCAAGGCCATCCAGCGTGCTCACAGCACCACCCACCTGCTGGATGCGGCGCTGAAGAAGGTGCTGGGCGACCACGTCCATCAGGCGGGCTCTCTGGTGGAGCCGGACCGCCTGCGTTTCGACTTCACCCACTTCGAGGCCATCTCCCCGGAGGAGCTGCGGCAGGTGGAGGAGCTGGTGAACGATGCCATTCTGGAGGGCTATCCCGTGGTGACGGAGGTACTGCCCATCGAAGAGGCCAAGAAGAAGGGCGCTGTGGCCATGTTCGGTGAGAAGTACGGCGAGACCGTCCGGGTGGTGGAGATGAGCGACTTCTCCGTGGAGTTCTGCGGCGGCACCCATGTGGACAACACCGCCAAGGCCGGTCCCTTCCGCATCAAGAGTGAGAGCAGCGTTGCCTCCGGCGTGCGCCGCATCGAGGCCACCTGCGGCAAGCTGAGCCTGAAGGCCATGGAGAGCAGTCAGGGCGTGCTGAACCGGGCGGCCCAGTTCCTGAAAACCGCCCCCTCCGGGTTGCTGGAGCGGATGGAGCAGCAGGCCAACGAGATGAAGCAGCTGCGTCAGGCGCTGGAGAAGTTCAAGGCCGAGGCGTCTCTGGGCGAGGCCCGGCAGTTCCTGGCCTCCGCCAAGACGGTGAAGGACCTCCATGTTCTCGCCACCACCCGCAGCGGCGTGGACACCGCCGAGCTGCGGACCATGGGCGACTTCCTGCGGGATAAGGATCCCAAGGCCGTGGCGGTCATCGCCAGCATCAACGGCGAGAAGATCACCTTCTTGGCCGTGTGCGGCAAGGAGGCGGTGGCCCGTGGCATCAAGGCCGGTGATCTGGTGCGGCACGTGTCCGCCATCTGCGGCGGCAAGGGCGGCGGCAAGCCGGATTCCGCCATGGGCGGCGGCAGCGATCCCCTGAAGGTGGACGATGCGCTGGCCTCCGTGGACGATTTCGTGTCCGAGAAGCTGGGCTGAGACGAAAGGAGCATCCTATGAAAAACGATTGCCTGTTCTGCGCCATTGCCGGTGGGGAGATCCCCTCCAACAAGGTGTATGAGGACGAGCTGTGCTATGCCTTTTATGACATCGCCCCTCAGGCGCCCACCCATTTTCTGGTGATCCCCAAGGCCCACATCGCCTCCGTGGCGGAGGTGGATGGCGGCAACAGCGCCGTGGTGGCCCACATCTTCGAGGTCATCGCAAGACTGTGCCGGGAGAAGGGGCTGGAGAGCTACCGGGTGGTATCCAACATCGGGGAGCAGGCGGGGCAGAGCGTCCACCACCTGCACTTCCATGTGCTGTCCGGCCGGGATATGACCTGGCCTCCGGGCTAAGAGCACCATAGAACGAAGCAAAGACCCCCCGGCCCGCTGCTGTGAACAGCGGACCGGGGGTCTTCCTGTTTTCGTGAGGGGCTCAAAAGCTGCCGATGGGGATGGAGCCGTCGTCGGTGCCTTTTTCGATGGAGCGGATGGTGATCCAGTAGCTGCGGCCGCCGCCCATATCCACCTGTACTCGGTCCCCGGCCCGGCGGCCCAGCACGGCCTTCCCCACCGGGGACTCCTTGCTGATGAGGCCCTTCAGTGCATCCTGCCGTAGGGTGGTGACCAGCTGGATCCTCCGGCTCTTGCCGGTGTTTTCCATGAAGATCTCCACGGTGTCGTAGAGGCCCGCCGTGTCCTGACCGGAGCGGTCGTCGATGATGCGGGCGGTCTTGATCATCCGCTGCAGGTAGCGGATGCGGCTGTCATTGCGGTTTTTCTCCTGCTTGGCGCACTTATACTCGAAGTTCTCGCTGAGGTCACCGAAGGCCCGTGCCGTCTGCACGTCCTCGATGAGCTTGGGGCGCAGCACCTGCGTCCGGTAGTCGATCTCCTCCTGCATCTTCTGCACGTCGCCACGGGTCAATTCATCGTACATCGTTATTCCTCCCAAGCTTGCGCCAGACGGCGCAGTCCCTCCGGCAGACGCTCCAGGTCGATGCCGGAATAGTTTACCACCACAATATGCTGGGGCGCCGACGACCGGGCGCTGTAATAGTCCGACAGCAGCGCCAGACGCACCCCCTGCTCCGCCGCCCGGCTCCGCAGCGCCGCATCCGGCAGACGGGTATCCAGCCGCACCAGAAAGTGCAGACCGGCGTCCTGCTCCATGATCTCCACCCGGTCCGCCAGCGGGCTGGAGCGCAGCATGGCGATGACGGCGTCCCGCTTCTGGCGGTAGCGGGCCTTCATGCGGCTCAGGTGCTGCTCATAGCGGCCCTGCGCCATGAATTTGGCCAGAGTATACTGCTCGAAGCCCGACACCGTGCAGGCGTAGAAGCCCAGCTTCTCCCGATAGACCTCCATGAGTCGGGGCGGCAGGATCATGTAGCTGATGCGGATGGAGGGGGCGATGGTCTTGGAGAAGGTATTCAGGTAGATGACCCGCTGGGCCTCGTCGATGGAGAACAGCGTGGGGATGGGACGGCCCACGAAGCGGAACTCGCTGTCGTAGTCATCCTCCAGTATCCAGCGTCCCTCCTGCTCCTCCGCCCAGCGCAGCAGCTCCTGCCGCCGTCCGATGGGCATGACGATGCCCGTGGGATAGTGGTGGGAGGGCGAGAGGTGGACGATATCCGCCTCCTGACGGCGCAGAAGCCGGGTGGAGAGGCCCTTTTCATCCAGTCCCACCCGCCGCAGATTCACCTGATGGCTGCGGTAAATTTCCGCAATTTTGCTGTATCCGGGGTCCTCCACGGCGTAGCACTTCTCCCGGCCCAGCAGCTGGATCAGCAGCGAATACAGAAACTCCGTACCGGCGCCGACGATGATCTGGCCGCTGTCCACGTTCATGCCACGGAACTGGCGCAGATAGTCGCTGATGGCCCGACGCAGCTCCTCCGCCCCGTTGTAGGGGGCGGCCTGCAGCAGGGCCTTGTCCCGCTCCAGCAGCGTCTCCCGCATGAGGCGGGCCCAGACGGTAAAGGGGAAATACGCCCGGTCGATGGAATTGGTCACAAGGTCCAGAAAATAGGTCTTCTGCTCCGGCTCCGGCGGCAGCGGGGCAGGCTGCCGGGCCGCCGCCTGTAAGGGGCGCTCCACGGGGCTGACGTAGTAGCCCCGCTTCTCCTGCGAGTAGATGTAGCCCTCCGCCGCCAGCTGCTCATAGGCATTCTGCACGGTGATGATGCTGACCTCCAGATGCTGGGCCAGCGCCCGCTTGGAGGGCAGCCGCTGGTGAGCCGGCAGTGTCCCGGACAGGATATCCCGGCGGATGCCCTCGTACAGCTGCTCATACAGGCTCCGGCCGCTCTCTTTGTTCAGGGGATAGGTCAGCATAGCTCCTCCATCTGGTATTATCCGATAATATCGATATGGGCATTTCAATAATACCAATTTCTACTATAATACAGACAGTACATAAAAGCAAGGAGATTTTTCCCATGAGAGATGCGAACATCAAGAAACTGGTTCTGGCGGCCCTGATGGCCGCACTGACCTATGTGGCCACCTCCATCGTGCAGATTCCTTCCCCCATGCAGGGCTATGTAAATCTGGGCGACTGCATCGTGCTGCTGAGCGGCTGGATCCTCGGCCCGTGGTGGGGCGCTGCGGCAGGCGGCATCGGCTCCATGCTGGTGGATCTGCTGGGCAGCTACGGTCACTATGCGCCCGGCACGCTGATCATCAAGGGCTGCATGGCTCTGGTGGCGGCCTTCATCGTCAAGGCCATGAAGGAGAGCAAGGCCTCCTACGTCATCAGCGCCGTGGTCAGCGAGGTCATCATGGTGGCGGGCTACTTCGGCTACGCCTCCCTGCTGCTGGGCAAGGGCTGGGGCGCTGCGGCCAGCATCCCCGGCAATCTGGTGCAGGGTGCTATGGGCATGGTCATCGGTCTGGTGCTGCTGGTGGTACTCAAGCGCAGTAAGGCGCTGGAAAAGCTGGCGTAAGAACGGTTGCAAAACGGCGCCGGACGTGGTACACTGAAGGTGCAGAATTGCTTTTGCGAAAAGCGGCGGAGCGATCATCCGCCGCTTTTCGTTCATGCGAGGAAAGGAAGATAGCTATGGCTGGGATCATTCATGAGGTAGAGCGCACCGACCTGCTGGAACAGGTGCGGCAGGAGGCGGCGGACGCCGCACGGCAGCTGGCGGAGGCAGCCCGGCTGCGGCGGGGCCACATTGTGGTGGTGGGCTGCAGCACCAGCGAGGTGGTGGGGCATCAGGTGGGCAGCTGGTCCACGCCCCAAATCGCACAGGCCATTTTCGACGGACTCAACAGCGTGTTTGCTCCCATGGGCGTCTACATCGCCGCCCAGTGCTGCGAGCACCTGAACCGTGCGCTGATCGTGGAGCATGAGGCGGTGCCTGGGGCGGAGATCGTCAATGTGCTGCCCCAACCCAAGGCGGGCAGCTCCTTCGCCACCGCCGCCTACCAGAGCTTCCGGCATCCGGTGGCGCTGGAGGAGATCCGGGCTGACGCCGGTCTGGACATCGGCGGCACCCTCATCGGGATGCACCTGAAGAAGGTGGCGGTGCCGGTGCGCCTGCCCCAGAACCATATCGGCAGCGCCATCCTGCTGGCGGCCCGTGTGCGGCCCAAGTTCATCGGCGGCGAGCGTGCCATCTACGACGAGCATCTGAAGGACGGCTATCCGGAGTTCTGATTTGCATCATGAAGCATCCCCGGTCTGTAAAACAGGCCGGGGATGCTTTTATAATACCCATTATATTATAGATACCGCACGAAGAGGTAGACCATGGCAATGGTGATGACCAGCACCGTGGCCGGGGCGCAGTACTTGCAGTAGGTACCCCATGTCACCGGGTGGCCGTTCTTGGCGGCCACGGAGGTACCCACCACATTGGCGGAGGCTCCGATGGGGGTGGCACTGCCGCCCAGATCCGTGCCGATGGACAGCGCCCACGCCAGCACGGAGAGGTCCACGCCCTGCGACTGTGACATGGACTGGATCACCGGCACCATGGTGGCGGCGAAGGGGATGTTATCCACAAAGGCGCTGCACACAGCCGACAGCCACAGGATGATGGCCACCATCACAGCGGTGTGTCCGCCGCTGATGCGGCTGATCCAGCCGGCCAGCACATCCAGACAGCCGGTGTCCTCCAAACCGCTGACCACTACGAACAGGCCGATGAAGAACAGCAGCGTGCGGTAGTCCACTTTGGCGAACAGCCCCGCTGCCGCATGGCCTCCGGAGGTGCAGAGGGTGGCCAGCGCCATCAATACGGCGGCGATACAGCCGATGGTGGCCACCGTCAGCTCCGTCTGTGCGTGGGTGACCAGCAGCACCACCACCAGCAGGAACACGGCGCCGCAGGCGATGAAGGCCCGCCGATCCGTGATGGCGGAGGCGGCGTCTGGATAGGTGATATCCGTGGGGCGCTGACTCTCGCTCTCCCGCAGGATGCGGCGGAAGCAGAAGTAGAAGTACACCACCGTGGCCACCAGACAGATCAGCACGATAATGCCGGTGTTGGTGAGGAAATCGAAGAAGGTCAGACCCAGCGAGGTACCGATGATGATGTTGGGGGGATCGCCGCACATGGTGGCACTGCCGCCCAAATTGGCACAGAAGATCTCCGCCAGGATCATGGGAACCGGGTCGAAGCGCAGGGTGCGGCCCAGCTCCGCCGTGACGGCGGCCAGAAACAGAATGACGGTGATGCTGTCGATGAACATGGACAGCACGGCTGCCATGACCATGAAGCACACCAGCAGCGGCACGGTGCGGTAATGGACCGCCTTGGCCAGCTTCAGGCACAGCCAGCGAAAGATGCCCACTTGGCCCATGCCCTCCACCATCACCATCATGCCCGCAATGAACACGATGGTGGACCAGTTGATGCCGCCGGAGGACTCCGATGCGCCGTACCAGAAGGTGCTCTGGCCGAAGGCGGACAGGTTCAGGGTATCCCATATGGCCCCGCCATCGTGCATACAGACACCGAATACCAGCACCAGCATCAGTGCGCCGCAGCCCAGCGTCACCCACTGGCGGGGGATGCGGTCCAGCACGATCAGCAGGAACATGATGACAAAAATTACCAATGCCGCCAGTTCAGCTACCATAGGAAATTCGCCTCTTTTTAGGATTCTATCTCTCAAGCGACGCCTATTGTAGCACTCTGTTACGGGAATTGCAACCCCCGGAGCTCTATGGAAGTGTTATAGAATTATGAATTTTTATTTCTTTGCAGATTCTTTATTATCTTCCATATTCTTCCATATCCGAATGGTCGAAGGGCGGGAGAGCTTCGTGGTAAAAGAGAGGGGTCGCCCCGCAGGGGCGGCCTCTCTTATGCAATTTTGCATACAATTTCGTTATGTTCCATTGTGATGGAATATGTATTTCATAAAAATCATTGATAACTGTAAATGCTTTTTATATAATTTATCTACAATCAAGAAAGGAGGCCCTCACATGAAAAAAATTATCATTCTTTTCTTCCTGATATGTGCCATTCCCCTCTCCGCCTGCTCCAAGGCGCCGGAACAGGTTCCTGCCCCCACGGTGCAGCGGCTCACCTCGCCATTGGAGCTTTCCGAGGATGAGGCCGCCACCCTTATACAGTGCTGTGGGGAAAACAGTGTCCTGTTGGCTGTCGGGCATCGCAACACGGCTCAGACCGGCCCCCTTTATAATACCGATTATCTGCTCTACTGGAACTATTCGGACGGGAGCACCAAACAGTTTCCCGTTTCCTCCCCGGCCTATATCATCTCCGCCGTTCTGGACGGATCCGATGTTCTGTACGTGGACTATGAAGCCATGGAGCCCGGCCTCAAATGGTCTCTGATCCGCTCCACAGACACAGGGAAAAGCACCCTCGCCTCCGGTCAAGCCGCTTCCTATAATCAGGTCCCTGCGTTGTTCTGCCTGAACAGTCAGCCCATGTATCTGCAATCAGAGGATACCGGCATATCCGTATATCGTGTGGATGGCAGTGCCGTTTCCAGCGTGCTGAACCTCACCGACTACACCATGTCCGATGTGACCGTTTGCACCAATGGTACGCAATTCGCCTTTTTTGGCCTCTACCAATGACGACGCCTACTGGACGGCGTTCCTCTGCAATGCGTCCGGTATTCTGTACCAGAAGGAGCTTTCGCAGCAGGTCACAACCTTTGCCATAACGGGCGAGTACATGGTGTGCGGTTTGGGTGACCCGGAGACTCAAAAATTTTCCTATGAGACGATCCGCATCAGCGACGGAAAGGTATCCACCGCCGATTCCGCAGTACCCCTGTGGCGTCTGGCCGGAAGCGGCAGCAGCTGTATGTATGTAGACGATACCTTTGCTGCCCATATCCTCTATCCGGATACGCAGCAGACCGATCCCCTTGCGATCAACGACTATGCCACCTATCAAAACTGGCCCACGGTATTCTGCCCTGACGGAGTAGGCGGTTATCTGGTGGAAATGGATATCGAGGATACCAGCACCTACTGGCATATCACCACCTGACCATGATCCAAGCAATGAAAGAAGGGCTGTCCCACAGCGGGACAGCCCTTCTTGATTCGTAAAGGGGATCGATTACTGAGCAGCCTTGGCGGCCTTGATGGACTCGATCAGCTCGGGAACGACCTTGAACAGGTCACCAACGATACCGTAGTCAGCCACCTCGAAGATGGGAGCGTTCTCGTTCTTGTTCACGGCGATGATGCACTCGGAGTCCTGCATACCAGCCTTGTGCTGGATGGCGCCGGAGATACCCAGGGCGACGTAGACCTTGGGATGGACGGTCTTGCCGGTCTGGCCGACCTGATGGTCAGCGGTGATCCAGCCGGCGTCCACGCAGGCACGGGAGGAACCCACGACGCCGCCCAGAACCTCAGCCAGCTCCTCAGCCAGCTTGATGCCGCCCTCGACATCCTTGCTGATGCCACGGCCCACGGACACGATGAAGTCGGCACCGATCAGGTCCACCAGCTTCTTGGCAGCCTTGACGGTCTCCACGACCTCGGTCTTGATGTCGCTGGCAGACAGCTCGAAAGCGGGATGCAGGATCTCAACCTTCTCGGCGCAGTCGGCGCAGAACTCACGCTTCTTCATAACGCCGGGGCGCACGGTGGCCATGGCGGGGCGGAAGCGGGGGCAGAAGATGGAGGCCATCAGGTGGCCGCCGAAAGCGGGACGGGTCATCTTGATGTCACGGGAGACATCGTGATCCTGACCGTTGATCTTCACGGTACCCAGCTTCTCGATACGCTCCTCAGGCAGGGTGGAAGCCTCACGCAGGAAGTTCTTGTAGATGGGCATATCGATGTCCAGATGGGTGCAGTCAGCGCACAGACCGGTGTGCAGACGAGCAGCGCAGCGGGGGGCCAGATCACGGCCGATATTGGAAGCGCCGAACAGCAGAATCTCGGGCTTGATCTCCTCCACGGCATCGGTGATGACCTTGGTGTAGGCATCGGTGGTGTAGTCCTTCAGCAGGGGGCTGTTGTAGACATAGACCTTGTCGGCACCGTAGCCGCCCAGCTCCTTGGCGATGTCGTCCACGTTGTCGCCCAGCAGAATGCCGCACAGCTCAACGCCCAGTTCGTCAGCCAGCTTCCGGCCCTCGGAGATCAGTTCAAAGGTAGTGGGCATCATCTTGCCCTGACGCTGCTCACAGAAAACCCAGACGTTTTTGAAGGCAGCGGTATCAGCACTATTAAAAGCCATTTTCTTATCTCCTTCCTTAGATGATATGCTTGGCGGCCAGAATGCCAGCCAGCTTGTCGGTGGTCTCCTTGCCGGCGCCCTCAAGCATCATGCCGGCGCCCTTCTGAGGAGGCGTAAAGGAGGTGAGAATGTTGGTGGGGGAGCCCTTCAGACCGATGGTGGTGGCATCGATCAGGGGGTGATCCTTCAGCGTCTCGTAGGTCATGGTGACCAGAGGCTTGCTGTAAGCCTCGAAGGCGCCGCCAACGGACAGATAACGGGGCTGATTCAGCTCCTTGATGCAGGTGATCATGCAGGGGGTGTTGACCTTAACGGTCATGTAGCCATCCTCCAGCATACGCTTGACGATGAAGGTGTTGCCCTCCTTCTTGATCTCACCGGCATAGGTGACCTGAGGCAGATGCAGCTTCTCAGCGATCTGGGGGCCGACCTGAGCGGTATCGCCATCGATGGCCTGACGGCCGGCCAGAATGACGTCGTCCTCATCCACACCGTAGGTGTCGATGCCGGCGGCGATGATCTGGGAGGTGGCGTAAGTATCGGAGCCGCCGAACTCACGGGCGGTAATCAGGACACCCTCGTCCACGCCCATGGCCATCAGCTCACGCAGCATACCCTCGGCGGGAGGGGGACCCATGGTGAAGGCCACGACCTTGCAGCCCAGCTCGTCCTTCAGGGCCAGAGCGGCCTCGACGGCGTTCATATCATCGGGGTTGATGATGGTCTGCATGGACGCACGGTCCAGAGTACCATCGGGGTTCACAGCCACCTTACCGGAGGTATCGGGAACCTGCTTCACAGTAACAATAACTTTCATTTTGCCTTATACCTCCTCAATTACTTAACGCCCAGATGGCTGGCGATGACCATGCGCTGGACCTCGGAAGTGCCCTCATAGATCTCGGTGATCTTGGCATCACGCATCATGCGCTCCACGGGATACTCACGGGTGTAGCCGTAGCCGCCGAACAGCTGCACGGCACGACGGGTCACGTCGGAAGCGGCATCGGCAGCGAACAGCTTGGCCATGGCGGCATCCATGGAGTAGGGCTCGTGGTTCTGCTTCTTCATGGCAGCGGAGTAGACCAGGAACTGAGCAGCCTGCATCCGGGTGTGCATCTCGGCCAGCTGGAACTGGGTGTTCTGGAACTGGGAGATACGCTTACCGAACTGGACACGCTCCTTGGTGTACTTGACAGCCTCCTCCACGGCGCCCTCGCCCAGACCCAGAGCCTGAGAGGCGATACCGATACGACCGCCGTCCAGCGTCTGCATGGCGATCTTGAAGCCCTGGCCCTTCTTGCCCAGCATACGATCCTTGGGGATGACGCAGTCCTCGAAAATCAGGTCGCAGGTGGAGCTGCCGCGGATACCCATCTTCTTCTCGTGCTTACCCTGAGTGAAGCCGGGGTCGGTCTTTTCCACCACGAAAGCGGAGATCTCCTTCATGGCACGGCCACGCTTGTCGGTGGTCTTACCGGTGACGGCGATGATGACGAAGGTATCAGCCACGTTGCCGTTGGTGATGAAGCACTTGGAGCCGTTGAGGATGTAGTTCTCGCCGGACTCGTCCAGTACAGCGGTGGTCTGCTGGCCCTGCGCGTCGGTACCGGCGCCGGGCTCGGTCAGGCCGAACGCACCGATCTTCTTGCCGGACAGCAGGTCAGGCAGATACTTTTGCTTCTGAGCCTCGGTGCCGTGCTCGAAAATGGGAGCGCAGCACAGAGAGGTATGAGCGGAAACGATAACGGCAGTGGTGCCGCAGACCTTGGCCAGCTCCTCCACGCACATGGCATAGGAGAGGACGTCGCCGCCGGCGCCGCCATACTCCTTGGGGAAGTAAATGCCCATCATGCCCAGCTTCGCCATCTTCTCGACGGTCTCCATGGGGAAACGCTCTTCCTCGTCGATCTCGGCGGCCAGGGGCTTCACTTCGTTCTCTGCAAATTCGCGGTACATCTTGCGAACGAGCAGCTGTTCCTTAGTCAGATGGAAGTCCATACTCTTTTCTCCTTTACGAAATTTTACTTGGTATACTTAAAGAAGCCCTCGCCAGACTTGATGCCCAACTTGCCGGCGCGAACCATCTTCCGAATCAATACGTTTGCACGATACTTGCTGTCGTGGGTCTCGTTGAACAGCACATCCATGATATTCAGCACCACGTCCCAGCCAATGAGGTCACCCAGATGCAGGGGACCCATGGGGTGGTTGCAGCCCAGCTGCATGGCAATATCGATATCTTCCGCAGAGGCAACGCCCTCCTGCAGAACGCAAACGCCTTCGTTGCAATAGGGGATAAGGATCTTGTTGACCACAAAGCCGGGGGCCTCGTTGACCACCACGGGGGTCTTGCCGATCTCGGTGGACAGGTTCTTGATGTAGTCCACCAGCTCAGCGGGGGTATTGCCGCCGGCAATGACCTCTACCAGCTTCATGGCAGGCACGGGGTTAAAGAAGTGCATACCGATCAGATGGTGCTTCAGGCCCTGACCCATCTCGGTGATGGACAGAGAGGAGGTGTTGGAGGCAAAGATGGCCTCATCCTTGCACAGAGCGTCCAGACGGCCCAGCAGTTCCTTCTTCACGGCCATGTTCTCAGCCACGCACTCGATAACCAGATCGGCGTCAGCGGCGGCCTCGAACTCCTCCACCAGCACACGGCTCATCAGATCGTCAGCGGCCTCCTGCGCCATCTTGCCCTTGGCCACACGCTTATTCAGAGAAGCAGCCAGCTTATCCTTGTGGCGCTGCGCACTGGCCGTGCTGGAAGCATACAGCAGGACGGTGTGGCCCTTGCCGGCAAACACCTGAGCGATACCGCTACCCATAGTACCTGCACCAAAAACAGCGATCTTCATAATGATTCCTCCTAATTAGAATATATAGGGTCCTTGGTTTGCCCACCGGGCGCTACGCCCGGAAAACAACGTTCTGACAGAGCTTTACCGGTTCTGGTAGGGCTCGTGCTTGCGTTTTTCCAGAAAAGCGCCCATGCCCTCCTTCTGGTCCGCCGTCTCGAAGCAGCTGCCGAACAGCTTCTCCTCGATGATCACGGCCCGATCCATGTCCACCTGCAGGCCGTCGTTGATGGCCTTCTTGCAGGCCCGCACGGCGATGGGGGCATTCTTGGCGATGGTCCCGGCCAGCTTCTCCGCTGCGGGCAGCAGCTCCTGCGCCGGATAGACGGCGTTCACCAGCCCGATCCGCAGAGCCTCGTCGGCCTTGATGTTCTTGGCGGTGTAGATCAGCTGCTTGGCCATACCGGGGCCAACCAGACGGGCCAGCCGCTGGGTGCCGCCGAAGCCGGGGGTGATACCCAGACCGGCCTCCGGCTGACCGAACACGGCGGTGTCGGCGCAGATGCGAATGTCGCAGCTCATGCTCAGCTCGCAGCCGCCGCCCAGTGCAAAGCCGTTGACAGCGGCGATGGTGGGGATGGGCAGCGTCTCCAGCCGGCGGAATACGTCGTTGCCCTTCTTGCCGAAGGCCTCGCCCTCGGCCTTGGTGAGGGTGCTCATCTCTCCGATGTCGGCCCCCGCCACGAAGGCCTTCTCCCCGGCGCCGGTGATGACCAGTACACGGATCTCCTCGTCGGCCTCCACGGTGTCCAGCAGCTCCGCCAGATCCGCCAGCACCTGAGAATTCAGGGCGTTCAGCGCCTCCGGACGGTGGATGGTGGCCACGGCATATGGACCTTTTTTCTCCAACAGTACGTTCGTCACAATGGTTCCTCCTTACTGTGGCAGCCGCCGCCGAAGCAGCGGCAACGTCATGGGAAAAAGCGCTTTCTGCGGGGGGTGTTCCACCCGCAAAATGCACTTTCTCATATACCTTATCCATTATAGACGTTCGTCTAAAATTTATCAAGCACTTCTCGCCCGGCTTTTCTCTTTTTAGAGGAAATCACAAATTTCGTCGGATTTTTTGCGTACTTTTCCAGCTTTTTGCCGCACCTGTTCTTCGATGCGCCGTCCTACGAAAACGTCGCTTCGGCGGCTCTCCCTTGCCGGGAGAGATTTTCCGGCGTTCCCTCTTGCTTTTTCGCCGGAAAACCGGTATATTGGGTAGTCGGATACCATCGCCATGCGGCGTTTTTCAGGAGGAACGACACCATGCGTATGCGGAAAAAGAAGAATCTACTGCCCCGGATGGAGGCCTGCCGGGCCTGTCAGGTACAGGACCCCTTCGCCATGCGGGGCCACTGGCGGGAGCTGATGCCCGATGCCCGTGAGCTGCGGGTAGAACTGGGCTGCGGCAAGGGGCGCTTCACCGTGGGTACAGCCCAAGCGGAGCCGGATGTTCTGCTCATCGCCGTGGAGAAGGTGCCGGACGCCATGGTGGTGGCCATGGAGCGGGCGCAGGCGGCGGGGCTGCACAACGTATTCTTCGTGGTGGGGGATGCCGCCCTGCTGCCGGATATGTTTGCCCCGGCGGAGGTGGACCGGCTGTACATCAACTTCTGCGACCCGTGGCCCAAGAGCAACCAGAAGCGCCGCCGTCTGACCCACGGCAATTTTCTCAAGTGCTACCGGCAGGTGCTGCCTATGGGCGGGCAGATCCACTTCAAAACCGACAACGACAAGCTGTTTCATTGGTCCGTGGAGGAGATCCCCCAGTACGGCTTCGCCCTGTCGGAGGTGACCCGTGACCTCCACGCCGACGGCCCCGTGGGGATCATGACGGACTACGAGGCCAAGTTCTATGAGCTGGGGAAGAACATCAACCGCTGCGTGGCTACCATGGAGCCGTGGACGGAGCCGGAGGAGGAACCTGCGGAGGCTGCTCCGGTGGAAGCTTCTTCCGCAGAATGATATAAGAACAGCAGGGTGGTATAACCATCCTGCTGTTCTTTCATGGGGAAAAGCGCTCTTTACGACTCCTGCTTGAAATACTCCGCACCGGCGCCGCACAGGGGGCACTTATAATCCTCCGGCAGGGAGTCCCCCTCGTATACATAGCCGCAGACCTTGCACACATAGCGGTGCTGCCCCTCCGGCTTTTCCTCCGCCGGGGCCGCAGCCTGTACGTCCGCCGCCAGCGTGGCCGCCAGCCGCTCCAGCTGCATGGTCTGATCCTCCCGCAGGGCGGAACGGATGGTAAAGGTGTCCTCCAGCTGCTGCCACCCCTTCAGAGGCTGGAGGATCTTCTGCATCCCCTTGCCGCTGGCCGGGGCCCAGGAGCCGTTCTCCAGCAGCACCACCCGGCGATTCTGGAGATTGTGGGCAGCGATATCGTGGAGCAGCTCCTCCATGGTGACGAACACCCCGGCGTTGTAGGTAGTGGCAGCAAACACCAGATGGCTGTAACGGAAGGCCGCCGACAGAATGTAAGGGGTAGGCGTCACGGAGGTATCGAACATCTGCACCCTCACACCCCGCTCCGACAGCCGGCAGGCCAGAATGTTGGCGGCGTTCTCCGTGTTGCCATACACGGAGGCATAGGCGATGAGCACCCCCCGCTCCTCCGGCTCGTAGCGGCTCCAGAGGTCGTACTTGTGCAGGAGATACCCCAACTCCTTCCGCCACACAAAGCCGTGGAGGGGCAGCAGCATGGCGATGTCCAGCCCCGCCGCCTTCTTCAGCACCGCCTGTACCTGAGAGCCGTATTTGCCCACGATATTGGTGTAGTAGCGCCGGGTCTCGTCCAGATAATCCCGGTCGAAGTCCACCTCATCGGCAAACAGCCGGCCATTCAAGGCCCCGAAGCAGCCGAAGGCATCCGCCGTCAGCAGCAGACGATCCGTCTCGTCGTAAGTCATCAGTACCTCCGGCCAGTGGACCATGGGGGCCGCAATAAAGCGCAGCGTATGCCGCCCGGTGCAGAGGGTATCCCCCTCCTTCACCACATGGATGCGCTCCTGAAAGCCGGGGCCGAAGAACTGGGTCATCATGGTCTTGGCCATAGCGCTGCAATAGATCTGCACCTCCGGGAAGCGCAGCACCAGCTCCTCCAGCTCCGCCGTGTGATCCGGCTCCATGTGGTGTACTACCACGCAGTCCAGCGGCCGCCCCTCCAGCGCATGGAGGAGATTTTCCCGGAAGGTGCGGCGCACCGCCGCATCCGACGTGTCAAACAGTACGGTCTTTTCGTCCCGCAGCAGATAGCTGTTGAAGGAGATGCCTGCCGGTACGTCGAACACGCCCTCAAACATGGCCAGCCGCCTCCCGTCGGCACCCACCCATGTGTAATCGTCATTGATCCTTCTCGTGCAGTACATGGAAATGCTCCTTTCTCTTGGTACCATCGATGATGTGTTTCCCTGATAGTATACCAGATATTTCCGCCCTTCGCCACAGGAAAAAGCACGCCGCATATGCGGCGTGCTTTTTAAGACAGTTACGCCTTCTTGGCGATGTCGCACAGGGCGGCGAACGCCGGGGCATCGTAGATGGCCATCTCGGAGAGCATCTTGCGGTTGATCTGGATGCCGGCCACCTTTAGACCGTGCATGAAGGTAGAGTAGTTCATGCCGTTGATCTTGCAGGCGGCGGAGATGCGGGTGATCCACAGCTGACGGAAGTCCCGCTTCTTCAGGCGGCGGCCCACATAGGCGTAGGTCAGAGACTTCATGACCTGCTCATTGGCCATCTTGAAGTGCTTGGACTTAGCGCCCCAGTAACCCTTGGCCAGCTTCAGCGTCTTATTTCTTCTTTTACGCGCCATCATAGCGCCTTTTACACGTGCCATATCTTAATTGCCTCCTATTCTAACGATTCCGTCTCTTATTTGTAGGGGATCATCTTGCGGATGGTCGCCTCGTTGGTGCAGTCGGCGTAGGTGCCGGACCGCAGACGACGGCCACGCTTGGTGTCCTTCTTGGTGAGGATGTGGCTCTTGAAAGCGTGAGCTCTCTTGACCTTGCCGGATTTCGTCAGATTGAAGCGCTTCTTGGCGCCGCTGTGAGTCTTCAGTTTAGGCATAATTTTTACTCCTTCCATCTATTCTCTTGCCGGGGGCAAGCAGAACTTTTGTTTACTTGCCGGTCTTGGGAGAGAGGAACATCGACATATTCCGGCCCTCCAGCTTGGCGGCCTTATCCATGGTGGCGACCTCGGTGCACTGTTCGGCAAACTTCTTCAGAAGCTCCCGGCCGATCTCGGTATGTGCCATCTCACGGCCACGGAAGCGAACAGAGACCTTCACCCGGTTCCCCTCCGTCAGGAACTTCTGGGCATTTTTCAGTTTGGTGTTGAAATCCCCCACGTCAATGCCCGGAGACATCCGGATCTCCTTGATCTCCACCACGTGCTGGTTCTTTCTGGCTTCCTTCTCCCGCTTGCTCTGCTCGAACCGGTATTTGCCGTAGTTCATGAGCTTGCACACCGGCGGGGTTGCCTGGGGAGAGATCTTCACCAGATCCAGCCCCCGCTCGTCCGCAATGTGCAGAGCGTCGGCGGAGGACATGATACCCAGCTGTTCACCGGTCTCACCGATGAGGCGGATCTCCTTGTCACGGATCTCCTCGTTGAGTTGATGCACTACATTGCTAATAACCGAAGCACCTCCTTCAGAAAATAAAAACACGGATGCAAAGCTGCATCCGCACAACAAAGTCTGCGCCCCTTCCGGGCCGCCGCCATACTCGCTGTTGACCTCTTTGCCTTTGCTGGAGGTGAGGCGGATGCATCCTGCCTTCTTTGTTTTCTCCAGTAGTATACCATCGCTCCTCCCGCCTGTCAAGCGGATTTTTTATCTGCCGCCGGAAATTTTTCACGGGAGGATGTATGCTCCGCCGGTTTTCGGGCAAACTGAAGCTGTATCGCAGATACGGAAGGAGGTGCCTCGATGTCCGGCAAAAATCAGCAGAACCAGAATCAGCAGAAGCAGAACAAGCAGAACCAAAACCAGAATCAGAATCAGCAGGAGCAGCAGAACCAGAACCGGCGCTGACCGCCCGGTACACAGGACAAAGCATGGGGGAGGGTGTCCAAGGACACTCTCCCCCATGTGGTTTTACGGGCGCATGAAGCCGCAGCACCCCAGCTCCGGCAGTGTCAGCAGACCCAGCGACCGGTAGAACCTCTTGGTTTTCTCCGTGTCGTCCGTCAGCAGCTGCACCTGCCGCACCGATCGGAAGCGCTCCAGCGCCGCCTGCATCAGCGCCGTGCCGATTCCCCGCCGCTGGTGATCCGGCCGCACCAATAGGTCCTGTACCAGCACCACGGTACAGCCGTCACCCACAGCCCGCAGCAGTCCCACCAGCGTCCCGTTCTCACGGGCGGCCAGTGTCAGCAGTGACCCGGCAAAGCCTCGGCGCAGCGCCTCCGGCTGCTCCGTATAGGCCGTCCATCCGACGCTTCCATACAGAGCCAGCACCTCCGACTCCTGATAAGTGGTATATTCCTCGATATGCATCCATCAGCAACTCCTTTATACAAATGTGAGCTGCTTACTTTCTCAATCTCATTCCTCGTCCCCCCGGTCAAGCGCCGTATTTGGCGGCGATATACTCCTCCAGGCACACACCCTGCTGATAGATCTCCGCAGCGGCCTCCTGTCCTACATAGCGGTAGTGCCACGGCTCATAGATGATGCCGGTGGTCTCCGTCTTGGCGGTGGGATAGCGCAGGATGAAGCCGTAGCGCCAGCTGTTGGTCATAAGCCACTGCTGCACCGCCGTCTGCTCCTGACTCTCGTCCAACAGCTGGTGGTCCAGATCCACGATGTCCACCGCCAGCCCCAGCTGATGCTCGCTGGTGCCGGGAACGGCCACCTGACGGCCCGCCTCCGTCTCGGCGTCGGCATCGCTGTACCCCTGATCCAACAGGGACTGCTTCATCTGGTCGAAGAGGGCCTGCTGCATGGCCTGCGTCCGGTAGGCAGAGCACACCACGGGATACAGCCCCTCCGCCCGGCAGGCGTCCATCATCTGCTGGAGGGCGTCGTAGCAGCGGCTGTCCACCGTCCAGCCGTTGGAGAGCTCCACCTCGTCCACAGTCCAGCCCTCCGGCAGGGGATTCCACCGGTTCACCAGCGTCAGATTCCACGGGATCTCCTGCTTCCGGTCGCTCTGCTGGTCGTCAGGCTTCTGGTTCTGCTCTCTATCCGAAGGCTCCACCGGAGTGTTTGGGGTATCGGGCTTGTCCACATTCTCGCTGGGGGTGGGCTGCGCCGGTTCCTTATCCTTGCCGCAGCCCCGCAGCACCAGTATCAGCACCACAGCCAATACCGCCAGCACCAGCAGGCCCAGCAGCAGCTTCCGCCGACGCACCTGCGCCTGCCGCCGCCGATTCCGCTGCGCCCGCAGCTGACGGCGCTGCTCCGGGGTCTGATCGTAATAGTCGCTCATGTGTCGGTCTCCCCTCTCAGGCCCGCAGGGTGGGTGGATACACACCGCCGGCGTGGAGCTTCTGCAGCTCCGCCGCCACCGCCTGCCGGTCCTCGTGGTACGTCATGCCGAACCAGCGGTCTGCCGAGTGCAGCACGGATACCTCCAGCCGTCCCTGCTCCAGCAGGTCTCCCACCATGCCCGGCAGCAGGCACTCCGCCTTGATGTTGTCCCCGGCCTCGCAGCGCAGGAAGTGGTCGAAGTAGGCCTCCAGCTCCTGAAAGATGGAGGGCATGAAGCCCCAGAAGTTCATGGACACCACCGTGTCCGGCGCCAGCTCCCGGTGCCGGCCCTCCGCCACATCAGCGATGGAGCCGTCCGGGAACAGCTGGATCTTCAGCGTCTCATGGATGCCACGGAGCCAGCCGTCCTCCACCCGGCACACGCCACGGGACACGGTGCCGTTGGCGCTGACGGTGTTTTTCAGCAGATACCCCACCATGGTGGCCCGTCCCTGCCGGGGCAGGCGCTGAAGCTCCTCATACATGGCCCGGTAGGCATCCACGCCGTAGTAGTCGTCGGCGTTGATGACGCAGAAGGGCTCGGAGAGATAGGGCCGGGCGCACAGCACCGCATGGGCAGTGCCGAAGGGCTTGGTGCGGCCCGCCGGAATGGTGTAGTAGTCCGGTATGCTGGTGAAATCCTGCATGGCGTAGCAGACCTCCAGCGGCTCTCCTGTTTTTGTTATGAGTGTGCGATCCCCCCACAGGCGATCCATCAGCTCCCGCATATCGGGCTTGATGATGAACACCACCTTGGTAAAGCCCGCCCGAACGGCATCGTAGATGGAATACTCCATCAGCATCTCCCCCTGGGGTCCTACGCCGTCCACCTGTTTATTTCCACCGTAGCGGGAACCCAGTCCCGCCGCCATAATGACCAGTGCTGCCTTCATGGTGATCCTCCTGAAATACGCCGCCTCCATTCCGCAGGGGCGGCGGCTTATTTTTCCGTAACGGCCCGTGGCCGTTTCGATGATTATACCACACTCCCGCCGCCGCTTCAACCGTTTCCGCCGGGAAATCCCCGGATAACAAAATCGTCACATCCGCCGTATTCGCCGTAAAGTTCACAAATCTGTAACCTTTTACACTGGATTTCCTGTCGCCGCCGCTTTATAATAGAGAGACTATGTGCCTTCGGCCGGTGGGCTATCCTGTCGTGCCTTGCTGATTTTCGGAAAGGAGTTTTTCCTCTATGTCCAGACATTATTCCTCCCGCTCCTACGGCGGCTACGGTTCCTCCCGCCGCCGCACCGGGGCGGATCGGTTCGGTATACTCACCTTCTTCCTGCTGCTGATCTCCAGCGGCTTTCTGGCGGCCCGGCTGCTGACCACCGGCGTGCTGACCCAGAAGCTGACGCTGCTCCTGCTGGCGGTGCTGGCGGGACTGAACGTTCTCTTCGCCGTGACCCAACTGCCCCGCTGGCGCAACAAGCTCTGGAAGCTTGTTCTGGGCGTGGTGGCGCTGGTACTGTCGGCGGGCATGATCTACGCCACCGTGGCCACCAACGCCGTGCTGGAGACTCTCTCCCGTGTGTCCAGCACCGGCAGCGTCAAGACCGTGGTGGTGCGGGTCCGGGAAAACGACTCCGCTCAGGAGATCGGTGATACCTTCGGCTATACCTACGGCTATCTGGCTCAGACGGATACCGACACCACCGATGCCCTTCTGACGCATCTGGAGGAGGGACTGGGGCAGGTCAAGACCAAGTCCTACGACACTCCCACGGCTCTGGCCGACGCTCTGTACAACCGGGAAGTAGACGCCGTCATCCTGGGCAAAGGCATGGTCTCCACCCTGAAGCAGACCGACGGTTACAAGGATTTTACGTCCCGCACCCGTGAGATCTATACATACGACGTGACACACGAGTCCGACGCCATCGCCCCGAATGCCAACATCTCCCGTCAGCCTTTCGTGGTCTATTGCAGCGGCACCGACGAGCGCATCTCCGATACCCTGCTCAACACCCGCAGCGATGCCAACATTCTGGCGGTGGTGAACCCCTCCACCCATAAAATTCTGCTGGTGAATATCCCCCGTGACTACTATCTGCCCCTGCCCTTCAACGGAGAGATGGATAAGCTGACCCATTTCAGCGTATATAGTGATAAGGGCATGGACGAGCCCATCGAGGCCTTGAACACCTTGCTGGGGGTGAAGGCCGACTACTACGCCCGTGTGAATTTCAGCGGCCTTATGGATATCGTGGACGCTCTGGGCGGCATCGATGTCACCTCCCCGGTGGACTTCACCACCATCGCTATGGAGATGCCCAATGAAAACGGCGACGGTGGCTATCACGACGAGTCCTTCACCTTCACCGAGGGGGTCAATCACCTCAACGGCCGGGAGGCTCTGGCCTTCTCCCGTGAGCGCTCCGCCTTCGCTCAGGGCGACGTGCAGCGGGGCCGCAACCAGATGGCGGTGCTGCAGGCCATCATTAACAAGGCCACCTCCCCCGCCATCCTCTCCGGGTATCAGGATGTGCTGAGGGCCGTCTCCGACTCCTTGCTGACCAATATGCCCCAGCAGGATATCCTGAAGCTGGTGAAGCTGCAGTTGGAGGACAAGGTGGGCTGGGACATCAGCACCTACACCCTCACCGGCACCACGGATATGCAGGACTGCTTCACCACCGGCTTCCCCCTCAGCGTACTGGTGCCGGATGAGAGCTCCGTCGCCGCCGCTCGCCGGATGATCCGGGAGCTCATCAACGGCTGATTTCCCCCGTCTTTCCGGAAAATTTGATATTTCCCCGGTTTTTTCGCAAAAATCTCTGGTAATTCTACTATCTATCCTATATAATAGGGGATTGCGGCCGGTCATAAAACCATGCGGGCCGTCATCTCTGAAGCAAGGAGAAATGTGCTATGACTTCCAAACAAACGCACAGCGACGCCTCCGGCAGCCGCCGTATGGCGTGGATGGACTGGTTCGGCCTGATTGCGCTGGGACTGCTGATGGTGTGCAGTCTGGTGCTGCTGGGCCAGCTCCTGAATCTGGATATGCTGGACAACAAATATCTGCTGCTGCTGATGGCGGGCATCCTGATCCTCAATGGCGGCCACGCCGTGGTGCAGCTGCCCCGCCGCCCCTCCAAGGGTGGTCATGCCGCTAAGATCGGCTGCGGCGTGCTGGCTGTGATCCTGTCCGCCGGAATGATCTACGGCGCCGTGGCCGGCGGCAGTCTCAAAAGTGCCGTCACCCGCATCGTGGGCAAGATGGCGGAGAAGCAGACCATCGACATCATCGTCCTGAAGGACAACGAGGCCAGCTGCATCGAGGATGCCGTGGGCTATACCTTCGGCGTGCTGGAAAACGCCGATCAGGAGAACACCGCCGAGGTGCTCAAAACCCTGTCCGATCTGAATCCCACCCCCAAGGCCTACGCCTCTGTGCCCCAGCTGGCGGACGCTCTGTATGACGGCGAGGTGGACGCCATTATCCTTAACGACGGCTATCTGCCCATTCTGGAGCAGACGGAGGGCTATACGGATTTCGACAACTACACCCGTATCCTCAAGCAGTTCGACTTCACCAAGGAGGTCGCCCCGGTGGTACCCAACGAGTCCATCACCGTGGAGCCCTTCGTGGTCTATTGCAGCGGCATCGATGCCCGGAACTCCGATGTCAACATCCAGAGCCTCAGTGACGTGAACATTTTGGCGGTGGTGAATCCCAAGTCCCGGCAGATCCTGCTGCTAAATACCCCCCGTGACTACTTCCTGCCCCTGAGCTTCAACGGCCAGCTGGATAAACTGACCCACGCCGGTATGTACGGCATCGACGAGTCCATGCGGGTGCTGGACGATCTCTACGGTGTGGAAACGCAGTACTACGCCCGTGTCAACTTCTACGGCCTGACCAAGATCGTGGACGCTCTGGGCGGTGTAGACGTCTACTCCGAGCAGACCTTCACCACCAAGGTCATGCAGATCCCCGATAAGAACGGCAATCTCTATGACGACTACTTCTCCTTCACCGAGGGGATGAACTACAACGTGGACGGGCAGGCGGCTCTGGCTTTCTGCCGGGAGCGCTACTCCTTCTCTGACGGTGACAACCAGCGTGGCCGCAACCAGATGGCCATGATTAAGGCCATCTTCAACAAGGCCACCTCTCCCGCCATCCTCTCCACCTACGGTGAGGTGCTGGATGCCGTGGCGGACACCATGATCACCAATATGCCCTATGAGGACATCACCAGTCTGGTAAAAATGCAGCTGTCGGATATGTCCGGCTGGAACATCACCAGCTACTCCGTCACCGGCTACGGCGGCACGGAGGAGTGCTACTCCATGCCCGGTCAGGCCCTGTGGGTCATGTGGCCCGACTATGGCACGGTGAACGTGGCCAAGGATCTCATTGCACAAGTCATGGCGGGTCAGACCCCCGTCATCCCCGAAGATTAAGCGCTGCATCAGCGCAGCATTTGTGTATTAGGAGTGTGGATCATGTCAAATCGGCAAAAGCTCATGGGGCATCTGTATGCCATCTTTACCACTCTGGTGTGGGGCAGCTGCTTTGTGCTCACCAAGGTCATGCTGACGGCCTATACCCCCACCCAGATCATCCCCCTGCGGATGGGGCTGGCGTATCTGGCTCTGTGGGCGCTGCGGCCCAAGACCATGAAGCTCCCGTGGAAGGATGAGCTGATGTTCATCCTCATCGGCATCACCGGCGGCAGCTTCTACTTCTTCCTCCAGAATACCGCCTCGGCCCATACCTCCGCTGCCAACGTCAGTATTCTGGTATCCATGTCCCCTATCCTAACGGTGATCTTGGCGCAGCTGTTCTCCCGCAGGGGGGAGAAACTGGGCAAGTGGGTCTACATCGGCGCCGTGGTAGCCATCGCCGGCGTGGTGATGGTGGTACTCAACGGCACTCTGTCCTTCCATCTAAGCCCCTTGGGCGACCTGCTGGCTCTGGCCGCCGCCCTCATGTGGGCGGTGTACTCCATCCTCGTCAAAAAGTATACCGAGCGCTACGACAACTTCCTTGTGACCCGCCGGGTGTTTCTGTGGGCTTTCCTGACCTCCCTGCCGCTGGTGCTGCTGACAGACGGCCTGCCCAGCCTGACGCCCCTGTTCACCCAGCCCAATATTCTGGTGAGCTGGCTGTTTCTGGGAGTGTTCGGCAACGCCGTGTGCTTCGCCATCTGGAACATCGCATTCAAGCGGCTGGGCGTGGTCATCACCAACAACTACCTCTATGCCACTCCCTTCGTCACTGTGGTGGCGGGCTGGCTGCTGCTGGGGGAGAAAATTTCCCTCATGTGCATCATCGGTGCCGTCCTGATCACGCTGGGTGTCATCTTCGCCGGGAAGTCGGATTCCTGAGTATCTTCGCTGTTCACTTTTTCCTACATCGAGGGACGCCCGTCAGGGCGTCCCTCTTTAGCGTGTCAAAAAAGCCTCGCAGAGTTTGCCGCCCGCAGGCGGCAAAGAAGTAAAATCATTTTCTCTCGCGACATGTGCGTGAGAGAAAATACTTCTCAGGCTGCAAGTGTGGAATTTGTGCGCCTATGGCACACAAATTATGTGCGCAGCAGACTGCAATCCTTTTGTCGAAAACCCCGAAGGGTTTTTCGACAGTCTCGAGAGGGACGCCCGTCAGGGCGTCCCTCTTTTCGTCTCCGCCGCATCCTTCACGCTTCCTGAACGGAGGATGCCGTTCCGATCTGTACAAAATTGCCAATAGATACGCCACTCCTTCTGTGCATTTTACCGTATTCCGCTGTGAGATGCAGTCTCCTCCCCTTGACCGAAAGGAAAATTTCGGCTATAATAGGCGGTACAACCGCTGCGGCGGGGTATATGCGGTACACCGCTGAATGGAAAGGAATCTCATCGAAAATGCAAGATCAGCGCAGTCTGCTGGCACAGTTTCTACGCTTCTCCTCGGCCACCGTGGCCTCCCTCATGGTCTTTTCTCTGTACTCCATCGTGGACGGCCTGTTCGTGGCCAAGGGCGTGGGGGACTACGCCATGGCGGCGGTGAATCTGGCCGTCCCCTTCACCAACGTCATGTTCTCCATCGCCGTCACCTTCGCCGTGGGCACCAGTACCATCCTGTCCATCTATCTGGGGCAGGGCAACCGGGAGCACGCCAACCGTCTGTTCTCCCAGAATCTGGCGCTGCTGGTGGTCATCGGCCTGACCATCACCGCTCTGGTGCTGATCTTTCTGAAGCCCTTTGCCCTGCTGCTGGGGGCGGAGGAGGAAACGCTGGGCTACACCATGTCGTACCTGAGGGGGCTGGCTCCCTTTGCCATCTGCTTCATCGTGTCGTATAATCTGGAGATCTTGGTCAAGACCGACGGGCGGCCCATGCTGGCCGTTCTCACGGTGTGCATCGGCTGCCTCACCAACTGCGTGCTGGACTATGTGGCCATCTTCGTGCTGAATTGGGGCGCATGGGGTGCCGCCTTCGCCACGGGTTTGAGCCAGCTGCTGACCTGCGTCATCTACATCACCCACTTCTTAGGCAAGCACACCACCTTCCATCTGGTGCGCTTCCGGCCGGAGGGCTCCATCTACCGCCGCCTGATCCCCATCGGACTGGCGGACGGTGTCACGGAGTTGTGCAACGGCGTGATGATCTTTCTCTTCAACCATGTGATCCTCCGCTGCATCGGCACCGACGGGCTGGTGAGCTATACCATCATTGCCTACACCAATACGCTGGTGGTGAACATCATGCTGGGTGTGTCTCAGGGCTCCCAGCCGCTGGTGAGCTTCCAGTACGGCCGCAAGGACTCGGAGAAGTACCACCGGCTGCTGCGGTACGGCCTGATCACCGTAGCCATCATGACGGCGGTCTGCTTTGCCGGTATTTTCCTGCTGGCCCCGCAGCTGGTACATATCTTCCTCGGCTCGGAGAAGCCTCTGCTGAACGCCTCCTCCACCGGGGCGCTGCGGCGGTACGCCCTGTCGTATCTGCTGGTGGGCTTCAATATCCTCATGGGCGGCTTCCTGACGGCGGTGGAGCGGCCCCGCTCCGCCCTGTGCATCTCCATGGGCCGGGGACTGGTGCTGCAGGCCGGGGCACTGCTCCTGCTGGCGGCGCTCTGGGGCGGCAGCAGCATCTGGTTCGCCCCCCTCTGCTCGGAGCTGCTGTGCCTTGTCATGGCACTGGCCCTCATGCGCCGCTTCCGCCGGGATACGGCGGCGTAAAGGCAGCGGCAAAAACATTTGAAAAACTTTCCCCCATCTGTTATAATCGTCTTACAACGTGTGGCGTTTCTGCGTAAATCCGGTTGCAGAAACGCCGCACGTCGTTTTGCGGAATTCCATAGGCAAATCGTGCAGCAGAAATGCGTAAGTCCGGATTTCCGGGACTTACGCATTTTTATCACGCCGAAAGAGAGGACACATCTATGGAACACAACACACAATTTCTGGAGACCGAGCCCGTCGGGCGGCTCATGCACCGCTACGCCATCCCCTGCGTCATCTCCCTGCTGGTGGGGGCGCTCTACAACATCGTGGATCAGATCTTCATCGCCAACGCCAGCTATCTGGGTTCCTACGGAAATGCCGCTAATACGGTGGTCTTTCCCCTGACTGTGGTGGCGCTGGCCATCGCCGTCATGATCGGTGACGGCTGCTGCACCTTCGTCAGTATCTCGCTGGGCAAGGGCCGGCGAGAGGATGCCCGCCGAGCCGTGGGCAACGCCGTGGTGCTGGCGGCAGGCAGCGGTCTGGTGCTGACGGCGCTGTACCTGCTGCTTGCCGATCAGATCCTGGCCATGTTCGGCGGCACCGTCAATGCCGAGACCTTCCGCTATTCGCAGGAGTATTTCTTCTACATCTCGCTGGGCATCCCCTTCTATATGTTCGGGCAGGCCATGAACCCCGTCATCCGGGCCGGCGGCGCTCCCCGCTTCGCCATGATATCCACGCTGGCCGGAGCGGTGGTGAATATCCTTCTGGATCCCATCTTCATCTTCGTCTGCCGCTGGGGCATGATGGGGGCAGCGGTGGCCACCGTGATAGGGCAGGTAATCACGGCAGGACTGGCCGTCTGGTATCTGCCCCGGATGAAGGTGATCCGCCCCGGCCGCAGGGATCTCCCGCTCCATGGCAAGCTCTGCTCCCGGATGCTGACACTGGGCATCACCAGCTTCCTCTCCCAGATCAGTCTGGTGGCCGCCATGGCCGCCATCAACAATATGCTGCGAAAGTACGGCGCTTTGGACCCGGTGTTCGGGCAGGCACAGTATGCCCAGATTCCCATGGCGGTGGTGGGCATCGTCATGAAGTTCTTCCAGATTGTCATCTCCATCGTGGTGGGCATGGCCGCCGGGTGCATCCCCATCGTGGGCTATAACATGGGGGCCGAAAAGCGCTTGCGGGTGCGCCAGCTGTTCACCCGCCTGCTCATCGCCGAGGCTGCCGTAGGCGCTGTGGCGCTGCTTTTGGCGGAGTGCTTCCCCCGATCCCTCATCGCCATCTTCGGCGCTGCCAACGAGAGCAGCTATTACACGGACTTCGCCTTGCGTGCCTTCCGCATCTACCTGTCCATGGTGGTGCTGGCCTGCGTCAACAAGGCCTGCTTCATCTTTCTGCAGGCAGTGGGCAAGGCGCTGGCCTCCACCCTCCTGTCCATGATCCGGGAGGTGGTGTTCGGCGTGGGCTTTGCCCTGCTGCTGCCGGTTTACTTCGGGCTGGACGGCGTTCTGTACTCCATGCCGGTGTCCGATGTGCTGACCTTCCTCATTGCCGCCGTCCTCATCCTGCGGACCTACCGCTGGCTGGGTCAGGACGTGCCGAGCCAGCTCGAATAGCCGAGAGCCTCTCTGCCAGCCTACTCAAAACAGAGGAAAATGCGCTCCCTCCACCACCTTGGCCCCATACGGAACCAGCAGACGGCGGATTTCCACCATATTTTCCCGCTGATGCTTATCTGTCCAGCGCAGCAGCGCCCGTAGGGATGCCAGTCTCTCCCGACGTCCCGGCTCCCAGCCCAGCTTCCGTCGGGGCACGTCCAGCAGACAGATGACATCAGCACCGGCAAAGCCATACTATTACAGTGGAACAAACGGCGGTGGTATCGTTATCAAAAAGGACTTCGCCAGCGTGACGTGGCGGACTATTGATCGATGGGAACAGGGAAGCGTGCAAATCTTCAAATCCACACGGGAGAGGTATTTCAAGCAGGGTCTTGAACGGCAAAAATTATTTCGGTAGAATGATTGTAGGATATTAGTAAGAGATGCTACCCATGATTGCTAAATCTATTACTGTTCTGCATACATATCCCAATAAAAACCGGAGTAGCGCAGCTTACGCTGCGCTACTCCGCACAATCAGACCTGCTTATCCGGGTATGCCGGGAAGTTACGTTGTTATCCGGTTTTTACACGATGAAATACAGCACCAGTGGGATACACAGCACGTACAGCACCGGGTGTACCTTCTTTGCATCGCCTGTCAGCACCTTGATCAGCACGTCCGTCAGCACGCCCAGGCAGATCGCCGCAGCAATGTCGCCGGTAAAGGTGCCGAACAGGATCATCACGAAGGGGCCGAAGCAACTCTTGAAGTCGGAGAAGTCCAGCTTCGTAAAGCCCGACAGCATGGAGAAGCCCACGAAGATCAGCGCCACGCCGGTCACGGCAGTGGGAATCATCAAAAACAGCGGGGACAGGAAAATGCACACCAGGAACAGCACTCCGCTGACAATCGCCGTCAGGCCCGTGCGGCCGCCAGCTTCCACGCCGATGGTGGATTCAATGAAGGTGGAGATGGTGGTGCATCCGGTGCCAGAACCGATCACCGTACCAACGGCATCCACCAGAAAAGGCTTTTCAATCTGGGGGAAGTTGCCATTCTCATCCAGCATATTGGTCTGGGCGCCCACGGCGATCAGTGCGCCGAAGGTAGCAAAGAAGTCGCTGGTAAACAGGATGAAGATCCACACCAGTGCGCCGGGGATGTCAGCCAACACGGACTTGAAGTCGTAGCACAGCACCAGATTGCCGATTTCGCTCATATCCGGCAGGGACACCAGCGCAGCAGGCAGCGTAGACACACCCATAGGAATGCTGATGATGGTGCCGACAATGATCCCGATCAGAATAGCGCCGCGCACCTTGTAGGCCGTCAGCACGCCCATCACTGCCAGGGTAATCAAGGCCAGCAGCACCGCAGGCTGGGTAAAATCGCCCAAAGCCAAACCGCTGTCGCTGAAAGTGGCAAGGCCGGTGTTTTTAAAGCCCAGATAGGCAATAAAGAAGCCCACGGCGGTTGGTATGGCGATCTTCAGGTTTTTCGGCAGCAGATCCACCACCATTTTCCGCACACCCAGAACCGTCACCAGAATGAACAGGATACCGGAGCACAGCAGCAGTGCCATGGCCCAGCCGAAGGATACCGTGCCGCTGTTGACCAGCCCGCCAAGAATGAAGTTGCTGCCCATAGCGGTAGACAGTGCCAGCGGCAAATTGGCATACAGGCCCATAAACAGGGTGATGATACCGCTGACCAGCGCACACATCACCAGCAGCGCCGACTTGCTGATGACAATGCCGTTTATATCCGTGATGTAGGGATCGGGGCCAAAGCCACAGATGGCTGAAGGCTGCACTGCCAACACATAGGCCATGGTCATAAAGGTGGTGATACCTGCCAGCACTTCCCGCCGGATGGTGGTACCGTGGTCCTTCAGTTTAAAAAAATCGTTTTTCATGCTGCTCCTCTCTTTGCTCTTTTGTAAATCGGTTTTTCAGGGAATTCGATTTTATTCCACGACCTCCAGAATGGGGTCGATCACCTTCTGCTGCACCACATCAATAAATCCGCAGTCGGTAATGGCGTAAGCGGGGATAGCCGCCAGACAGATAAAGCTGAGGAACATGAAGGGAATGGCAATTTCCGTGCCCATTTCGTGAGCCACCCGGTTCAGTTCCTTTTTCTTCTCCGCCAGTTCCTCCAGCGGCAGGTCGCTCAGCAAGCCGCAGATGGGATACGCCACCTCGGCGGCCACCTTGCCGTCCCGGACGATCACCTGTCCGCCGCCCAGCTCCACGCAGCGGTTCACCGCCAGTGCCATGTCCTCAAAGCTGTCGCCCATGACAATGATGTTGTGGTTGTCGTGGCCCACGGAGGAAGCCATTGCGCCGCCCCGGATATGGAAGCCGCCCATAAAGGCCTTGCCCACATTTCCGTTCTTGCCATGGCGCTCTACCTGCGCAATGTACAGCACATCCTGCTCCACATCGCACTGCACCACGCCGTCTACCACCGGCAGCTCCACATCCCGGCGATTGGTGAAGGGCATGTAGGGCAGCGTATCCATCACCAGCGCCTTCACCTTCTTGGCGCCTGCAGGGGCATGGATCTTGAAGCTGTCTGCCGTGATGGGGTTCTTCAGGTGCATGGTGTTCAGCACACAGGGCTCATGCTCTGCCGTCTCATAGTGTACCAACAGCTTGCCGTTGTCCGTAATCTGGCGGCCGCCGGCAAAGGTGGTCAGCACGCGGAAATCCTCCGGACCGGTGGTGATATTGATGTCCGCCCGGCGTCCGGGTGCCAGTCCGCCGATCTCCCGATCCAGATTGAACGCCCGTGCGCAGTTGACGGTAACCATCTGAATAGCCTTGACAAAGTCCAGTCCCATGCCCAGCGCCGTGCGCAGAGAATCGTCCAGATGGCCCCGCTCCTGCAGGTCCACCGTGTGCAGGTCGTCGGTAACGATGCTGACCATGGCGGTGTCCAGATGATTTTCCATCACGGTCTTCAGCAGTACCGGCATATTCCGAGCAGCGCTGCCCTCGCGCATCATTAGGTGGCAGCCGTTGCGCAGCCGCTCAAACACATCCTTTTCGCAGAAGGACTCGTGGTCGGTGGATACGCCGGCGGCGATGCAGGTGCTCATGGCCGGGCCGTACATATCCGGCAGATGGCCCTGCAGAGTCTTGCCGGGCATAGACAGCGTTGTGTCAAAGGACTCCAGCAGATCGGGAAAACCGGCCGTGATATAGGGACCGACACACTCGGACAGTCCCACCGCATCTGGACGCTTCAGAGCCTTGCGGATAATCTCCGGATTAAAGCGTCCGCCGCTGGTTTCCAGATTGGGAGAAAACGGTACGTGGGACGGCACCACAAAGTAAATTTTTAGGTCTGTGGCTTCTGCTTCCTTCAGGATGGCCTCGATACCCTCCAACCCGGACACCACGCCCACCTCATGCAGGTCTGTCATGATGCCGGTGGTGCCGTGTGCCAGCACCGCCTCGGCAAAGGGACGGATTGCCAGTGACGAGCTTTCCGGATGGATATGCCCGTCCAGAAAGCCAGGGGTCAGATACTTTCCTTCCGCATCCACCACCCGGGTGCCTTCACCGATGCAGTATTCCACATCGCCCACGGCGGCGATGGTGTCGCCGCAGATTGCCACACCACCGTCATAAATCTCACCGGAATAGACATTGACCACCTTGCCGTTCCGAATCACCAGATCAGCCGGAGTCTCCCCCTTCGCAACGGACAGTAGTTTCTGATTCATGCTGTACCTCCTTACTAAACACAAAATTCCGCTTACTGCTGTTTTTTCTATGTTCTGGTGCCTCGCACCGTTGAAAACGCTTTAAATCTTCACCACCGGGAAACGATCCGGCAGCTCAATGCCTGCCCGCTTATAGATGGCCTTGGCCCGGTCGCAGGCCTCCTTCAGAATGGCCTCCTCGTCCAGCGTCAGGATCTTCCGGTCCCGCATCAGCCACTTGCCGTCACACATGGTGGATTGGATATTGGCCGAGTGCATGGCCGTCACCAGTGCGGCGATTTTGTCATTCACCGGCATCATAGACGGGCCGTGGGGGTCAATGACAATCAGATCCGCCTTCTTGCCGCATTCCAGACTGCCATACAGGTCTTCGTCCAGCAGCGCACGGGAACCCCACTTGGTGGCCATCCGCAGAATATCCTGTGAGGGAACAACCGTGGGGTCCAGACGCCAGCCCTTGTGAATCAGGCTGGTCAGCCACATCTCGTCCACCATGTCCATATGGTTGGAGGAAGAAGCGCCGTCCGTGCCGATGGAGGGCCGCAGCCCCATAGCCAGCATCTTCGGGATCCGGGCAAAGCCCAGCACACGCATGGCGGAAGCCGGGTTGTGAGAAATCTTTACCTCCCGCTTCTTGAATAGTTCCAGTTCCTCGTCCGTCAGCCATACTGTGTGAACGGCCAGCAAATTCTTATCCAGCACGCCCAGCCGCTCCAGATGCTTTACCGTGCCCTCACCCCAGCGGGCATAGGTATATTCTTTTTCCTCCTTGGCCTCAGCCACATGCATGTGGATGCCGACGCCGTATTTATCCGCCAGTTCCTTGGTGCGGACGCACAGCTCATCGGTGTTGTTGAAAATGGTGCGCAGTCCAAACCAAACCTGTACCCTTCCGTCAGCCGTGTTGTGGTATTTTTCCAGATCCACCACCTGCTGCTCCAGTTCCTGCTCCATGGTACGCTGCCAGATTTCCGGCAGTCCCTCGCCGCAGTCCATCACAGATTTGGCCAGCTTACCGCGCAGACCGGATTCCGCCGTACCGCGGGCCATGCCGGAGACGAACTGTCCGCCCGGTTCTGCAAAGGAGGTTACGCCGGAGCGAATCAGCTCAAGACTGGTCATCAGCGTGGATACATAAGAGTCCTCCTCCGTCATGTTGCTCTCAAAGGGCCACATCCGGTCATGAAGCCAGCAGATGAAATCAACATCATCGCCCACTCCGCGGGAAATCTGCTGGGAGGTGTGTACGTGAGTGTTCACAAACCCGGGCAGTACATACTTGCCCTGCAGGTCAATGACCTCTGCGTCGGGCTTCACCAGCCTGGGGTCTACATTACCAACCGCCGTAATGCAGTCATCCTCCACCAGCACGCCGCCACCGTCAAAAACGGTGTCCTGCTGATCCATGGAGACGATGTAACCGTTCTTCAAATAGGTTTGCATGAGATCCCTCCATCCAGATACTTGTCAAGTTGTTTCGTAAATGATATACTTACCTTACAACCTATAACGGTTATAGGTTCAAGCCCTAATTTTGATTTTTCTGGATTTTCTAGTGTTCTTACAAAATCCTAGCGTTACATAGCGGGAAAATGGGAGGTTTTATGAAAGAATTCTTGACGATCGGGGAGCTTGCCAACATATTTAACATGGATGTCCAACTGCTGCGCCATTATGATGCCAAGGGTCTGCTGGTGCCGCAGGTGCGCAACAGCGAAAACAACCGCCGCTTTTACCATTTCGATCAGGTCTATCCCTTGGCCACGATCCGGTACCTGCGGCGACTGGACTACTCCCTTGCCCAGATCAAGGCTTTTCTCCACAGCAACGGTCTTCGTGATAACCTGCAAATGCTCTCCCAGCAGGCGCAGCAGCTGCGCCGTCAATGCGATGAGCTGAATGCCACCATCCAAATCATCCAGCAGAAGGTGGAGTTTATCGAGAGGGAACAGGCGGTCAGCCAGCGGGATAAATTCTATGTTCGCACCTTCCCGCGTCGTGCCTTTCTGCACATCGGCGAGGAAATCAACCTTTTTACCCATGAGCTGTTTTACTTCTATCCCACCGTAGGCTTTTATCAGGGACAGCGAAAATGGTTTGGCGCCTATCTCTATGAAGATACTCCGAGCGAGGTCCACCGTCTGCCGGATTTGATGGCCGACCAGCCTGTTTCCTATATTCCTGCGGGGACTATCTCTGCGGCTATCACTACGGACCGTATCTCACCATTCAGGACTCCATCGACCGCCTGTTTGGTGAAGCTTACCGCCGGAAGCTGCCGGTGGATGACTGTGTGATCACCCCCAATATCGTGGATCAGTGCTGCGAGGGACACCCGGATAATTATATTACCGGCCTGGAGGTGCGCATCCTCTCCCTTGATGAACAAAATGAAAAAAAGTCCTTTGCGGCCATTTCCAAGCCTGAGGACATATAGCTGCACAGCAGCCCTCACGGTTATGCCGTGAGGGCTGCTGTGTTATTGGCTTATTCTGCAAAAACATCCCAGCCGAGCCGGATATACAACTGTTTCCGATAAGTGCGTAGGGGTCCATCCCGTTTAGATCATGCTGCCTGCACGATCTTGCCCTGTTCAAAAAAGGGGGTTGCCTGTTTATGTATCACGCCTGTCCAATCAGATGCATCACCGATCCAATATTTTTTCAGATTCTTCCCTTGGGTGCCTTTTCAAACGGATTCCAATCCGATATAATATATCTATCAACCTAATGAATCATGCGAGGTGCCGCCAGTACATCGCCATGCACTTTAGCGAGGAAGCGGCGGAAAACGTGCTGGTCTACGAGGACTTTTCCGGCGGCAATCTGGAGCGCCCGCGGTTCAAGAAAATGATGAAGGATTCCCAGAAGATCGCCTTTGCCGCCATCGTGGTCTACCGCCTCGACCGCATCAGCCGCAACATCGGCGATTTTGCCGAGCGCGCAGAATTCGACGGTGAGCACGGCATCATGGTGTACAACCGCTCGCTCCAGCGCCCCGGCAAGGCAAACCAGATCCGCCCCATGGAGGAATGGATCGTGGCGGTGGGCAAGCATCCCGGCATCATCGCAGGCGGCGACTGGGTGCGGGTACAGGCCATGCTGGATGTGAACAAATCCAAGAGCTACCGCAGACCCCGCAGCAACGTGGCACCGCTGTCCCACTGCAGCTCGTCCAACTCCACATGAGGAATGTCATATTCCTGTGCCAGCCGCCGGGCCAGATACGTTTTCCCGCTCCCGCTGCCACCGATGATGCGGAGCTTCATATCCGGCCCTCCTTGCCTGTATCAGCACGCCCAGGCACGAGAAAAGACACGGCAGAACTCTGCCGTGTCTTTTTGCACATTTTGTTCCCGATGCGGAGACTTAGTCCACCATGCTCTTCAGGTTCTCAGAGACAGTGATGGGGGCAGCGGTAGCGGCCTGCACCTGCTCCACGGTGAACTCGGGGTTGATCTCGGTCATGAGCAAACCCTTATCGGTCACTTCCAGCACGCACATCTCGGTGATGATCTTGTTGACGCAGTGGGAAGCGGTCAGGGGCAGACGGCACTTCTCGAAGATTTTGGGGTTGCCCTTGGCGGTGTGCTCCATGCAGACGATGCAGTGCTTAGCACCCACGCACAGGTCCATAGCGCCGCCCATGCCGGGCATCTTCTTGCCGGGGATGATCCAGTTGGCCAGATTGCCCTGGGCATCCACCTCCAGAGCGCCCAGGAAGCAGGCGTCCACATGGCCGCCGCGGATCAGGCCGAAATTGGTAGCGGAATCGATAAAGCCGCCGCCGTAAGCCACGGAAGCAACGCCGCCGCCGGCATCGATGACGTGGTAGGGATCATAGTTGGCGTCTCCCTCTTTGGGGGTAGCGCCGGCGGAAACAATACCCAACTCAGCGTGGATGATCAGCTCCACATCCTTGGGCAGATAGTTGGGGATCAAGGTGGGCAGGCCAATGCCCAGATTGACGACATCGCCGTTCTTCAGTTCTTTGGCGCAACGCTTGGCGATAAAGCCTTTGATCTCGGACTTTTCCATTACTTTCTATCTCCTTCCACGATGTAGTTCACGCACATACCATAGGTATGAACGTTCTCGGGCTCGATCTCGCCCACGGGAACCAGATACTCGGTCTCAGCGATAACGGTGTCAGCGGCGGTAGCCATGACCACGTTGAAGTTCCGCATGGTACCCTTGTACCAGCAGTTGCCGTACTCGTCGCACTTGTAGGTGCCCAGCAGGGCGAAGTCGGCGTGGATAGGCTTCATCAGCAGATAATCCTTGCCGTCGATGGTCTGACGACCCAGGCAGAAGGGGCTGTCCTCCACCAGAGTGTCGATGCCCACGGGGGTCAGGACGCCGCCCAGACCGGCGCCGCCGGCACGGATGCACTCGGCCAGAGTACCCTGGGGCAGCAGATTGACCTCCAGAGTGCCCTCGGTGTTCTGCTGGCCCACCTCAGGAGTCATGCCCACGTGGGTAGCGATCACACGCTTGACCTGATGATTGTGGATCAGCTCGGCAATGCCGAAGAACTCCTCACCCTTGGGGCCCACCGCACGGGCCATATCGTTGGCGATGAGGGTCAGATCCTTGGTACCGCGAGCCACCAGCTCCTTCACGATCGCCCGGGCCTGACCGCAGGCCAGGAAGCCGCCGCACATAATGGTGGCGCCATCGGGAATCATTGCCGCTGCCTCTTTGGCAGTGATAACAGGTTTCTTTGCCATTTCAGTTCCTCCTTGTTTATTTTCGTTCTCTAAAATCGTCAAAATTTTATCACACCTTGATATCATAACACATGAAGGCGAAAATTGCAAGAGAACGTGCAGGAAAAAATGCCGGAAAACGGCGCTATGCCGCATCAGACGGTCATGGGGACTATGCCCCATGACCGTCTGCACAGGTTGGATTTACTTCATGCCCCGCTTGACCATCTCGGTCACAGCGAAGGAAGCCACGTCGTCGGCGTACTTACCGGCACCGAAGCCGGCATCATAGCCCAGCTCCTTAGCCAGCTCGTGGGTGATACGAGGACCACCGCAGCAGACAACAAACTTGTCACGCAGGCCCTCGGCCTCCAGAAGCTCAATGAGGTTGGTGAGGTTCTGGATGTGAACGTCCTTCTGCGTAACGGTCTGGGAGACCAGCAGAACATCGGCGTGCAGCTCCAGAGCCTTCTTGATGAAGTCCTCATTGGGGACCTGAGAGCCAAGGTTGTAGGCCTCGATCATCTCGTAACGCTCCAGACCATAGTGGCCGGCGAAGCCCTTACGGTTCATGATGGCGTCGATGCCCACGGTGTGGGCGTCGGTGCCGGTAGAAGCACCCACCATAACGACCTTGCGGCCGATATGCTCACGGATGTAGTCGTTGGTGTCCTCCATGCTCATGACGTCGGACTCCACGGTGATCACGTGGATATCCTCGTAGTTGACGGAATGGACACAGCTGCCGTACACCACGTAGAAGGTGAACTCCTTGTCCAGAGGGGCGTGGTAGGCCACGTTGGGCTCTTCCAGACCCATCTTCTTGGCGATCTGGCGGGCAGCCTCCTCACCACGCTCATCGTCCTTGATGGGCAGGGTGAAGCTGGTCTGCACCTTACCGTCGTTCATGGTATCGCCGTAAGGCTTCAGGCGGGTCAGGTCCAGCGTGGTATCGAAGTCGATTTTGTGGGTATTATACAGTCCGCTGCTCATTCTGCCGCCACCTTACCTTTCATGACCTCAACGAAGGGGTTGAAGTATTTGTCGTCCTTGAACACAACACCAGCCAAGCCCTTGCCGCCGTCCTTGGGACGCTTAACATCGGCGAAGATACCCTTCTCGATGGTGGTGAACAGGCCCAGCTTCTCGATCTCCTTCAGCAGATCGGTGGCCTTGGTCAGCACCTCGTTGGCACGGTTGCGGATGATACCGTTCTCTTTATAGGTCAGCTCGCTGCCCAGATCCTTCATGGTACGGAAGATATACTGAGCATTCTCGATCGACAGAGCACGGTCGGACATGAACGGAGTGTGGATAGCCTCGGTCATCATGCCCAGCAGGCACAGCTTCTGGTCGGTCAGGATGGTGACCATGTTGAACAGGGCATCCTGAATGTGGCCACGGAAGATATTACCGGTCATGAACTTCGTGGGAGGCATATACTTCAGCGGTGCATTGGGGAAGATCTCACGGGCCATCTGAGCCTGAGCCAGCTCATACAGGAAGGTGTTCTCCACGGCGGGATCCATCTCAAATGCGTGGCCCAGACCCATCTGCTCCTCACGCATACCGGCGGTCTTGGCGAAGGCTTCGTTCAGGAACTGGGAAGCCAGCACCGTGTGAGCGCTGGTGATAGCGTCGTCGGTGGTCAGATAGTTGTCCTCACCGGTGTTGATGATAACGCCGGCATAACCGTTGATAACACGGGAGAAGAACTGGTCCACGATGGTGCGCTGCATATTGATATCACGGAACAGAATACCGTACAGAGCATCGTTCAGCATGACATCCAGACGCTCCAGAGCACCCATGGCAGCGATCTCAGGCATACACAGACCGGAGCAGTAGTTGCACAGCCGGATATAGCGGTGCTGCTCCTCGCCCACTTCGTCCAGAGCCGCACGCATCAGGCGGAAGTTCTCCTGGGTGGCGTAAGTGCCGCCGAAGCCCTCGGTGGTAGCGCCGTAAGGCACATAGTCCAGCAGGGACTGACCGGTGGTACGGATCACGGCGATGATATCTGCGCCCTGCTTGGCGCCGGCCTTGGCCTGGATGATATCCTCGTAGATGTTACCGGTAGCCACGATGATGTACAGGTAGGGACCTTCCTTGTCGCCCCACTCCTTCAGGTAAGCGTTGCGCTTGGCAACGTTTTTGTTGATGCGCTCCACCGTTGCACGAACCACGGGGTCGATCACGGCACGGATCTCCTCGTCAGAGTGAGCGGGGACCTTGGACAGATCCAGCTCACCGCTGTCGACGGCCTCAGCCACAGCCTGAGGATCCTTACCGGTCTCTACCATGGCATTGCCGATAGCCCAAGCAGCGCCTGCAGGGAGCAGGGAAACTGCCAGCAGATGATCCACCACCACGTTGGGCATGGGGACGTCCATATCGTTAACGCCATCGATACCCAGCAGACGGCAGACGGCACGCTCAACGGTGACCGTAGTGTGCTGGTCGATAAAGACCTGAACGTCGTCGGCCACCTTGGCGGCAGACTGACGGGCCTGATTGACCAGCTCCATATTCAAGCCGAGTTTGCTTTCCATATTTTTACCTCTTATTTCTTGACGTGACGCTCGTTACGCAGCAGCTTGGTGGGCTCCAGATAACGCTGCTTGGTGCCCTCGGCGACCCATGCCACACCGGTCTTCTCAGCCTTCTTCTTGCCCATGCAGACGTCGCAGTGGCAATCCTGAACATAGTGCTCAGGCTGAGTGTAGGAGGTGATAACGCCCTCGAAGTTACGCAGGATGACCTTGCGGGGAGTCTCGGAGATCAGGTAGTTGGGCATGACAGGAGTCTTGCCGCCGCCGCCGGGAGCATCCACCACGAAGGTGGGCACGCAATAGCCGGAGGTATGACCACGCAGAGCTTCCATGATCTCGATGCCCTTGGACACGGGAGTACGGAAGTGGCTCAGACCCAGAGAAGGATCGCAAGCGTAGATGTAGTAAGGACGTACACGCATCTTGACCAGACCGTGGACCAGCTCCATCATGACGTGGGAGCAGTCGTTGACACCGGCCAGCAGCACGGACTGGTTGCCCAGAGGAATACCGGCATCAGCCAGCATGGCGCAGGCCTTGGCGGCTTCGGGAGTGAACTCCTTGGGCGTGTTGAAGTGAGTGTTCAGCCACACAGGATGATACTTTTTCAGCATGGCGCACAGCTCAGGAGTGATACGCTGGGGGCACACCACGGGGGTACGGGAGCCCAGACGGACGATCTCCACGTGAGGAATGGCACGCACACGCTTGATGATGTACTCCAGCGTCTCGTCGGAGACCATCAGGGAGTCACCGCCGGACAGCAGCACGTCACGGACCTCAGGATGAGCGGCCACGTAGTCGATGCACTTGTCGATCTGAGCCATCGGCACTTCGCAGTCATTCTGGCCGGCGAAACGACGACGGGTGCAGTGACGGCAGTACATGGAGCACTGGTCGGTGATCAGCAGCAGCACACGGTCGGGATAACGATGGGTCAGGCCGGGGGTGGGGGAGTCGGTATCCTCGTGCAGAGGATCGGCATCCTCGTAATCGGCATACTCCAGCTCCTCAGCGCGGGGGATAGCCATCTTACGGATGGGATCGAACGGGTCATCCAGATCGATCAGGGACAGGTAATAAGGAGTAACTGCCATACGCAGCTTGCCCAGCGTCTTGGCAACACCGGCCTCCTCATCGGGGGTCAGGTTCATGTACTTCTTCAGATCCTCAATCGTCTCAGCACGATTGGCGACCTGCCAATGCCAGTCATTCCACAGATTTTCGGGAACGTCAGCGAACAGACCATTGCGAGTCTTCATATTCGTTTTCTCCTTCAAATATTAAAAATATCGGTTAGCTTTTCCCGTCGCACTGGGCGCACGGGCGACTGTTCCGGCCAGCAGCGTCCTTCCCGCTCCTCAACGGGCCAGACCTCTGCACACCGTTATTTAACCTGCGTGGTGCTCCACGCATTTTCCATTTCTCCTCAACTCTGCGTACCGCCTCCTCAAGCCGCACGCAGCGTTCGGATCTCCCGAAGGCAGGGGGCTCCGAATAAGATGCTTACCTACAGGAGCCAGAAGGCCCCTGTAGGTAGAGCACATCATCGCAGTTTAGCAGTACTTCTCGTCGAACAGCTTGCGCAGCTTGGGATTCTCACGCAGAACATCCAGAGTGATGTTGGCGTGGTTCTTGGTGTAGCCGTTGCCGATGATCATGGTGACATCCTTGCCGATACCCTCAGCGCCCAGAGCAGCCTTGGTGAAGGAGGTAGCCATGGAGAAGAAGTACACCACGCCGTCATCACGGACAGGCAGGATGGCGGACATCTCGCAGGACTCGATGTTCACGCAGCAGATGGACAGATCATACTCCTTGCCGTCGTTGGCAGCCAGAGCAGCCTCCATGACCTCAACGGGCTTGGTGCAGTCGGCGACGATCACGTCGGTGTACACGCCCAGCTCCAGCAGACCGGGAACCTGCTTGGGGTTACGGACAACGCCCACGACCTTGCCCTTGGGGCCGACCTTCTTCATGGCCTCCCAGCCGCACAGCACGCCGGACTTGCCGTTGGCGCCCAGAATCAGGACGCTGTCACCCTCGTGGGGCAGCTTGCGGGCCTGAGCGGGAGCGCCGGCCACGTCCAGAGCAGCCAGAGCCAGAGGCTCGGACATATCCTCGGGCATCTTGGCATACAGAGCGGACTCGAACAGGATGGCCTTGCCCTCGATGTCCACACGGTCGATATCCTTGTGGATGGCCAGGATCTTGTCGATGCGCAGCGGGGTCATGGACAGGGACACCAGGGAGACGATCTTGTCGCCTTCCTTCAGGTCGAAGCCGGGCTTCTTCTTCAGATCCTCACCGATGTGGGAGACAACGCCCTTGAACATACCGCCGGAACCGGTCACGGGATTCTGCTGCTTACCACGCTCAGCAACGATGCCCAGGATCATCTCGCCGATCTTCTTCTCGTCGCCGCCGCAAGCCTCAGCGATCTGAGTGAAGGAAGCGGAGTCGATGTTCAGGGAGGTCACGTCGCAGACGATCTCGTTGGAGTAGACCTTGGACATATCGTTATCGACCTTCCAAGCAGCCTGGGTCAGAACGCCCTTGGGCTCGATTACACGATGAGTACCGTACTTGTTGCCTTTCAGCTCTGCCATAATATTTTTCCTCCTAAATAAATGTATGAATGAAAGAGTGTTTTTTACTTCAGGGGCTTGAGGCTCAGAATCTCACGAGCCTCAGCGGGAGTGGCGATCTCACGGCCCAGCTCCTTGGCGATGCGGACGACCTTAGCCACCAGTTCGCCATTGGAAGCAGCCTTCTGGCCCTTGCCCAGATAGATGTTATCCTCGAAGCCCACACGGACGTTGCCGCCCATGGCGATGGCCGCAGCGGCCATGGTCCAGGCGGAACGACCCACGCCGGACACGGTCCAGGTGGAGCCAGCGGGGATCTTGCTGGCGAAGAAAGCCAGATTCTCCACGGTTGCGGGAGTGCAGCCGTGGACGCCCAGCACGAAGTTGAACTGCATGGGATGGGCAGGCACCTCACCCTTCTTGGCCATGCCAAGGATGGTGTCAATGTGGCCCAGCTCGAAGCACTCGTACTCGGGCTTGATGTTGTTCTCCAGCATACGCTTGCCGAAGGCACGCATGGTGGGCATGGTGTTGTCGAAAATCTCGTCGCCGAAGTTGCAGGTGCCGCAGTCCAGAGTGGCCATTTCAGGGAACAGCTCTGTGGGCTGCAGACGCTCCTCCGGGGTCATACCGGCAGCGCCGCCGGTGGAAGGGATCATGATGACATCGGGCAGCTCCTTGCGGATGGCATCCATCACCACACGGAAGCGCTCACGGCCCTGAGTGGGCGTGCCGTCGTCCTCACGGACATGGATGTGCAGGATGGCTGCACCTGCCTCGTAGGCGGACTTGGCCTCACGGACCATCTCCTCCACAGTGTAGGGCACAGCGGGGTTCTGGGCCTTGGTGACCTCAGCGCCGCAGATAGCAGCAGTAATAATCAGCTTCTCCATCTTGCCGCTCCCTTACTTCTCGATCTTCTTGCGCTGGCAGTCCTTGGGGGTCACGCAGGTACCGTGAGCCACGCAGACAACGATGGGCTCGTCCAGCTCGTCAGCGGCGGAAGCGCTGATATCGGTGCGGGCAACGACGACCTTGCGGGCCTCGAAGCGCATGGTGCGGGAGGTGTTGCCGATCTTCTCGATCTCGCCATAGGCCTCAATGTAGTCGCCGGCGTACACGGGGGCCTTGAACTCCACCATGTCGTAAGCGCAGAACAGGCCCTCATCGCCGTCGCACTTGATGAGCAGCTCGGTGGCCACGTCACCGAACAGGTGCACCATGTGTGCGCCGTCCACCAGGTTTCCGCCGTAGTGAGCATCCTTTGCGCTCATACGCAGCCGCAGGGTAGAAGTGATCTTTTCCATAAGTTTTTCCTCCTTCATAAATTTGGGTCGTTTTCATGAAGTTCCGCCGCTGTGGCCATACCGCTCTTTCGGGCATAAAAAGAACGCTATCGGTCAAGGCTGACCAATAGCGCTCCACGTCTTTCGACATGACAGTGCCGACGCTTACACCTCGACCCCAAGACCATGACACCAGACCCGTCATGCCCTTTCGGCGAAGGACCCCTTCCTGCTGCGCTCTGCGAGTGTCTGTCCTCACGAAGCAGTACCCTGTCCCCCGCACCTCTATTGATTGCGGTATGAACTTCTACGGTCTCCATTATATCGTCTCCTCCCGGCTTTTGTCAAGGTGGCATTGTGACAAAAAAGACAGGCGTTTTTTTGTGCATGAGATAAAATTCCCGCGCCGTTTTCTATGGGTTATGCACAAAGCAATATCTCACGAGTACATCAAAGGCGGGAGAGTACCCCCCCCCCGCCTTTATTGGTCATTTTTTCCATTTCTCCGCCCTCCGGCGGCGCATACCGCCCCACAGGCGCCGCACGCAGCAGCGGCCAACCACCGCAGAGAGCCTCCGGCATCTTAATACGCCTGCTCGATCTTCTCCAGGATCTCCGGTTTCAGCGACAGCATCCGGCAGATGTTCAGGGCGTCTCTGGGGCAGTCGGACTTCCCCTCCACCCGGTACAGGCCGTAGTTCATGTGCCGTGCGATGACCTGAATGCCGTCGTCGCCGGTAGCCGCCAGCTCCTGCCGGATCTGCTCCGGATCCACGTCCCGCAGTCCGATGATCTGATAGTGCAGCCGGGCGTTCTCTGCCACCTTGTCGTAATGGGTGGTCAGCAGGGAAATGGCATTCACCTCGTTGAGGTATTTGGTCACTGCCTGCACGATAACGGCGCCCTCATCGGGGTTGGTGCCCCGTGCGAACTCATCCAGCAGGAACAGGGAGTAGCCCTGCTCCACCTCCTCCAGCGCCTTCTGGAACTGCACGATCTCCGAGCCGAAGCCGGACAGGCCCGACTGGATGGACTGCAAGTCGTCAAAGAGCATCTTCACGCTGTAAAACAGCGGCATCCGGGCCTCCTTGGCGCAGACCAGAAAGCCCGCCTGCAAAAGCAGCACGTTCAGGGCCACAGTCTTCATCACCACGGACTTACCGCCCATGTTGGCGCCGGTGATAACGGTGGCCCCTTGCTCCAGCCGGATGGACACCGGCACGAAGGACCGTCCCTTCTGCTCCAGCAGGTCGCACAGCTCGGGGTTGATCATGTCCGTCAGCTCCAGCTCCGTCTCCGTGATTTCCGGCCGCACGCCGCCGTAGCGCACGGCAAACAGCGCCTTCTGGATGATGAAGTCCAGCCGGCCCGCCGTGTCGGCGTCCTCCAGCAGATCTCCTGCCAGCGGAGCCAGCGCCTGCCCCATGCTGCGGCGCACCTTGGTCTCCTCGCTGTCCTCCTCGGCACAGACACGGGTCCGGCGGGAGCGCAGCTCCTCCTTCTCGGCATCGGTCTGTGCATGGTGCAGCTGCTCCTCGATCTGCTTCTTGGCCGCACGGATCTCCTTCAGCTTGGGTGTTGCATTGTCGGGGATGTAGAAGCCACGGCTGCGGGTCTTGTCCGGATCCAGGATCTCCAGCGCCTGCGCCGGATCATGGAAGGCCAGCGCCTTAAAGTGGGTGGTCTCGCACACCTGCCGGAACAGGGGGATCAGACTCTCCAGCCGCTGGAGATACACCTTGATTTCAAACAGCTCCACATGATCCGGGACCTCCAGCGCCTGGCACCGGCGCAGAGAGCCACGGATGTCCTTCATCTGGCACAGCATCAGCCCGATCCTGTCGTACAGGGGCTTCAGGGCATCCGCCGCCTTGGCGGCCTGCTCCACGTTATACAGCTCCGTCTCCAGCTCCTCCCGCTCGTCGGGGGAGTAGTAGCGCAGCTTGCGGATCTTCTCCTGACCGAAGGGGCTGCACCCGTGGAGAGTCTCCAGCGCATACTGCAAGCCGATTTTTTCCCTCTCTTCAAAGCGAATATTGATCATGTCAGCTCCTCCTTCACATTGATGACGGGGACATCCACCGCCTCCCGCATCCGGGTCATAAATTCATCCTTGTCGAACTTCCAGCCGTAGGCGGACACCGGGTTGATGGTGACGCACAGGGTCCGGGCGGCCTCCTCCGTCTCCAGCCGCACCTGACGGGTCTGGAGCTTATCCAGCGCATCGCTGCTCAGCAGCACCTTGCTGGGATCCTTCACCACCAGCCGGGTATTCCGCAGCACGCCGGAGCGCAGCAGGGGCATCACCATGGTATCCGTCAGCGCCCCGGAGATCAGGGCCTCGCCGTGATCCTTCAGGCACTTCTCCAGCCCCTCCTCCATCTCCGGCGGCATGGTCTCCGCCTTGGGCAGATTCATCAGCCGATACACGTGGGCGGTGTCGGCCACGACCTTGTCGATGCTCATGTGGTATGAGGCCCCGGTGCAGAGGATGACCCCCTCCGCCACGGCCCGTGCGCCCAGAGACTTGCGGCCCAGAGCGCCGTCGATGATGGACTTGTCGGCCCCCATCTCGAAGAACAGCCGGGAGACCTCCTTGAGCTGCGTGGTGATGGACGGCCCTGCCAGCTGGACATTGCCGTCGCTGCGGGCCCGGAAGATCACCACCTCCCCCAGCGGCGTGGGGATGCCGGTGGTCTCCATGATCTCCAGCGTGGTGTCCCCCAGCCGCAGCATATCCTTGGCGGTGGCGATGAGAGTCCCTTCCCGCACGAAGATGCCGGGCTTCTCCGTGCCGGTGACCACGTCGGTGGACTCGCCGTCCCGGCCGATGGAGGTCAGGCCCAGCGTCCCCTGCAGGCGGTCGTGGTGCAGCATCCAGTTGAGCATGGTGGTTTTTCCGGCATTCTTGCACATTCCCACGATGGACATGGTCTGAACGCCGTTGAGCAGCTGTAACAGCTCTGCGGACATATCTACATACCCCTTCCGGTCAAATTTCAGTCAAATATAGATTATAGCGTATTTCGCCGAAAAAAGAAAGGGGAAAAACAAATTCTCCCTCTTTTCCGCCCCATTCCATGCAAAATCCCGGAAAACCTCTGTCCCATTCTCCGCCAAAGGTTGTTTTATGGGAGAAACTGGCGTATAATGAAGTAGAACATGTTAGGAAGTATAAGGAGGACCCTCCATGAAACTGATGGTCATCGACGGCAACAGCATCGTCAACCGGGCCTATTATGGCATCCGTCCCCTGTCCACACGGGACGGGCTATATACCCACGCCATCTATGGCTTTCTCACCACCCTCCAGCGGCTGCTGGACGAGGAGCAGCCGGAGGCGCTGTGCGTCACCTTCGACCGCCGGGAGCCTACCTTCCGCCATCAGGCGGATGAACGTTACAAGGCCCAGCGCAAGGGGATGCCGGAGGAGCTGGCCATGCAGCTGCCGTATCTGAAGCAGGTGCTCTCCGCCATGAACATTCCCCAGTACGATCTCACCGGCTACGAGGCCGACGATCTCATCGGCACCATCAGCCGCCGCTGCGAGGCGGCCGGCTGGGACTGCGTCATCGTCACCGGCGATAAGGACAGTCTCCAGCTCATCACCCCCCATACCAAGGTGAAGCTGGTGTCCACCCGCATGGGCCAGACCACCACCAAGGACATGACGGAGGAGACATTCCGGGAGCAGTATGGCTTCGCCCCCATCCACATGATCGACCTGAAGGCCCTCATGGGCGACGCCTCCGACAACATCCCCGGCGTCCCCGGCGTGGGGGAAAAGACCGCCATGGCGCTGGTGCAGCAGTATCACTCCCTGGCGGAGCTGTACCGCCTGCTGCCGGAGATCGATGCCAAGCCCGGCGTCATCAAAAAGCTGCAGGAGGGCAGGGAGAGCGCTGAGCACTCCCGGTATCTGGCCACCATTGTCACCGATGCCCCGCTGAACTTCACCCCGGAGGACAACCTCCGCCGTCCCTTTGCTCCGGAGCTCTATGACCTGCTGCTGAAGCTGGAGTTTCAGAAGCTCATCGACCGGTACGGCCTCACCCCCCACCGGGACACCGAGGCCGTACCGGAGTACACCGTCACCGTGGAGCCGCTGGAGACGGAGCAGCAGGCTCAGGCCCTGCTGGCCCAGTGGCGTCAGGCGGACCATGTGACCGTCTACGCCCTGCCGGACCTCTCCGTCCTCTCCGTCCAGTGGGATACCGGAGCGCACACCTCCGCCGCAGCGGAGCTGGATCAAAGCCGCTACACCGGCCCGTGGCGTTCTCTGCTGACGGCCCTGTTCTCCGCCGATATCCGCAAGGTGGGCCACCACATCAAGGACACCATGCGGGCGCTGCTGGAGCAGGACCTCCCCATAGAGGGCTATGGGTTCGATACGGCGCTGGCCGCCTATCTGCTGGATGCCACCGCCGGAAGCTACGACCTCCAGCGGCTGTTCGTGACCTACTATAATGAAGAACTGCCCAAGCCCCTGCATCTGGAGCCGGATGCCTTTGCCCCGCTGGCGGATACCGCTTCGGCGTGGGCGGCCCTCCACAGCTACTGCTCCGCCGTAGAGGCCCTGTATGAGACCCTGCTCCCCAAGCTGGAGGAGCTGGGCATGAAGGAGCTGTATCACACCGTGGAATTGCCTCTCTGCCCGGTGCTGGCCCGGATGGAGCAGCGGGGCTTTCTGGTGGACGCCAAGGCACTGTCGGACTTCGGTGAGAGCCTTACCGGCACCATCCGCCGGCTGGAGCAGCGGATCTATGACGCCGCCGGGGCTCCCTTCAATATCAACTCCCCCAAGCAGCTGGGCAAGGTGCTTTTCGAGGATCTCCAGCTGCCCCACGGCAAGAAAACCAAAACCGGCTGGTCCACCAACGCCGACGTGCTGGAAAAGCTCCGCTGGCAGCACCCCATTGTGGCGGACGTGCTGGAGTACCGGCAGTACAGCAAACTGAAAAGCACCTATGCCGACGGCCTGCTGAAGGTCATCGACGCCGACGGCCGCATCCGCACCAGCTTCCAGATGACGGTAACGGCCACCGGCCGCCTGTCCTCCACGGAGCCCAACCTCCAGAACATCCCCACCCGCACGGAGCTGGGCAGCCAGATGCGCCGGATGTTCGTGGCGGCGCCGGGGAACCTGCTGGTGGATGCCGACTACTCCCAGATCGAGCTGCGGCTGCTGGCTCACATCTCTGGCGACGAGGTGATGCAGCAGGCCTTCCGTTCCGGGGAGGACTTCCATACCCTCACCGCCTCCAAGGTGTTCCACGTACCGCCGGAGGAGGTGACCCACCAGATGCGCTCACGGGCCAAGGCCGTGAACTTCGGCATCGTCTACGGCATCTCCCCCTTCTCCCTGTCTCAGGACATCGGTGTCACCGTGGCCGAGGCCAAGGAGTATATGGAGCGCTACTTCGCCACCTATACCGGCGTCCGCCGATATATGACGGAGGTGGTGGAGCAGGCCCGGCAGCAGGGCTACGTCGTCACCCTCTTCGGGCGGCGTCGGACGCTGCCGGAGCTGAAGAGCTCCAACTTCAACCTCCGCTCCTTCGGGGAGCGGGTGGCGCTGAATATGCCCATTCAGGGGACGGCGGCGGACATCATGAAACTGGCCATGATCCGGGTAGAGCAGCGGCTCTCCGGCGAGGGTCTGGCCGCCCGGCTCATCATGCAGGTCCACGATGAACTCATCGTGGAGTGCCCGGCAGAGGAGGCCCCCCGTGTCGAGGCCCTCCTGCAGGAGGAGATGCAGGGCGTCGCCCGGCTGTCCGTCCCCCTGCCCGCCGATGCCCACAGCGGCCCCGACTGGCTCTCCGCCAAGGGCTGAACAATTTGACAGATATCGAGGTCATTCTATGAACAACATCAAGATCGTACCCATGAACGCCGATCATCTGGAGTCGCTGGAGCGGCTGGAGCGCATCTGCTTCTCCCGCCCCTGGTCCCGGAAGATGCTGGCGGAGGAGCTGGAAAATCAGTGCGCCGCCTTTCTGGTGGCGGAGGACGCCGTCACCGGCAACGTGCTGGGCTATGCCGGGCTGCTGGTGGCCGCCGACGAGGGCTATATCACCAACGTGGCGGTGTTCCCGGAGCAGCGCCGCCGGGGCATCGCCGGGCAGCTGCTGCAGGTCTTTCTCAACTTCGCTGAGGCTAACCGTCTGGCCTTCCTGACGCTGGAGGTGCGCCCCTCCAACGCCGCCGCCATCGCTCTGTATCAGGGCTTCGGCTTTCAGGAGGCGGGCCGCCGCAAAAACTACTACGACCTGCCCAAGGAGGATGCCCTGATCCTCACCCGGCGGTTTGACGGGGAGGCGGCGCAATGAACATTCTGGCCTTTGAATCCTCCTGCGACGAGACCGCCGTGGCCGTGGTGCGGGACGGACGCACGGTCCTCTCCGACGCCATCCTCTCTCAGGCGGATATGCACGCTCTCTACGGCGGCGTAGTGCCGGAGATCGCCTCCCGCAAGCACGTGGAGGCCATTGCCGGTTTAACGGATCAGGCGCTGTCCGATGCCGGGCTCACCAAGAGCGACGTGGACGCCGTGGCCGTCACCTATGCCCCCGGCCTCATCGGCGCCGTGCTGGTGGGGGTCAGCTTCGCCAAGTCCGTGGCCTATGCGCTGGACGTGCCGCTGATCCCGGTCCACCACGTCCGCGGCCACATCGCCGCCAACTATCTGGCCTTCCCGGAGCTGGAGCCGCCCTTTCTGGCGCTGGCCATCTCCGGCGGCAACACCCTCATCGTGGATGTCCGGGACTATACGGACATGGCGATCTTGGGAGCCACACGGGATGACGCTGCCGGCGAGTGCTTCGACAAGGCAGCCCGTGTGCTGGGCCTTCCCTACCCCGGCGGCAAGCCCATGGACGCTCTGGCCCAGCAGTCCCCCGGCGGCAAGTATACCCTGCCTCGTGTCCATGTGGAGGGAGCGGAGCTGGATATGAGCTTTTCTGGCCTGAAAACGGCGGTGGTAAATCTGGCCCACAACGCCCAGCAGAAGGGCGAGCCTTTGGACGCTGCGGCGCTGGCCCGTGACTTCACACAGGCCGTCAGCGACGAGCTGATCCCCCGTGCCATGGAGGCCGCCCGCCGTACCGGACGGCGCACCATTGCGGCCGCCGGAGGCGTGGCCGCCAACTCCATCATCCGGGGCGATCTGGAGCGGGCCTGCCGTCAGGCGGGCTGCCGGCTGTACCTGCCGCCTCTGCGGCTGTGCGGTGATAACGGGGCTATGATCGGCGCACAGGGCTACTATGAGTATCTGGCGGGACATACGGCGGATCTTTCCCTGAACGCCTACGCCACACGGGATCTGGATCGTGGATAAAATTGCATGAAAGGGAGCGACCTCTGTATGGCCGCTCCCCTTCTTTTCGCCTCTCTCCAAGTTATGGTAACTCCCCGTCTACTCACAGGAAAAACGCCTTTACATTTTTACATTATGTAAATTATATTCACCTTTCTGTTCCGGTGTAAAACTGCGTTTGCGCCCTGTGGAAAAACCGGTGCATAATGTGGAAAGCCTTTTTCCGACAAGGTTTTTCCCGGTGTGGAAAAGTCTGTGGATAATGTGAATAACTCTTTGTAAAGGTTTATTTACAAATGAATTATGTAAAACTCAGGCGAATCCTCCCCCATCCTGTCGCCGTGTAAAAAAGTCCGGTTTTTCATGGATTCTCTCCTCTTTTCCGCACCATTTTCCAAAGGGGCTTTTGGGGTGTTTTGGACGGGCTTTGTGGATTCTGTACGCACCGGGGTTTCTTTTGTCGCAAAACTTTGGAGCCGATTACGTTATGTATTATTCACCCCGGAATTTTTAGTTGACAAATCCCCGAAAATGTGGCACAATACAGTGCGTGGCTGTGTGCAGCCCCTCCTATTTTGCTTGTGTGGCTCAGTTGGTAGAGCAGCTCACTCGTAATGAGCAGGTCGCCGGTTCGAGTCCGGCCACAAGCTCCAAAAGAAGGCATCTGTCCAAATGCAGATGCCTTCTTTTTATATTCTCTTTTGGCTGCAACCTATGCAGCAAGAAGCCCCCGGCCACTGGCCGGGGACTTCTTATTTGCTTTAGGTTACGCCTTGCGCTTCTTGCCCACCAGAGCAGCGCCCAGCAGAGAGGTCATGCACATGACCGTCAGCCACAGCGTCACACCGGCATCGCCGGTAGCGGGCTTGTTGGCATCCTCACCGGGCTTTGCGGGCTGCTCCGGCTGAGAGGGCTTTTCAGCATCCTTCTTCAGCTGGGCCAGCTTGGCCTCGGCGTCCAGCAGGGTCTGGTAGTTCCCCACCTGAGCCTGCTGCTCCTCGGTCAGAGCATCATAAGCATCACGGGCAGCCTTGATAGCCTCCTCGCTGTCGAGGGTCACCGTGCCGATGGCATCGATCAGCTTCTCCACAGCATCGGCAGCCTTCAGATCGGCCAGCTTGGCCTCGGCGTCCAGCAGGGTCTGGTAGTTCCCCACCAGCTCCTTCTGGGCATCGGTCAGCGCATCGTAGGCATCACGGGCAGCCTTGATAGTCCCCTCGCTGTCGAGGGTCACCGTGCCGATGGCATCGATCAGCTTCTCCACAGCGTCGGCGGCATAGCCGGACAGCTTCAAGGTCACCTGAGGCAGCTGGGCCAGCACGTTGGCGGTGCTGGTACCGTACTGCATCCCCATGCCCTGGGCATAGGTCACGATACGATGGGTGGGCTTGCCGCCGAAGCCGCCCACCTTGATGGCGCCGGTCAGCTCATAGGTCAGGCCCTTCTGATCCGCCGGAACGGTGATGGAGATGCGCTGACGGGCGGGGTTGCCGCTGAAGTCATACACACCGAAGCCGCCGCCGGGGTTGGACTTGAAGAAGTTACCGTCAGCGTCCGTGTAGTACAGGGAGAAGTTGTGGTTATACACACCCGACATCTTCTCCTTGGGGCTCACCAGCCCGGTGAACTGCAGCTGCACCGTCTCGCCGGGCTTGACTTCGGCATTCTCCGGCAGCTCCTTGCCCTCGGCGTCCAGCAGCTTGTAGCTGACGCCACGGGCAGTGATGACCTGATAGGTGGCCACGCCGTCCTTCTCTACCCGGACGATATGGCGGCCGGTGGTGAGGTTCGCCACCGTCACAGCGCCGGTCTCGGCGTCCACAGTGACACCCTGAGAGGTGAAGCCGTTGAAGGTCATGGTCTTACCCACGGTGGAGCGGGCCACGGTAACGGTGCAGCCGCTCTCCGGAGTGAAGGTGTAGCTGGCGCCGTCGGTGCCCAGATAGAACAGGATGTCGTGCTCGGCATCCAGCTGCTTCTGCTCGTCCTTGGTGACGGCGGCATCCATACGATCCATGAGCATATTGGTCTGGATGGCGGTGCCGTCAGCGCCCACGGATACCACAAACACACCGGTGAACTCCGGCCAGATGGCGGAGAAGGTCTTGTCGGCGGTGCTGCTCTGGCCCTGCTTATGGGTCATGGCGTCGTAGGTGACCTTCACCAGCGCCGTACCCTGATGGTTGGCGGTCATATAAGCCAGGCAGCTGTTGTCGGCATTGGGAGCGATGCTCACCACGTCGCTGGGCTTGCCGTCGAAGTCCACCACCTCATAGTGGGCATCCGGCAGGGCGATCTTGGCGTTCATGAAGCCCTCAATGGCCTGCCAGTTACGGAACACATCCAGCTCATAGGTGTCGCCGGTGTTCATGTTCATGTAGCCCTTGGAGTTGATGTTCAGATACACATTGCCCAGATCGTAGGTGTTCTTATCGAACCGGCTGACGGTATCCTTGTTGAAATCGTCGTCCATGTGCAGATCGTCACGGGTCACGACGATATCCTGATCGGTGGTCCACTTGTTGAAGTCCCAATAGGTCACGCCGTCGGGATTCTGCACCCGCACGAAGTGGTTCAGGCTGGTCTCCGGCACCCGATAGGTCACGGTGACGGTGTCGCCGTCCTTGGTGGCGGTGCTGTCCTCCAGCGGACGGAGGAACTCATAGGTATAGTAGTTGCCGAAGGTACCCACGCTGACGGTAGAGCCGGCGGGAGCCGTCACCTTCACGGTGTAGGCCTTGGGTACGGAGATGGCGAAGGACTGAGCGCCGCCACCCACCTTCGTGACAACGGTCTTGGTGCCAACGTTGTAATTCGCAGTGTGCTCCTCGGAGGGGATCAGGTTCACCGTCACGGTATCCGTCTCCACGAAGATACCCGTCGTGCGGAGATTGCCGTAAACGGTGCCGCTGCCCAGCGTGGCAGTGCGCTTCACGCCGTCGGCGGTGGTCACCTGATAGTCGATGGTGTAGTCGGTGCCTGCCACCCAGCCGCTGTTGCGGGCATAGATCTCATAGGCACGCTGCAGGGAGACGGAGGTGGTATCGTCAGCGATGGCCAGCATCACGCCGCCGTTGCAGTCCTTGTTGGCGTCATAGCCGTCCGCCCAATAGGTGCCGGAGGGCAGGGACACCGTGTACTTCAGGCCGTAGCCGTCCGCCTCGGTGCTGATGCCGGACAGCAGATCCTGCGTCCCCTTCACGCCATCCTTGTAAGTGTACAGCTTCAGGCTGTTCAGCTGTGCGCTGTGCAGGCCCTTCAGCTCCACGGTATGCACGTTGCCGGTGACCATCTGGATGGGAGCGCTGGGGTTCATCAGCGCATAGGTCGTATGCGTGTGATAGGTGGCGGTGATGGCCACCAGACGGCCGGTGGCCGCACCCTCCACCACAGTGAAGGTAGCCTTGCCGTTTTCATCCGTCACAACGCCCTCGATGGGCTTGACCGTACCGGTAGCCATATCCACCCACGCCAGGCCTACGCCCTCCAGAGGCTGGGCAGCAGCCTGTGTGGCATCGGGGTCCAGTGCCTTCACGCCCTTGACGGTAACGGTGATGTCCTCACCGGAGGTCATGGTCGCAGGAACCTCCAGCCAGGTGTAGTAGTCGTTCTGGTTCTCGGCGTCGCTGCCCACAAAGTAGTCCAGCACATCGCCGTCCAGCAGCTTGGTATCCGTCACCTTGGGCCGGGCAGCGCCTGCCTCATTGGTGGGGAAATCGTTGTTGATATAGAAGCCGTGGAAATTGACCTCACGGCCAAAGACCTTGCTCTCCCAATCGGTGTTGGGGTTGATGGCCAGATACTGCTTGGCCGTAGCGGGAGTGAACTTGTCGCCGTAGACCAGCTCATGGGCCGCCACCAGCGCATCCAGCACGGAGACGCCCTCCACCTTGTCGGTGAAGCCGTACTTCTCGGCGGTGTTGCTGGCAACCTCCAGCTCCTTGTCCATGCTCTGCAGATAGGCGTTGTCCGCCTGAGAGCGGATGGTCAGCCCCAGCGTCTCCACGGGCTTGCCCGCCACCTTGCGGATGTAGTCGCTGGGATTCATCAGAGCATACACGTCATCGCCGCTCTGTGCCACCAGATAGCCGGTGGCCTCACTGCCCACGGTGAAGGTGGCCTGACCGTCCTCATCCGTCACAACACCCTTGATGGGCTTGATGTAGCCGTCTGCGTCCACCCAAGCCAGACCCACGCCCTCCAGGGGCCGGGCAGCGGCCTTCAGCTCCGCAGCATCCTTATAGCGATAGCCCTCCACGGCAAAGAAGCCCTTCACCGTCACGGTGATGGCCTCGCCGGTCACCATGGTCTCCGGGACATCGATCCATGTATAGTAGTCGGAATAAGCATCCCCGTCGGCATAGAAGAAGAAATCCACAGTGTCGCCGTCATTGAGCTTGGTGTTGACCACGGTGGTGCCGTTGTAGCCGGGGCCGGAGGGTGCCTTGGTGCCGTCATTGGGATAGCCGGCGTTGACATAGAAGCCGCAGACATAGGTCTCCGTGCCGTACAGCTTGGTGATAAAGCCGCTGCTGCCGACCTCCAGGAAATCCTTGGCGGTTTCCGGGGTAAAGTCGTCGCCGAAGGTCAGCTCGTGGGAGACCACCAGCGCATCTAGAGCGGAAACGCCCTCCACCTTGTCGGTGTAGCCGTACTTCTCCGCCTCACCGCCGGTAAGCTCACTCACCATGGGCTGGTGCAGCCATGCGCCGCCGTCCTGCGCCCGAACCAGCACCTTGGTGTTGGCGGGAGTAACAGGCTTGTCGTCCGACTTCACCTTCACGTTGACGGTGTAGACCTGTGCCGGCTCATTATCGCCGTTCATATTGGGCCAGCTGGGGTCGCCGCACTTGACGGTGATGGTGGTACCGTCCACAGTGGGAACCATCGCCGTGCGCTTATACTCCGTCTCGCCCACATAGGTCCTGACCTGATAGTTCTTGTTGCTGGCGGTGGGGGTGACCAGCACGCTGTCGGTCCCCTTGTCCACCGTCAGGGTATACTCATGGGTGTCCGGGTCGAAGGCAGGGGACAGCTCACCGGCGCTGAAGGTCAGGGCCTTCACCGTCTTGATGTGATTGTCCCAGCTGCCGCCCAGGTCGGCGCCGTAGCCATTGCGGGTATACATGATCCGGATCTCGTCGCCGGATCCCAGCGTTCCGGCCGCCACGGTGAAGGCCCCAAAGCCTTGGTTGGTGAACCAGTCGTTCAGGGTTCCCATCCAACCGGACATGGGGCCGCCGTCGAATTCACCCAGACCTTGGATAGAGCTGATGTAGTTGTTCTCGGCACCTGTCTGCTCGCAGCCATTCTTTTCCAGTGCCTTTACAACACAGCCCATCATGGTAGAATCTTCATCCAGATCTATCCATTCCTCCACCAGTGTCCCTTCCCAGGGGGCGCCCTCGGCTTCCGGGTAGGTGGTGTTCTCCACGATGACATGAACCTGTCCGTCGTGGTTGTCCGCCGCAAAAACGCTCATGGGTACCAGAGACAGTACCATCACCAGCGTCAGAAGCAGCGATACAATGCGTTTCTTCATTCGTTTTTGTCCTCTCTTTTACAAATTTATTTTGAAGGCGGATGCCCAAAAAATACAGTACACATAAGAAGGAGGCAGGAGGGGTGGCTGAAACCCCTCCTGCCCTTATGGAAATGGACGGTTTGACCGCCCCTCGGCTTGCGTTTTTGTTCCATGCGGGCCTGTGGCTGCCGGCACCGCACGAAAAGCACCCCCTGCCCATGGCAGGAAGTCCTGTCTTCGCTTTTGCGCAACAAAAAAGCACGATCCAAGCGGGACCGTGCAAGCTGCAAAGCGTTTCACGATTCGGCTTCGGTGATGGCAAAACCAAGGCACAGAGCTCGGTGTATCTGACTTATCCTGTCTCAGCAGGCATCACAGTGACCAACTCGCCGGGCTTCTCACCCGATTCCGCCGCCGACGCACAAGGCGCCGGACGCTCTATCCTTTTATTGACTTGATGCTATTATATATGCCCCGGTGACAAAAAGCAAGCACTATTTTTTCTTTAGAGCTTTTTATGTAGGGAACGGCCTCCGGCGGCCCACTTTTCCCAGCAGCTGGAAAAGTGGGCAAAAGCACACACCGTCGTGTCAGCCGATTTCCAGCCACGTTGTGGCGTGAAAATCGGGACACTTCCTCGAAACCACTTCGCTTCATCCGCCACAGGCGGCGCTTCGGCGGTTTCCTCGCAATGACACCGTGCAAGGAAGTGTAGACTTTATTGGGCTGCTGAAAATTCTCTCATATGCTAAACCCGTCATTCCGAGACCAGTCCGCAGGCTGGTCGTGGGAATCCGTTCCCTCTTTGCAGGTTTTCTTTTTCGTTCCGACGGGTGCTTTTCTTTTGTAGGGACCGTGCCTCCGACGGCCCACTTTTCCCAGCAGTAGTTTCTTGTTTGCCTCCGGCGGCATACTTTTTGTCAACAGCGACAAAAAGTATACAAAAAGCGCCGTTTGAAGCCGATGGCTTCAAATCTTCCTTTGCCTTCAAGAGTTTCGTTCGATATGTGATGTCGCGGGAATTGACTCAGCAACAGACCCGCTGCCGCTCCCGCTCCGGCGAAGGGGCGTGTGGGTCTATGGTTGGGAGTAGGGATTCCCACAGCCAGCGCTCACACTCCCCGTCCCCACAGTAGAACAGAAATCTCTTTCAACCACCCAATCCAGCGGCAGCGTGAGTAGAAATACGCCACTTCCCTGCTTCGGCGGGATTCAGGATGCAGCTCTTGCACACAAAAGAGGAAGTCTTGAAACCTTAGGTTTCAAGTGGCGTTCTTTGGTAACTTTCTGCTGCTACTGGCAGAAAGTTACCCGTCGGAGACAACAAAAAAGAGAAGGATCATGGACCGCTGAAGGCACAAACGGAATCTTCGACAGACTTTTTGCTTGGGAACCCATCTCCGCATAGAACAAGAGACCGGCAGGGATGCCGGTCTCTTGTAAAAAGCCTTTCTTGCCGTGGAACCGGTGCAGCCGGACGACGCAGGCAGAACATATCTCCCGCCTTTACAGATCCTCCTGCGTGGCCACCGCCGTACCGCCCAGCCCAAAGTCCTCCTCCACGCTGCCGCCGTCCCGGCGCAGCATGGTCTCCATCACCCGGATATCGCTGTCCACATCCATGGCGTCGGCGTGGTACAGGGCATCCAGCTGGCGCTCGAAGCCCGCCATGATGCTGTCCATGGTGCGGCGGATCTTCTCCTTTGCCTGGGTAAGGTTCTCGCCGCTGACCCCCGCCTCCTCGAAGTCGGCATAGGAGTCCAGCAGCTTCTCCGTGGTGGGCAGGTAATAGTTCAGGAAGGTGGCTGCCTGATTCTTCTTGGCGGGGTCCTCCTCTACCAGCTTCAGGATCTTCCCGGCGATCTCCTCCAGCCGATCCATCTTCCGGCTCAGCTCCGGGTCTGCGATGCAGTCGTTGGAGCGGCGGATGCTGCGGAGCATCCCGGAGTAGCCCTCCTCCGCCTCCTGCGGCACCTGCGGAGCCTCGCGCTGCCGCTCCTGCCGTTCCTGATCCTCCGCCGCCTCATGGCTGCGGAACAGCATCCCCCGGCCCAGATCCAGATAGGCCTCCTCGCCCCACAGGCCCTTTTCCAGCATGGCCTGCAGATCCCGCTCCGCCCGGCGCTCGGATACCTCCGCCGCACGGGCCAGACTGGCGACCGAGATGCTGCTGCGCTTGCCTGCGATCCGCAGATAGGAGGCGTAGCGCCGGTGACGGCGGGTCATGGAGCCGCTGCCGATCAGCAGGCCGATGCCGCCGGCCAGCAGGCCCGTGGGATAGAACAGGCCCTCTAAAAAGTACTTCACATAGTGCAGCTGGAAGCCGTCCTCCAGCCAGAACAGGTTATCCGCCACGCCGTTGAAGAACGCCACGGCGCCCACGATGGTCAGCAGAATACCGGCGATCTTCATCCATTTGGTGCTCTTGGCGGAATATTGGGGCGTCTGGGTGGCCTTCTGGATGGCGGCACTGGCCTTCCTGGTCGTGGTGGATGCGGTCTTGGCGGCAGTCTTTCGCCGCTTGGGGTCCGACAGCTTGGAAATCAGCATGATCAAACCCACCGGCCACAAGCCGGTGACGAAAAAAATAGCCGTCATGATCCAGTAGCCCACATCCGGCCCGGAGTTGTCGTTCTTACTGCGGGGACTGGTGCTGCTTCGGGAGCTGGTGGTCGTGCTGCGGGTGCGTGTGGTAGTCTTGCCGGTGGTGCTTTTGATGGTCGTTGTTTTCCCGGTGGCGCTTTTACCGCTGCTGCTTTCGCCGGCAGTTGTCTTTCCCGTACTGTCGACCGCAGCCTCACCGGCCGTAGCGGCAGAGGAGCCGCCGGTATGGACCTCGACGTTTTTCTCGCCGCCCACCTTGGAGTAGCTGTAAGAATAGGTGTAGCTATATTCTCCGGTCTGGCTGTTGTCCTTGTCAGTCATGGGTGTTCTCCTCTCCCCGCTTTCTCAGCTTGCGCTTGTTGCCGTTCTCATCCACCACCCAGGTGTTATCCAGTTCCCGTGCCAGATTCCCCACCACGGTGTCGATATACTCCCGGCGTAGGGCAGCCCGCTCCTGCGTCTCCTCCGGAGTCAGCCCCTCCGGAGTCCTGGCCTTCTTTGCCAGCTCATTGATCCGGTCGATCTTCTTCTGATCCATACGATATTTACCCGCCTTTCCGCCCAAATCGGACGAATCCATATACCGAAAAATGTCCGTAAAGCGTCCACAAAATGTCCAAAATATCCGCAATGTCCACAAAATGTCCCAAACAAGCCATCCGCAGCAAAATGATCCGCAGCAGGATATCCGCAGTCGGGACGGTGCCGTCAGAGGTAGCGCTTGACGGTGATAAACACCCTTCCCTTTTTCGTCTGATTCCCCACTTCCTCCAGCACGCACTTGCCAAGGCCCCGGAGAGTCAGCACGTCGCCCTGCACCACCTGTCGGTCCGGCTTCTGCCAGTCCGCCCAGTTCACCTGCACCTTGCCGGAGGTGACGGCCTCCGCCGCCTTGCTGCGGCTCAGGGAAAAGCCCACCGACAGAACACTGTCCAGCCGCAGGGAGGACACGGTATCCCGCAGCAGCTTCACCTTCTCCTCCGGCACCTGAAGCTCCGTGGGACCGATGGGCTGCACCTTCAGCCGTACCCGGCCGGCGCTGTCCCAGCTATCCAGCAGGAAGCGGCGCACCGGCTCCGTCACCAGCACATCCACCGACTGCTCTGCCACCAGAATATCCCCCACGGATTCTCTGGTAATACCCAGTCCCATCAGGCTGCCCAGCACGTCCCGGTGGGTCAGGCTGTTGGGTTCATAGAAGGTGGCCCGCAGAGCGGCCACGGCCTCGAAGTCCGGTTCCGTCTGCCAATCCGGCAGGAAGTGGGCCTGCCGCCGCTGAGCGGTGTCGTAGCCACCCCATAGAACCCAGCCCTCCCGGACATCCAGCGCCCCCATCAGGCGGCGCACCAGCTCCTGCTCCGCCGGGGAAAGGAAGCCCGTCACCACCGGGATGTTCCTGCGGCGGCACTGCTCGTATTTATCCCAGACCCTTCCAAGCAGCAGGCGCTCGTCACCGTTTGCCGCCAGTCGGTCCAACAGATCCCGTTTATCCATGGTTCTCCCCCAGATTCTGCGTGTGGTACAGCCGGGCGTAGGCCCCGTTCTCCGCCAGCAGCTGGGCATGGCTGCCCTGTTCGGCAATGCGGCCGTCCTGCACCACCAGAATACGGTGGGCGGAGCGGATGGTGGAGAGCCGGTGGGCAATGATGAGGGTGGTGCGGCCCTGGCTCAGTTGGTCAAAGGCCCCCTGGATCTTCGCCTCGGTGACGCTGTCCAGTGCCGAGGTGGCCTCGTCCAAAATGAGGATGGCCGGGTCCTTCAGGAAGATGCGGGCGATGGCCACCCGCTGCTTCTGGCCGCCGGAGAGCATGGCCCCCCGCTCCCCCACATAGGTGTCGAAGCCCTGAGGCATGGTCCGGATATCCTCCAGCAGCTCCGCCCGGTGGGCCGCCTGCTCCACCTCCTCGTCGGTGGCGTCGGGGCGGCCGTAGCGGATGTTCTCCCGAATGGTATCGGCAAAGAGGAACACGTCCTGCTGCACGATGCCGATGGCCCGGCGCAGGGAGCGCTGGGTCACCTGCCGCACGTCCAGCCCATCCACCCGGATGCTGCCCTCCGTGACGTCATAGAACCGGGGTACCAGCTGGCACAGGGTACTCTTGCCGCCGCCGGAAGGGCCTACGATGGCCACCGTCTCCCCGGCGGCCACGGTGAGATTGATGTCGTGAAGGACCTCGCTGCTGCCTGGATAGGTGAAGCTGACATGATCCAGCTCCACCTCGCCCCGGACCTGCGACAGCTCCACGGCGTCGGGGGCGTCCTGAATGGTGGGCTCCGTGGCCATCAGTTCAATGAACCGGTGAAGGCCCGCAAAGCCGTTGGAGAACATCTCGGCAAAGTTGGCCAGCTTGCGGATGGGGCTGATGAAGGTGGTGATATACAGGCTGAAGGTAATGAGCCCCACATAGTCCATCTGCCCCTTCATGATGAGCCAGCCGCCCACGGCGATGACCGCCACGGACAGGATGCAGATGAAGAACTCCATGCTGGCGTTGAAAAGGCCCATCTCTTTATGAAAGCCACGCTTGGCGGTCTTGAATATCTCGTTGGCGCCGTCAAATCGGGTCTGCTGCTTCTCCTCATTGGCGAAGGCCTTGGTGGTGCGGACACCGGAGAGACCGGACTCGATCTCGGCGTTGATGACGCCGGTTTTCTGCTTGGCCGCGCGGGAGGCGGCGCTCATCTGGCGGCGGCGGTACATGACCACCACCATGAAAATGGGGATGATGAGACTCACCACCAGCGCCAGACGCCACTGGATGGAGAACATGACGATCAGGGCGCCCACGATGGTCACTGCGGAGATGAACAGATCCTCCGGGCCGTGGTGGGCCAGTTCCGTCACCTCGAACAGGTCGGAGGTCAGGCGGCTCATCAGCTGGCCGGTGCGGTTGCGGTCGTAGAAGTCGAAGCCCAGCTCCTGCATATGGCGGAACAGATCCCGGCGGATATCCGCCTCCACCCGGATGCCGAAGGTGTGGCCCCAATAGCCCACCACGAAGCACAGAAAAGAGCGCAGCACAAAGGCCAGCACCACAATCCCCATGACGATGAAGAAAGTGCGGTACTGCTGCTGGGGCAGCCACTGGTACATGGCGGTACGGGAGATCAGGGGAAAGGCCAGATCCACCAGAGAGATCATGAAAGCACAGATGATATCCAATGCGAAGAGCCGGCGGTGGGGCCGGAAATAACTGAGGAAAATGGCCAGAGGCCGCTTGGTCTGAAAATCCTTGGTGGTCATGGTACGCTGAATCTCCTGTTCATATACTTGCCGCAGCGCAAAAGGCGATGCAGACTTGATTTTTTATTATACCATGTTTTTTTCCGCATAGCAAGCGGTGGCCGGTGGGAGTTTTGATCGGAAGCAAAAACCAACCCATCCGCAAAGGCGGATGGGTTGGCGGGATTTCAGCGGGTCAGCATGGTAAAGGCCAGCAAAAGCCCCAAAAAGGCAAGGTTGAACGCAGAATAGACGCCGATATAGTACTTGGTGCGTCCGGGATTGTGCTTAACGTATTCCCGGAAGGTGATAAGGCTGGCCAGCGAGGCGATCAGCGTGCCGGTGCCGCCGATGTTGACACCCAGCAGCAGCTCCCGGTAGTTGTCCGTGAAATGGGACAGCAGGATGGCCGAGGGAACATTGCTGATGAACTGGCAGGACAGGGTGCTGAAGAGCAGCGTGTCACGGCTCATGAGCGCACCCAGCAGATCACGCACAGCATCGATGCGAGCCATGTTGCCGGCGAAGACGAAAAAGAACACAAAGGTCAGCAGCAGCGGATAATCCACCATTTTCAGAGCCTTGGGGTCAGCGATCAGCAGCACCGCCGGGATCACGACAAGGCCGATCCAATAGGGGATCACCCGGAACACGATGACGATGGCCAGCACGAACAGCACCAGATACAGCACGGTCCGGCCGGTGGGGAGCCGGATGGGCTCGTCCTCGATCTCCATGGGCTCCGGCCGCACGAACAGGCAGCACACCGTCAGCAGGGCGATGGACACCGCAAAGGGCGGGGCCATGATCCCCATGAACTCCCCGGTGGGGATGTTGAAGAAGGTGTAGAGGTAGAGATTCTGCGGGTTTCCGAAGGGGGTCAGCATCCCGCCCAAATTGGCGGCGATGTTCTGCATGACGAAGGTAAAGGCCATGTAGCGCTGCTTGCCGGTGGTGGTAAGCACCAGATAACCCAGCGGCAGAAAGGTCAGCAGCGCCATGTCGTTGGCAATGAGCATGGAGCCGATGAAGGTGATATACACCAGCGCCAGAATACTCATGCGGGCGTTTTTGAAGTACTTGACCACCTTTCTGGCCAGCATATAGAAGAAGTTGATATTCTTCAGCGCACAGACCACCGCCAGCACGCAGAACAGGCACGTCAGCGTTTTCAGGTCAAAATAGCCCAAATACGCACGGTCCGGCGGGATAATGATGCTGGTAATGGCGGCAGCCAGCAGGGCGATCACCATGACCATATTCTTTTTGATAAATGCGTGCATAGAAGGTCGTCTCCCCGGATACTCAGTATGCAAGGCCCTCACCCTCGGACAGAGTGGTAAAGCGGATGCCGTTGCGACGGCAGTAATTCTCCGCCGCAGAACCCTCCCGGCAGTATACCACGACCTTGTCGCAGCCGTCAAACAGTCCCCAACCAAGGTCCTTTACGGAGTCCGGGATCAGCACACGCTCCAGACTGACGCAGCCACGGAAAGCGCAGTCGTCCATGCGGGTCACGGAGTCGGGGATCTCCACCTCGTCCAGCAGGGCGCAGTTGGAGAAAGCCCCCTCGCCGATATCATGGACGCTGTCGGGAATGGTGATGCGGCTGAGCTTACGGCACTCGCTGAAGGCCCAGTCGGAGATGGTCACCACACTGTCCGGCACGTCGTACTGCACCTCACGGCTGCTGGCCGGGTAGGCGATGAGGATGGATTTATTCTTATTGAAGAGCACGAAATCATTGCCGTCCCGCTTGCTGGGGGCGGACTTGAAGTACTTGTTGCGGGGCGCCACCTGAATGGACTTCATGGACTCGCAGCCCCGGAAGGGGGCATTGTCGATGAAGGCGACGGACTCCGGGATCTCGATGCGGGTCAGCATACGGCAGTTTTTGAAGGCGCTCTTGCCGATCTTCCGCAGACCGTTGTTCAGGGTCACGCTCTTCAGTCCCGTGCAGCCGTTGAAGGTCAGGTCGTCGATCTTGGTGACATTCTCCGGCACCACGATCTCCTCCAGCCCCTCGCAGTCGGAGAAGGCACTCTCCCCCAAAATGGTCAGGTGCTGGGGCAGGCAGATGCTGCGGAGGCTCTTGCAGCTGTTGAACACGCCGCCGTAGATCTCCGTCATGCCGTCGGGCAGTTGAATGGACTCCAGACTGGCGCAGTTTTCAAAGGCCCGCTCGCCGATCTTCACCCGGTCATTCTCCACCACCAGACGGCGCATACTGACGCAGTCACGGAAGGCGCTGTCGCAGATACGGGTGGTAGCGGCCGGGATCTCCATCTCCTCCAGATTGGCGCAGCCACGGAAAGCCTCCTGCTCGATGGTGCGCAGCGTGGTGGGAAGCTGGATATGGTGCAGGGCCCGGCGGCCCTGAAAGGCCCGGTGGCAGATGGTGGTGATCCCCTCGTCCACCTGAATGGTCTTGCCGTTGTCCTCGCACTTCTCCAGACGGTCGTTCTCGATGGTCAGGCGATCCATGGCCTCCGCCGGGAGGTCACGGATCATGGTGCTGATGAGCTTTTTGCGGTCCTTCACCGTGCTGTGGTGGGTGTTGGAGAGCAGGATCTCGAAGGCCGGTGGGATCACGGAGTCATCCAGATAGATGGGGTACAGGCGCTTGCCGTACTCCCGTGCCACGATGATCTCCATGCCGCAGAAGGGTGAGGCCATGGACCACTGGGACACGAAGAGGATCACCGCCTCGGCGGCCTTGATCTTCTGGCGCAGCTCATCCCGGAAATCATTGCCGTTCTCGCAGGATTCGTCGTACCAAAGGCGATATTTGTGGTCGTAGAGTTCATCCAGAATGGAATAGACCACCTTGCTGTCCCGGTGGGAATAGCTGACGAACAGGTACGGCTCCTTCCCCGTATAGGCTTCAAATTTTGTATGCACGTCGTCGAACAGCTCCGGCTGTGCAGCGGTAGGTGCGGTGTTTTTAGTTGCCACTGTGACTCCCCCTTTTATATCATGGTGTATCGTGTAAATGCGGAGACGGCTGCCGACAGGCATACCGGCAGCTGTCTCCCCGCCCCCTTACAGGGGTGTTTCCTTGTCCTCGAAGGGTGTAGCACCCTCCAAATGCGTTGCATGGGACATGGGGTAGCGGGTCAGATACTTCACAAAGCCCCGGCCATACTCGTCCTGACGCACTCGTGTGCAGATCTCGGCACGCTTGGCCTCCGCCGTCTCGCCCATGAGATAGGCGTACTGGATCTCGCTCCACTTGGCCATGCCCTCGTAGACCTCCAGCTCCATCTCCGCACCGTACTTGCGGCGGATGGCGTCCATATCCCAGTTCAGGTACTGCCAGATATGGGTCATCTCGTGGACCAGAGTCATGAGAGAGCTCATGCGGGGCGAGCCGTTCTCCAACAGGATGGAATAGTCATTGCCACGCTTGATGGCCACACCCAGCGTCCGGCCGTCGGGCTTGGCCGTAGGTACGAAGGTCTTGCCCAAGCTGCGGTGCAGGCGCTTGGCGTTGACCATCTGTATCTTCACCGGCACCGTGATCCGAACGCCGTAGAACAGTTCCATGCCACGGGCGGCATCCTGATACAGTTTCCGGAACTCGGCCTCCGTTTTGACGGCCGTGCGGCTGCAGTTCATGCAGCGCTCCCGTCCGTCAGACAGCACCTCGCTCTCGGCACCGGTCAGCTCCACACCGCAGAAATCGCAGTAGTGGACCCCCTGCCGGTTGGGAACATAGTTCTTCTCGATGAGCTCCGCCACGTTCTGGCCGTCACGGGCCTGCTTGAGTGATCCGCCGTCGCAGCCCAGCTGCCGCAGCAGCTCCAGCGCTTCCTGAAGATGCAGATCCTGCGGCTGCTCGGCATAGCCATAGAGCAGATAATAGCGCTGATGATAGGGCTTGCGCTCCAGATCGGGGCCGCCGGAGGGGATCACCTGCTCCGGCTCGAAGGTCAGCTCCGGTTCTACCGGTTCGCCCTCCTCCGGTCCGCCCGTCTCCGGCTCGGCATCAAAGAGGCTCCGGTCCTCCTTGGGCGGCTCCTCCCCTTCGGAAGGCTCTGCGTCCCCGGTAGGGGCGTCCGTGGTCTCCTCCTCTGCGGGGGCAGCTTCCTCCTCAGGAGCATCCGGCTCCGTGGGGGCGGCAGTCTCCGGGGGGACCTCCCCCTCTGCCGGGGGCTCGGCTGCAGGCTCGGCGGGCTGGTCCGGGTCTGCCGGCTTCTTGCGTTTTCCGAAGAGCTTCCGGAAGAAGTCTCCGATCCTTCGGAAAAGTCTGCCCAGCCAACCCAGCAGGCCCTTCTTGCGGGGCTTTTCCGCCGTCTGCTCCTCCGGTGGGATGGCGTAGGTGGGCGGTTCGGGCTGGGGCGCCGGGTGCAGGCTCTCCTCCAGCGCCGCAAGGTGCCAATCCAGATAGTCACAGAGGATGGAGAAGATGCGGCTCAGATTCCGCTCCACCGCCACCAGCAGACCGATATCCATGGGGCTGTCCTCGATGATGTACAGTCCGTTGATCGGCGGCTCCTCCACGGCGGTGCAGTCCAGCGTGTGGGTGATATAGGGCTGCTCCGCCGCCGGGGCCACCGCCGTGATGTAGTCGGCATTCTCGGCAAAAAGGGTGCGGAACACCTCGTTCATCAGCAGGGCCACCGTGGGGGCAGCGCCCTCCGTCCCCTCCAGCGCCGGGAAGTCGATGCGGAGGATCTGCTTGCGGTAATAGGTGCGATCCGGCACGCCGTTGATGGTCAGATGCTTGCCGGAGGCAAAGTCATTGTAGCGGGACAGCTGCCAATAGGCCGGAGTCTCTACCCGGATATCCGCCGTCTGGCGGCGGAGCTTCAGACCCCCGATATCCCGCAGGGCGCCCATGTCCTCGCCGTCGCAGACGTGGCACAGGGTATAGCGGCGCACCTGACGATAGGCGGGGCGACCATCGATGTGGTCGGCGGCACGGCGCAGCAGCACCTGTCCGTCGGACGTCACCGACAGCATTTCATAGTACTTGCCGTCAAAGGTGAAGAACTGGCCCGGCAGATACTTCTGGAACACATGACCCCGAAGCTCGGAGCCCAGATAATGGGGCTTGCCGTTCTCGTCCTCCGCAATGTAGCGGGCGTTTTGCAGGTCCTGCAGCACCAGCCGGCGGAACAACTCGTCCTCAATGTACCAGACAGTCTCCGTCTGGCCGGTCTTCATGGAGAAGCGGCGCTTGCTCCGCAGCACCCGGCGGCCAAAGAGAAATTCCTTTCCGCCGGAGGGCAGACGCAGCAGCGGATTTCCGTCGTCATCCATGAGAGCCACATCACTGCTCTGCATACAGCGGCACAGCATCTGCCACAGGGTATCCGCCGGTTCCTCCGAATCGGCTCCCAGCAGCATCAGCTCCCGGTGCAGCTCCCGATCCGGCACCGGTTCAACGCTCATGCGCAGGCACAGCCGCAGCGCTACATTGCGCTCCGTGCGGGCGTGATCCGCCACGATGTACGGGATGGCCTTGGGATCGGCGTTGAAGATCCCCTCGTTGGCGGCCATATAGTCCCGCAGAAGATAGTCGGAGGTGATGACATTGATGAAGCCCTGCTCCCCGATCCGGGTGGCAAAGTCCCGCTTCACCTCAAACATATTGAAGGACTCGTCCTCCACCACCATGTACTGGTTTTTCTCCACTCTGGCATCCCATAGGTTGGGAGACACCCGGAAGCAGCGGTCCATCATCTCCTGCTCCGTAGGGAGCTGGGCATAGTGCAGCAGATCATAGTAGTACTGCTTGGCGATCCAGCGCATATCCGTCACGGGGAATGCCTCGCCGCCGTACCATGTGGCGGCGGACACCTGATTCTTCAGCGCCACGAAGGACAGCTCCGTCCCCATACCCAAATAGCGGGAGAGGTTGGGCATCATACGGTGCTGCAGATGCTCACGGCCCGTCTCCCAGCACATATAGGCGCAGGCTCCGTCTCGCCGTGTGGTGGCGGACACCTCGCTGATGCTGATCATCAGGACATGGGACAGTGCATCTACCAGTCCGTCGCAGTTCTTATCGATGGAGCAATACGTCACCGGGCGGGGGCTCATGTGCTCCGCCAGAGAGCGCAGACCCACCTGCGCCGTGGGGATCAGGCGGGAGGGCTCCATGAGCACCACATAATCCACCTCGTCGAAGAACTCGGCGTTGGCCTCGTGCATAGGCAGGTCATGGACGCTGGAGCGGGTGATGATGCCCACATCCAGCGGGCGGGACTCCTGCTCCAGCACGCCCACACGCCACAGGCCCGGCAGGCCCGTGATGGCCTGCAGGCCCTCCTGACACCAGGCGATGATATCCTCCTCCACGCTGTGCCGGCCCAGGACGATCAGCACCTTCCGATGGCGCAGCAGCGTGTGGTTCATGGCATAAAAGGCGTAGGGGATCAGGTCATAGTAAAAGGGGTCGTTGAAGAGGATGCTGCGGCCCTCCAGCAGATCCCGGCCGGAGATGAGACTGCTCTTATCCACCGGGAAGCCCCGGTTCAGCAGAGAGCGCATATAGCGGCCGTACAGCTCCACCGGCTCGCCCACCTGCTCCTCCATCTTCGTCAGCAGCTCATCGCAGGTCATATCGCTGTTGCTCAAGGCTCCGGCGGTGATATCATCCGCCACCAGACGGTCGCCAAACAGGCGGCGCAGGGCCTTCCGCAGCACCGTATAGTCGCACTTGCAGCGGGCGTCGTCCTCCTCGCCCTCCAGCTGGTTCTCCTGATCCTCCTGCTCCAGCAGGCCGTCCAGAAAGTAGTAAATCTCGCCCATGAGGATCATGCCGAACACCGGGAAGAAGGGCTGATCCAGCAGCTCCCGGCTCATCAGCGGCGCTGAGGCGAACATCATCGCCAGCAACACCGGCACCGCTGCGGTATACACCGTTTTGACCAGCGTGCGGCACTGGCCCAGATGGGGACGAACGTACCAGTAGTCCTTTTCACGGTCGTGCTCATAAAAGAGCCTGCGCACCGGTGTGCCGAACTCCGGATCACGGCAGAGCCGGGCGCTGATGGCAACCATGACTTTCTTCAGGATCACGTGGGCCAGCAGAATCAGCAGATTCAGGGCCACCATGGTCAGAAACGGGAAATTGATCCTCAGAAACAGCTCCTGCAGCCACTGGCCAAGGCGGGTCAGGAGCTGGCTGAGCCAGGAGAGGGATATCCTGCTGCCCCAGCGCTCCAGCGCAGCGGGCAGGGCCTCCAGCAGGCGGGACATCCAGTTCCACAGGCGGGTGGCCAGCACCATCAGGACCACGCAGTAGACCGAGGCGAAGATGGGCTCCAGCATCTGGCAGCTGCGGTCCTTTTTCTTCAGGTTGGCTTTGGAGCTGAGCTTCAGCAGCAGGAGGAACAGTGCCGTGATACCGGCACCGCCCAGCAGTCGCATGGTATTAGTCATACAGCTCCTCCGTTCTCACCGTTACACCCTTGATGTGCGCCACCGGCAGCACCACCCGGTTATCCGGCTGGAGAAAGTCGATGGCCCGCTGCCGCTGGGCATAGGGGACAGGATACTCGTAGTCCACCGGGCGGTCAAATTCGTAGGGGTATGCCTCCGGCTCCTGCTGGCACGGCTGCTGCTCTCTGGGGAAAAACAGGGCGAACACCGTCCGCAGCTGCTCCCGCCGCTGGCGGATATCCGACTGGTGCTTGCGGTAGACCATGATGCGGGCATCCTCAGGGTTGGCGTGGGCCGTGTGGTAGGCCACCACCGAGCATCCACGCATGACGTTGCAGGCATGGCTCAGGCAGCGGGAATAGTCATTCATCATGCCCGTGACGGTGCGGTCCAGCTCCGCCACCTCGTCGTTGTAGGTATAGACCTTGCGACGCAGCGCACGGCGCAGGAAAAACAGGCATACCACCGCCGTCAGTGCCAGCGCC